>Ga0182024_10000787_pt1 | contig 83375 bp, 84 predicted proteins | sample P32metaG_FD_120480 | JGI IMG/M metagenome (GOLD analysis project Ga0182024, IMG submission 120480) | Permafrost microbial communities from Stordalen Mire, Sweden - P3-2 metaG (Illumina Assembly) | ecosystem: Environmental > Terrestrial > Soil > Wetlands > Permafrost | place: Sweden: Stordalen...
GTGCATCGACGCCTGGCCTGATAAGAGCTTGCCCTCGCCCGCGAGTGGCTCATGATTGATTCGCCTGCTGTCTACGCCACCGAGCCCAAAAGAGCCCTTGACAAACATAAGAGCGTCGGATGGGTCGGCCAGTTGGGAGCACCTCGGGGACCCCGCCCCGGAACCGCAATCCCGACCGGTTCAGGCGCTCGATCCCGTGGCCTCGCAGGCAATGGGCTGCTGCCTATCGACGCGCCCAGTGTCAAATAGGCCGGGCTCCCTGAGCCGAATGAGCCGCCGCCCCGCCTGGCGGTGTGTAAGAGAGGCCCTTCGCCCTGTTCGCGATAGCGGGAAGATGATCGGGATTGACCAGTTCATGTGTCTCCAAGTGGGTCACCGCTCCGGTCCTTGACACGGCAAAGGCGATGGCTGAGGCGAGATCCGAGGTCTGCACCTCGAAGATCACCAGACCGTCGTACTGCCCGAACATCAGGTAGTAGGACTCAAGACGTCCTCCCGCCGATTCGACCAACTCACGGACCGCCTCGGTCCTACCCTCGGGCCGCTCGGTGAGGTTCTTGATGGCTTCGTTCGAGTAGGAGAAGAGCAAGACGTACTTTGGCATGACCGCCACCTCCAAGGCTCTTACCTAGAGCGTAGGTCTGGAACGTCCAGCGCGTTGGTGTCGCCACAGTCACGGCCAGATGGGTGGGCGTCCTGCGTCAGCTTCACCTGTTCGCTTGCAGGTCCGTAATGCACTGCGGAGAGCTTGCGACGGACGAATCGGACCCGGAAGGTGTCGAGCCAAGCTATCCGAGCCCCCCACCGAGGGCGTTCAATCGGAGGGGCCACCATCACCATCACTGAAGACAGTTCCAAAGTCGTAATACGTCTCGAAGGTCACCTGACCCTCTTACCCCGAATACGAGGTGCCAGTTTCACCTCGTGCAGCGAGCAGTAGTCGCTCGCGTTGTAGATGGAGACGTACACGCCGCAGTCGTACTCCGCGCACACCCGTCCCGGTGCGAACCTCCGTGGAGGCCGGTCGTGGTCGTTGAACGCCTCTACGTCGATGGTGCTTGTGGTCTGCGAGTGTTGTTGCATATTTCACCTTCTACCTCAGGAGCGTCATAGCCACCGATAGGTCCAAAGACCACAACGGCTCGACGCTGAGCGACGAACTCGGGGCAAACGAGAGGTCGGAGATTCCGACCAGATCGCGACTTGCCACAGGAACTGCCTGTCCCCGATGGGGCGTTACCCCCCGTGCCGCCCCATCGGGGGCTGGACACCTCCACTGTGACAGGTGGCGGTCGATACCAATAGAGGAGAAGGGCACACGAAGCAAAGTGATGCAGAGCAGCTCGACTGGCTTGTGTTTATATCGCAAAGTGGGCACAATCTCACTGCACTTTCATTCACCCAGCGTCCGGCAAGAACGTGTTGCACGTCGTCGACACATCTCGCACGCGGACTGGACTCATCGAGATGGTTGTGTGTCTTCCGGCCCTATTGCACACATCGCCTCCGTGAGAGTCTGGGTCTAGCGGGGGATGAGCATTCCGACGGCACCGGGAAACCGTTGTGAATGCCCAGTTGTTCTGGACGGTGGGGGGCTTGCACCTTCGCGCCGCCCGGGGCAACCGTTCCCGTGCTCTTACGCAGAGGGGGAACGATGCGAGAAATGCCATTACCTGAGTGTGTAGGGACCGTCGTGGTCCACCGGGACGATGCCGTCACCTGCACGAGGGACACTTGCCCGAGAGACCTGCCCTTGGAAACGTGGTTTAGTCACCACGCGTCGTTCGTGACGTGCAGCACAGCGCTTGACTGTCCGCATTGCGGGTCCGACGCTCCGGTGCAGTCGGGGCACGGAGACGGCACCCTGACCTCGATTGCGACCGGTCATAGTCGTAGCCGGGGCCGTCGTCTCCAGCCCGAGTTTGGTCGGCGTGCCTCCTCATGAGGAACCCGAAGCAGAACCGCCGTCGCCTGCCGCCTCCCCGGGTGGGCGGCACTCCAATCCTCATCGTCATGTTCATCCCGGCCGTCTTGGTGGCGACCGTGATCGTCTTGGCGGTGGAAGCCGGGACAAGCACTGCTGTGCTCGCCGCCGTTCTCGCAGTGGTCATTGCTGTGACAGCGTTTGGCGTTTGGGGCGCTGCCATGGCAGTCAGGGAGACCGGTAGGCAAGTCACTCAAGAACAGGCACAACAAATCGAGGGTTCACCCACCGAACCAAAACGCCCGCTTACCACTCAGAATCTGTGACTTACATCAAGTGAGTGACGACACCCTTGCTGACGGGACGAGATTTTGGGATTGCAAGCCGGGGTCCGACGGTCGGCTCTTAAATGGGACAATCGCGTGATGACGCCTTCCCCGCCGCCGCCCACACTCCGTACTGGAAAGATCTGCTACTTGGAGATTCCCGCCCTCGACATCCAGGTGTCAGCCGCCTTCTACGAGCGCGTCTTCGGCTGGAACATCCGATTCCGTGACACCGACCGTCCATCATTCGACGACACCAACCGGGGAGGTCAGTGGCGCATGGGTTCTCGACAGGACACCTGATCCCGACCCCGGCATCCTCCCGTACATCATGGTTGCCGACGCTGCTGCGGCCATGGAATCAGTCTTCGCCGCCGGTGGTCACATCGAGCAACTTCGGAATAACTACCTATGAGACGTGGTGCTATTTACCGTCGAGATGGCTTACGGCTTCGTTGTCCCTTCGTCGTCGTCTTTCTCGCGATCGCGCCACCGCGATGTGGTGACCGCTGACGCCCCGTCCCTCCTCTTGCAGGGGAGCCAGATGCAGCAGCGGGCGCGTGCAGTCCGACAACGTGTACGGGGATTGAGCAGATGAGAACGACAGCGAGTCCGACACTGTTGAGGACCCACCAGGTAGCCCAGGCTAGGTGCCATTGGGACGTAACCGTGACCAAGACAGCGGAAGCGAGTGTGGACCCGAACCGCCATGAATGCGTTCTCACCGATGCCACCATTGCCAGAGCGAGTGCAGGCCATAGGTAGTACGGGTCCATTACCGACTCGGTGAAACACCGAAGGGCCAAAGCGAGAGAAGCTGCCCACACAAGCATCTCGGGCCTGCCTCGCCAACGGATCGACCACCACCCGACAGCACAGGCGAGGACCAACGAGACCACCCGTCCTGGCCCACCCGCCACGGCGAACACTCCAATGTTGACCCGGGGCGCCAATGCCGTCCAGGGCGTCTCATGATTGGCGAGGGGGAAGCTTGGCTGTTGGGTGAAAGCCGTAAAAGCGAGGTGGAAGTTTGTGATCAAAGGGCCGATGATCACGGCCAGCCCCGGAATGACGGCTCGCACGACGAACCGTGACCACCGCTTGATTCCTGCGATAGCCAGCAGTATCGGGAGCACAGCCAGCACAAGTGGCTGTAACGCGACGGCGACTCCAAAGAGCCAAGCTGCTCCATTCCATCGGCCATCGAGGGAGAAAAGGTAGGCGTACGCCAAGAGTCCCACCGCCATGGCGTCCTCGGGGTGGCCCCAGAACACCAAGACGCTCCACAATGCAACCCCTTGGGCAAATGCAAGGAGCAAGCGCCTTGACCTATCCGCCCCGAGACGTTGCGCCAGTGCATCGAATGCGAAGAGTGGGACCGTGCTCACCAGAAGCAGAATCGGTCCCAAGATCACCCAGGCCTGTGGATGCACGAACTGCTGAGAGGGCGGAATATCAACGCTGAGATGGAGCGCTGACACTAACGCTGCGACCGGCGCGAGCAGGAAGGCGATACCTGGAAAGCTCTCAAAATAGTAATGGGAGTACACCGAGGACAAGTGTCCGTGGGCAACGTATCCGGCAACCTGAAACGTCAACCAGATGTCGGTGCCGCTGTTCCAGTTGCGGTGAAGGACCATGCCCCAGTCAACATGTAAACCCCACCAGAAGAAGTAGATGAGTCCCGCAATAAAGAAAGCGCTCGATGCCCATACGGCTGGAGTCCGACTTCTCAGATGGTCTGACGACCACCTGAAAGCTCTCGATTCCGGGCTCTGATAAAGAGCAGCGGACCGTGGCACGTCTGGTTCCTCGATTCCCGGCCCTTTGCTAGCCGCAATCGCCCACGGATTATGACATTCGAAGGTCAACTTGCAAAGAAGCGGCCTCGTCCTTCGAAAGCTCGTGCCCTGGCACCCGGGAAGTGCGGGTACCGACTGGCCAGAGCGGTCGGATCGGCGACGGGCTGGGGCGCACGGTACTCGGGGATCCCGTGCGGCCACCCTCCGCCCTGGAGTACCGGAATGGGTTACGCCTGGGGTCGTGCAGTTTGGAGCCCGTGCGGCCACCCTCCGCCCTGGAGTACCGGAATGGGTTACGCCTGGGGTCGTGCAGTTTGGATCTTGTCGTAGTCTCTTCGATAGGCGTTGACGACTTCGACCGGGACCACTGGCAAGTTTCGACGAGTCACGGGGCGGCTGCCGGGCCACGTATACGCAAGCGAGTCCCAGAAAGTAGTCTTCAATCCACCGTCCTCACGCACCGCCAGGAAAAGCTCCACAAGTGTTCCTGCTTGGACAAACGCCCGCTTGTGGGAGTACCGCTTGGCTTCGACCTCGCCTCGGAGACCCACGAACCGATCTAGTTGTTGCAGGTCGTTGAGGTAAAGCATGAGGTCGATATCCCGGTGTTGCCAGGGAGGCGCGACTCCGAGCAGTTCTTCCGCCCAACCTCCGAATACGGCTACGTCAAACCCATGATCGGCCAACTCCCCGACGACAGCCTTGACCAGGTGGAGATCGTTGCCCATCGGACTTGATTTTCGCATGACTTTAAAGATCGTGTTGTGAGGTCATAATGTCAGCTACTTGGAGGCAAAGGCGTCCGGCAGGCAACCTTCTCTTGGCCGGAAGCCGGCCAGAGTTTGGGCATCCTGTAATCGGGGATATGCACCCCTCGTGTCTTCCTCTCGCTCCGACAGGTTGCACCGGATTCGGGTAACCGGGCCGATTGGCGACTCGCGCAGTATTCGCGTCGCTGAGCGATAGCGGATGGGTCAGGTCGGGAGACCGGTCCGCTAACTCGACAGCGGTGGACGATGCGTCACCCCTCTTTCGCCCACCCTGGACCGGGTGATACCGACTGCCAAGAACGGATTTGCTCACAAGCGCAGGCCAGCCACCAGTGTCTTGTGTTCGTTAACCGCATTGACAGGAAGGCCGGACTCACTTGGGACCAAAGAGCGTGCTGCTTCCCGCAGGCTCGTCTCCTCGATCGCGTCCCAACCCGATCCAGCGACAAGCTCCACGGCCTCGGACCGGTCGATCGTCAACCTGAGCGTCTCACCGCTGCCGAGACGAGCCAGGTGCTGGAGCCGATTCTGCCGGTGATTTAGAGACGTCCCAGTATCACGGGGCGGATAGAAGTCCACTGCGAGCCGACTACCCACTGCACTTGATTTCCCAAGCCCACCAAGCTGGTCCCTCACGATCTTCTCGTCGAGGTACATCGTGACGCCCTCGACGACGAAAAGCACCGGCAGCGATGTGTCGAGTCCATGCTCGACGAGAGTCTCCCCAGCGCTCTGAGTTGTCAGGTCAGCTGCAACGTAGATAGGGGCTGGACTAGGTGCCCGCCGTTTCTTTTCCTGCTGCGTTGCTCCATGATCCAACTCGAAGAACCGCACGCCCTCGCGGCGAAATCGCCATGCTCGACTGTCGTATCCTGCCCCGATCACCGCGATCTGCTTGATGTCCGCATCCAGTGCCTCGGTCACCTGCGCGTCGAACCACAAGAGACGAGCCGCAAGCCCCGCCAGGGTCACCGACCGCGCCAGCACTTTGGTCGGCAAGTGCTGCACGACGTTCACGATCGCCACCATCGAAGGAGTGAGCATCCTTCGAGCGAAGGGATCGGCCAGGACGCCCATGTCGGTCAACAGTGCGCGCTCAGCAGCCACACCCTGTGCCGTTCTCGATCGCTGGGTGCCACCCACCAAAGGAGTATGGCGCAACCTCAGCGAGCTTGCAGGTTCGCATGAACCTCGCCTCGACGGTTGCCAGTGATGTACGGCGGCGACCGGGTTCTGGGGTCGGACGGTGACCCGCTCGGGATCACCGTCACCGCGTGTTTGCGCGTGGGTCAGGTCGGAGGCGAGTCCGTCACCTTCGGACTGACTCGGCACAGCAGACGGAGCGTCACTCGCCCGAGTCCGGGTGATATCGCATGGGGCGCCAGCCCGATCGACCTGGGAGCGAGACCTCCCGGATGCGGCAGCGTGCGAGCGATATCCTCGTACGTCAGCATCGCTCGCGGCCAGTCCCCAACCGAAACTGTGCTCGGCCAATCCAACACCGATCCCTACGCCGAAGAGGACCGCGAACTCCCCCAGGGCATATCGACCGCAGTAGAAGCCGTCGTCTCCGGGCAGGAGGCGACTCATGTTAGAAATCGTGCATGGCGAAGTCATCGACGCGGCTCGTGCTGATCTGTGGGCTCCCGGCCTCGGGCAAGTCGACACTCGCTCGTCAGCTCGCACCCAAAATCCCCGCCATCAGGTTGGATAAGGACGGATGGGCGACTCAACTGGGCGCTGATTTGTGGGATGAAGACTTCCGAGTGCGTCTCGAACATCAGCTGTGGGTTCTTTCCCAGGATCTCCTCGCCCGGGGCCAGAGCGTCATTTTGGAATGGGGCCACTGGGCGCGAGTTGAACGGGATGAGAAACGACTCGGGGCGCGAGCTTTGGGGGTAGGAGTCGAACTGCATTACCTCGATGCGCCCTTGGAGGAGTTAATCGAGCGAGCTGAACGTCGCAATGCGTCGGTCGAGTGGACAGCCTCACCTATGACACGGGCTGACTTTGAAAAGTGGGCAACGATTTTTCAACCTCCCGACGAGGAGGAGATCCTGTTGTTCGACAAGCCCGTTGCCGAAGGTTGATCTCGTGGACCTTGTCTCGGGATCACCACCGTCGAGCAATACCGCGTGGCCCGGCTGACTAAGGGACGACGGCAAGTAGCACATCACCGGCTCTTGCGGTCGGTTCCCCGATGACTATTGCTGCTCCCAGCGGGGCGGAATGCCAACCCACAGGGTGCTGGCCCTAGCAAACAAGGTGCCGCCGTCTCCGGCGTGGAAGCTCAGCAACGACCAGGAGAGCACCACCGACTACTAGCAGAACCGAGCCGATCAGAGTCGTCCAGCGGAGGCCCCTTCCAGGTCCCGTAAAGGCGAGCGAGCTGGACGATGCAGGCGTTGCACCGAAGCTCGCCGATCCCGAGGTGCCCGCCCTGGCCACGGCGACCAGCGTCGAGGTCGTTGAGGTCGAACTGGTTGTGGTCGGTGAATCTGTCACGGTTGTCGTTGTCGGAGGCATCGGCGTCGGCGTCGGCGTAGAGCCAGTCTCCGCCAATGTGGCCTCAGCCGTACCAGTGGTGCTGCCGCCAACGGCCATGCAGAACAACGACGGCGCGCACGAGACGGACGAGAGAAGGCTGCGGTCACCCGGAGGCGTCGCGCTCGGGGTAACGGACCATCCGCTACCGTCCCACGATTCAACAAGCGGGTTGTTATCGGTCCCAACGGCGGTGCATGCCGAGGATGCCACACATGAGACTCCGAGAATCGGTCCCTGGTTAGGGCGAACGAGAAGCGACCAACTCGTGCCATTCCAGGTCTGGGTCTCGGTCCCGATGGTCACGGAACCGCTACTGTCGATTAGCTTGCTCATCCCGATGGCCACGCAGAAACTCGGGGAGACGCAGGAAACGGTCTGTGGGAAGTTCAAGATGCTGTTCGGGGCATTCGGGCTGGAGTCGACCGACCATTCCGTTCCGTCCCATGACAGCATCAAGCTGTCGTTGGCTGCATCGGCGGGATTGTGATATGTCCCGACGGCGACACAGAACGATGGCGATGTGCACGAGACGCCCGCCAGCACGTTGACAGTCGTAGATGGGTCAGGACTGGAGACTGTCGTCCACACTGCACCATTCCAAGTTGCAGTCGTCGTGGTGGGAGTCGACGGGCCGCTGCTGTAGTCGGCACCAACGGCCATGCAGAAGGTCGGAGACGTGCAGGACACCTGTCCCGCCGAGAGCGGGGTTGTCTGGAGCACCGACCAGTCGACACCGTTCCAGGATTCCGCCAACCCCTGGTTGCTCGAGGTACTCCCAATGGCCATGCAGAATGTCGGTGAGGTACACGACACCGTTCCCAATGCTCCACCCTCCGTTGGAGTCAGGCTGGGCACGACGGTCCAGGTAGTGCCGTCCCACGTCTCGACCAGGGTCAAGCTCGTAGGAGTGCCGCTGCCGACACTCCCCCCGACAGCTACGCAGAATGTCGCGGACATACACGACACCGATGCCAGATCGTTGTTACTCGCTGAAGGGTTGGGGGTCGTGGTGATGGACCACGAGGGCACGTCACCATCGGCTGCGTGGGCGATCCCAACCATTGCGATGCCCACGACAAGGATCGCCACCGCCGCTGGGGTAAGCAGGCGGCGTCCCATGGCTTTGGCAGGAGCCTCAGATGAAGCATCACTCTGGCCCATCGTGATCCGCCGTCGCACTTTGGCGACCCCCAAAAGTAGATCAGCGCTCCGCCCTGATCACATGTCCGAGGCTACGCCGTGACTCGGGGAGACGCCAGCGCCCGGCTTCACGCCCGACGCGCACGACTACTTCCATCCTGTATGTGCCTGATCCCGGTCGACGTCCGAGTCGACGGCTCGTCACCGGACCCGCTCGTTATCGCTCGACGACCTCGTCGAACGTACCAGGTCTTGAGCCCGCTCAGAGCGCGTCGAGAAACCTGCGAAGTTTGAGAAGGAAGCGCTCTGGTTGCTCATCGTGGATGAAGTGGCTCGCGCCATGGATCATTTCGACGTCGGCATGAGGGTTCGTTGACCTAAAGCGAGCTTCATGCTCGGTGGTGAATGCCGGGCCGAGAGCCGGGTCAGCACGAAGAACCAGAGTGGGACATGAGAGGGCTGCGTCAGGCGTGGCTCCGGCCAAACCTGATCCATCGACGGCGGCGAGAAAGACATCGGGGTCCAGGCTCGCGAGTCCTCGCGCACGAGCCCGGGTGCCGTCAACGCCGAGGACGTCGGCGAACGAACCAGCGCCGTTGGGACTGGGGCTAGTACGCAACACGAGTTCATATTCCTCAAGGGGTGCTTGCCGGGCCTGCATGTCACTCACCAGTTGGTGGAGCAAAGCGAACACCACCAGGAACGGATTCCTGTCCGCCTCCCCGGGCTCACCCCGATACATCGGGGGATCTTCGAGCAACAACCCGCGCACGAGGTCGGGACGGGAATGGGCGACGGATGCAGCGACGACTCCGCCGAGCGAATGACCCACCAAGACGACCGGCTGGTCGGTGACGCTCTCGCAGAAGGCGATGACGTCGGGAACGTAGTACTCCAACGAGTAGGTACCCGATGCATGGGAGGACTCCCCATGGCCTCGTTGGTCGAAGGCCAGCGTTCGCCACTGGTCAAGTACCGGCACGATGGGGTCCCATGTCGAGCGAGCGCTCCCCAACCCGTGAAGGAGCACCACCGCTTCACGCTTGGGACCACCGGAATCGTCGTAGCCCAGCTCGATGCCATTGCTTACAAACTGCACCTTCGGAATCCTAAGTGGTCTGGCAGATGGCCACAGTCTGCCAAGGAGGGACCATCCGGTCTTCGCACCGGAAGTGACACCACCTGGACGCAAGTACTCCGCAGCCGCCTCATAAACCGTGCCACTTTCGGTTGGGAAAGTGAGGGAGGCTAGTTTTTTGCCGCCGTCGAGGACGACCTCCTCACTCATTCACCCTGCAAGGTCAAAGGAGCATCACAACACAAGAATCCTGAACGACCAGTGGCCACAGTGAACGAGATCGCTATTGCGACGGGCGCGATGGATGAGGCACACCGACTTGTCGTTCCCCTCGCGTGTTACTGCCAACTACGTCGCAGTGAAGTACTCGGCCTTCAACGGAAACACATTGACCTAGAGCAGTCGACGCTACGTGTGGAACAGGCTTGGACGGTCTCGGGTGGGGCAATGCACCTCGGGCCACCGAAGACGGAAGCTGGGCGCAGGGACGTCCCCATACCCGCCAACGTGCTCCCCGTGCTGATTGACCATCTCGAACGGTTCGTAGACGAGGGGGTTGAGGGCTGGCTTTTCCCTGGACACGGTGGCTCGGTGGTTAGTGCGAGGACGCTCGACCGCCAGTGGGCAATCGCCAGGGAGACAATCGGTCGCCCGGACCTGCACTTTCACGACCTCAGGCATACGGGGTTGACGCTGGTAGCGATGACTGGTGCGACCATCACCGAGATCAAAGCAGCAGGAGGACACGACAGCTCGGCTGCGGCTATCCGTTATCAACACGCCACGCCGCAGCGGAAGACCGCTATCGCCGATGCTCTGGCGGCGATAGCAGATGGCCGCATCGAGTCCTTGTCGCCAACGAAGGGGCACGCGGGGGGCACGACACCTGCGGCGGACGCCCCCGACGAAGACGTGTCGGAGCCGTCGACGAGTGTGTCGAACCACCCAAACCGGACGCACCATGCAAGACGTCATCGGCCAAGAAGACGGAAGTCTCCTGGTCACAGCACTGGTTCCGAGGAGCGGCCACCCCTACGCTCGACCCAAGACACAAGCCCAAGCGCGACATCATCAGACACGCGGGATGAGCAGCCCCAACGGGATTCGAACCCGTGTCGCCACCTTGAGAGGGTGCAGCAAGAGAGGCGTTGCAGGCCCTCGCTGCGCCGCTCGGGCCAGGTGGAATGGGGTATACGCCACTTCCGACCAGACCGCTTTTTCGCTCTTGTCCGCGCTTTGTCCGCGAGACAGCTTTGTCCTCGATTACACCAGGCGCGGAGCGCCAGCGCAGCGTCTGGCCGTCACGACGCGCCAGCGTGTACCAGTCCGCGTCTGACGCCGGATGGCCGGCTGGCGCCAGCCACCGGCACGGTGTCAGCTCGAAGCCAAGAACGAGAGACGCAGAAGGCCGGCTTTGAGGCCGGCCATCCTGGTGCAAGAGTCAGAACCAAACCGGTGCTTGTGTTGACCCTACCGAAGGCTTGGGAACCCGGGGGTACTACGTACCCCCCGGCGTTTCCCGATCAGCCCCCCGAAGCGTTACCCAGCGTTTCCCAAGGCGTTACCGGCCTGTGACCAGGCCCTCTATGAGCGTTTCCCAGTGGTCCCCGAAGTGCTTCCCGGCATGCCGACTCGACTGGTCCCGAACGCGTTTCCCAACCTGACACGAGCGTCGGTTTCAGTTCCGGACGACATACCGCGCCCTGCTGCACCAGTCGTTCAGGTAGACCGTCCGCGCGCCATTGCTCCCAGCCTCTTCGCCAGGTCGCGATCGCGGTCCCTTGTCGCGTGCTGGTACCGGAGGGCCGCCACCGGCGATGCGTGACCTCCCCGGTGCATCAGCTCTGCCGTCGTCGCCCCTGAGGTAGCGGTCCACACCAGCCCGGTGTGTCTCAGGTCGTGAAGGCGCAGGGCCTCCAGCCCTGCCGCCACCCGTGCCTCGGTCCACACGCGGTCCAGGGTCCGGGGGTTGGCCGGCTCGGTCCCAACGCCCGGGAACAGCCACGCGTCGTCCTCGCCCCCTACGTGCTTCTTGAGGTGGTCCTTGGCCGCCCCCACCACGTTGGGGGGCATGGCCAGCCGGCGGATGCCGGCGGCCGTCTTCGGTGGGCCGAGTCCAGTCGTGCCCCAAGTCCTCTCGACGGCAACCGTTCCGCCCCGAAGATCCACGTCGCCACGCTGTAGGCCCAGGATCTCGCCCCGCCGTAGTTGGCACCAGGCAGCGAGGAGGAGCGCCAGACGGAACCGCTCCGGTGCCGCCTTGACCGCCCGATTCAACTGGGCGACCGTCGCCACGGGCCGCTCGGCTGCGTGCTCGACGCTGGCACCCGACACCCGGCAGGGCGTGCGCGGGATTACCTCGTCGGTTGCGGCCGTCTTGCAGATGGTCGAGAGCAGCCGGTAGGCCCCCGCTGCGGTCGAAGGGTGGGCGGCGTGGAGGGTTGCGTACCACTCCCGCACCTTTGCGGCCTCCAGCCGGCCAAGGGGCACGTCTCCGAGGACCGGCACGATGTGTCGATCGAGGAGGTCCTGGTACTTCTGCCTGGTGGACTCCCGCAGGTTGGTCCGACCGGCAATCCATTGCGTCGCGTACGCGTCGAGAGTGATTCGGCCGGCGGCTGGATCGACGTAGGTCCCACGAGCGAGGTCGGTCTCGTTGGCTGCCAGCCACCTTTGTGCGTCCAACCGACGCCGGAATGTCTTTGTCCGTTCCTTGCCGCGTACGCGCACGGCTGCCTGGTAACGGGTGCCCTTTGTGGCCGACGTTCTCGCGGTGATGTAACCCATGGTTTCCATCCTCGCGCAGCCCCGGCGCCTATCGGTAGGGACCTGATGCGCGGTACCACCGTGACAGAACCATCGGACGGGTAAACTTGCAGTATTGGGATCGAGGGCTCCTCGAACCCCGGGTCGATTGGACCCACTGGCGAGTGTCGCTTCGGCCGCTCGACAGCTACGACGAGCAGCATCCGGCGCGCAGGCCGATCCCCATAGATCTGGCCGTCCGTCGACACGGCGGCCGCTACCGAGGAGCAAATGCCTTGTCCAGTCCTCTCGACCCGACCCCGACACAGCGCACCATCTTGAGCACCGACGACCTGTCCCGCGTGGCGGCCGCGCTAAAGGACCTGAGCGAGCAGTTGGTCTCAGGGTACGCCGCCAAGGTTCGGGTGCGGGCCGGGGCCAACCAAACCTCCGTTGCCCAGAAGATCGGTGTTGACCAGCGCACGCTGAGCGCCTGGGAGACGGGAACGGCAACGCCCAAGTCCGCCGAACTCGCGCTTCGTTACCACCTGCTCCTTGCTGAGATGGAGCAGCAACCGGTCGAAGCCGGCAGCATGGGATACGCCCTGGGCTACACGCCGGTGCCGGCAGTACAGCGCCTGTGACGACCGAAGACCTCAAGCTCCTGACGCCCTCCGAGCTGGCAGACCTCTTGGGCATCACTGTCAAGGCGCTCTACACGCTGAACTACCTGGGAACGGGACCGCCACCGATTCACATCGGTCGACGTGTCCGTTACTCGCGAGCCGCAGTGTCGGCGTGGCTTCGCGGCTGTTCGCACGCAGCTTGACATGACAAGCGAAATACTCAGCCAACCATCGTCACAGGGAAGCACGGAGCAGTCGTGAAGTGATGCAGACAAGCAAGGTGGCCGGCCCCGCCAGGCCGACCACCCCAAAGAACGTGACAACGATTCCGTCAACGACCATTTTATCGCCAGAGCGTCCACCTCGGGGCCGGCCGCGGCGCGAGACGTGCCCCCGTGGACACAACGATTGGTACACGGCTCCGAGCGGGATCCGCAGTTGCCGCACATGCGCTCGGGCCTGGGACCGCAGTCACCGTGGGTCGGGCCTCATCGACCCCTTCGCCTCCCCGCCCCAGCACTCACTCCCGCGTCGGCCAAGGAGCACGCCAGCGCTGGAATGGTTCCTCACCAACACCGTTGTCGGTCCCGTGCCAGAGCATGCGCCCGATCTGGGGCCATGCCTCCTCTGGACTCATCGCACCACGGGTAGGCCGGGCCGGGAACGCGGCGTCCTAACGGACGGCAGCGTGAACTGGATCGCGGCTCGCTGGGCGTTTACGCACTTCGTGGGCAGCATTCCCGAAGGATGGGAAGCGAGTCACCTCTGTCACACGCCTTTGTGCGTCAACGCAGAAGGCGGCCACATCGTGGCCGAGCCGAATCGAGTCAATGTCGATCGCAGCACACGTCTCAATCGCCTCCGCGGCCCGCGGCCTCTGAGCCCAACTTGTCGACGAGGGCACAACGATTGGCATGTCTCGCCTTCCGGAGCGCGTGTATGCGCGACCTGTAAACGAGCAAGGGGGCGAATCGTCGCGGGTGTCCCTGGCGACCCCTTCGCGCCAGCGATGCCGAGGGAGTTGCGGCGTGGCGCCCGGTTACGAGCACGAAAGGCGAAGCGCACGGACGTAGTGACGCAGGAGTCAGCCGCATGACCACTTCCCCAATCATCCACCACGTAGGAGACAGTTCGATGAGCCACGTTGTCCCGGTGCCCGATGAACGGCCGTCGCTCACATCCGTGGCGGACGGTGATGCGGCTCCAATCGACTGGTGCGCCCTGTGGAACCGAGACCGCGCCCCTGATGACTGGTTGATCGAACCGATTCTGCCCCGTGGGCGGGGAGTGGCTATCTGGTCGAAGGCCAAGCTGGGCAAGTCTCTCCTACTGCTTGACATCGCGGCCGCTGCGGCCGCCGGTCGGTCCGTCTTGGGTTATCCGGCGAGAGAACCTCTAGACATCGTGTACATCGACTACGAGATGACGAACGACGATGTACAAGATCGTCTGGATGCCCTGGGTTACGGTCCCGATGACGACCTGAGTCACCTTCATTACTACCAACACCCCTCTCTGCCTCCATTGGACACGGCAGCGGGCGGCCACGCCCTCATGGGTCTGGTGAACCGACACAACGCCGCTGTGGTTGTAATCGACACCATGACGCGGGCAGTCACGGGCGAGGAGAACTCGGCCGACCCGGTGCGACGGTTCTATCGCCACACGGGTACGCCCCTCAAAGCAGCCGGGGTCGCCTTGATCCGCCTCGACCACGCCGGCCACGATGCTGCGGGCCATGCCCGCGGCACATCAGCCAAACAAGACGACGTGGATGTCATCTTCCAGTTGGTTCCCAACCGCGGTGATCGTTGGCGTCTGCTACGAACGGATACGCGCATCCCGTGGGTGCCGGCCGCGATAGACATTCGGCGCCTTGAGGAACCGTTGTTGTCTCACGTCGCTGTTCAGGACACTTGGCCCGCGGGGACCATAGAGGTTGCCCAACTGTTGGACACACTCCACGTTCCATTGGAGGCCGGATGCCGCGCCGCGAATGGCGCCTTGCAGAAAGCACATGAGGGCAAGCGGAGCATGGTGGTCGCGGCGGCCGTGCGGTGGCGCCGTCATCAAGCCGCTGATAGCCAACGTCCGGCATCGGGAGCCCCACTCGGGGACACGCACGCGGTGAACGACCCCAAGACGATGCACGTCGCCCCAGACGCACCCAAGCCTCTGCTCACCGGCACCGCCTCGTGGCTCGCCCGTCACGGGACACCTCAAGCGAGGAGCGCGATATGAGCAAGCTGTCGGACTGCGAGTCGCTCCACAGCGCGACGACGGAGTCCATGACCACTGACGCCGATGTCAACACCACCCTCGAAGCTCTCGTTAGCGAGGGCTATGTGCGGCGGGAGTGGGACAGCGAGATTCAGGACTATCGCCACTACTCCGTGCGGCCCTACCCGAACGATGACGCCCAGAAAGCAGTCGACTCATGACCACCAATCTGTACCTCTCGTGGGAAACGCCTTATCTGCCGGCGCAAGCGGGCCTGACCGTGGAGGCATGGCCCGCATCCGACTTCGCCCACTCCCCCGTGGGCAACCCCAGCGCGTATCCCCCCGCGCCGTCGCCCACGGCAACGGCGACCACGGACGCCAGCGGCAACTGCGAGCTGACGGGCCTGACTGCTGGCGTCGATTACTACATCTCCATCATCGACATCAACCACAAGCCCTGGTTCCAGTCGGCGGTTTCAAGGGGTCCGCGCAACTTTTCGGTGAGTCCGTGAGGCTCCAAGAGACCGAGGAGGTTGCGAGGTGGGAAAGCCACATCTGACGGCCGAACAGCGAGCGTTGGCCCTGCGACTGCGGGCAAAGGGATTCAACTTCAAGGAGATCGGGGAGGAAATCGATTCCTCCCTCCAGACCGCGTGGAACGTCATTATGAAGGCCCCCACTCGGACGGTGAGGCCATTTACCTGGTCGCCTGGGCCGGGCCGGCTGACGCTTCCGGAGCGCGAGGAGATCAGTCTCGGGCTGCGACGAGGAGCGACGGTGACCACCATCGCCGCCCAACTTGGCCGGTCGGTGTCGACCATCTCCCGAGAGGTGGCGGCCAACGGCGGACGAGACGACTACCGAGCCTGGCGAGCCCACGAGCGGGCCCACGGGCGATCCCTGCGGCCGAAGCCGCGGAAGCTGGCGTCTCACAAGCTGGCCGCCGAGGTGACCCGGTGCTTGCACAAGTGGTGGTCACCGCAGGAGATCTCCAGGCGCTTGCGTCTGGAACACCCGGACGATCCGATGATGTGGGTGAGCCACGAAACCATCTACAAGACGCTGTTCATCCAGGGTAGAGGCGAGCTGCGCCGAGAGCTGAGCCGGTGCCTGCGCAGCGGACGGGCGAAGAGGCGCCCTCAGGGTCGCATCGAGACCCGGGGCCGAATCCCCGGCATGGTGATGATCAGTGAGCGGCCCCCCGAGATCGAGGACCGAGCCGTCCCTGGGCACTGGGAGGGCGACCTCATCATCGGAAAGAACGCCGGTTCGGCTGTGGGCACCCTCGTCGAGCGGTCCACCCGCTACGTGATGCTGTTACATCTTCCAGACGGACGCTTTCCCGTTCAGGTCGACGCGGCCATGCGTCGTGCGATCCGGAAGCTACCCAAGGAGCTCGTCCGGACGATCACTTGGGACCAGGGAAAGGAGATGCACCGACATGTTGATTTCACGGTCGATACCGGTGTCCAGATCTACTTCTGTGACCCTCACAGTCCCTGGCAGCGGGGCTCGAATGAGAACACCAATGGTCTGTTGCGCCAATACATGCCCCGCGGCACTGACCTCTCGGTCCTTAGTGCCAGGGATCTCACTCGCATCGCCAAGAGCCTCAACGACCGGCCACGGGCCACATTGGGATTTATGAAACCATCAGAGAAGCTCGCCGAGTTACTTGCTCACACCCCTTGAAACCGCCGTCCTGTCCCGCTGCGTATCTGGGGAACCTGAGTACCAGCCGGCGGCGCTGGTCGATCAACCCAGATCCCTCGGCCGTGCAGCCGCCCATCGTCTACACGCCCTATCTTCGCGCTGCCCTCATCGGGCCGCACGCCATCACCACCGGAACGCTTGTCCCCTGGGACACTGAAACGGCCGAGAACGGCACCACACTCGTACTCAACCTCTCCACGAATGCCGTGGACGCGCCTGCGGATGCCTATTACAACGTGAATGCGCACGTAGATTTTCAAGCGGGAGCGGCGCAGTTCGTGGCTGGCGACCTGCTCACTGTCTCGCTGTATTGTGGTGCGACCTTCCTGTCGTCAACGACCGTGGCGCCCCCTACAGGTGCGACCAAGTTCTCGGTCGAGGTGACCGACACCTACATCGGTGGCGCGTATACGGTGCAGGCGACTCTCACCACCGTTGCCGGGACCACGGTCACCGCTCTGGCCGGGTCCCATATGACTATCCAGGCAATAGCCAATATTGTGCTCGGATGACCGATATCTGTAGGCCGCAGAAGGGGTTTTTGAGATGGCGGTAAAGACCAAACGTTGCTCAAACTGCGGCGAGACGAAAGAGTCGGCGGCATTCCACCGTGACCGTTCCAGGAGTGATGGTCTGTTCCCTCAGTGTAAGGAGTGCACCAACGCCAACGACGCCGCACGATACGCCGCGCACAGAGAGGAGAGGCTTGCCCAACAGCGCGCCCACAACGCCACACCAGAGGCGAAAGTCAAGCGGGCCGCCTACAACGCCACGCCTCAAAGACGCGCGCTCAGGTGGCCATCAACAACGCCGCACATTACGCCGAGCAGAAAGTAGAGCTGCGCGCTGCGAGGGTCGCACGCCGTGCCATGCCGTCAGGGCAAGCCGGGGCCATTGCCAGCAGCCTATCCCGACATGGCGTCACACCCGAAGTCTTCCACGCCATCCTTGCTGAGCAAGGTGGCGGGTGCGGTATCTGTGGCTCTACCGATCAAAGGCGGCGGCGATTCGATATTGACCACGATCACTCGCATTGTCCCGGTCGGTGGGGCTGTCCGGTTTGTATTCGTGGCGTTGTATGTCCTCCCTGCAACACGCGACTGATGCAAGCCGAGACCCACAACGACGCCGAGTACCTCAACAGTCCAGCCGTCGCGCTATACCTCGCACGTTACGCGGCTCGCAGGCAGGAGGCGGCCGCATGAAGCACGTCGCGCCGTTCCTACTTGCGAGGCAACATCTGGCAGTGCCGTGGATGCGTCAGGGCGGGACAAGAACAACGACGCGCAGCGTTGCGTCGTTCGGTGGAGCCTAACGCTCGGTCAGCAACCGACTGATTGAGGTCGAGCGTGCGGTGTAGTGGCTTCACCGAACGCTCGGGCTGGTCCCGTCATTGAACCGATTCACATACTTGACGGCCGTTGTCAACTGGCCGACGCTCACCTTGATGACGTGAGCCGTGGCGCCGTCTGGCGTGGTGAACGTCACGATATGACCGGTCACGCTGGCTACAGCGCCAGCCTCTTTGAGGCTTCGTGCCTGGGTCTTCTTTAGACCAGGGATGGCGTTGCTGGACAACTTGTTGAATGGATTATTCATTGTCTTCTCTTTTCTGGTTGGGTGTTCGGAGTACCTAGAGTGGTGCGCGGCCCGAGCAAGCGGTGTAGGGAGTCAGACCGCCTCGTCCGCCAGGAAGCGCGCCGAGAGGAGTACCGAGCCGGCGCGGGTGCCTAGTCGCACGCCGGGTATGTGGGCAAGCTGATGTCTGTACTCCAAGTCGGGAACGGCGCCCGCGTATCTTGCTCCGCGGCGAAGACAACTCCCGTGATCTTCAGCGATGACGGTAGCTGGATGCCTTGGGTCATCGTGACGTTGCTCTCATAGCCGGGTGAAACGTCCGGGCCCTGCCAGTCCTCTCCGGGTATCGGCAGCTCCGTGCCGTTAGAGAGCTGAGCAAACACCTCGAATGGCGCATACCCGGCAAGCACGGTGCTGCTGGTGTTGTCGAACTGCATGACGAGGGCAACCGCATTGCCGGCGGTGGGTTCGCAGGGTGTCACAACACACGGCTGGAAGCCCGTGCCCGTCACGACGCAGCTTGTTCGCGGTGCGAGGGTGTTCGCGCTGGCGTAGGCAACCGCAAGCGTCTGTCCGTTATCCAACTGGACACCGATGAGCGTTCCCCGCGACTGAGCGGACGGCGTAGCGGTTGGCGGGACCGTGCTGCCATTGGTGAACCCACCGCCCTGAGACGTGCCCTGAGAGGTTGACGCCGATGTCGTGGTGGTCGTTCGGTGAGCAGTGGGTGTCGCCACATGACTGGTCCCACACGCAGCAAGAAGGATGGTCGCCAGCGCCAGTGAGGGCGCGAGCCCGCGCTGTTTCACCTGCAAAGTGTAGGCAGGTCCGAGCGGCGCCACGCGTGATAGCTAGGCTCGACAGTCGTGGATGCCTGGGAAGCCGTTGGGGCGATTGGTTCAATCGCAGCAGCAACCATCGCAGCTTGGGCTGCGCGCCAGTCTCGCTCCGCTGCCCAAGAGTCGAATGCCGCGGCCAAGACGATGGCGGACATTGAGCGAGATCGACACCACGCCGAGCTGTCTCCTCGCTTCAGAGTGACGTGTGAGCCATGGGGTGTAGGCCAGGATTACAAGCGACTCAGAGTCATGCTGCTCGGTCCCATTGCACTCGATCACCTCGACACCCTTACCGTGAGAATCCGAGACGATCAGTTCAGGCGGCGCGAGTTCTCAACACTGGCCGGCGGCCCGACGCCCGACCAGATCGGACGTCAGATCTGGGGACCATACTGCTTCACGCCCTTCGTCGGACCCGATGATGCTCGGTCGGACGAGACCGGGAGGATCACGTTCTACAGCACGGCCATCCCCGTTGGAGAGGAGTTGATGTTCCAGATCCAACCCACGATGCCGCCACCGTGGGCAACAAGCACGAGCCGCGAGGAATGGCAGCGACAGCGCGGGACCGTGATCCGACTCACCCTCGACGCCCAACAGGCCGACCTCAGACCATGGACGATCCCATGTGAGGTCGACATCCGTGCGGTGATCGAAGGGGGCAACGTGGTGACGGTCGACGTGCCCTAGTTGGCGGTCGCACCGCCGGGCTGGCGCTTCACCGTCCGCTTGACGCGACGCCTTACGGTCTTCTGCCTCGCACGAGTGCTCGGCTGACGCGAGCCGGACTTGCCGCAACCTCAAGAGATTGTGATCGAGAGCACGGCGGTGGCGATGTTCTGAGTGGCGGGGTGGTGCTTGACCTTGATCTTCTTGTCTGCCACTTTCACGGTAAAGGTGTAGGTGCCGTCGTCCGTCTTCTTGGGTGTGCCCGAGATGACGCCGGTTGACTTCTTGAGGTGAAGGCCTTTCGGCAGCCTGCCCGAAGACACGGACCACCTGTAGGGCGGGTTGCCTCCGATGGCCATCAGTGTGGCGGAATACCGCATCCTGGGCGCGCCGGCAGGTAACGTCGACGTGACGACTCCGAATCCGTGAGTGTCGTATGCACCAATGTCACAGGGCACTGTTCTTGCGAAACCTCGCTGATCGGTGGCGGGACAGAGCGACGCATCCTTGACGTGGTGAATGGCTGCGCTCGTGCCCAGGAGCGACACCGTCTCAGCCGGACCACCGTTGTGCTGGAGGCCCGCCGGATCGAGGCCGGCGGGAGTGTCCGAGAGCGAAGTCCCGCTGAAACCGCAAGAGCCGTCATCGTCGAGGTTGTAGCCCAGGCTCGTGATGCTCCCCAGACAGTCCGTCTCGGAGATGCTGCTGGCCACGATGGTCGCAGTCGCGTTGAGCGTGCCTTGAGGGTTGTATAAGCCGCCCCCGGTATTGCTCGAAAGGGTGCTGTTGCTGACGCTCGTCGTGCCGAGGTAGTTGAAGACGCCGCCTCCGGCACCCGCGCTATTCCCTGAGACGGTGCTGTTGCTAATGGTCACTATGCCATTGTCGTTGGAGACACCGCCGCCGTACTGGTTACTGGCGGCGCCATTACCAGTAACGGTGCTGTCGCTGATGATTAGCGTGCCGTCACCAGCGTTATGGATTGCACCACCATTGTTCAACGAGGTATTTCCCGACAGGGTGCTGTCAGTGATGGTTGTCATGCCGTCATTGCGAATGCCACCAGCCCCACCGTTCAATGCACTGTTGCCCGACACGGTGCTGTCATTGATGGTCATCGTGCCGTCGCTGAAGATGCCGCCGCCAGCGGAAGTGGTATTCGTAATACCGTTGTCCGACACGGTGCTGTCGATGAGATGCAGTGTTCCACTGTTCGATATGCCACCACCGTTGCTCGTGCTGGAGCTTCCTTTCTCGATGGTGAGGCCCGAGATAGTGGCGGTCACGCTCGAAGGGACGTCGATGACTTGGACGGCATTGTTGCCGCTCACCGCGAGCGCGGCCGCTCCCGGTCCGTCGATGGTCACGCTTGAAGCAATGGTGATAGTGCTAGCAACCGTGATGGTCGAGCACGGAGGCGACAGGGCAAAGGTGATGGTGTCGTCTGGGCTGGCACTCGACACCGCCTGGCGCAGCGAGCCAGCACCGGAGTCGGCGCAGTTAGTAACGGCAGTCGTCGTGGCGCCAGCGGCTTGTTCAGGCACGAGGACGCCCGCGGTCGTCGCGAGTCCTGCGAGCACCGTGAGACCAAGGGCAAGACGGACTGTCGGCATCACTCTTGTCATCTCGACCACACTTTCTCTCGCTGCGGGACGACACACCCGAAGCCTGTCGTCCTGCTCCAACGAGCCGCCACTCCCCGAGAGAGACGCCGCGACGCTACTACGCACTGGCTAGCCCCACGAATGGCGTCTGAGCTGGGAGTGATGAGCGCAGCAGCGTGGCGCCCCATGCTCAGCAGTTATCCGTCGTCAATCCACGCCCGAAGATGAAGGTCAGGGTATTCACGTCGTTTGTTCGCCAGAACGGTGCACCGGCCGAGTCGTCGTAGGCCATTTCAACTTCAACGAGCGGACTGATCGTGTCGTGTCCGAGCGTGGCGCTACTGAGGTTCCAGAACGCACAAGAGGAGGCACTGCTGTACAGAGATGAGGTGTGGCTGATATTCAAGGACTGAGCTATGGCATCACTTGGAAGATCCGCCATTACAGCGGCTTCCGCTTCAGCCAGCGACGTATTGTCAGGAAGCACCTCGATGTACTTGATGATCTGTTTGCCATCCGAGGTAACGTCGATGAACTGCGGCGTTGGCCCTTCGGGTGTCGCAATGGTTGGCCCGTAAGCCGGCAACCCTTCGTAGTCGCGATCCTTTGTGTGAGTGGCATTCCAGGCCGCAATGGTCGCGCCATATTCCGTGAGTCCTGACGGGACCGTGGACGTCGTAGCGGCTCCCGTCCCTGTGTTGCCGGTCGTTCCGGTCGATCCGGTGGAACCTTGTGTCGTCGGTTGCTGCGTGGAGCATCCCAAAACGAGCGCCAATAGTCCAACCACCGCTACCCATCGTCCTCGCATCGGATCTCCCGACTCCCCAATGCCTACACTGGCACGCTATGACTCTCCGGGCCTAGCCGGCTCCCGATGCAGGTGGCCGCGCCGAGAGCGGGGGCCTAGAGCACCAAGGAGGAATGATGCCGACTCAGACAACATCCGCATGAGTGAACTCCAAGAAGCCCTCGGGGCAGCCGGCGCCGGGGACTCTGGCAAGGGTCTTGCTGAAGCCCTGCGGTCGGCGGGTCCCGGTGACAGCAAGCGCTACCTCGCACACCACATGTCGATGCGAGGCGGACAGACGATCAGAAACATGTACGGGGCGTTCGACACGGTGGACGAGGTGCTCGACAGCACCGACCGTGCCATAGATGAGGAGCCACCTGACGTCGCCGTGATGCAACGGGTAACTGACACAGAGACAAACCACGTGGTCGCTCGCACCAACACTTCGCGAGAGTGGCGACTGGTCTTCTCTCCATAGCAGCCGTGGACTTCGCATGGCTCGGCCTCATCGCTGCACCTGTCGGTGCGCTGGGCGGCGTCTGGCTCGGTTCTCGACTGTCAACCCGGTCAGATACCGAGCGCTGGCTGCGCGAGCAACGGCTGGAGATCGACTCAGGTGGCGAAGCGCCGACAGTGACTAGATCTCTCTAGAACCCGGCCGCGGCATAGGCCGCGTACCACGGTTGCACGTCTGACGTGTATTGCGGACACCACACCTCGGTAGCCGCCGTCAAGATCTGCCGTTGTCCCGGGCCGTTGATAGCCACTATCTCAAAACCCACGCTGAGGATGAGACGCACCACCGCGGCGGTCAGTTGTCCCGGCTGCGCGTACATGGGACCCCAGAGCTGAATGTATGCCGGGCACACTTCCGTACCCCATTGAAGGAAGTACGGATCCCACTGGGCATCGGTCAGCGTGGGGAAGGTGGCCCCTGTTGTACCCTGCGGCCGTCCACCCTGGGCGACGAGAGAGCCAATAAAGCCGCTGACGTCACTGAGATACTCCTCATCCGGCGTCATGGTGGTGGTCGTCACGGGCGGCACCGTGATCGCAGGCACCTTCGCGATGACCACTCGCGGCGGTGGCGCCGTGGTGGTCGTCGCTGGCGGTGGAGGCGCCGTTGTGGTCGTGGGCGCAGGTGCCGTAGTAGTCGGAGTGATGGGCGCCGTGACCGCCGTGTGAGCCTTGTGGGCACCATCAGTCGGCGTGCTGGTGCCACAGCCGGCGCCGAGGATGGCAACCAGCAGTGACCCGAGCAGTGGAGCACCGTAGCGATGGCGGTTCTTCATGGTCCTCGCCGTGAGACCATCGACACCATGGGACGGCAACTAAAGCGCCGACCGTGCCGCTACCGCCCGGCCAGTCGCTCTGCTCGCTCGTGCTCCCTCTCGACGCTCCGCAACACCGCCTGCACAGAACTGGGCCGCCACAAGCGGCCCCCTTGTGCTGTCGGTATCCCGTCACGGTTCAAGTCGTCAGCAACGGCCTGGAATGCGACCGGGCGTCCCTTGGCGTCCCGCTTTGTGCGTTCGGCCACAATGCGAGCCACCACGTCAGCAGGTAGAGAGCGCGGTCTGCCGATCTGGTCGTCCCGTCGTCGCCGGGGAGCGTCAAAACGACTGCGGGCGGTTTGTACACATGGCAGGTGGGGCGTGAGCTGATTGGAGGCTCATTGAAATGACCAATCCCAACACCACCCACACATGGCCCTGCAGGGCCGCGGCATTATGTATTCGTGACAATCGTCGGAACGGCTGAAGAGCACTTTCAAGCGAAGTTCCTTCCGTGTCTCTCCGAAGCACGGAAGCTGGCGGACACACACGGCGAGATCATCGACACGCGCTTTCCCAGTGGAGTTCCCGGTGGCCAGCTCCCGGAGGCGACAGTCTTCCGCCTCATGCTCTCTGCCATTCCCCTCTACCACGCCGCAGTGGCGGCTTTGGCTGAGCCAGAAACTACGATGGGATCGCTCGTTCTTATGCGAAGCCTCATCGAAGCGTGGACTCATCTCTTTTTCATCGTCGGAGATGGTGGTGTTGGGGCCGGGTGCCGAGCACTCCGCCTCGAACGTGGTTGGGCGATTGACAACATCGCCCTTACGAGCGCAGCCGGCCCAGGCATGGTGGGTGAGAAGGAAAAGGCGGAGGCGCGCATGGCTGAAGTCATGCAACTGTGGGGCGAGCTGGGCTGTACCTCCGGCAAGCCCCGGAACTACAGCAACGTAGGACCCACGACCAAAGAGATCGAGAAGACCGTCGGGATCGACTGGCTCCTCTCGATGTGGCACACCACCTCGCAGATGGCCCACGTTGGTGGATTCGATTGGCTCCTGGTCGACCGCGGTGGCGGTACTTCCGCGTTTGCGCATCCCCCACCTTCTCACCGGGCATCGCGTCTGAATCATCTCGTGGTGCTCTTCTCCTGTGCGTCGTGGAATGCCTTTCAGATTCTCGGTGTGGACGTGGAGGGCGAGCCCTCGAACGCCTTCAACGCTTCGGTCCGTGACCTTCTCGATCGACCCTTCTTGCTGCGGGCTGTCGAAGGCGACTTCGACTAGCCCGTCGACGGTGCCTGAGGGTCCCACTTATTGAAAGCATCTCTCATTCGTTGCACCTCGGCTGGCAGTGCGGGAGGACCGTCCGCCTTGCCGTTGCCCTCTCCGAGATCAGTGACCTCCCGTAACTCGTCGCTCCCGATGTCTCTACAGACGATGTACCAGTCCCTCGGGTCGGCTCCCCAGCCCATTGCCGACGTGATGAGATCGGGCTGGTCTGTCCGCAGCCATTCGTGTGGAACGTGCCGCCACGGGGCTGCATCTTCGACCGCCACCTCGATTCTGATGCGCAGATCGAAGTTACCCTTCCATCCCCGGCGACTCGGATCGGGATTAGCGGTGAGCCACGCAGCGGGCCTGACTAAGACCTGCGAACCCCAGGTGGCCAAGATTGCGCCGGACGATTCGACGTCTCGGAACCCCTCAAGGGTTGTGAAGTGATATAGCCGAACCGACAAATGGTTACTTCCCACTGATTGCCAGCGCCTTGTCGAGCTTGTCGTACGCCATCAGCAAGCGCAGAGAGTCGCGCCCATCTATCAAGCAATAGCGTCTCGGGTAACCGGGCTGAACCGCGAATGCTCGGAGCGTTGAACGGACAGCCGGAAGTATGTCATTGCAGTGCTGCACGACCAGCAACTGTGCAGGCTCTTGGGCAAGTCGATAAATCTGGTCATTGTTCTTGCCGAGATGGTTGAGGCCCATCGGGGCAAAGTGCGCCGGCCCCTTCAATAGAAATGCCGCCGTCAATCGCCTGCCCCGGAGATGGACGTGAGCCGAGTAATGGTCCGATGTCTCCCCACCCCAATCAGCCTGCACGCGGTCACCGAGGATCTCCGCAAGACACTGCTTGAATGCCTTCTCTCTGATCTGGGACATGACAGAGAAGTCAGTCACTGGTGGAGTGTCATTGACCGCCGTGAACTCGTCGATGTCCTCAATGAAGTTCTCGAAAAAGTGGTGTGACCACCACATAGCCATCTCGTCGGGAAAGACCTCGTCCTGAGACTCGAGCCATGGACCTCCGATTACCAGGGGTCGGAATATCAGGCGCTCGCCTTCACGGCGGTCGAACAACGCTATGGCTGCCTCTTCATCACCATTTGCTAACTCCATCTTGGTGGTGGACGAGGTGACGAGTTCGGTGGAATACTCCAAGGCCACCTCGCGATCCTCGAAGCCATCCAAGCGGATCAGACTTGTGACTCTCTCCTCGTCGTAGATTTCAGGACAAGGCATCACCGTCTCAACGGAGCAGAAGATTCGGCCTACACCTTCGTTGAGAACCGTTCGCAGAGTTGGCACTTCATTCAGCTCGCACCAGGCCAGCAGTGTCCGCGTATAGATATGGCCAAGACGAACGGCATGCTGCCAATCTGGCAACGGCGGGAGGGCCTCAAGCTGTCGATCAATAAATCCCATCCCCTTGGGACCCAACAGCGTCTCAATGAGACGAAAATTTACGAGCCTTGGGTCTATCGTGAATCGCGCATCGACTGATCGCTGTTCTGAGTTGAGTTCGCTTCGTATCAGATCTCTGGTTTCTGTCTCGTCCTCATCCATAGTTACTCCTCGTCGCGCTCGGCGGGTAGCGGAGGGTCGTCCAAGGTCTCGATGCCCTTGAGGCCATCGAGGTACGGCGGCCACGACTTGCCACCATTCTCTCGCAGCCATGCGATGAGCTGCGGCCGATCGGGGTGCGTATCGAGATACTTGAGAAGCCGCTTTCGCCTGCCAAAGTCCTGAGCCTTGCAGACAGTCAGATATTGCTCCAACGTACTGCGCACCTCGGCGGCAAAACTCTGCACCAAGTCCCAGTCGACCTTGAGGATGTCTTCGCCGTGGACTGCATAAGAGCGAACCTGGTCATACAACAGCCACGACCGGTGTGGATGCGTGAAGGCGCCGTTCACGGCATGGCCGAGCATCGTCTTGCGGAACGCAAGGAGATGCGCCTTCTTGTCTTCTGATTTGGAACCCAGGAGCGCCTCCAATGCAAAGAAGAGAAACAAGAGGGCAGGCAGGGGTTCGCCATCTAAAGCCGAGCGCTCGATCCATCGCAGCGCGAGGTCGGCCTTTTTCATCGCATCGGTCTTGGGGTCCAGCTTCATTTGTGCCGCCGGCTGGGCTTCGATGAGCTGTACCAACTCGTGGTTGAACTCGAGGTTATAGGCGACATCACCACGAGTTCTCCAGCCGAAGAGCCCATCATCGAAGACATACCAATCAGCGAGCCGGAAACGAAGCTGTTTGTCGTTAATCCCCTGGTGTCTCCGAAGCGCCACTCGCATCACGCGCAGAGCGTGCCCTGCGATGGCTTGGGCACGATCTGCCATGAGCCCGTGGTGCGTCCCGCTCACCCGGGAGGCGGCGAAGCTCCCGACCGGTGGTGCCGTGCTGAAGCGCGGACTGGGTGGCAGCTGCGGGAGGCTGGGGTCGTTCAGTGGCAGCAACCTGATGCCAACCGCGTCTTCCACCGATGCCACTAGGAGGTGTTCGATAGGAAGGAAACAGACACGTTCGAACACGTCCCGCGCGTGTAAGTCGAGAAACGCCGGTATGTGGTCCGTGGTGCGATCAGCCCAACAGTCGCCAACAAACTCCCATGCGGTCTCCTCGATGTTGCTGAGGTGCTCGAACCGGAGGTCTCCGTCGAGAGCCAGAAGGACGGCCATGAACGCCTTCGCCTCGTCTTCAAGGAGACTGACGCCCTGGACGGTTCGATTTGTGAGCCGTAACGGAAGCGCGTGACTCAAGACCGCCTGCCCACCTTCGACCGTTGGGCGGCGGATCAGCTGCTGTAACCGTGTGAGCGTTCGCTGTACCTGGGTATCGGGCTTCACCCGCCCAGGCTACCGACCGCCCTCGGTCGGACAGTCCGGTCTCGGGCCAGGGCTTATGCGAATGTGGCCACTGCCCCGCACATCACGGCGAGTGCGTTGAGACCATCGTTGGTCTTTGCGGTGAACCATTCGTACTTCTGACCGAGCCACGCCAGGATGCTGAGCAGGAGACTCGCGATCCCCGCGCCTTTCTTCACGTTCGCCTTGTCCATCTCACCGTTTCCTTTCTTTGCGACCCGGCACGTCCGGCCGCAGAGACCACGGTACACATGGCCCTTCGGCTGAAATGCACCAGCAAATGGGGCATCTATGGGGCGTAAGCTGGGGGGATGCCGAAGGCAGCCCACTACAGCGCCGCCACGAAACGACTGAACGCCGAGCTGGCTGCACGTGGACACCACCAGAGTTGCAGCACCTTGGAGAGCTGGGCGAGCGACGGCTTCGTGCCTCGTCCCGTTCGGGTCTCCGCGGGCCGGAAGGGTTCTACAAGCGCTTACCCCGCGGGTGCAGTCGAGCAATACGCCGCAGTTGCCGATGTGATGCAGAGGGGCCGAGACAGGAGAATGTCCGTTCTCGTGCTCATTGGGCGGGGTGGCCTTCCCACAACATCGACCGCTTTTCGTCGTGCTCTCCGGTATCTCTTTGAGGGTGCGCCCGTTTGTGACCAAGATGCTCTGACGCTTGCAGAAGGTGCGTACGCGGATGCTCAAACGGATCGACTGTTCCGAAGGCTTGCCTCCTTCATGAGCAAAAACGCCGCAGCAGCTGGATTGACCGACCCAGTAACGGGACAGCCGGTACCCACGGAATCCGTCGTTGAAAGCGCCTTTGTAAACGGTCTTGCATCCATGGTTGGCCGGCAGTTCCCGAGCGATCAGGCGATCTCAGAGCTTGCAGCCGCGTATGGCTTCCTCGAACCTGGCGTCTCGGATGAGGAGCGAGCCGAACGCGAGCACTACATCGAGGCGTTCTACGAGGATGTCATGAACTTCGACACGTTGAGGGCAACCGCCGAACTGGTATCACCCGATCAGCTCCAAGGCGCGGTCCGTGAGTTTCTGGGAGACGAGGACCTCTCGGGCCTGGAGCTACTGGAGGTCTTGCCGGCTTCCTGGCGGGAGGTCATGACCGTCGTATTCGGGCTTGCAGTAGTGACATCCGAGAACCTCGGGGGTTCGCGTTGGTTCGAACGCGCCATCTCGGGATGCACAACCTAGAACCACCCGGACATCGCCGTCGTCATTGGAAAGTGCAGACCTCGGGTTGGCCGTAACCGGCGTCGATATACCAAGACCCAGCAGAGCCGAACGTCGGGCCGTCACCAGCTTGGAACTTTCCGAGGTAAGACCCAGAGGGAAGCACCGCGCCGCCGTAGTAGTTCACGCAATTGACCCCGATCGTGGTCGTCGTCGTGGGCGCCACGAATGTCGCGACGGTGGGCGTCGTCGTTGTTGCCGGCGAACCGCCCAGGTCCACGCACGGTGGCGCTGGTGGGGGTGCCTTGCCGAACAGATTGGCGAGCGAGGCCACCGAACACTCGTCTATCACGGCCATGGCTTGACCCGTAGGCGTCGCGGCCGCACATGACTGATCGAGGGGCGGAGTCGTGTTCGCGCAGGGATCTATCGTGGTGGTCGTCACTGGTGGTAGAGGAGCCGTTGTGGTTGGCGCGCTGGTCGCCGCGACCGCCGTAAGGGCCTTGTGGGCACCCTGGCTCGGGTGGCTCGTCGCGCACCCGGCGCTGATGATGGCAACCAGCACCAGCGTCGCCAGAGCGTCCTTGCGGTTGATACCAGTCATGGTCCCACCGAGCCCGGCGCACCCGACATCGAGCCGTAGGCTGCCGCCGTGTTCTGACCGGTTGGCGAGTTGGCAGGACACGAGTCGTTCACCGCGTTCGGGTCTTGACATACGTACTGATTGCTGACGATCGGCCAGGGCGTCGAGGAGATGGTCGTGCCGTCCCGGTCGAAAAGCAGAAGATCGGGGCGGCGTAGACACTCTCTCCCGGCGGCCAAAGAGCCGCCCTGGAGATTGCAAGCTACAGGCGATGAGACGCCAATGGGCGATGATGGATTCGGGTTCGTTGTACTCGCGGTCGACTGGCTGGCGGCACAGCCCGCGCCGATGATGGCAACCACCAGCAGCCCCACGAGTGGAGCGCCGTAGCGATAGCGGTTCATCATGATCTTCCCCGCTTGGACCATCGACAGCACGGGTCGGCAACTGAAGCGCGGTCTTGGCACTACCGCCCAGACAGTCGCTCCGCTCGCTCGTGCTCCCTCTCGACGCTCCGCAACACTGCCTGCACAGAACTGGGCCGCCACAAGCGGCCCCCTTGTGCCGTGGGAACCCCGTCACGATTCAAGCCGTCCGCGATGGCTTGGAATGCGACCGGGCGCCCCTTGGCATCCGGCTGTGCGCGTTCGGCCACAATGCGAGCCACCACGTCTGCGGGCAGAGAGCGCGGCCGACCGATCTGCACGCCCTCTGCCTTCTTGACGGCCAGTGCCTCGGTGATCCGTTGGGAGATCAGCCTGCGCTCTAGTTGGGCGAATACCGCCGACATGCTGGCCATGGCCTCACCTTGAGGGGTGGTCATGTCAGAGCCGCCGTTATCGAGAGCGATGATCGTCCACCGACACTGTCTGGCACGCTCCAGTAACCCCGCGAAGTCCAGCGTGGAACGCGAGAGCCGGTCCAGCTTCGACGCCATCAGGGCGTCCGCCCTCCCTGCGTCTAGTTCGGCCAGGGCCGCCACCATCCCCGGACGCTTGAGACTCTTACCGCTAAAGCCGCCATCCTCGATGATGTCGAGCAGCTCGTAGTCGCGTACGCGGCAGGCCTCGGTGATCGCGTCTCTCTGAGCCGTCAAGCCGGCGCCGCTGGCTGTTTGCTCCTGCGTCGACACCCGGACATACCCCAGGACCCGCAGCGGTCCCGGGGTTGTCTTGCGGGGCGTCATCACGCCACCGCCCTGAGCTGCTCGGCCGGCTGCTGAGATTCCAGAGCCTCCAGGATCACACGGGCCGTCCTGATCGCGGCGTCCGCCGTCTCTCGGACCTTGTCAGCGTCTCCCCCACCCCAGCCAGCCACGTAGGGAAACGTGTATCCGTCCGTGGGCAGGCCAGCCGATCGACACACAAGGTACGCAACCGACTCCGCTTCGACCTCGGAGCGACCACGGCACGCGTGGTAAGCGACCGCTTCCGGATGCATCAGGACGTGGGCCAGCTCGTGGGCGAGTGTCTTGGTCGCTTGAGCCTCGCTGACGTCACCGCGGACACGGACCGTCCGAGTCTCGTGCTCCGTCACGCCGTTAGCGCCATGGCAGTCGCCCCGGACCAGTGTGTAGCCCCGGCCAACCACCTGGGACGCCAGGGCGTCCCATAGGCCCGTTACGCCATCTCCGTCGAGCAGAGCCGGCCCAACGTTGGGCAGGTCGTCTCCGTCTGTCTGCGCGAGGTCGAAGACTGAAACGGTCGTGAAACCGCGGATGCCGTACAGCGTGTGCTCGGAGCCGTCGTCATTGGTCACGACGCCTTCGACGTAGCGACACGGCGCCATGATCCTGATTCCGCGCTCACCCTTGCGGACCTGACGGCCCATTGATTGCCACGTCCGGTAGCCGGCCACGCGTGTGGCGTCCGGTCGCTGTATGGCGATGAGCATGACGTTGCCGAAGCTGTACCGGGTGAACCGCCCAGCCACCTCCAGCATTCGCGCCCAGTCCTCGCCGGTAGTGATCTGCTCCACCGCGGACACCAGCAGCTCGTGAGCCTCTGCCAGCTTGTCTGCGCGAGGTGTGCTTGTAGCCTTCTCCATGTCCTTGACCTCCTAAGGGTCTCGGGCCACGCCCCGGGGTGTTCGCGCACCGCCGGGGCATTGCTTTTGCTCTGTCGTGCCTAGTTGACACCAACTACATGGTTGCTGTCAAGCCTCGCGGCGGCCAGGCACGTAGACGGCCGATTGTTGATCGTCCGTTGGGCTGGGAACCCATGACAGAGCCTGAGACGCACTTATCTACGGTGGATGGCACCAGAAAGGCTCCAGACGCCCTCTGTGGGCGTCTGAGCGGCTAATCGTGCCTGTGGTGCCCGGCCCCGTTAGCGGGCGTCCGGATCAGGGCCACAGAGCCGCCTACAGCCGGCGGCCAGCTTGAGCCGATACCAGGGCCATGAAGCGAGCCGGTCAGGTGGCCGAAGTCGCGGACGATCCGGCCCAGGCCGACCAGCCCGAGGCGGCCGAGCGCGAGCGCGAGCTACGCGACATGTGGCTATCCAAGGACGTGTTCTACGCCATGGTCCTAGCGGTGATCCTCTTCGCGACCATATGGGTAGGCGTGTCGTCTGGCATCGACTACGTCCACGTCGGGCGGAGTACGTGCGCCTTCTCGCACGATCGCTTCAGCCAAATGGACTTGAAATGCGGCACCGATCCCACTAGCAACAGCGGTGATCCGTCGGGCAACACTGGCGCTACGTCAGGCAACACCGGTGTGCCACTGACCAACACGGGCGCCAGCATCCAGAATCCACCAGGGTGACTGAACCATCCGTTACCGGTCACCATCCCGGGGTGGTCATGTGTTCACCGGACAAACGATCGCAGAAGTGCTGGCTGACCCACGACAAACGAACCGGGGGTGTGCCTCGATACCTCGACATACATACGTGTATTGCCGGCTCCCAGATTTTGGTCACTTTTGACCACACCGCGATCTCTGGTCAATAGCCGTTGCCCCGCCGTGTGCCGCGCCGGCCATAACATGGGGCTGGCGACTCTCAGTGGGTAACGGCGATGAAGCTCGACGATGACAGCGATATTGATCCGACCAAGGTCAAACCGACTCGCGCCCAGTGGCGCCTGTTCGAGGAAAAGGTCGCGAAGACACAAGCTGCGCTAGATGTACAGCTAGATCCCAACTCGGTTGTAGAGCACGATGTCCGGATCAATGGTGTCCTCAGTGGGCAACAACGACAGATCGATGTCCTTGTCACCGGCAACATGGGTGGACAATCGCTCAGGATCGCCGTGGAATGCAAGCACTATGCCAAGCGTCTGGGCATCGGTGCAGTGGACGAGTTCGCCGGCAAGCTGCTCGACATCAACGTGGGACCGTGGGGTTCTCTATGCATTGAGCGGCCTCACGCAACCGGCGAAGGATCGTGCGGCTGGCTCCCACTCCCCGAAAATCGCGCTGGGCGATCTACTGACTACGGCCGAACACGTCGAGCCGGACCTCGGAGTTCTCTTTTCGGGATTCGGCGATTGCCCCAACGACAACTGCCTCCTGGGCGACATCCATTGGACATGGTGGGAGTCATCGAGCGGAGCGCGCCTAAAGGCTGGCTTGTGCGATTCGTGCGCAGCTTTTGCGGTCGAGTGCCCCGAGTGTGGAGAAATCAATCTTGATGAGGGCACCTGCTTCTCATGCGAGACGAAGTTCGAACTCGGGTGGGATCGGGAGGGCCTTGAGGTTGAGAGTGTCGAGGTTGAGGTTGAGGGCAAGACAACGTCCTATGCAGCGACAGGAGAACCTGCACGAGCACCTCGCGACTCCCCTGAGCTGTAATCAGGCCGGAACGCCAATGTGGTCATTCGGCAGTCAGAAGGACCGTTCAAAGTCCTGGTGGCGGTTATTCACTCGCGAGCCCACTTCGCCGCGATACCGAGACCCCTCTGAGACCATCTCTCTCGTCGCTGGATCTGTCTACCGCCTGGTAGGAGCGTCAATCCACCCACAAGGCTCTGCACGCCGGACAGGGTGCCGAGACCCCCGAAACTGGCGACGCACTTTTGAACGCTCGGGCACTCATCGAACACACGTTCGATGCCCTCGTTGTCCGCGCTTTTGTCCGCGAGTCCCGCTGATTTCACGCGATCTACGGGGATCTCACAGGAGTTCAGCGAGGCAGCCCGTCAGGGGCTGATCTCGCCCTCTACCTGGGAGTATACCGCACTTACAGGGTAAACAACGGAGCAGCCCCAACGGGATTCGAACCCGTGTCTCCACCTTGAGAGGGTGGTGTCCTCGGCCACTAGACGATGGGGCCCGGCACCCTTTCGGGCCGAGCCAGACTATCTGATCGGTCGAGATCCTCATTCGGCTCGAGCCGATGCTCGTCGGCGCGGGCCGGTGCACGCGACCCGGCGCGACCTGCATCGGGCCGCCAAGTCGGGAGCTGCCGCGCACGACCCGGCTCCGCTGGCACGGAGCAAAGGCACCCGAGCCCCACCGGAGTGGGGCTCGGAGACGAAAATGGCTCGGGGGGGAGGACTCGAACCCCCAATAACAGGGCCAGAACCTGCCGTGTTGCCGATTACACCACCCCCGAACGGGTGACTTCGCAGGCTAGCCCAGGCTATGCAGGCGCGAGTAGCCGATGATCCGGCCCAGGGCCACCCCCACCGTCTCCTTGGCGTAGTACGGGACGGTGGCCCACCCCTTGATCGGGGAGTTGGTGGCCGGCGCCGGCCACGCCTGCAGGTTCACGTTGGAGGCGATGGCGAGGCTGCGGTCCTCGTGGAAGCCGTCGGTCACGATGAGGACCTTGGTCAGCCCCCGCTTGTGCAGGGCCGCCGACGCCAACGAGAGGTTCGTCCACGAGTCGTCGCCACCGACCTCGACGATGTCGTCGGCGGGGACCCCGTGCTGCTCGAGCCAGACCGCCGACGCGTGCGCCTCGGTGAACTGGTCGCCCGTCTGCTTCGATCCCGTGACCACCATGGTGGTGGCGAGATGCTGTCCCCACAGCGTGCTCGCCTCCTGGAGCCGAGACACGAGGTCGGGCGAGGGGACCCCGTCGTACTGGGCTGCCCCCATCACCACGATGGCCTGCACCGGGCGGGCTTCGTGGTGGCGCGACGTCAACCACACCTGGACGGCGGTGACGGCGAAGTACGCCCCGATCACCACGACGATGATCAGGATCCGCGCCAGGAACCACCGGATGATGCGCGCTCCTCGCACCACGGCGTCGCCGAGCACTGCCACCGGTTCAGTCCCCCGATCCTTCCGATCCGGCGCGCGCCGGACCGCGTCTCAGCTGGTTTCGCCCCCGAGTCGTTCCCGGGCGGCACGCAGACGCGCCAGTACAGCCTCGCGCCCGAGTACCTCCAGGGACTGGAATAGGGGCGGACCGACCCGGCGACCGGTGACCGCCACCCGGATCGGCGCCTGGACCTTGTTGAGCTTGCGACCCATGCCGTCGGCGAGGTCCTGGGTGGCCCGGTGCAGGGCCTCGGCGGTCCATTCCGACTCCTGGTAGGCGGCCGAGGCGGCCTCGAGGACCGCCGCGGCGGTGTCGTCCTTCACCACCGCCTCCCACGACCCCTCGTCGATCAGGGGCTGTTCCAGGAACAGGAAGTCCACCATGGCGGGAACCTCATCGAGCACGGCGACGCGTTCTTGGACCAACGGCGCCATGGTACGGAACACCCCCTCGTCGAAGCGCTGGGGCGGCCACGGCGCCCGGTCCGGCGCCAGCCAGGGACGAGCCGCCTCGACGAAGTCGTCGACCGACATGGCCCGCAGGTACTCCTTGTTCATCCACTCGAGCTTCTTCAGGTCGAAGAACGCCGGGGCGTGGTTGACCTCGGACAGCTCGAACGCTCCCACCATCTCCTCCACGGAGAGGAGCTCGTGTCCTTGGGGGTGGCTCCATCCCAGCAACGCCAGGTAGTTCCGCATGGCGGCGGCGAGATATCCCCGTTCCCGGTACGACTCGACCGACACGTCGTCGCGGCGCTTGGACAGCTTCTGACGACGCTCGTTCACGAGCAGGGGCAGGTGCGCGAACGCCGGCACGGCGGCGTCCTCACCCTCGAGCGCGGACCACAGGAGCAATCCCTTGGGCGTCGACGGCAGGAGGTCTTCGCCCCTGATGACGTGGGTGATACCCATGTCCACGTCGTCGACGACGTTGGCGAGCACGAACAGCGGCGCCCCCGACGACTTCACCACCACGAAGTCCTCGATGGCCTCGTGGGCGAAGACGATGTCACCGCGGATGAGGTCGTGCACCACCGTCGTCCCGGATTCGGGGACCCGGAACCGCAGCGCCCTCCCCTCGCGGGCCAGGCCCCGGTCGCGGCAGAAACCGTCGTAGCCCGGTGTGGCGTTGCCTTTGGTGCGGGCGTCGATCTCCTCGCGTGAGCACTCGCACGCGTACACCGCGCCCGCTTCCCACAAGGTGTCGATGGCGTGGCGGTACAGGTCGGTGCGCTCGGACTGGCGGAAAGGTCCCTCGTCGGGATCGAGCCCCAGCCACGCCAACGACGACAGGATGCCGTCCACCCATTCCTCGCGGTTTCGCTCGGTGTCGGTGTCCTCGATGCGCAGGACGAAGGTGCCGCCGGTGTGGCGGGCGAAGAGCCAGTTGTAGAGGGCGGCCCGGGCGCTGCCGACGTGGAGGAAACCCGTCGGCGACGGGGCGAAGCGGACCCGCGTCCCATCGCCCGCGGCGGCGGCCGGTGTGGCCCCGCCGGTGCCGCCGGCGCCACCTGCCACGGGCGCTACTCGTCCTCGACGAGCGTGATCGCCCCGGTCGGGCAGTTGTTGGCGGCCATGCGGACCTTGTCCATCAGCTCGGGCGGGGGGTTCTCGTTGAGCACGTACAGGTACCCGTCGTCGCGCACCTCGAACACCTCGGGCGCGATGCCCATGCACACGGCGTTGGACGCGCACACGTCGTAGTCAACGACGACCTTCATGAGACACCTCCGACTCGACCCGACCCGCAGTGTAGTGGTGGGCACGACGAGCCCCTGAGACGGGCGCTCAGGGCTTGTCGGTGCTCAGCACCCACATGGCGAAGAACTGCGATCCGCCCCCGTAGGCGTGGCCGAGCGCGGTGCGCACGTTCTCGACCTGGTGTTCCCCGGCCTGGCCCCGCACCTGCATGGCCACCTCGAGGAACCGCAGCATGCCCGAGGCCCCGATGGGGTTCGACGACAGCACGCCGCCCGAGCAGTTCCACGGGATGTCACCGCCGTCGAGGGCCGTCGCCCCGGACTCGGTGAGCTTCCATCCGTCGCCTTGCTCCGCGAATCCGAGGTTCTCGAGCCACATCGGCTCGAACCACGAGAAGGGCACGTACACCTCGGCCACGTCGATCTGGCGGCGGGGCTCGGTGATGCCGGCCTGGTGGTACACATCCGCCGCGCAGTCCAGGCCGGCCTGGGGGTTCACCATGTCGCGCCCGGCGAACATGGTGGGCTCCGAGCGCATGGCCATGCCGTGGATCCACGCCGGCGGCCGGTTCGAGCCCGAGGACTCCGCCACGCGCTCCGAAGCCAGGACCATCGCCGCGGCGCCGTCGGAGGAGGGGCAGGTCTCGAGGTAGCGCACCGGGTCCCACAACATGATCGAGTCCTTCACCATGTCGAAGGAGATGTCCTCGATGTGCAGGTGGGCGTAGGGGTTCTTGAGCGCCTGGAGACGGTCTTTCACCGCCACGAGGATCCCGATGTGGTCGGGCGCGCCCGAGCGTCGCATGTAGGCGCGGATGATGGGGGCGAAGAACCCGCCCGCGCCCGCCAGCAACGGAGCCGAGAAGGGCTGGGGAACCGACAGTGCCCACATGGCGTCGGAATCCGACTGCTTCTCGAAGGCGACGGTGAGGACCCGTTCGTGACGGCCCGAGGCCACGAGATGGGCGGCCACGATCGCCGTCGACCCGCCCACCGACCCCGCCGTGTGCACGCGCAGCATGGGCTTGCCGACCGCGCCCAGCGCCGAGGCGAGGTAGAGCTCGGGCATCATGACGCCTTCGAACATGTCGGGGGCCTTGCCGATGACCACGGCGTCGATGTCACCCCAGTCGAGCCCGGCGTCCTCGAGGGCGCGCCCCGCCGCTTCACGGACGAGCCCCGCGATCGAGACGTCGAGACGCTTGGCGGCGTGCTTGGTCTGGCCCACACCGATCACGGCGCAGCGCTCGGCCATCACGCCCCCTTTCCGGCCGGCGAGGGCTCGGCGGCCAGGGCGCACACCAGGTTCTGCTGGAGGCACGGCCCCGAGGTGGCGTGCGCGATGGCGCTCTGTGCGCTGCCGTCCATGATGCGAGCCGCCGCCTCCCCGATTCTCACCAGGCCCGCCACCATCAGCGCGTTGGCCGCCAGCGCCCCGCCCGAGGGGTTCACGGCCACGGAGTCGGCCAGGCCGAGCGCCTCGCGCAAGATGAGCTCCTGGGGGGCGAACGGTGCATGGAGCTCGGCCACGTCGACGTGGACCGCACCCGCGGCGTCACCCGACGCGTCGAACACGCCCGCGCCCTGGGCGGCGATGCGGGTGGAGGGCGACCGGGTCAGGTCCCGTGCGCCGAGGGCGTGGGCCTCGATGCGGTGGTCGATGCCGGTGATCCATGCCGGGCGCTCGCACAGCTCGCGGGCCCGGTCCTCGGCTGCGAGCACCAGGGCGACCACGCCGTCGGTGATGGGGGGCAGGGCGTGGCGCCGCAAGGGGGCGACCACGTAGTCGTCGGCGAGCAGCTCTTCGGTCGACTGGTCCTTGGCCACCTGGGCGTTGGGGTTGCCGAGCGCGTCGCGCCGGCTGCGGGCGGCCACCGCCGCGAAGTCCTTCTCGGTGGCCTTGCCGGCGTCGATGAGCGCCTGGGCCTGCAACGCGGCGAGAGCCACGGGATCGGGCCACATCGGAGCCATGTAGTACGGGTCGAGCTGCAACGCCAGGATGCGGTCGAGCTGGCTGGGCGAGGACCGCCCGAAGCTGTAGACGAGCGCGGTGTCGATCTCGCCCTCTTGCAGGAGGGTCCACGCCTCGTACAGCGCCCACGCGCCGTCCATCTCCACGTGGCTCTCGCGCATCGGCGGCCACACACCCACCGCGTCGAGTGCCATGACGAAGCTGAAGGGCGCGCCCACGAGATAGTCGGTGCTCCCCGAGCACACGAATCCCATGTCGCTCTTGGTGACGCCGATGTTGGCGAACACCTCGGTCACCACCGGCATGAGCATCTCGACCTCGTTGCGGTGGTCCTCGCGCCGCACCGACTTCGTCTGTGCGAACGACACCACCCCGACGGGCCGCACCGCGGCGCGCCCGGCCGCGGCCGCGCTCACAGGTACTCCTTGAAGGTCTCGTAGTCGGCGTCGGGCTCGCCGTTGGGCCGGAAGTACTTGACCGACGCCATCGTGAGGCCCCACTGGTCCTTCGGGAGCCACACCGCCTCCACCCGCAAGCCCATGCGCACCTCGGAGGCGGGGAGCTCCTGGATGAGGCCCATGAAGGCGATGTTGGCGCCGTCGAGGAGGATCTGGGCGCAGATGTAGGGGATCTCGATCGACTGGCCCTGGAAGGGCACGTTCACGACGCAGTAGGTGGTGACCGTCCCGATGTTGCCGAGCTCGATGGGGTCGGTGGTGGCGACCCCGTCGGTCGGGCACGACCCGCGCGGCGGGACGTAGACCTGATGACAGGCCGGGCAGCGCTGGCCGATGAACTTGCCCTGCGCGATGCCCTGGAGAAAGCGCGACTGCGACAGCCCCGCCGTGTACTGGTAGTCCAGGCGCATCGGGGTGGCGAGGGTCGTGACGGGGTCCTCGCCGGACACGCCGGAGTCGGTGATGGTGCTCGTGTCGCTCATGGCGTGGTGTCCTCGGGTACGAAGCACTCGATGTCCTGCATCCGACCCTCGCGCTCGGACGCCGGGCGCCAGCGCGCCGTGACCCGCATCCCGCTCGACATGGCGTCGCGCGATCCCGCGTCGACGACATGCAGCATGCCCGTCGTCGCCCCGTCGAGTTGCACGAGCGCCCATGCGAAGGGGCGGTCGAGCGGCTGGTCCTTCTTGGGCTCCGCCGCCCACGACCACGTCGTCACCACGCCGGACTGCCCCACCTCGACCAGGTCGCCTACGTCCGCGCTGGTGACGGGGTCGTACTCGGTAGGGGGCACGATCACCGTCGGCGTCCCATCGGCATCGCGTGACTGCGCGCCCATGATGCGACCCTCGCGCAGGCCGGTGAGAAACGCACCGATGACGGGGCCCACCGAGCGGACGTAGGGATACTCGAGCACGTGCGGCGCCCGCAGGACTTCGCTGTCCGCCATCACGACCTCCCCTCGGTTGGCGTACGACGGCGCAAACTAGAACACATTGCAGTTCGCTGCCAGCCCAGGGCCCCACTCCCAGGTCAGCGGACGCCGACCCGGGGTGGGGATGCGGACCTCGGGATCAGCTCCACAGGAGCGAGCCCGGCGTGGTGAGCAGGTCGCCCGTCTCGAGCCAGGTCTTGAGGCCCGACAGGATCATGGGCCACCCGCCGTAGAGCTGGGCGTTGGCGCCCTCGCGGAGTTGGTCGTGGGTGAGGGTCAGGCGACATGAGTCACCGACCGGCTCGATCTCCCACGTGACGCGCGAGGTTCCCTCGCTCTTCACCTCTTCACTGAAGTACGCCGCCATGGTGTGAGCGAGCCGGCGGGGCGGGTCGACTTCGAGGATCTCGCCCTCGCCGAGGACCACCTCCGCCTTGGCGGCGGTCATCTCGAAGTGCGCGCCCGGCTTCAGATCCGCGACGACCATGGCGGCGCCGAAGTTGTACTTGCTCCTGATCTCGGGATCGATGATCGCCTCCCACAGTCGCTCGGGCGTGGTGCGGATGTAGATCTCGAATACCTTCTCCATGGGACTCTCCAGTCTCTTCTTGAGGTCGCTGAGCCCCGCGGCCCAGGGCTCGGCGTACTTGCTCACCCACCGGTCGTGGACGAGCCGGATCGGGACTGGGTTCAGGAAGTGGAGCTTCTCGCGCCCCCGTCGTCTGGTGACGACGAGGCCCGCCTCCTCCAGTTGCTTCAGGTGCTTCATCACGCCGAAGCGCGTGATGTCGAACCTGGCCTCGAGCGCGCTCAACGTCTGGCCGTCTTCACGGAACAGCTCGTCGAGCAGGCTTCGCCGGGTGGGATCGGCGAGGGCCTTGAACACGTCGTCCACACCCGGACAATACGTGACCATTTGATCACATGTCAACGCCTTTTTGCCCGTTGGTGCCCCAAAGTCGGCTAGGTGACGTCGGTGCGCAGGGTCGTGAGGGCGCCCGCCGCCGCCAGGACGATCCCGTAGCCGAGCAGGCCGAGCCCGCCCTCCCACCACGTCACCAGGTTGGTGGACCCGCTCCCGATGCCGTTGGCACTGGCCGTCACCGACTGCAGCGCATCGGCCAACTGACCGGGAAGCCACCTCCCCACCGACGGCACCACGCCCACCAGGATGGGCTCGACGATCACGGTCACGCCGAGACCGACGATGATCGCCACCACCTGGTTCTTGAGCAGCGCGCCGAGCCCCACGCCGTACAGGGCATAGAGAATCGCAGCGACCAGCACACCGGGAAAGACGTGGCGGTACTCGGTGAGCATCCGGCCCACGGTGCCGATACCGCCTCCCACCACGCCGAAACCGAACACCAGGGCCACCGCTCCCCCAGCCACCGCGACCGCGGCCCCGCCGACGCCCGACGCCAGCAACTTCGAGATCACGACGCGCCCGCGCCGGGGCTCGGCCAGGTATGTCGGCGTGATGGTCTTGTGCCGGTACTCCCCCGTCATGCACAAGATGCCGAGCACGAGCGCGAGCGTCAGGGAGATGGACAAGGTCGAGAAGATCGAGTCGAACCATCGCGCCGTGCCCTGGGCGGGAAACAGCACGGCCCGGCGCCCCCGGCCATGCGGCGCGAAGGCGATGACCGAGGTGAGGGCACCGACCAGGAACGCGGTGATGCCGAGGATCAGCCACGTCGACCAGATCGTCCGGAACTTCTTGAGCTCGGCGTGGACCTGTCTCCTCATGGAGTGCTCGCGACTCCTTCGTCGGGCCCGCCCGGGAACGGCGCGTTGGGGGCCGGCGGCTGCCCCATGGGACGACCGCCCCTGTCCACACCTTCGGTCAGCTCGAAGAAGAGCTGTTCGAGCGACTCGCCCGACGATGTCATCTCGTAGACCACGATGGCTTCGCGGGCGATGAGCGGGCCCACCACTTCGGGAGTCGTCCCCTCCGCCACCACGACGTCCGCGTCCTCGAGCCGAACCGACGTCGGCGCGTGCTCCACCGATCCCGTCGCTGCGGCCTGCTCGAGGACGCGGACGAGGCGGGCAGCGTCGGGCGTTCGCACCCGGACGGTGGTCGTCGCACCCTGGAGCAGCTCGTCGAGCCGGCCGTCGGCCACGAGGCGCCCCCCGGCCAGGATGATCACGCGGTCGACGGTCTGCGCCGCCTCGGCGAGCAGGTGCGACGACACGAGCACCACCCGGCCTTGCGTCGCGTACCAACGGAGGAACCCGCGCATCCAGGCGATGCCCTGGGGATCGAGGCCGTTGGCGGGCTCGTCGAGAATGAGCACCTGCGGGTCGCCGAGCAGCGCCCGAGCCAGCTCGAGCCGCTGGCGCATCCCGAGCGAGAACCCCCCGACCTTGCGGTCGCGATCGCTCCCGAGTCCCACCAGCTCGAGTACCTCGTCCACGCGCCCGTAGTCGATCCCGCTCACCGTGGCCACGACGCGCAGGTGGTTGCGTGCCGTGCCCGCCGGGTGGAATCCCGACGCCTCGAGCACACCACCGACCGCCCGGGTGGGGTCGGGGAGGTCGTGATAGGCGACGCCGTTCACGAGCGCGCCGCCCGAGGTGGGAGCCACGAGACCGAGCAGCATGCGCAGGGTCGTCGTTTTGCCTGCACCGTTGGGGCCGAGGAACCCCGTCACCATGCCCGGCTCCACCACGAAGCTCAGGTCGTCGACGGCGAGGACGTCGCCGAAGCGCTTGGTGAGGCTCCGGGCGACGAGCTGTGTCTCGACGCCCGACCGAGCTTGGAGCGTGGTCGCGGCTCCCCCCCTAGAAGGTGAGGATCTGGCGGATGATCTCGCCTTTCTTCATGGCGTCGAAGGCGTCCTGGGCCTTGGAGAGGTCCATGCGCGACGAGATCATGCCGTCGAGGTCGAGACGGCCGGCCTTCCACAGGCGGATGAGGCGGGCGAACTCGGTGCGCACGTCGGCCGAGCCGTAGTACGAGCCCAGCAGCTTCTTCTCCATGAAGAAGAGCTCGAAGCAGTTGAACTCGACGTTCTTCTCTGCGCTGCCCGCACCCACGATCACCGCCGTGCCGCCGCGACGCACCGCGTCGTAAGCGGCGCGGATGGTCAGGGGCAGGCCGATGCACTCGATGGCGTAGTCGAACCCGCCGGCCGGGCCGTTGATCTCCGCGTTGGCCGCTCCGAGCTCGTCGGGCTTCACGCCCAGCGTCGCCCCGAAGCGCAGCGCGTCCTTGAGCTTGGAGTCCACCATGTCGACCGCCACGATCTCTGCCGCTCCCGCGATGCGGGCCCCCTGGATGGCGGCGACGCCCACACCACCGGCCCCGAAGACGACGACGCTCGAACCCGGCTTCACCTTGGCCGTGTTGAGCGCGGCGCCGACGCCGGTCGTCACGCCACACCCGATCAACGCGCCGATCTCGTAGGGCACGTCGTTGGGGATCTTCACCACACCTTGCTGGGGAAGCACCATCTCCTCGGCGAAGGTCCCCGTCCCGGCGAAGCCGAAGATGGGCTGACCACCGCGCGAGAACTTGGCGGTCCCGGCGATGTTGAAGAAGATCTCCACACACAGGTTGGCCTCACCGCGCAGGCACGCCGCACACTTTCCGCACGGAGGGGTCCACGCCACGATGACGTGGTCGCCCACGGCCACCTGGTCCACACCTTCACCCACCTCGATGATCTCTCCTGCGCCCTCGTGCCCGAGCACAGCCGGGGCGGGTTGGGGCAGCGTCCCGTTCATGGCGGAGAGGTCGGAGTGGCACACGCCGGCGGCGTGGAGCTTCAGACGGACCTCACCGGGCCCCGGGTCGGCGACCTCGACGTCGTCGTAGATGTCGATGACTTCCTTGCCGACCTCGTTGAAAATCGCTGCGCGCATGCGAGCTCCCTCCCTGGGTGTCGACCATGCCTCCCTGGCGTCGACCCTGCCTGCGCATTCGACCATGCGCCGCTGTGGGGCCGCAACACCTCCCCCTGACGATCGCCCGCTCCGGCTCGCCACGCCGGGGGACGACTCACGACGCCTTGCCGCGCCTCACGGGCCCGGAGCCGGGGGTTGGCCGATGGGGAGCAGACCGGTGGGGAGAAGGAGGCGGACCGCGATGGCCAGCTCGTCTCGCACGCGGTCCATGTCACTCCAGCCGTTCACCCAACCGACCAGGGACGAGTACCAGACGTGGCCGATGATCCGGGTGCGCTCGGCGTGGTCGGGTGGCTGGGGCTCACCGATGGCTCTGATGATGATGCCGTCCATCAGGGCCCCCATCTGCTGCTGGCACTCGATGGCGGCCACGTCGGGGGAGGCCAGGGAGGCGAACACCGCCGCCACCAGCTGGGGTTGGCGGCCCATGGCGCGCAGGGCCCGCTCCAAGACGTCGAGGACGCGCTCCGAAGCCACCGACCCCCGGGCCGGGACCTGGGCCAGGCGGGCGTCGAGCTGCTCCACCCAGTAGACCAGCGCCGCTGCCAGGAGGTGGTCCTTGGACGAGAAATACCGGTAGACGGTGCCCATGGCCACGTGGGCCTGGGCGGCTACGTCACGCATCTGGACAGCCTCGTAGCCCCCCTCGAGGCCGAGCTCCATGGCGGCGTCGATCACCCGTTGACGCCGAGCTTCTTGAGCGCGGGTCAGGGAACGGGGTAGCACCCTCTGCTGCACGAGAGTTCACGCTACTCCCGGTCCTGGCCGAAACGGAACCCGTTCTACTCCCGGCCACACCGCTCCCGAGCAGGCCAAATCTGACATGTCGTCAGCAAATGAGGGCTAGCCTTCGCACGGATGGCCCCTGACTTGGGCGACGCGGCCCTGGACACGATCTTCGACGACACCGACGACCCGGGCTCGATCGCCGCCACCGACGGCCGGGTCCCGGGCCGACGGGGTCTGGCCACCCGGACTCGCCTGCTCGAGTGCACCGCCGAGCTCCTCGCCACCACCCCGTGGCGCTCGATCAAGGTCATCGACATCGCCCGCCAGGCGGGGACGTCCCCGGCGACCTTCTACCAGTACTTCGAGAACGTCGAGCAGGCCATTCTCGTCATGGCCGAGGAGCTCATGCAGGGTGCGGGCACCCTCGCCGATCTGGTCGACGGCGACTGGTCCGACGACGCCAGCTGGGACACGGCGCGAGGGGTGGTCGAGGGATTCATGGCCTACTGGGACGCCAACCGGGCTGTGTTCCGCGTGGTCGAGCTCGCCACCGAGGAGGGCGACCTGCGGTTCCAGGGGCTGCGGGTACGGGCCCTCAACGCGGTCACCGTCACCCTGGCACGCGTGATCGCGTCGGGCACCCCGAACCGAAGCCCGGCGGGGACCGACGCCATGGCGGTGGCCGCCACGCTCATCTCCATGCTCGCCCACGTCGCCGCGCACCGCTACGGGTTCGAGTTCTGGGGGATCCGCACCACCGCCATGGTCGACACCCAGGCGCGCGTGCTGCATTGGGCCGTCACGGGGAGGCCCGCGCCGGCGAGCGCGGATGCCGGCGCCGTCGCCGCGCCGCGTACCGGCCCCGTGGTGGGAGGGGGCGCCGCCCAGGTCCGGGTGGGCCAGGCCCGCCAGAGGCCGGGGCCCGAGGTGCCTCCCCGACGCGCTACTTGACGGCGACGGGGTTGAGCGGCGAGCCACACCCGTTGGTGAACGGCAACGGGGTGGCGTCGAGGAGGAACGTGTACTGGCCGTCTGCGGCACAGTCGGCGGCGAGCTCGTCGAGCATCCAGTTCTGGCCCTGGGTCATCCCCATCTCCACGATGTGCAGCAGGTGGACGGGAAGGTAGACCTCGGCGTCCTCGCACGGGATGACCTCGAGCGCCATCGTGTCGGTGGCCACGGCGGCCACGTCGCGGGCGTGGAACCATGCGGCGGTCGCCATCGACAGGCCCGACGACAGGCCCATGTACTGCATCACGTCGCCGAAGCGCAGCATGTTGGGGAGAGGGACCGTCGCCCCACCGGCCGGGAACCGCTGCGGCATGCGGAGACGGGCCATCTGCCCGGTGCGCACCAACACGACGTCTCCGGCTTCGATCGTCACACCGGCGAGCTCACACGCGGCGTCGAGGTCGGCCGGCGTGATGGCGTAGCCGCCGTCGAGGACGTCGGTCGCCTTGGCCCGCGCCACGTCGAGGAGCACGCCCCGACTGACAAGGGAGTCCACGAGATGGATCCCGAGGCGACTCGCTCCGGCCGAGCTCACCGCCGTCGCCGGGTACCCGTTGTAGAGATTGCCCCCATAGCTCACGTGCGCCAGGCCGTCCCAGTGCGTAGCGCACTGCAGCGGCATCACCACGACGTCCTCGTTGGCGCAGATCCATTTGGTGTCGTCCGACAGCGGCACGTTCACGTACGACATGGTGCGGACCGGGTTGAAGCGGCCCGGCACCACACCCTTCTGGATGCCCTCGGCCTCGGACAGGGCCAGACCCATGGGGAACGCCCGACCCGTCCGGACACAGGCGGCGGCACGTCGTCGCACCTCGTCGGTGATGAAGTTGAGGGTGCCGAGCTGGTCGTCGTCTCCCCAACGACCCCAATTCCTCACCTGGGCGGCGATCGCCGTGAACTGTTCCGAAGCACCCATCGCCGCCGCAGGCTACCGCCTCTCGCCGTCTGTGAGCACCGGCCGAGGGCCGGGCCCAGGCACGGAAAGGCCCTGGTTGCCCAGCCCCTGCCGTCGTAGACTGGGATCGTCTCAGGTGCGCACGAGACAGCGTCACGATGCATGAGGAGGTGTGCCGGTGCAGATCTCGACCCTTCTGGCTGGCAAAGGAGATTCGGTGGCCACGATCACCGCTGACACGACGGTGACCGGTGCGGTGGACGCCCTGCGAGAGCATGGCGTCGGGGCACTGGTGGTGTCCTCCGATGGCAAGCACATCGACGGGATCGTCTCCGAGCGCGACATCGTTCGGGGGTTGAGTGGTCAACTCGCTGCCCTGCTCACCGAGCCCGTCCGCTCGATCATGACCGCCACAGTCTTCACGTGCTCACCGGGGGACGACGTCGAATCGCTCATGGCCGTGATGACGGAACGCCGGATCCGTCACGTCCCGGTGCTGTGCGATGGGATCCTGTGCGGGATCATCAGCATCGGCGACGTCGTGAAGAGCCGGATCGACGAGCTCGAGAAGGACCGCAAGGAGCTCGTGGAGTACATCAACGCTCGCTGAGGCCCCACCCGCCTACACTGGCGCGCGTTGCCCGTTTCTTTCCGACCGCTTCAGCGCGCCGACTTCGCACTCCTGGCGAGGTGGCTGGCCCTGCCTCACGTGGCGCCGTGGTGGTCCGACGAACCGACGGTCACCGCGCTCGAAACGAGCTACGGGCGCTCGGTCGACGGGACCGACCCGACCGAGGGGTTCGTCATCGAGCTCGAGGGGCGTCCCGTCGGCTTCATCCAGCGGTACCGTCTGGCCGACTACCCGGCCTGGTGCGCGACCCTCGGGGTCGAGCGCGCCGCCGGGATCGACTACCTGATCGGCGTCCCTGAGTTGATCGGGGTCGGCCTGGGCCCGGTCATCGTGGACTCGTTCACGACTCTCACCTTCGAGCGGTATGCCGACATCGATCGGATGGGGGTCGCCGTCCAGCAGGCCAACCACCGCTCGTGGCGGACGCTCGAAAAGGCGGGCTACGACCGCGTCTTCGAAGGCATGATCGAATCCGACGACCCGAGCGACGCCGGGCCCAGCTACGTCTACGTGCGGGCCCGCTGAGCGCCCCTCACGCCGGCGTCCCCACCCTGCTGTAGACGCCACCGAGGAAGCTGATCGGCGCCACCACTGGCAGGCCGTTTCCTGACGTCGTCACGTACCAGCAGGTATCTCGCACGCCGTCGTTGGTCAGCGACGAGTAGGAGCCCGCCGGCAGCTCTTGTCCGAACGTGCTCTGGTCGGCGGGCTGGATGATGGGAGCGCCGTTCGCCGATGTCGTTACCGAATGGGACCGGATCTCTCCACACATCAGGTCGGTCCCGGTGACGTCGAACGCAATGGAATGAGACCCCGCGCTGTAGGTGAGCGTCTCCTTCAGCTTCTGTTGGGTGAGGAAGTTCCGGTCGGCGATGATCGCCTCGGTCTCCTGCTTGATCGATCCCGACGGGCGGAAGCTCCCGGTGGGCGGTACACCGTTGTCGAAGACCGCCTGGAAGAACGTGGCGAGCTGGCGGTTCACGATCGAGACGTCCAGAGGTGTCGTCGGTGCCGGGGCATCGGAATCGGCGGTGAGGAAGGGTGCGGCGCCCACGTACGACACCAGGTACGAGACCAGCCAAGGTTCGCCGGCGGTGTCCTGCGTGAAAACCGCCTCCTCCACGATGGGCGCCTGCGAAAAGTCCTTCTGGTGGATCTCGGCCAGGAAGGAGACCGGATACGCGCTCTGAGGCGGCGCCGAGAAGTTCACGCTCTGGTACGCGGTGGGCCAGGGCCCGCAACCGCAGCCGAAGTACCCGGCGATCGCATCCTGGACGTCGGTGTCGGAGTACTGGGCGATGGCCTCGGTGGCTCCCGTCGCGAAGGCCGTGGCGAAGGGCGTCCATGTGGCGTCGAAGACCTGCTTGGCGAGGACGTCGTCGACGAGGTCTCCCGCCGTGCCCGACAGGCGCGATCCCGATGACGGCGGAGGAGGGGTTCCCGATGCCAGCGGCGCCGGTGTCGACGACGACTCGGTGGGCGACGCCGGAACGGCCGGTGCTCGGGTGGTCGGTGTCGAAGCGGTGGGACGCGACGGGTGTGCCGAGAGCGCGACACCGGCTCCCACCGAGATCGCCACCAGGACGATGACCACGCCGACGACGGTGACCGTGGCCGTGGCGTTGCGCTTGAGCCAACCACCTCGGTGCGAAGAGGGCGAGCTGACGCCGAAGCTCATGTCCCGTTCGGAGTGCGAGGCGGGTGGTTCCCAGTGATCGACATTGGGGTCGGGAGTCCCTGCCGGCAGTTCGGGAGACTCCCAGTACGACTCGGAGCTCGTGATCGGGATCTGCCCGGCGGCGGTCCCCGCTCCGAGCGGAACCGGAGGAGCGGGCACCTCAGGCTCGTGCGGTGGGTCCGGCGGGGCGCGCCACCGACCCTCTGCGTCCATCCACCAACCGGGGCCGGGGCCGGCGCCGGGGCCACTCATCGGGCGCCTACGACTTCACCGCTTGGACCCGAGCCCAAAGTGATCACCCCACATAGGAACAACACGGGACGCGCGAGCACTGCCGCGACGCATCACGAACGGAGCGCCTCCCGCACGCTCCGGGGTTATCGGCGCGTTGACGATGGGTCTTGACCGGACCGGAGCCCTTCCAAAGGCGACGGGCGAGCTGCGGCCGGAGCCGAATTGGATCCCCGAGCGCAGCCCTTGACTCGGTGCTCGGTGACGCCAGGTGATTCGGTGACCGGTGGTCAGGCCACCCCGGGCCGCACGACGTGTCCGGGCAGGTTCTTCGTAAGCACCTCGCCGTCGTGCACGATCGGCACGCCGTTCACGATCGTCCAGGAAATGCCCCGGGGCCGCGCCGAATAGCGCGCCTCGCCGCCGGGGAAGTCCTTGACCTGCTTCTTGGACTCGAGCTCGATGGTGTCGGGGTCGAACACAAAGGCGTCGGCCCAATAGCCGGGCAGCAGCGCCCCCCGGCCCTCGAAGCCGAGCAGCGCGGCGGGCACCTGCGTCAGCTGCCGGATGCCTTCCTCGAGGCTCCACAGCTTGCGATCGCGCACCCAAAAAGCGAGGAACGCCGTCGACCAGTCCGACCCGTCGTCGCGATCGAGATGGGCCCCACCGTCGGAGACGCCGATGATCATGGCGGGGTGGCTCTGGCCGTGCGCTACGGCGTCCTCCCATGCCCGGCTCTTGTTGACGTACCGGAAGACGGTGCGTAGCTCCTCGTCGAGCGCCAGGTCGAGGAGCACGTCGGCGGGCTCCTTGCCGAGCTCGGTGGCGATGTCGGCGATCGTGCGCCGCACGAACTTCTCGTTGTGCGGCGTGGCCACCTCGTCGACCTCGACGACACTCCAGCGCGGCGGCGGCAGCGTCGACCCCTTGGCACCGTCGGTATTGGGATGCTCCACGGCGTGGCGCATCTCGTCGCGCGCGGCGGGGTCGCGGAGGATGGCGAGACGATCGTGACGTGCCACGCCGGGACCGACCGCTCGGTGCCATGACGGCACCCCCTCGTACAGGTTGGTGCCGGTCTCGATCCGGAAGTCACGGTCGAAGGGATGGTTTCGCAGCAGCGAGAAGATCCCGACGCCCTGGCGCCCGACCTCTTCGATCCACTGCGACACCTGCTCCCACTCCGCCCCGGGCACGTCCACCTTGGAGCGTCCCCCCAGGCCCTGGAGGATGATGGGCAGACGGCTCGACGTCCCGAGGCGCAAGAGCAGGTCCTTGTCGGGCTGATCGAGGCCACCGATGGCGCTGCGGTGGAGGTAGCTGATCGACCCGCCGTTGTGCCGACCCGCTTCCGCGCACAGGACCTCGAGCTCCCCCATCGACGCGAATCGACTGGGGACGGGGCGTTCGTCCCCGTCGAGCTGGGTCGGTCCGTGTGAGGACGAGAAGCCCGCCGCACCGGCCTCCATGGCCTCGGCGACGACGACGCGCATGTGCTCGACCTCGTCGTCGGTCGCCTCGCGCTCGGACCCGGCCTCGCCCATGACGGTGCGTCGCACCGCCGAGTGCCCGACGTAGCAGGCCATGTTCACGCCGAGCTTGCCGCGCCGCGAGGCGAGGAACTCGGGGAAGGACTCGAACTCCCACTGCACGGCCGACAGCGCCACGGGGGACATGCCTTCCACCTTGGCGAACATGCGGGTCAGGTAGTCGCGTTGATCAGGCCGGTTGGGAGCCACAGAGAACCCGCAGTTTCCGGCCAGCACCGTGGTGACGCCGTGATAGCACGACGACGTGGCGTGGGGCTCGAACGTGAGCTGCGGGTCGTAGTGGGTGTGCGCGTCGACGATCCCCGGCGCCACGTGCAGCCCGTCGGCGTCGATGACTTGGTCGGCTTCGGATGGCTGGACGAACCCGATCTTGACGATGCGGCCGTCTCTGATCCCGATGTCGCCGCGCCTGCGGGCCAGCCCGGTTCCGTCGACCACGATGCCGCCCATGATGGCGAGGTCGTAGGTGCTCACGTGCCGCTCCTTGCACCGGCGCATCCACCGGTCATCAGCCCGGCCTTGCGCCGGTGGTCAGCTTGTGGTCAGCCGGTCCAGACGATCGACTGCAGCTCCGAGTACGCCTCCAGGCCGTAGTCGCCCCCGTCGCGCCCGACTCCCGACATCTTGAACCCCCCGAAGGGGGCTTCGTGGTTGCGCTGGGCGGTGTTGATGCCCACGTGCCCGGCACGCAGCCGCTGCGCGACCTCGAAGGCCCGGGCCGTGTCGCCCGAGAAGACGTAGTCGTAGAGGCCGAAATCGCTGTCGTTGGCGATGGCGATGGCCTCGGCCTCGTCGTCGAACGGGATGACCACGAGCACGGGCCCGAAGATCTCCTCGCGCGCCACGGCCATGCCGTTGTCGGCCACGAACAACGTGGGATCGATGTAGAAGCCGCGCTCGATGTGCGAGGGCCGCCCTCCCCCGGCCACGAGCCGGGCTCCCTCGTCGCGCCCCGTGGCGATGTGGCTCTCCACCCGGTCCCGCTGGGCGGCGGAGATGAGCGGGCCGACGATCGTGTCGAGCTCGGTGGGATCGCCCACCTTGAGCGCCCCCGCGTACCCCGCCAGCATCTCGAGGACCTGGTCGAACACCCCGCGCTGGACGATGGCGCGGGTGGGGGCGGTGCAGATCTGCCCGGAGTGGAAGCTCCACGTGGAGCCGATGCACCCCACCGCGGCGTCGAGCTTGGCGTCGTCGAACACGATGCACGCCCCCTTGCCACCGAGCTCGAGCAGGAGGCGCTTCATGGTCCGCCCGCCCGCCGACGCGATGCGCGTGCCGACCTGGGTGGACCCGGTGAAGCTGATCATGTCCACGTCGGTCGATTCGACCAGCGCCGCGGCAGGGCCCGCGTCGGCGGAGTTCACGAAGTTGATGACACCGGGCGGGAAGCCCACCTCTTCGAGGATGCGCACCAGCTCCAATACGGTCAGGGGGTCCTGGGCGGCGGGCTTCATGACGACGGTGTTGCCCATGGCGAGCGCAGGGGCGATCTTGCCGGCCATGTTGACAAGCGGGAAGTTGTACGACGTGATGCAGGCCACCACGCCCACGGGCTGGCGCAGCGCCAGCGCGCTGATGAGCCCACCCGGCGCGAGAGGCGTCGCCACCGCGACCTGCGGAGGGAGGGCGCGCTGCGCCACCGGACGAAGATCGAGCGAGTAGCGCTCGAACCGGCTCACCGCGATGGGCACCTGGAGGCTCGATCCCACCGCCGCGGTGGCACCGGTCTCGGCGATGACGAGTGGCAGCAGGTCCTCGGCACGCGCTGCGATGGCCTGCGCGGCCCGAGCCATGAGGGCGGCGCGCTCGGCGGGAGGCGTCGCTGACCACCCGGGCAGCGCCTCACGTGCGGCCGCCGCGGCCGCCTCGGCGTCGGCGACCGAGGCGTTGGGAGCCGTGCCCACGACTTCCTCGGTGGCGGGGTTCACCACGTCGTAGGTGCCCCCCGAGGCGTCGACCCACTTGCCGCCGATGAAGAGCTGGCTCTCGTCTCTGAAGCCAGTCACAGGCGTGCGGGCCATGGGCGCCGATGGTACCGGCTATCTGACGTGTCGTCAGGTCCGTTCGGTCGCTCAGTCCGGTGCCGCGACGATCCCGCCGAACTCCGGCGGGATCATCGGCGTGGGGGGCGGCGGGCTTTCTGTCTCGTACCCGGTCTCGATGCCGGTCTCGACCCCGGTCTCGGTGCCGATCGCTGTACCGGTCTCAGGCCCGTGCGCGGGTACGAGACCGGGTGGCACGACATCGACCGGTAGCTCCGAGCGCGGCGCGCCCCGACTCGAGCGGACATGGCGCCCCGGTGCTCTGCGCCGCTGCTGGCGCAGGTGGTCGAGCGCCACGCCGGCCAAGATCACCAGCACCACGTCGAGCGGGGTGCGGTACCGGGTCTGTCCGAAGATCGCCACCGCCACGACGGCGACCTCCCCGAGAATGATGACGGCCGGGAACAGCGTCACCCGTCGCCGGCGCAGCACCACGGCCCCGCCCACGGCCAGCACGGCGATGGCGTAGTAGCTGAACAAACCGATCGTGGCCGGCAGCCGGGGCCGGCCGATGCGCGCCCATTCCAGATCGATCTCCTGCCACGGCACGAACACGCCGAAGGCGCGCCCGAAGCGCGCCGCCATGACGACCGGCACCCGGTCGAGATGGTGGTCGATGTAGTGCAGCGCACTCGATCGCAGGGCCTTGTCCTCCGCCGACGCGTCCTCTCCCGGGGTCGTGGGCCCCTTGGCGCACGAGAACGACCAGTACCCGAGCAGGCGGCCGTGATAGGTCTGGTTGCAGTTGGCCGAAGCCAAGGTGACACCGAGCTGGTCGGACAGGAGCTCGGTGTGCGAGAAGCGCGGCAGCGTGTACGCCCACCAGGGCACGAAGATGCACAGCGCCGCCACCAGCGAGGCGACACACAGCCCCACCCGGCTGCGCCACGAACGTCCCCGGCACAACAGCCCGGCGGGAAGCGCCAGGAACCCAACCAGGAGCACGAGCTCGGAGCGGGTCAGCGCGCACAGGGCGCACAGGGCGCCGAGCAGGGCCGCCCTCGGGAGCGACGGCCGGTGCCAGAGACGGTAGAAGGCCCACACCACCAGTGCGGTGAGCGGGACGACCATCGTCTCGGCCAGCAGCGACCCGTCGTCGATGAGGAACACCGGGTAGACGGCCGTGATCCCCGCCGCGATCAGCCCGGCGCGCGGGCCCGCCACCTCGCGCCCCGCCATCGCCACCAGGGCGACCGACGCCGCGCCGATGACGCAGCTGTAGAGCAGTTGCCCGAAGAACGTCTTGATCCCGATCACGGCCGCCAGGGCGAGGACCAGGGTCCACAACGGTGGGTGACTTGCTCCGGGGACGACCTTCAGCGTGTAGTACAGCGAGTACGGGTTGATGAAGCCCTTCCCCGAGGCCAGGAGGTTCGCCTGGTAGTGGTAGTAGAAGGCGTCACCGGTGAGGGGGACGTGGTGCCGGTAGAGATAGATGTACCCGACCCGCAGGGCCAGGCCCACCAGCACGATGCTCGCCAGGGGGGTCCGCCACGCCACGGCACTGCGCTCCGTGCTCGTGGTGAGGGGGCGGTCGCCCACCGAGATCGCCAAACTCATCCCGGACAGTCTCGCTTACGGTCGTGGGGTCCAGCGCGTTCCCTGCGGTCATCGCGCCGGGGGCGCTCTCGGCGAGCCGAGGCGGTTTCCCGGTGATCGGCCGGTGGATCAGATCTGACCTCCCGTCAGGTCATCACCCGTCCACATAGCTTTGGGGAGTGCCTACTTGGCTCACCCGACACCCACCTCTGACAGGGGCTCTGACGGAAAGCCCAGCACCCGATGGCCGAGAGTGAGATCGCAATCCGTCCGCCATAGACCCATATCGCTCCCAGGCATACCGTGATCCCGGCGGTCTGGCAGGCCCCCCCGCTGGGTCGCCGAGGGGGCAACAGTGGTGGGGCGCGGGCGCCCTGGGCTACGTCACAGTCCGGTGGGTAATACCGCGCCCCGCTGCCCCTCAGCGTGCGGAGAAGTAACCGAATAGAGCCGAAGGTCCGTAGACACGTCTGTCCCCCCGACATACGGTGGCCGGTGGGCGACTCCGGGGGGTCGGTGCACCTCCATGGCACCAGGAGCGCGCCCAGGGATTGGCGGGGCACGGTAGCGCCCCAGACACGACGAGGACCTCGAAGTCGCTCCCGTGTCCCGGCCACCCTCTCAGCGTCCGAGGGCGCGTCCCTGGCGTTATCGTGGAAAGCGTGACCCCGTAAGAGGCGTTTCGATCTGTTGTGACTCCAACGGGTGCTTCAACGCGCTGGGCCAGTCCAGTCCAGCCGAGAGATTTGCGTCGCCCGCACAAGACGTGATCCGGGACCGTGCCAAGCGTGAGGGCTGGACCGTCGACCATCAGGGTCGTGATCTCTGCCCAACACACTCGCGGCGGCTACCGCCTAAAAGATCGTGAGGAGTCCCCTTTTGGTGCAGACCTGCGATTTTTGGTGCAACTGGCACCTTTAGGTGCAAAGCCCTACCGTGCGCACACGCCCGGGGGCTCCGCGGAGCCGAGCTTCGGGCCTGGACCAAGGAGGAACGTGCGATGAGCCCGGCAGTCGGCTTCCAGGACGCCACCGCCATCGCCGGCATCGCCCAGACGGCGTTCTCCAAGCACCTCGAGCCCAACGAGACCGAACTGGCGTGCACGGTGATCGTCGACGCCTGCGCCGACGCCGGCATCGACCCGTCGGAGATCGACGCGTTGTGCTCGTACACGATGGAGGCCACCGAGGAGGTCGACATCGTCCGCAACATCGGGTCCGGGGAGATCACGTTCTTCAGCCAGGTCGGCTACGGCGGCGGGGCGGGATGTGGTGTCGTGGGGCACGCCGCGCTGGCGGTGGCGAGCGGGCAGGCCGAGGTGGCCGTGGCGTGGCGGTCGCGCAAACGCGGGTCGGGGCCCCGGCCCTGGACGAGCACGTCGGTCCAGCTGCGGGTGCCCGGCGCATGGACCCGACCGTTCGGGATGTTGCGGCCCGTCGACGAGATCGCCATGCTCACGCGGCGCTACATGCACGAGTACGGCGCCACGCGCGACCACCTCGCCAACGTGGCCATGGCCGTGCGCAAGCACGCCAACATGAACCCCGCCGCCATCATGTACGACAAGCCGATGAGCCGCGAGGACTACATGGCATCGCGCTGGGTGTCCGAACCACTGTGCCTGTTCGACAACTGCCTCGAGACCGACGGCGCGCTGGCGTGCGTGATCGTGTCCGCAGAACGGGCACGCGACCTCCGTCATCCCCCGGTCTACGTGCACGCCTTCGCCCAGGGCCTTCCGCCCGAGCACCAGACCATGGTCAACTTCTTCAACGACGACCCCCTCACCGGACCCGCCTGGGCGTGCGCCCGTCGCCTGTGGGCGAACGCCGCGTTCGGGCCCGAGGACGTCAACGTGGCGCAGATCTACGACGCCTTTTCGCCGCTCATCCTGCTGTCGCTCGAGGGCTACGGATTCTGCAAGCGCGGGGAAGCCGGTCCCATGTCCGAGAACGGCAACCTCGAGTGGGAGAAGGGATCGCTCCCGGTGAACACCGCGGGCGGTGGCCTTTCCGAGGCGTACGTGCACGGCTTCAACCTCATCAACGAAGGGGTCCGCCAGATGCGCGGCACCTCGACCGCACAGGTCGACGGGGCCGAGACCTGCCTCGTGACCTCGGGAGAGGGTGTGCCCACGAGCGCACTGCTCCTCAGGCGCTGAGCGCGGCACCGCCGCCAGTCGCACGCGACAACGAGACAAGGAAGAAGAGAGGCCCATGAGCAACGCAGCGGCGTTCTCCGGAGGGTACGTGCCCAACCTCGGGCCGTCGGAGGACGGCTTCCTCATGCCGGCGGTCGACGAGGAGGGCGGCTTCTTCTGGGAGGGAACGCTCCTGGGTGAGCTGCGCATCCAGGCGTGCAACTCCTGCGGCAAGCTCCGTCACCCCCCGCGCCCGATGTGCCCGTCGTGCCGTTCCACGGACCGGGGTTGGAAGCGGGTGGCCAGCAAGGGCACCGTCTGGTCGTTCGTCGTCCCCCACCCGCCGTTGCTCGAGCCCTACTCGGGCCTGGCTCCGTACAACGTCATCGTCGTCGCCCTCGACGAGCACCCGACGATCCGGTTCGTCGGCAATCTCGTCAGCGGGCCCGAAGGCGAGATCAACGAGATCGACCCGCACTCGATCCGCATCGGTGAGCCGGTCGAGATGGTCTTCAAGCGCTTCCGTCGCGCCGACGGCAGCGAAGAGGCGCTCCCGTTCTGGGTGCGCGCCTAAGTCAACGCAATCAGAAGTCAGCCCGCCTCAGCCGGGTCGGCCAATCAGCCCGCCTCAGCCCGATTAGCCCGCCGTACACGCCCGGATGGCGGCGTCGGCGGCGGCATTGGTGGCGAGCAGGGCGCCTTCGGCCAGTCGGGTCATGGCCTCGAGGCGTTCGGGGTGCTCGGCAAAGAACCGCTCGATGGCCTCGTTGTTGGGCGAGCCGTCCATGTTCGAGAGCCTGAACACCTCCTGGTCGACGCTCCCGTCGGTGGCGCGGTCGCTGATGACCCGGAACACCGACCACGGAATGCCGCGTGCCTCGCACAGTGCGGCGATCGCCGCGGTCTCCATGTCGAGCGACACCACGCCACGGGCGCGCAGACCTGCGATCTCGTCGAGGTTCGTGATCAACACGTTGGTGGTCCACATCGTCCCCGCCGGCGTCCCTCCGCCCAACGGCGCCGGGCGGTACTCACCGCCGGTGGCGGCGTTGACGACGAGCTCGGGAAGCACGAGCGTGCCGATCGGGGTCTCGTTCTCCACCGCGCCCGTGATGCCCACGACCAGCAGGCGCTCGACCTGCACGGCATCGAGCAGTCGCGTCGTGCCGGCGGTGGCCAGCTCGGTTCCCATCCCCGTCACGATGGCGACCACGCGTCGATCGCCCAACGACCCGGCATGGAAGGTGACATCACCGAGCGAGGACTCGTGGAGGTCGAGCTTCGTGATCAGGGGCTCGAGCTCCATGGGCATGGCACAGATGAACGCGATGTGCGCAGTGGCAGTGGGGTCCGGGGCCGGGGTCATCGCCACAGCCTGCCCTATGACCGCCATCAGTGCAGGAGCGAGAGCACGAGCCCGGCCTGGCCCAGGTGGTACGTGACCATGATCCCGAGGTCCGCGGCCCGGAACGGTCGTACGAAGCGGTTCCAGGCGATCATGGCGTCCGACGACACGAACAGGGCCGCCCCCACCCCGGCGAGCACGTTCCCCGTCGCCAGCGCGGTGGCGAGCATGACCGAGATGACCGCCATGTACAGCGCAACCGGGACGCCCAGCTCACGCCGACCTCGGAGCGCCCCCAGGATGCGGCGGGCCACCGGTGTCACGACCACGATCACGCCGGCGGCGGCGATGGCGATGGCGACACCACCCGGGGGCTGTGCCCACAAGCCGGCGACGTAACAGACGTGGCCGACGAGGAAGGCGGCCAGTCCTGCCACGAACAGATCGGTCGGCACCATGAGCAAGACGTCGCCTGCGAGTGAGCACACGAGCGCGGCGACGAACCAGTCGCGCCGGGTGCCGGCGTCATGGGCGGGGGTCATGACGACCGCCACCGCGATCAGCGCCATCAGGGTGGCCGGCTTGCAAAGGTATTCGAGCCGGAGGTTCTTGGTGGCCCGCGCCGCCCAGTCCCCCACGGCGAAGAGTCCTGCCGCCGCGAGGGCGACGACCGCCGCGGTGGTCACCTTCTGGTGCCCCGGACCGGTGCCGAGCTCAAGGCTGGGCTGACCAACCGATGGGACCGAGCTTCTCGGCCATCGCCGCCATCGCCGCCTTCTCGCGCTGCCAGACCTCGTTGATCCGTTGGGCGAACCCTTCGCGCAACAGACCCTTGTTCGCCACCAACGCATCGACGTTGTGGGCGGCGAGGGCGCGTGCGGTCGTCAACGCCTGTCTGAGTGCTTCACCCGCCGGGGCTTTCGCCAACGCGAAGCCGGTGGCGACGGCGACGTCGGCACGCAGCGGCGAGCCCGAGAGCATCATCCAGGACGCCTGTTGTGGACCGACCCGCAGAGGAAGGAGCCAGCTGCTTCCCGCCTCGGCGCAGGTGCCCAGCGACACGAAGGGCATGCGGATCTCCGCCGTCTCGTCGACCACCACGAGATCGCAGTGCAGGAGCAGCGTCGCTCCGAATCCCACTGCGAGCCCGTTGACCGCTGCCACGAGGGGCTTCGGGAACCGTGCCAGGCATTCGAGGAGAGGATCGAAATCGACGCCGAGCTCGGCGCTGCCGCCGGGGCGGCTCATCTCGTTGAGGTCCACCCCCGCCGAGAACGCCCGGCCCCTGCCGGTGAGCACGCACACCGCCACCCGCGGGTCCCCGGCCACCGTGTCGAGTTGCCCTTTGAGGGCGCGATAGCCCTCGGCGGTGAAGGCGTTGAGCTTGGTGGGTCGGTCGAGGACGAGGACGCGCACGTTGTCGTGATCTTCGACTGACACCACATATCCCGAGGTCGACTCGCTCACGTTGCACCCTCCTGGCAGTTCGTCGTCTGCATAAGCTAGAGGCCCGGGCTCGTGCAGAGATGAGTCGGCGTCGGGATGAGCACACGTGTCCGAGAGCGGTGGGCTCAGATCCGGGAACGCCACGGACACGAGGTGGGGACGCCGAGGATGTCGAGTATCTCGAGGATGTCAGAGACATGACCGGGACCGGGGGCGCCCCATCGGGATCCGATGACGTCCTGGTTGATCGACCGCGTCCCGAGGTGGCTCTTGTCACGCTCAACCGCCCCGAACGGCTCAACGCCCTCACCTCGGAAATGCTGGCGCGCATCTACGACGTGCTCGAAGGGCTCGGTCGCGACGCCACGTGCCGGGTGATCATCGTGACCGGGGCCGGACGCGGGTTCTGTGCCGGCGATGACCTGCGCGACTACCACCCACCCGAATGGGTCCCGACCGACGTCGGCCCCCTTCATTCGAACATGTACCAACAGAAGTACGTGGCCGAGCTCGTCCCGCGGATGCGCGCCCTTCCTCAGCCCGTCATCGCGGCGGTGAACGGGCCCGCCGCTGGAGCCGGCTATGCGCTCGCGCTGGGAGCCGACCTGCGGGTGGCGTCCGCGTCGGCGGTGTTCGTCGACGCCTTCGTCAAGATCGGCGCGTCGGGCGCCGAGATGGGATTGAGCTGGCTGCTGCAGCGGATCGTGGGTGCCACGCGCGCGGCCGAAATCGTGCTGACGGGAAGACGCGTCGACGGCGACGAGGCGGCTCGGATCGGACTCGTCCTACAGACCGTCCCCGACGGTGAGGTCGTCGATGTGGCTCTCGCGCTCGCCGAGCAGATCATCGTCAATACCCCGTTGGGGACCTGGATGGGAAAGGCCACGTTGTGGTCGAACCTCGAGATCCCGAGCCTGGAGGCGGCCATCGACCTCGAAGCGCGCACACAGATCCTCACCCTCGGGACCGACGACGCCCGCGAGCAACTGGCGGCCTACCGAGAAGGTCGACCGGCGCGCTACACCAATCACTAGGACCCGAGACCCAGCTCGCTAGGACCCAGACCCAGCGCGGCGACCCGATGCCGTGTCCCCAGGCTCGGCGCCGTCACAACAATCACGCAACGGCCCCGGGAAGAACTCGGGGTTTTACCGCCAGGGCTAGGCTCGTTGAACGTGAGCGACACCTCGCAAGGCGAGGGTTGGTGGCTGGCATCTGACGGGAAGTGGTACCCACCGCACGATCACCCTTCGGTGACCCAAGCTCCGCCCGCACCACAAGACCCACCCCTGTTCGGGACGGCCGCGCCCACATTTAGCGGCGCCCCAACGGGCGTCCCTGCGACATGGGGCTACCCACCGCCGGGATACCCCGCGGCTCCGAGCTATCCCGCCGCTCCGGGATACGTTCCCCCGCCGGGCTATCCCGCCGCTCCGGGATACGCGCCCCAACCGAGCTACGGCGCGGCACCCGGATACCCGCCCCCGGGTTACGGCGCGGCACCCGGATACCCGCCCCCGGGTTACGGCGCGGCACCCGGATACCCACCGCCCGGATACCCGCCTCCGGGGTACGGACCTGCCCCCGGTTTCGGCGCAACCGGTCCGAGCACGCGGGTCGACCCGATTTTGAACCAGCCCCTGGCGCCATGGTGGAAGCGCCTGGTGGCGATCATCATCGACGGCGTCATCTTGGGCCTGGCCGCGTTCGTCATCGTGCTCGTCATCGCCGCCGCGGTGGCAGGCCATAGCACCACGACGAACACACAAACCGCGTCGGGAAGCTCGCTCCTCGGCGCGTACGTCGGGTTGACACTCCTGGCGGCGATTCCCGGCGCCATCTACTACGCCATCATGAATGGGTCCCGCCGAGGACAGACGGTGGGGAAGATGGCCCTCGGCATCGCCGTGAGAGACGCTCGCACGGGAGGGCCCATCGGCTTCTGGAGGGCGCTGGGGAGGTATCTGATCACCGCGCTCTTCCGTGTCGCGCTGTACATCCCGTACATCCTCGACTCCCTGGCTCCGCTGTGGGACGGGCGGCGCCAGGCTTGGCACGACAAGGTCGCGCATTCGGTCGTCGTGGACCTCAGGCCGTAGTCCGTTCGCGGCACCCGCCTCGCGAGCACACCACCCATGGTCTCCGACCCGCTGCCCCAAACCGAGCTCTGGCATCAGGTGGGGCCGCCACCGGGCTGGTACGCCGACCCGTGGCGCTGGGCGTCGTGGAGATGGTGGGACGGCTACCGGTGGACGCCCTATCTGTACGGCCAATTCGGGCCCGGCGCCGTCGCACCGGCACCGGCCGAGTTCGTCCCCAAGGGCCCCGGCATCAAAGGTGGGGGCATCGCCGCCATCGGCATCGGTGCCGGCTTCGCGGCGTCCTTCGCGGTAGCCCTCGCGTACTTCGCGGCCGGATCGGGTCACCTCGACGCCCAGAACCCGTGGTTCATGCTGGTGAGCCAGCTCGCGCTGTGGGTCGGCTTTCTCGGCGCCGTGGTGGTCGCCTCGTGGCGCAACGGAACCCACAGCCTGGTTCGGGACTACGGGCTCTCGTGGCCGAAGTGGCACGACCTGACCGCCGGTGTCAGCGGAGGATTGCTGGGGCGGGTGCCGTCGACGCTCATCCTCGTCTTGATCGTGTTGGCCACCAACGGGTTCAACACCCCCAACACGGCGGGCCGCGACATCGACGGCTCGACCCCCGAAGGCGCCGCCGGCTGGGTCATCACGGCACTCCTTCTGGTCGTCGGCGCGCCGATCGTCGAGGAGCTTCTCTTTCGAGGGCTCATCCAAGGTGCGTTCACCCGACGGTTGGGCGCCACCCCGGCCATCTTCGTCACGGCCTTGATCTTCTGCTTCGCGCACGTCCTCAACGAGGGCCCCGTCGCGCCCTTCGTGCTCTTCCCCCCGGCGCTGATTCTCGGATACCTCCGACACCGCTACGGGCGACTCGCTCCGGGCATGATCGCCCACGCCACCTTCAACGGCATCGCCTTCGCGCTGCTGTTGGTGCCGGCGTTCCGTTAGCGCGACGACGCCACGGGCTCGCGCCCGCCACGTGTCGTCATCTGGATCGCCAGGGCGCGCACGGGGCGACGCCGGAACGTGCGCCGGACGCGCCCGGCAGCCTCGTCGGCTTCAGAGACGTCCTGCGGCGTCGGAAGCCGTCCCCCGTAGGCGCCGCGCTCGAGAACCTCGGCGAGTGCAAGGAGGTCGCGCAGCGCCGCCACCAACTCGTCACCCGTTGCCACCCTCAGCGCGTCGGGTGTCCAGGTGTCACGTGCCTCGAGGGCATTGGCCAGGAGCGCCCGGGCATGTGCAGGCGGCGGACGCCACGCCGGGCGGGTGATGCCGGCTCGGCGCAGCCCCCGCTCGGCCCGCCCGTACGCCCACAGCACGCGCTGCGAAGCCGTCGCCGCCCTGAGACGCTCGCGACGGCGCCACCGGGCGAGCACCACGGCCCCGGCGACGAGGACCACCGCCCCCGACGCCACCAGCAACCACAGCGTCGGAGCCGAGGAAGCGGTGGACCGGCGCGATGACGGACCTCTGGTCACCGCGCTCGGCGCGGTGGTGGGCGGCGCGGTGGGCACCGTGGAGAGCGCCGGCGGCACCGAGGTGGCGGCGGGGGGGATCGTGGTGGGGAGTTGGATCCCCGTCGGGCCCACGACGCTCGGAGGAGACAACTCCCCCGACGGGAGCTCCGGAGTGGGCTCGAACGAGACCCATCCGAACCCGGCTCCCAGGTAGACCTCGGGCCACTCGTGGGCGTCGGCTCCCCGCACGATGGTCAACCCTCCCGATGCGCTGCGCCCCCCGGTGAATCCGACCGCGATGCGCGTGGGGAGACCGACCGAACGCGCCATGACGGCGAAGGCTCCCGCGAACGACTCGCACGTGCCCGCCCGGGTGTCGGTGAGAAACGCCACCAGCGGGTCGGCCCCGGTCGGGATCGGAGGTGGCGTGAGGGTGTAGTGGAAGAGCCCCGAGCGGAACCAGTCGACGAGAGCTTCGGCGCGGGCCAACGGCGTCGTGGCCATCGAGGTGACCTGGCGGGCGAGGTCGCTGATCGCCGCCGGGATGGCCGGGAGCGTCACATACGGCGAGAGCTGTCCCGCGCCCAAGCCCCCCGTCGTCGACGTCGGCACGGCGGAGACCGCCGGCGCCACGATCGCCGTGGCCTGGTAGCGCTCGTCGAGGGCCGAGGGCACCGCCGCGACGGCGCCCAGCGCGGTGACAGCCGCGCCCCCCGGCACGACGACGGACGTGGTGTCGGGGGGGACCGGCAACAGCCGGCTCGAGAGGTCGCGCACCGTCACGGTCACGCTGAAGCTGTGCTGGGGCGACGCGGGGAGCCCCTGGGCCGTGGTCTGTCCGGCGCTGCGGCCCGCCAGCGCGGCCTGCGTGCTCTGGTCCGTCGTCCAGCGTCCGTCGAGATAGGTCGAGAGGATGCCCACCTGCCAGTACGTCGGGACCGGGGAGCGCGCCCAGAAGAGCACCACGGACGGGTCCCGACGCTCGAGCCCGAGAAGGTCCGACGCAAGAGAGAGCCCGGTGGCGGGGACCCCGCCCGCGATCGCCGATCCGGACGAGACCGTCGACGCACCGCTGGGACTGCCCGCGGTGACCCCGACCACCACGGCCACGATCATGGCCATCAGAGCCAGGGTGACAGGGCCCCCCAGGAGTCGCCGGCGCATCGGTGGGGGCGCGTCGCCGGGGTCGGAGCTCGCCCGGGTCGGGCTCGGTGTGGCCAGCGCGACGACGGCGGCGCTGGCGGCGATGAGCGCGGCGACCAACACGGCGGACCACGCGCTCGGGGCCGCCACCGCCGACCATGTCACCAGGGCCGCGCTGGGCACAAGGGCGCCGGCGGGAAAACGACGCCGGCGCGTCGACGCGTCCCCGAAGGTCACCCGGGCGGCCACCGCCGCCATGCCGGCCAACAGCGCCCCCAGGAGCACGACCCCAGGTGACGCGTGCAGCGGGGGACGAAAGCCCGACAGATCGGCGCGCGCGGCACGGATATCGACGCGCAACACCCGCAACGTGGTGGCGGTGGGCACACCGTCTCGCGTCGCGCCCGGCACACCCGTCCACATCGCGGCCAGGGCCACCAGCACGGCGCCGATCGCAGCAGCAAGAGGTGCCTGGACGCGGCGCTGCACCAGGGCGCCGGGCACGACCGACCCGACGGCGGCGGTGACCAGGAGCGGACCGGCTGCGCCGCCTCCGAGCCCACCCTCCACCATGCGGACCAGCGCGACCGCGCCGACGAGCGCCAGAGCCACGAGCGCGCCGTCGGCCGCCTGTGCGCGCGCCCTCGCGACCGACAGCCCCTCGTGCACAGCGCCACTCGTGCCGGTCACCGCACCACGACCTTGGCGCATCCACGAAGCGCCGACGGCAGAGTCGACTCGCCCGTGAGCGTGGTCACGATCGTGGGTGTCCCCGACCCGGTGTCGACCCAGACCGGAGCCCGACCCGAGACGGGGACGCGGGTGGGTTGCAACGTCGAGAGCATCGGCAGGATCCGAGCCACACCCTGGGGAGTCGGTGCGACGGTCGTGGACCATCCCGAGAAGGTCGCTAATTCGACCGTGACGTCGAGGTCGCGGGCGAGCTCGACGATGGCCAGCGCCGCCGACAGCGACTGTTCGAACGCACCCCGGCGATGCACGCCGGCCCGATCGTCCACCACGATGCGCACCACACCGCCTGCTTCGGGCTCGAACCGTCGTACGAGCAGCGCGCCGTAGCGGGCGAAGGCGGGCCAGTGCAACAGATGGAGGCGATCACCGGGGACATAGGGACGGAGGTCGGCCAGCTCCCCACCCACCTCGTTGCCGGTCGGCCTCGACGCCGGGCTCGACTGCTGCGCCGGCGTGGCCCCGGTCGCCGCCCCGAACGGCAGTGACACGCCCGAGGCCCGACGAGGGTGGACGACGACGACGACGCCGGGAGTCTCGGCCACCGCCACACCGGCCAACCCCAACGCGTCGTGGGCCCACACTCGGCGTGGAGCCAGGACGAGCACGCCGCGACGACCGGTGGGCACGGCGAACCCGGCCGAAGACGAGGCGCCGTGATCCAACGCCCGAACGCGCAGAAGATCGACGGTGCTCGGCGCCAGTCGATGTCGCAGGCGTCGTCTCCCGGTCGACACATGCGGGAGCACCGTCTGGTCGCCGTGTGGTGCGGCGACTCCGGGCGACCACGACGCTTTCCCCGCCTTCCACCGGCCTTCGGGACGCTCGAGGCCGACCGGTGCCAGCGCGGGGCCGCTCGCATTGACGATGGTCACCTCCAACGTCGACGAGCCACCCACCGGCACCATGGGTGGGACAGCGTGGGCGAAGGCGTGCACGACGCCAGCCGAGCGCCGGGCCCGGGCCCAGGCCTGTAGGGGTGCTGTGACCATCATGAAACCGAGCGCGGCCACGAGGGCGACGGGGCCCAGAGAGCCGGTGACCACGACGATCACCACGAGCGTCGTCGTCACCAGCGCCACACCGAGGCCGCGCGCCGTCGGCCGCACGACCATGGCGCCTGGCGACGGGGGCCGGGCCGTCACCGCGTCACGGCGTCGGGACGGAGGTCACCTCGTCGACGAGAGGCACGGGAACGCGCTGGAGCAACTCGGCGACGATCGATTCCGTCCCTGCTTCGGCGAGCTCTGCGCCCGCATGCAACAACAACCGGTGCGCGAGCGCAGGGCCGGCCACCATGCGGATGTCCTCGGGGTTGACGTAGTCCCGACCGTCGGCCACAGCCATGGCGCGTGCCATTCTCACGACGGACATGGTCGCCCGGGGCGACGCCCCCACGCTCACCGACGGGTGCGAGCGGGTGGCCCGGATGAGATCGAGGAGATAGGAGCGCGCCGCGCCCGATACGTGGGTGGTGGCGACGGCGTGCATGAGACTCTGCAATTCCCCCGGGCCCAGCGCGGGCGCCAAGGCGCTCACGCGGACCGCAGGATCCTCACCCGCCACCAGAGCATCCTCGTCGTCACGCGTCGGATACCCGAGCGAGAGTCGGAGCAAGAACCGGTCGCGCTGTCCGTGCGGCAGCGGCGAGGTGCCGGCTGCGTCGTAGGGATTCTGCGTCGCCACAACCATGAACGGGCTCGGCAGTGCGAAGCTGCGACCGTCCACGGTGACCTGGCGCTCCTCCATCGCTTCGAGCAACGCGGACTGGGCGCGAGGAGAGGCGCGGTTGAGCTCGTCGGCCATGAGGATGTTGGTGAAGATGGGCCCGGGCCGGAACGTCGGCTCGCGACGATCGACGTCGAAGACCATGGCACCGGTGATGTCGGCCGGGAGCAGGTCGGCGGTGAATTGCACGCGCCGAAAGTCGAGCCCGAACGCGTAGGCCAGAGCCTTGGCCAACGTGGTCTTCCCGAGCCCGGGGAAGTCCTCGACGAGAAGGTGGCCCCCCGCCACGAAGCACCCGACCGCCAGCCGAACCGTCGTTTCGTCGGAGAACAGAACGGTACGGACCGATGACACGATGGCCGCGAAGAGCACATTGGGCGGGCGCACTGTATGGGCCGCATGGGCGTCGACCGGCGCGGCGGAGCCGCCGGATCGCGCTGCGAACACCGGCTCATTGTGCGGACCCGTCTGTGGCGTCGGGTGGACGGTCACAGCGAAAGCCTAAATGCTGGGCAAATGCCGTGGAGGCTCGCCCCCACGGCGAGGTCGCCGCCCATCACCCGACGTCGGTGTTCACCCAACTGCAATGACGACCGCAAAGTTCCCATGGCCATGCAATGTGGATGGCAGTACCATTCGTTTCGCACAAGCGCAGCGAATCGAGGGCCATCGTGGCGAAGCGCGACCGTCCCCCCGTCGGCCAGTGGGATGAGGAGCAGTCCGGCCTCTTTCTCGAAGGAGACGAAAGGCCGTCCCGGTCCGATTCCCGTCACCGACGACCTCTGACCGTTGCCATCGCCGTACTCACGTGCCTGACCGTCGTGGGGTTGCCACTGGGCTTCGTATTCGCCTCCGGTGGCCCCGACACCACGGCCCGTACCCATCACGCGCCGCATGACGTCCGCGTGAGCGAGCGTCTCGGGAACGGGCCGGCCGAACACCAGGTGCTCTCGGCACTGAGCGCCACCACGGCGTCGGGCAACTTCGACGTGAGCTACGCACTCACCGAGTCGCCCGGCTCGGGTGCCACCAGCACGACGGCGACCACCTGTGTCTCGGGCCCGGGAGGGACCGAACAGATCAATGGAGGCCCTCCCAAGCCGGCCTCGGTCCTGACCTGCGGCGGGCCCGGCCCGGAGAACGCCTCTGTGACCGGGAAGGGCACCATCGACACGAGCCCGTACGCCATGGCCGTGTCCGCTGACGTCAGCACGTTCGGAGACCTGTCGATCCGGGTCGACGGCACCGATGTGTGGGAACTGGGCACCGGAGACAACGGGCTTGCCCCCCAGCCCTCGGACAACGGGCCCGGATCGTCGCTGTCGAGTTTCGCCGGCCTGGTGGAAGGGACGTTGGGGCGACGCGAAGGCGATATCGCCATGCTGGGCATGGCGAGCCCGACCGGCTTCCTGGACCTGTCGCAACAGGCTGTCACGGGCGCGACCGAGGTCGGCACCGGCCAGGTCGGTGGCGTAGCGGTGACCGAGTACGACGTGTCGATCGATCTCTCACAGCTCGCGAACGTCCCGGGCATCACCAGCGACGAGGCGACGACGATCCAAGAAGCGGTCACCGGTCTCGACGAATCCGGCTACTCCGGGACCACGGTGAAGGTCGCGATCGACGGGGCCGGCTTCGTCCGTGAGGTGACACCCGAGGCGACCTTCTCCGACGGGGGGCAGGTGACCCTCGACGCCACGTTCACGAACTTCGGGTGCGCCGGCACCGTCTTGATGCCAGGTCAGCAAGGCGCCACGAGCGCCCCGACCGGATGCGCCTCGCCCGACTCCACCACCACGACGACCACTGCCGCTCCGGCGTCACAACCGGCCACGACACCGGGGTCGCCGAGCGTGACACCACCGGTGTCGGCGAGCACGTCCACCACGGTGTCCTCTCCGTCGACCACCGGGGCCGGGTCCGGCGACACCACCACGACCGCCGGTTCCGGGTCGACCAACACCGGTTCGGGGTCGACCAACACCGGGACCGGGTAGGGCGGCGCGGGCACGGTTCGCCCTCGGGGAGCAAGGAAATGTCCGTGACGCGTGGTAAATCCAACGTGCCCCGGGCTCTTTCCCCAGTGATGAGCTCTACGACGCCGCCAAGGCCCCCGACGCGGGCCTTCACACCCAACGGGGTCCATGGCGACGGGGTCCACGACATCGGGACGCAGTTCACGGCGTTCGTGGTCGAGTACGAACCTCGTTTGCGCCGAGCCTTGGTCGCCGCCTATGGCGGTTCCCGAGGTCGCGAGGCGACAGCAGAGGCACTGGCCTTCGCCTGGGAACACTGGGGACGCCTTTCGGACGTCCACAACGTCCCGGGCTATCTGTTCCGTGTCGGGCAGACCCGCACCCGCCGGAAGCGGATGGTGCCGCCCGGCTTCGCCGCCCCGGTGGAAGACGAACCCGTCTTCGAGCCCGGTCTGGCACCGGCGCTCAAGGCGCTCACCACACGGCAGCGGACCGCGGTCGTCCTCGTGCACGGGTTCGGGTGGACGCTGCGCGAGGTCGGCGAGCTCACCGGGACGAAGGTCACCACCGTGCAGAACCATCTCGAACGAGGACTCGCCAAGCTCCGCCAGACACTCGAAGGAGACAACCGATGAAGGACCCCGATCTGCAGCAGACCCTCCGAGACACGATCGACGCGGCCGCGGCACCGGTGTCCGCCCGCGAAGCGCGGTTGCGAGCCGAAGCGCGTTCGGTGCCCGTGCCATGGCTCCGGCGTCCTCGCGGCGCCGCGGGGCAGGGGCACCACGCCAATCCCGATCCGGCGCACGACGAGCCCACGGGTGTGTGGCTCGACGAAGGCGCCCCCTCTGTCGCGAACCCCGGCCGGATCACGCGTCGGATGGTCGGCGTGATGGCGGCGATCGTCTGCGTGGCCATCGTGGCGGTGCCGGTCGGACTGGCCCTCACGTCAGCCCGGTCGAGCACGACCTCGGACAAGAAGGTCGGCAACAGCGCCGCCAAGAACAGGGTGCTCTCCGCCCTGAGTGCCACCATCTCTTCGGGCAGCTTCAACATGACCTACGACTTCGGGCCGTTGACAGGAACGGTGGCGAACCATTCGACGAGCCCGACCGTGTCGGGCGACGGCGCGCCGGCCCCGTGCGTGCTCGAGACGTCGGGCAAGACCGTGTGCACGGGATCTGCCCTGGACGGGTTGAGCGTGTCGGGACAGGGCACCATCGACACGAGCCCGTTCGCCATGGTGGCGTCATCGGATGTGTCGGAGATCGGTCCCGTGGTCGTGCGCGCCGACGGTAACGACGTGTGGGAGATCGGTGGAGGCGACTACGGGCTCTCACCAGGCTCGAACGACACGGGGCCGGGCTCGCCCTTGTCGGGCTTCGCCGGGCTCGTCGAGGGCTCCCTCGGGCCCCGGGAGGGGGCTCTGGCCATGATGGGCCTGGCCAGCCCGACCGGGTACCTCGAGCTCGACCAGAACGCGATTACGAGCGCCAGCGAAGTAGGGACCGGGCTCGTCGACGGCGTCGCCGTGACCACCTACCAGGTCTCTCTCGTCCCGGCCCAGGAGGCCACCGTCCCGGGCACCACCGCCGACGAGGCGACCACCATTCAGGCGGCACTGTCCACCTTGCAGCAGCAGGGCTACACGGGCACGACCGTCAAGGTGTCGATCGACGACGCCGGATACATCCGACAGACCGTGTCCGTGGCCTCGTTCAGCGACGGTGTCACCCAGACCCAGAGCGTGACGTTCTCGGACTTCGGCTGCGCCGGGACCGTGCTCATGCCGGGCCAACAGGGTGCGACGGCTCCCCCCCCGAACTGCGTCTCACCTGACACCGCCGCGGCCGGGTCGGCCACGACGTCTCCCGCCGCGACCCCGACGTCGACGTCGGTCACGGGATCAGCCACGACGTCAGTCACGGGATCAGCCACGACGTCGGTCACGGGATCAGCCACGACGTCGGTCACGGGATCATCCACGACGCAGTGACAGGAAGATCGGGGCCACCGTGGCAGAGCGGCGACGACAAGGGTGGCTCACTAGGCTCTGGTTCGTGACAGGCTCCCGTGAGCCGCCTGTGAGCCGCCCGTGAAGGGCTCGGCGACCCCTGATGGGACCGAAGAGGCCTTCGACGATCCGGGCCAACCGAGGGTGAGTGGCAGATTGGCGGCGCTCCACGCGCGCCGTCTTCTCGGGGGCAAGCGGCGCTGGAGCACGAAGGTGTGGCTCGTCTCGACCGCGGGCGCCGTCGTGGTGCTCGTCGCCGCCTTCGCCCTCGTCGCCGTGCACTACAACGACACCGTCCTGAATCCGAACGTGTGCCCCTCACTCTCCAGTGTGAATGCGCTGCTCGGCACCACCCTGGACAAGGTGTCGGGGATCCAATTCTCAGACTTTCATTCGTGCAGCTACACCCAGGGCACCGACACCGCAGCGCTGGGGATCGACGTCGCCGGCCCGAATCAACCCTCCGTCGCCGTCGGCCACGACCCGTGCCGAAAGGAGCAACACCTCACCGTGGTCGGCCACAAGGCGTGCTCGGTGGCCGGGACGCCCGGAACGACGCCGGGCCGGCCCTCGTTGTTGATCGAGACCAGCAACGGGAATTGGCAATTCACGACGAACCTGGCGACGGTGTCGATGACCCAGCTCGAGACGCTCGCCAGAGCGTTGCTCAACTCGTCACGACCGCATTTCGCCTGAGCGGGCGGCGCGACAGCTACGAGCCGTGTCGGCGTCTCGGTGTGTCGGCGTGTCGGTGTGTCGGCGTGTCGGCGTGTCGGTGCCGGGACCCCATCGGGTGCCCTACTAGAACCAGTGGAACCAGGGGTGCCCGCTCCTCCAGATGATCAGGTCCACCTTGCCGATGATGTAGGAGCCCGGGACCGTCCCCCAGTACCGGCTGTCACCGGAGTCCCCCCTGCAGTCCCCCATCATGAAGTAGTGGTCGGGCGCGATCTTCGTCGTCTTGATGTGCTCGTCATCCTCAGAGCAGATCCCCTTGAGCGGCACCAGCCAGGGCTCCGACAGCGGCTTCCCGTCGATCAGCACGGTGCTCCCCACCGACGAGATGGTCTCGCCCGGTAGGCCGATGACACGCTTGACGAGCACGGCGGGCCCTCCCTGGTCCGCCGGCACGTCGTGGAACACCAAGATGTCGCCCCGGTGGACAGTGGACGAGAGCTTGTCGACCACGATGCGGTCGCCGGGGATCAGCGTCGGTGTCATCGACGGCGTGGGCACGAAGTACGTCTGGACCGCGTACGCCCGCGCCGCGGTCGAGAGGAGCACGACGACGGCGACGAACACCACCCATCCGAGGATCGATCGCGCTCGGGGGGACATCCCGCCCGGCCGCACCGATGACGGGTCGCGCGTGGTCGGGGCGGGGTCTGTGCTGATCGTCACCGGCCAATCATCGCTCACCACGGCGCCCCCCGAGCGTCAGCGCGCCGTTTCGACAGATCCCGACCCATCTCCGAGGACCACGGAGCGGAGGGCCGGAATCGGGATGCCCCAGGTCTGAGCACGGGGTCAGAGCACAGGCCAGGGCGCGCCACGGTCAGCCCACCGACTCCAGGAACCGCTCCCGGTGCGCCGCGAACCATTCCCGTCGCCGGTCATAGCGCTCCATTCCTCCCATCTGGTCGCGCATGGCGAGAAACGCCTCTTCTCCCCTGTCGATTCGGCGTTGGAGAAAGCCACCCCCGCGGGCGACGTTGCGTTCGATGGCGTCGACGAGCCCGCCACGGTCGGGCGCGAGCCCGTAGGCGTCCGCCACCACGCGCAGACGGACGAAGGGGTCGAGCCCGCCCCGTGCCGTCCGGGCCGCGTCCTCGGGAGCGTCGATCGGAATGGTCATGAGCGACAGTCGGGCCAGGTCGTAGAGCCGGCTCCCGGGCGAGGCGAAGTCGAAGTCGAGGAGGGCCACGGCCACACCGTCTCGGTACACGACGTTCTCGGGGCAGATGTCGTTGTGACAGATCACGTCGCCGGCAGCGAAACGACCCTCGGCATCGGGGTCGGCCATCTCCGAGCTCCACGTCGCCCCGGTCGGGAACATGAAGCCGACCGTGGCGTCATGGAATCGTCTCAGGAGCTTGACCGTCGATGCCAGGACATCGTCGGTCTGTGACCACGCCGGGAACGGCGGGAACGGGACCTCCCCCGGGATGAAGCCCAATCCCTCCTCACCACCGGGGTCGAGCGCCAGAGGTGCGGGCACCCCGTCGAACCCGGCGCTCCGGACGTGGCGGAGAAGGGCGTGGATGGTGGGGGAATGCTCGTTGGCGGGACGCAGCACCACGTCGCCCACGCGCCGCACCGCGCCGGCATTGGCCACCCCACCCCGTAGCACCTCCTCATTGGTCACCACCACAGACTGCCATCACCGCCCTCAGGCACGAGCACGGTGCCACCCCGGAGCCTGAGCTGGCGGAAGATGGCGCCCGGCGCGACGACGAGACGTGAACGTGGGCATCGTGTTTTGGGGGGTCCCCGGCCCCAAACCCAGGTCCCGACCGTTGTGCCGACGCCGCCAGGGGGTTAGGGTGCCACCAATCGGTGACTCAAGGAGAGAGACATGCGCGTCCCGAATTTCGTTCGATCCCACCCCTTCGCATCCTCGAGCGGTGCGCTGCGGCGCCGTCGGCGTGGTGCGCGGTTGGCCATCGTCGGCGCCACCGCGGTCGCCAGCATCGTCGGGAGCGCCGTGCTGGCCCAGCCCGCCAGCGCGGCGACCAACACCTTCTTCGTCGCACCGGGCGGCAGCGACGCCAACACCTGCCTCTCGGTCGGAGCCGCCTGTGCCACGCTCGGGCACGCGCTGACGTTGGCCGCCACCGATACCGGTGACACCATCATGATCTCGCCCGGCACGTACACGATGACGGCCGGGTCGTCGAATGTCGTGCCGTCGACCATATCGGGCGGCATGACCATCGAGTCGAACGGCGGGACGGCAGCCAACACGATCATCAACGTCGCCGGCGCCATCAACGGTTTGGTGGTGGACGCCAACAACGTCACCGTGACCGGCCTCACCTTCGAGAACGCCGGCGCAGCGGGGATCATGGTGTCCCCGCCGACGGGGGCGACCCAGCCCGCCGCAGTCACGGGCGAGACGATCGAGAACAACGTCGTCACCAACAGCGACCAGTGTGTCCTCACACCCGCGACCGCCCCATGCATCGCAGCCATCGGGGCGGGCGACTACGGCGAGTCCATCTGGCTGCTGAGCGCCGTCACCTCCACCCTCGAGAACAACACCGTCACCGGCGGCCTGGGTGGCGGCGTACTCATCAGCGACGAGCTCGGCCCGAACCACGGCAACACTGTCGAGGGCAACAACGTCTCGAACAATTCGGCTTTTGGCTGCGGCATCACGCTCGCAGGCCACAACATGGCCGCCGTCTTCTCGAGCGGGCCTAACGCGGGCCAGCCCAACCCGGCCGCGGGCGGCGTCTACAGCAACACCATCGAGGGCAACACGTCCAACGGCAACGGGGCCACCGGCATCGGGCTGTTCAACTTCGCCTACAACAACACGATCACGGGAAACTCCACCGCCGGCAACGGCGAGCCCGGGATCGAGGTTGACTCCACCTTCCCCGGGGCCGACCTCAACGGCAACACCATCACCGGCAACACCGTCGGCGTGAACTCAATCTCCGATGGTCCCGGAAGCGACTCCGCGGGACAGCACACCATCCACGCCACCCAGACCTCCGGTGTCATGGTCATAGCCAAGGCGACGCCGGTAACCGGCACCGTCATCTCGAACAACACCATCACGGGGAACTACTACGGCATCTGGATGTCGGCTCTCGCCTCGACCACGACGCTGTCGTCCAACACCATCTCGTTCGCCAAGGGCGGCAAGGCGGTCTTCATCTCACCGCTGCCCGGCGGCGGGTACTGGGAGTTGGGTTCTGACGGCGGCGTGTTCTCCTTCGGCCAGGCGCCGTTCGAGGGCTCGACCGGCGGCATAAAGCTCGACCAGCCCGTCGTCGGCATGGCCCCGACCCCCGACGGTGGTGGGTACTGGCTGGTGGCCAAGGACGGCGGCATCTTCGCCTTCGGCGATGCCAACTACTACGGATCGCTGCCGGGACTGAAGGTCAACGTGTCCAACATCGTCGCCATGGTGCCCACCTTCGACGGTGGCGGCTATTGGCTGGTGGCTTCCGACGGTGGCATTTTCAGCTTCGGCGACGCCAAGTACTTCGGCTCGCTGCCGGGCCTGAAGGTGAGTGTGTCCAACATCGTCGGCATCGCCTCCACCTCTGACGGTGGCGGGTACTGGCTGGTGGCCAAGGACGGCGGCATCTTCAGCTTCGGCGACGCCAGGTACTTCGGATCGCTGCCCGGCCTGAAGGTGAGCGTGTCCAACGTCGTCGGCATCGCCTCCACCTCTGACAGTGGCGGGTACTGGCTGGTGGGCAAGGACGGCGGCATCTTCAGCTTCGGCGACGCCAAGTATTTCGGATCGTTGCCGGGACTCAAGGTGAGCGTGTCCAACGTCGACGCCGTGTCTGCCACGCCCGACGGCCTCGGCTACTGGATGGTGGGGACCGACGGCGGGGTCTTCAGCTTCGGCGATGCCAAATACTTCGGCTCGCTGCCGGGGCTGGGCATCCACGTGTCGAACATCCTGGGCGTGCAGACCACTCCGTAGAACTCGTCTGGAGAACCGGTCTGGCGACCTGGTCTGGAGAACTGGGCGGGTCCGGGTGTGCGCTTGTCGGCGTGCACCCGGACCGCCCGAGGATCACACCGTCGGCCGGTCCTCGCGCGTCGTGATCAACGACGTGCCGCTCCCTGACCGGTAGCGGCGACGATCCCACGTGGGCTCGGCGAAGCCCGCCGCCTTCAGGTCGGCGGCGACGCGCTCGTGCCACTGCTCGAGGGGGAGACGCTTCTCGATGGCCCAGTCGTGCGTGACGGTGACGAGCCGTCCGCCCCTCTCGAGCACCGATGCCAGCACGCCCGCACTGACGTCGTGGGGCTGCCACAGCTGATGGCTGTTGACCGCCACCGCGGCGTCGAAGGGGTACTCCCCGGGCGCCAGTGAGTCGAGGGCCAGCGCGTCGAGGGTCGTTGCAATGAGTGTCACCCTGGCTGACGCCTGGTGTCGCACCAGGTCCCTGGCGAGTCGCCGGCGCGTGGCCGCCATCATCACGGTCGAGGGGTCGATGCCGGTGACCGAGGCCGGCTCGCATCTCGCCAGCAGCATCTCGATCCCGACCCCGGCGCCGAACCCGATGACCAGGATCCTCTGGCCGTGGCGCGGCACGAGCAGGTCGAGAGCGGCTTCTTCCATGTCCCTGTTGAGGCGCGCCATCACCGATGCGGCCACCCGCCCCGCGGCGCCGTCGAATCCGGTCGTCGCCTCCGTCCTGGCCCCCGTGCCCTCCGCCGCTGCCATGGCCACATCCAACTACTTCAAGTAGAGTTGAAGTCAATGGCCTTGGTCGACATCGCCGCCGTGAGCCGGGCGACGGGCCTGGCACCCTCGGCACTGCGCTATTACGAGGAGCACGGTCTGCTCCACAGCGTGGCGCGCAAGGGCCTGCGGCGGCAGTACGAGCCCGAGGTCGTCGACCGCCTAGCCGTGATCCTCCTGTGTCGGGACACGGGATTCACCCTGGCCGAGACGGCCGCGCTGTTGGCGACCCGGGGAGACCCGGGCTGGAAGGACCTCGTCCGGCGCAAGCTCGACCAAACCCGCCGCCAGGCCGCCGATCTGCAGCGGATCGCAGAGGGCTTGGACCACGCCCTGGATTGTCCGAACCCCAACGTCTTGCAGTGTCGCCACTTCCGGGCCGAGCTCGCCACCACTCTCGCCGCTCACCGCAGCGGTGGCACCGGTCCGTCCCGCCCCGGCGAGGCGCGCTCGGGCTGACGCGCTGGCGCCGGGGCTGCGGTCAGGCGCGGGTCAATGCCTCTTGACGATCCAGACGAATGCGACCGTGGCGGAGTCGACCGAGTCCGACACGGTCACACTGGCGTGGCGCTTCCCCTGGGTCGTGGGCTTGCCCGTGATCACACCCGAGGACGAGTTGATCGACAGGCCGGACGGAAGACCGGTGGCGTGGTAGGCGAGCATCTCGGTAGGCGAGGCGTCGACGGCTTTGACATGCAGGCTCACGGCCGTGCCGAGCGCGGTGTTCTGCTTGCCGGGGTTGGTGACCGCGATAGGTGTCCAGCACGACGTCGGCCCGGTGAAGATCGGAACCGTCGTGACGGGGAGGTCCGACGGTGGGTCGACGACGACGGTCGGGTTGGCAGGGTCGTTGATCGAGTCGGCCCGCGTCCACGTGCTCTCACAGGCGCGCAGGGCCTTCTTCTCGGGTGCGATGCGCGACTTGGCGTCTCCCCCCGCCCACATGTCGAAGCGGTAGAGGTGGTACCGGGCCCAGTCGCTGTCACATTCCGAGCATTCGTCCTCGTGGATGAAATAGCGCTTCATGTACGGGACGTAGATGACCTGGCACCAGCCGAGCTCGTTGACGTCGGTGGCGAAGGTCACGGGATTGGAGAACGTCCCCACACCGCCCGCCGTGCTGTGCAGACACGGGTGGGCGATGCCCGGTCCGGGCGGCGAGTTGTCGGCCCAGCCGTACAGCGTCATGAACGCCTTCACGTTGGTGGGGCCCTGGGCGCTCGCGGCGGTCGGTGCGCCGAAGACACTGAGCGCCACGGCCAGCGCGCCCAGGACGAGGAGGCTCCGGGAAGAGCGCAGCCGCGACGTCCAGGTCACGGCGCTGAGCGTAACCGACACGGGTGGGCGATGACCGGTCCGGCGTGACCGACTCGGCCCGGGAGGGCGTGACCGACTCGGCCCGGCAACGGGTCAGTACAGGGGCGACCAGCTGCTCGTGCGCAGGAGCTTGCTCTCCCAGCTGTCACGGTAGGCGAGCGCGTCGTGCATGAACTGGCCGGGCTGACGGTGAGCAGGGTCGGTGTCGTGGGTCAGCAGGTGCATGAGAACCTGGTTGTTCACGATCTTCTGCATCAGGATCGCCTCTTTGCGCAGGCCGGCGCCGAAGGCGACCTGGAAGACGGCCTGGATGTCCAAGAGGTTGGCGGCCCGTTCCTTCATGGGGCCGTAGTACCCCGTTCCCCAGAACTCGACGTAGTCGTCGATAGGGGCGTGAGGATGGCCGGTGTCCTCCATGTAGAGCGACAGCTCGTGGGTCGTCCCGTCGGTGGGCACCGTGGCCAGTTCGATGTCGGCCATCGGCGACCAGTGCACGCTGAAGAGCAGCTTCCCGGTGACATTGTGGCGGAGCTCGTCGACCTTGCGCGCCCACTCCTTGAGATCGCCGCGCTGGATGCGTCTCGCCAGGTCCTCCCACGCCGCCCCGTCGCGTAGCGCGGTGATGGTGACGACGTTGTAGGCGGGCCCGCTCCCGTGCGCATGGTGGCAGAACCACAGCAGCCGGGCGTCGGCGCTCTTGGCCAGCGTCGGCATCCACTCGTCGCGGAACGCCGATTCGAATTCCTCCTCGGCCGCCCCCTTGACCTGATGAACTTCGTGCAGGAAGAGCATGGGCGGTCACTGTACGGCTTTCCGGGGCGCTGTGCCCTGGCAGGGGCCTCGAGTGCCGCCACAGGTCGGTGGACGAGTCCCCGTTGACCCTCCAGACCCGGGCTGCGAGGATGCGACGCGGGCTCTCCAATGAAGGCCTCTCATGAAGGCGAGGAACGATGGGTCGACTCGAAGGACGCCGTGCTGTCATCACGGGGGCGGCCAGTGGCATCGGTGAAGCAACCGCCCGACTCTTCGTGAGCGAGGGGGCCGTCGTCGTCGTAGCCGATGTCGATGACGACCGCGGCAAGCGGATCGCCGACGAATTCGGTGAGCGGGGTCGCTTCGTGCACACCGATGTCACCCAGGAGAACGACGTCGAGGCGGCAGTGGCCTTGGCCGTCGACACGTTCGGAGGCCTCGACTGCATCTTCAACAATGCCGGCAATCCCGGCTCGATCGCCGGGATCGAAGACGTCGACATGGCGATGTTCGACCGCACGGTCGCCATCCACCTTCGCGGCGTCTTCTTGGGTATCCGCGCTGCGGCCCGGGTGATGAAGCCCCAAGGCCACGGCAGCATCATCAACACGTCGAGTGTGGCCGGGCTCGCCGCCAACTACGCCGGGCATGACTACAGCGCGTGCAAGGCTGCGATCGCCCACCTGACGCGGACGACGGCGAACGAGCTCGGGGAGCACGGCATCCGGGTCAATGCCATCTGCCCCGGGGGCATCGCCACCTCGATCTTCGCCCGGGCCGCCGGGCTCGAAGGCGACGCCGCGCAGGCCACCGTCCCGTTCATGTCCTCGGCACTCGGCACCATGGCACCCATCCAGCGGGCCGGCCAACCCACCGACATCGCCGAAGCCGCCCTGTGGCTCGCCAGCGACGCATCGAGCTTCGTGAACGGCCAGGCCATCGCCGTCGACGGCGGCCTCACCACCGGCCCCCTGTACCGCGAGCAGCACGCCCGGATCGACGCGCTCTTCGAGATCCTGCAGGCCCCTCCGTCCTGAGCCGCCGCCCTCGACCGGGTCACGAGGCGGTCGGCACCGCCTGATTCAGCAGATGGGCCCGAAGCGCGGACGAGCTCCCGCTCGGGAACATGAACGCTAACACCGGGAACAGACGATGGCCGGGGCGCGTCCGCACCCTCGGAAGAAGGCCGACACAGACCATAGGACCTTCGACGCGAGGTCGGTCAGGTTCGGACGTGCGGCTGCTCGAGCGCGTAGACCAGCGTGATCTGCGCCGACTCCTGCTGGGTTCCCGGTTGCAGCGGCACCGCGCTGGGAACGCTGGCAGCGTTGGTGCTCGCCGCCCCCAGAGGCTCTGCGAAACCGAAGTCGGGCGTCGACTGGTCGGTGAGCGAACACACCGGGCCGAGCCGCTCGCCGGCGGCCTGGGCCATCGACTGGGCGTGGCTCACCGCTTGATGGACGGCGTCGGTGCGCGCTGTGTTCTCGATCGCTCGCGGGTCGTCGATCGAGAAGGTCAACGAGTCGATGCGCGTGGCGTTGCCCGCCGCCGCGGTCAGGCTGTCGAGCACGGAGCCCGCCGTGGAGAAGTTGCGCAGTTTGGCCGTGACCGTGTTCGTCATCTGGTAGCCCGTGATGGCGCCGGCCAGGTTCACCTGAGGCTGGATCGACACGTTCGACGTCTGGATGTCCTTGGCGGCCACTCCGCCGTGGGTAAGCACCGCCTCGAGGGCCGAAGCCTTGGTGTTGTCATCGACGAGTGACGCCTGCGCGCTGGGATCGGTGACGTCGATGTCCACCGCCACGGTCAGGATGTCCGGGGCCGCCGAGGCGTCCCCCGTCCCCTGCACCGTCAGCTTGGGCGCCGAACCCGCGCATGACGCCGACGTCGACGCCGATGCCGGCGAGGTCGAGTTCGAGACTGCCAGGCCGAGGGCTACTCCCCCGACGGCCAGCGCCGTGGCGACCGCGATCACGCCCACGACCCGCAGGTTTCGTTGCTCCATCGTCCTCGTCCCTCCCCGATCGGCGCCGTGCGCCCGGAGGACGCGTCCGACGGCACCACCGGTTCAGACGCACCAGGGGGCCGAAACGTTCCCGACGCCGCGTAGCAAGTCACGCCGTCGGCGGTCGCCGGGGGCGTCGATCGGGCGGTTCAGCGGGAGAGGAGCGGCCCCACCTGCTCGCCGAAGGCGGCGATCTGGTCGCAGAGCTCCTCGAGGGAGCGGCTGGGAAAGCGCATCTGGATGTGCGACACACCCATGTCGATCAACTCGGCCAGGTTCTCGGCAATGCGGTCGGAGCCACCCGACACGGTTCCCCGGGGGAGCTCGTGGTCGGGCTCGCCGACGTGGAACACGCCCCCCAGCGCGCCGATCTCGATGGGCGCGCCGGCGCGCAGGTCCTGGCGCAGCTCCTTGAGCTGAGCCACCTGGTCGCGCATGTCGCTGCGCCGCACCGTCTGGGGGAGCCAACCGTCGCCGCGCTGGGCGGCCCGGCGCAACGCTGCACGAGAAGAACCTCCGACCCAGATCGGCGGCCTCGGCTGCTGCACAGCACGGGGGCTGACACTGAGGTCGCTCGCCGGCCAACGCGGGCCGGGAAGAGTCGGATACTCCTCGGTGAGCGCGGCCGCCAAGGCGTCGATGGCCTCGTCCAGCCCGGCGCCTCGTTCCTCGAAGGGGGGCCCGAAGAGGTCGAACTCTTCGTTGACGTGCCCCGCCCCCACGCCGATGATCACGCGGCCACCCGACAGCGCGTCCAGAGTGGCGAACTCCTTGGCGGCCCGGAGAGGGTGGCGCTGGGCCGCGATGTAGACGTGGCTCATGAGCCGGATCCGATTCGTGATCCCTGCCAACCACCCGAGCGTCGCGATCGTGTCGTACCAGGTGGTGCTCATGGCCCCCGCCAGCCGGCGCGGGATGGCGGTGTGGTCGCACACCGCCACGTAGAAGAAGCCGCTGTCCTCGGCCTGGCGCGCCACCCGGGCAAGCTCGGCTGGCCCGGAGTTGAGCTCCCAATCCTCGACGTAGATGGTGGACTGCGACTGGATCGGCAGCTGGATGCCGAACACGACCCGTCCCTCGGGGATGATCTGTACCGGCTCAGCCCGCGTCGGCTCTGCACCTTTGGTCACGTTTCGTCCCCTCTGTTGCGTTTCGATCGGTGGGTTTCAATCGGGAGCGTCGGGAGCGTTCGATCAGTAGCGCTCGGCGACGAGCTCGGCCAGCGCGTCGGTCCCCTCGAGCGCGCCGGCGAGCACCCGGGCCCGCATCAGATAGAGATGCGCCGGCACCTCCCACGTGAATCCCATGCCCCCGTGCACCTGGATGCACGACTTGCCGTTCGCAATGGCCGCCTCGACGGCGAGCAGCCCGGCACCGGCCGCGGCCCGCACGGCGTCGCCGACGTCGGGCTGGTCGATCGTCACCGCGGCGGCATGGACGGCGGCGCGGGCCACCTCGGCGCGCACCAGCATGTCGGCGCACAGGTGCTTCACGGCCTGAAAGGACCCGATGGGCTTTCCGAACTGCTGGCGCTCCTTGGCGTACGCCACCGCCAGGTCCACGGTGGCCGCCGCCAGGCCTACGAGCAGCGCACCACCGAGGACCGACGCGTCGCGTCGCCACGACGCCGTGTCGTCGGGACCGCCGACCGGTTCCCCCGCCGGCAGATGGTCGACGCGCCACAGAGGGGTGAGCGGGTCGAGCGACCGCTCGACGGCCACCGCGTCCAGGGTGGCCGGGTCGAGCACCGCCAACCCGTCGTCGCCCACCACCACCAGCGCACCGAGCGAACCGAGATGTTCGATCACGACCGGCGCCGGCCTCCGACCGGATCGCGCCGACCCTGCACCGGGCCGGAGCACCGCGCCCACCATCACCTTCCCGTCGGCGGCCCCTTCCACGAGCCCAGCGGCGAGGTGCGTGGCGAGGATCGGCCCGGGAACCAAAGCCCGGCCGAGCTCCTCGAACACCACGGCGGTCGCGGCGGTGCCCAAGCCGAGGCCGCCGGCGTCCTCGGACAGGCGCAACGAGAACACGCCGGCATCGGCCAGCTCGGACCAACCCGATGCGTCGATGGCGACGCGCTGGCCTTCTGCGCCACGGACCCGATCGAGAGGGAACCGACCCGCGCACAACCGCCGCATCCCGTCGGCCAGCGCCACGTCGTCATCGGAGAGCTCGAAGTCCACGCGCGTCTAACCCTTGGGGAGGCCGAGGATCCGCTCGGCGATGATGTTGCGCTGGATCTGTGACGTCCCCGCCGCGATCGTGCGCGAGAAGCTGTGCACCCAGGTGCTCACGATCTCGAGATTGCCCACCGAGCGATCGGCGCCATCGGCGCCATTGGTGCCGCCAGCGCCACCAGCGACGCCGGGCAGCTCGCCGAACACCAGCCCAGCCTGCCCGGCGAGGTCCATGCCGAGGTCGGCGATGCGTTGGCGCAACTCGGATAGCGCGAGCTTGTACACGCTGCCGCCGATCCCCGGCACGCCGGTGCGGGCCGCCTGGGAGACGTTGCGCCGCGCCAGCGCCCACAGCGCGTCCAGCTCGGCGCCGAGATGGCCGACGCGCCGGCGCACCGACGCGTCGTCCCACGCGCCGGTGCTCCGCGCCACCGAGCGCAGGCCCCGCAACAGCTCCATGGACTGCAGCACCTCGCCCACGAACGCGGTGCCGCGCTCGAAGCTGAGGGTGGTCATGGTGACGCGCCAGCCGTCGTTCTCGTCGCCCAACCGGTTGGCGACAGGGACGCGGACGCCGTCGAGGAACAACTCACCGAACTCGGTGGACCCCGCGATGGTGCGTAGGGGCCGGAAGTCGATGCCGGGGCGGTCCATGGGCAGGATCAACCACGTGATGCCGCGGTGACGGCTGTCCTCGGGCCCGGTGCGCACGAGCAGCTCGCAGAAGTCCGCCACCTCGGCGTGCGACGTCCAGATCTTCTGGCCCGTGACGACGTACTCGTCGCCGTCGCGCTCGGCCCGGGTGCGAAGAGAAGCGAGGTCGCTCCCCGCTCCCGGCTCCGAGAATCCCTGGCACCACACCTCGTCACCGCGCAGGATGGGGGGAAGGAAGCGGGCCCGCTGCTCGGGAGTCCCCTCCACGATCACGGTCGGCCCGGCGTGGAGCAGGCCGACGAAGTTCACACCCACGTACGGCGCGTGCGCCCGTTCGAGCTCCTCGAGGTAGATGAGTTGCTCCACCGGGCTCGCCCCCCGACCACCGCCTTCGACGGGCCAGTCGATGCCCGCGTAGCCGGCGTCGAAGAGCATGCGCTGCCACGTCGTGTCGTAGTCGCGGCGACCGGGCCAGTCGAGATTCGACGGCTTGTCGGGCAGCGTGGGCAGGACCTCGGCCAGCCAGGAACGCAGCCCGGCGCGGAAGGCTTCCTCGCTCTCGGAGTAGCGCAGGTCCACGTCCGAGGCCTAGGGCGCCAGGTAGTCGAGCCCGAAGAGCCGGATGGCGTTGCCCCGGACGATCTTGCGGCGCTGGTCGTCGTCGAGATGGGCCATCTGGCGCTCGGCGATCTCCTTGGTGTGGGGCCACGTCGAGTCCGAGTGCGGGTAGTCGGACTCGTAGGTGATGTTGTCGACGCCGATCTCCTCGACCGAGCGCAGGCCGTGGGCGTCGTCGAAGAAGCAGCCGTAGACCTGGCGGCGGAAGTACGTCGACGGCGGATCGGGGATCTTGTCGGCCACCCCGCCCCAGCCCCGGTTCTCCTCCCACAC
>Ga0182024_10000788_pt1 | contig 83317 bp, 81 predicted proteins | sample P32metaG_FD_120480 | JGI IMG/M metagenome (GOLD analysis project Ga0182024, IMG submission 120480) | Permafrost microbial communities from Stordalen Mire, Sweden - P3-2 metaG (Illumina Assembly) | ecosystem: Environmental > Terrestrial > Soil > Wetlands > Permafrost | place: Sweden: Stordalen...
GCTCGGCCGCGCGGTGATCGGCCGCGCCGACGTCGTCGGTGCCGTCACGCGGGAGCAGCTGATCGCATTTCACTCGCAGCGCTACCTGCCCGAGGGCATCGTCATCGCCGCCGCCGGGTCGGTCGACCACGACGCGCTCGTGGAGATGGCTCGCGCGGCCGAAGCTGGGTGGGCGCGCCCGAATGGAGCGACTGCCGCCGCCGGGGGGCGCGCGGCCGCGGCCGCGGCGGCGCAGCCGGAGTTCGAGCGCCGCGTGCGCTTCCTCGAGAAAGACACCGAGCAGTACCACGTCTGCGTCGGCGGCGCGGGCGTGGCCCGCGACGATGAGCGCCGCTTTGGCTTGCGCGTGCTCGAAGGCGTGCTCGGGGGAACGTCCTCCTCCAGGCTCTTCCAGGAGATTCGAGAGCGCCGGGGACTCGCGTATTCGGTGTTCACGTTCGCCAACCTCCATGCGCATACCGGTGAGGTCGGGCTGTACATCGGCACCCGGCCGGAAAATCTGCAGCAGGCACTGGCGGTGATCACCGACGAGCTGCGGCGCTGCGTGGAAGACCCCGCGACCGAGCAGGAGCTGATTCGCTCGCGCGAGAACCTGAAGGGTAGGGTCGTGCTTTCGATGGAGTCCACTGCCGCGCGGATGGGCCACCTCGGAGGCTCCATGCTCAATCGGCTGCCGATCCTCTCGGTGGACGACGTCATCGAGCGGATCGACTCGGTCGCGATCAGCGAGTTGCGGGAGCTCGCCACGGAGCTGTTCACCGCGCCACGGCTCTCGATCGCCGGCGTCGGACCCGACGAGGAGGCGTTCCTGGCGGCGATCGAGCCGCTTGGCGCGGCGGAGTACGGTCAGGGCGAGGATCGGCTCGACGCCGGCGGTCAGGTGAGCAGCCAGGGGGTTGGTAGGTGATCCGCGTCGCGGTGGCGGGAGCCGCCGGGCGCATGGGCGAGCAGGTGTGCTCCGCGGTTACCGGCGCCGCGGACATGGAGCTCGTCGGCGGGGCCGACCCCGTGCTTGACAGCACGCTCCAGGACGTCCTCCCCAAGGCCGATGTGGTCGTGGACTTCACCCAGCCTGACACCGCGCTCCAGAACGCGCTCGCGTGCGTGGCGGCGGGCGTGCACGTCGTGATCGGAACCACGGGGTTCGACGCCGCGCCCTTGCGAGGAATCCTGGATCGGCCAGCGTGCTCGGACGAGACGGGCCCGCGCGCGAACGTCCTCATCGCCCCGAATTTCGCGATCGGAGCGGTGCTGATGATGCGTTTCTCGGAGGAGGCCGCCAGGCACATGGCGAAGGCCGAGATCGTCGAGCTTCACCACGACGGCAAGTTGGACGCCCCGAGCGGCACCGCCGCGCGCACCGCGGAGCTGATCGCCGCCGCGAGCACCGGAGACACCCCGCCGATTCACTCCGTGCGCCTGCCCGGGCTCGTCGCGCATCAGGACGTCATCTTCGGCGACCTCGCCCAGACGCTCACGATCCGCCACGACACGACGGGTCGCGAGGCGTTCATGCCCGGTGTGCTGCTCGCGGTGCGCCGCGTCGCAAGCCTGCCGGAGCGGTTCGTGGTGGGGTTGGAGAACCTGCTGTTCTGATGAGCGGCGTCCTGCCTCCAGGTCGTGTCGGGCACCACTTCATGCTTGACCTCCTGACCGTTCCGTCCGCCACGGCATGTAGCCGTGGCCGGTCTTACGGACCGGCCGTTGCTCGCGTGGAATACTGCATCCCATGACCGACCTCGGCACGATCCTGACCGCGATCGTCACCCCGTTCGACGCGAACGGGAGGGTCAGCGATGAGTCGTTCGTGGCGCTGATGCGCCACCTCGCCGAGAACGGCTCGGACGGATTCGTCGTCGCCGGCACGACCGGGGAGGCATCGACGCTGAGCGACGAGGAGCAGCTGGGGCTGATCGAGCTGGCGGTCGCCGAGCGCCCGCCGGGCAAGACGATCGTCGCCGGCAGCGGCACCAACGACACCCGCCAGGCTGTGTACCTCACCGAACGCGCCACCGAGCTGGGGGTCGACGCCATGCTGTCGGTGACGCCCTACTACAACAAGCCCAGCCGCCTGGGCCTAAAGCGCCATTACGAAGCGGTTGCGAGGGCGACCGACAAGCCGACCCTGCTCTACAACATTCCCGGACGCACCGCGACGAACATGCCCCCCGACCTGCTCGCCGAGCTCGCCCAGATCGAGGGGATCGAGGGCGTCAAGCAGGCAAACGCCGACGAGCTACAGCCGATCGACGGCCTGGCGCTGTATGCCGGCGACGACGGTACGTTCGCGCGCACGCTGGATATGGGTGGAGCCGGCGGAATCCTCGTCGCCAGTCACATCGTCGGCAGCGAGATGCGCCGAATGGTCGACGAGCCCGAGCATCGCGCGACGATCGATGCCTCGCTGCGCGATGTCTATGAGACGCTGTTCATGACCTCCAATCCGACCTGCACGAAGGCCGCGCTCAACCTGCTCGGCCTCGACGTCGGCGGCCTGCGACTGCCGCTCGTGCAGGCTACGGAGGAGGAGCTCGCGGTGGTGCGCGCGATGCTCGTGCGCCACGGCCTGCTGTCCGGCGGCGAGGCTTCACCGTCCCCGCCCGCCGAGGCTGCCGCGCCGTCAGTGCAGGCGCGGGGCGCGTGAGCTCACTTCGCGTCCTGCCTCTCGGAGGCCTGGGGGAGATAGGCAAGAACATGACGGTCGTCGAGCAGGACGACCGGATCGTCGTCGTCGACGTGGGGTTGCGCTTCCCGACCCCGGAGATGGTCGGCATCGACCTGGTGCTGCCGGACTTCGCCTACCTGCGCGAACGCGCGCGCGACATCGAAGCGATCGTCGTCACCCACGGCCATGAGGACCATCTCGGCGCGCTGCCCTGGGTTCTGCGCGAGCTGGGCCAGGAGAGCCTCCCTCCGGTCTACGGCGGCGCGCTGACGATTGCGATGGCGCGCTCGAAGCTCGACGAGCACAAGCTGCGGGACGTCGAGCTGAACGAGCTGGATGCGGCCGACACGCTGGAGCTGGGACCGTTTTCGCTCGAGCTCGTCCACATGACCCACTCGATCCCCGATTCGAGCGCCGTGGCCTTGGGCACGGATCTGGGGACCGTGTTGATCACCGGCGACTACAAGTTCGACCAGACTCCGGTCGATGGTCCGCCGGCCGACGTCTCGCGCCTGGCCGAGCTGGGGCGCGACGGCGTGCTGCTGCTGTGCGGAGACTCCACCAACGTCGACCGCCCGGGCTTCTCGACGTCGGAGTCCGTCGTGGGTCCGCACCTGGAGGAGGTGTTCGCCCGCTGCGAGGGCCGAATCGTGGTGACGAGCTTCGCGTCGAACATCCACCGTGTCCAACAGGCCCTGGACGCGGCCGCGGCGCTCGACCGCAAGGTGGCGCTCGTCGGCCGATCGATGCGCAAGAACGTCGGCATCGGTCGCACGCTCGGTCACATCGAAGTCCCCGACGGCCTGCTGGTGGGGCCGCGGGAGATCGGCGACCTCCCCGACGAGCGCGTCGTGATCATCTCGACCGGGTCACAGGGGGAGCCGCTGTCGGCACTGCGTCGCATGGCCTACCGCGACCATCGCCAGGTGGAGCTGCGCCAGGGCGACACCGTCGTCTTCTCCGCGACGCCGATCCCGGGCAACGAGCGCGCCGTGAACGAGACGATCGACCGCCTCTACCACATCGGCTGCGACGTCGTGACCCCACGCGACGCTCCGGTGCACGCATCCGGGCACGGTTATGCCGAGGAGATCAAGTTGATGTTGAACCTCGTCAAGCCGCGCTATGTGATGCCATTTCACGGCGACTTCAAGCGCCTGCGACTGCACGCCCAGCTGGCGGCGGCGGTGGGCGTGGCGCCGGAGGACGTGTTTCAGGGCGACAACGGGCTGCCGCTGGACATCGATGAGCGCGGCGCACGCTTCGGCAGTCGCGAGCAGTCGGGCATGATCTTCGTCGACGGCGTCGAGATCGGCGACATGGCGGACGTCGCGCTGCGCGACCGGCGGATGCTCTCGGCCGACGGGATCTTCATCGTCGTCGTCACCATCGCCGAGCAGGATGGCCATTCGGTTACCGATCCGGAGGTGATCTTCCGCGGCGTGCCGTTCCTCGATCAGGCCGATGAGCTGCTCGAGGAGATCCGGGCGACCGTCGAGGCCACGTTGAAGAGGGCGGCGAAGGAGGAGATCCGCGAGGTCGATCAGCTGCAGCGGATGCTGCACGACGATCTGGCAAAGCTTGTCTATGACCGTCTGAAGCGGCGGCCGATGGTCTTGCCCGTCGTCGTGGAGGTGTGACCGCCCCTCCGCCTCCAGCCGCGTCGCGCTAGGCCTCAGGAGCGCACGAGACCGCTCCGCTCGCCCGGGCCAGCGGCACGGCCATCCGTCGGAGATGGCCCCACTTGAGGGATGCGAACGACGAACCTCGCGCCCCTGCCATCGTCCGTCGCCTCCAAGGTAACGGTGCCGCCGTGCGACTCGGCCACGGCCTTGACGATCGCCAGCCCCAGGCCGAAGGAGCCGCCGCGGTCACCGGCGCCGCGGACGAAGCGCTCGAACAGGCCGGAGACCAGCTCGGTGGGCACACCGGGGCCGTCGTCCTGTACGACGAGCGTGGCCTGACCGTCGACGGAGCCGGTCCAGACGTCGATCTTCGTGCCGGGTGGCGTGTGGCGCAGGGCGTTCTCGAGCAGGTTGATCGCGAGTCGGTGGAGCTCGTCGCGTGAGGCCTCGACGACGGCGGGGTGAACGTCGAGGACGATGTCGTGGGCGGCGCTGACGGGGCCGAGCTCGGCGGTTGCCTCGACGGCGATCTGCGCGATGTCGCACGGCTCGCGGGGCACGACGCGCCCGACGTCGCTGCGCGCGAGTAGAAGCAGGTCAGCGACGAGACGGCGCATGCGCTGCGAGGAGCGCAGCGCCGAACGTGCGGCCTCACCGTGATCGCCGCGCAGGGACTCTGCGAGCAGCTCCAGGTTGGCAAGGACGCTGGTCAGCGGCGTGCGCAACTCATGGGAGGCGTCGGCGACGAAGCGGCGCTGGCGCGCGAGCATCGACTCGGTCTCACCGCGGGCGGCGTCCAGCTCACGGAGCATGCCCTCCAGAGTGCGCGCCAACTCGGCGACCTCGTCGTCGGCCTCCGGCTGGGGCACGCGCAGGGAGGGGTCGCGGGTGCGCGCGATCGCCTCGGCCGCGGACGTGAGCTCGGCGATGGGCGACATCGCCCGGCGCGCGATCGCCATCCCGGCCAACAGCGCCAGCGCGGCTCCCGCCAGGACCCCGAGGAGGAGAAACACCTCGACCCGCGCGACGGTTGCCTCGGTGTCGGAGGTGCGGCGGCCGTACTCGATGATCACCCGGCCCACCGGCTCACCGTTCTCGGTGACGATCCCCGGAACGCTGAGCACGCGGTAGCCGTTGACCGTTTGCGCCTGCGCCTGCGGAGAACCGAGCGACGGAGCCCTCGCGGGTTCCTGGGCGACGATCCTTTCGTCGAGGGTGAAGATCCTGATCACGGCGTCGTCGGCCGCCGAAGCGAAGTCCGCCAATGGAGGCTGAATCACGAGGCCCTGCGGCGCGCCGCTTGGAGCTACTTTGATGCTCAGCTGCACGGGCAGCTGTTTGGCGGTGTCGCTGACCTGGCGGTTGAAGTCCGCGCGGACGCGATGCACGGTTATCCAGCCGACCGCGATCGCGAACGCGCACAGGATCACAAATGTCAGCAGGGCCGAGACGCCCGCGAGACGAACGCGGATGGGGAGCCGGTCGAAGCTGGCGGAGATACGCGTGGCGGCGCGCGCCAGAGCGCGAAGGGGCCTATGCGCGAAGGACGTAGCCGGCTCCCCGGATCGTGTGCAGCAGGCGCGGCTCCCCGTCCGACTCGAGCTTGCGGCGCAGGTTGGACACGAACACCTCGATCGTGTTCGTCGTCGAGAACGGGTCATAGCCCCACACCTCGTCGAGCAGGCGCTGACGCGAGATCACGATGCGCTCATTGCGCATCAGGTACTCGAGCAGCTCGAACTCACGCTGGGTGAGCTCTACGGTGCGCTCGCCGCGGACCACCTCGTGGGTGTCCGCGTTGAGCGCGAGATCACCGACGCGAAGCGGGGCCGAGCCGCGCGGCGGGCGGCGGCGGAGCAGGGCACGCATGCGCGCGAGTAGCTCCTGGCGCTCGAATGGCTTGACCAGATAGTCGTCAGCGCCGGCGTCCAGGCCCTCGACGCGGGACTCGAGCGCGTCGCGCGCGGTGAGGATCAGGATCGGGACGTCGTCCTCGGCGCGCAGCGAACGCGCCACGTCCAGCCCGTCGAGCCCGGGCAGCCCTAGGTCGAGGATCACAAGGTCCGGCGCGAACGAGCGCCCGTGCTCCAGTGCGGCGTGCCCGTCGGGGACGGCACGCACCTCGTATCCCTCCATGCGCAGGGAGCGCTGGAGCGCTTGGGCGATGTCCTCGTCATCCTCGACGACCAGAACGCGCGGTGCTCGGGAGAACTCGTTCATTGGCCTTTATGTAGCGGTGGACGGTAAAGCGATGGTAAGACACCCGGGGAGGTCCCGCGGGGTTGGCGTCGAAGTTGCGCGAGATGGCTGGTACCCGAAAGCGCGCCCCTGCGCGCCGGTCTTCCGTCGGCCGATCGTCGATCGGCCGGACGCCGCGCGCGCGCGCGCGACCGCGCCGCCGAACAGCACGCCGGGCGCCAGGCATCGGATTCCTGATGCCCCGCGGGCTGCCCAGGCTGCCGGTCCTGGATCAGCGTGGGCGAGATGTGCTCGGGCTCGGACTCGTTGCGGCGGGGGTGTTCATGGGATTCGTGCTTTACGGCGGCTGGAATGGCGGACGCGCCGGACACGGGCTTGCGACTGCGCTCGGCTGGCTCCTCGGCAGGGCGCGGGTGCTGGCGCCGGTCGCCCTCGTGGCCGGCGGCGGGACGCTGCTGCTGCGTCCCGTGCTGCCGGCCCTGCGCCCGTTGCGCGCCGGCGTGATTTGCCTATTCGCCGCGATCACGCTCGCGCTCGCCGCGGGCACGCTGGGGGTGAGCTCGGGGCCGGGCGGGGCCGGAGCGTCCTGGACCTCGGCATTTCTGCAGGCGCACGGAGGCGTCGCCGGCGAGGCGCTCTACCAGGTGACACACCGGTTGGTGCAGGACGTGGGCGTGGACATCCTGGTCGTCTTCCTGCTGCTCGTCGGGGTCATTCTGCTGACTGGCGCGTCGCTTGCAAGCACGCTTCGCGCCACCGGGACCGGCCTGATCGACAGCACCCGGATGGTGCGCAGGATGAGCGATCACAGCCCGCTCGCCAACGGTGACCGAGGGTCGCCGGCCAGCGCCGGCTCCTCGGGCCAGGACTTCGCCGCCCTGCCGGCTCTCATGCGACCGCCCGAGCCGGCGAATGACGAGCTCGTCGTGCGGGCCACCCACGTGGAGGGGCCGGCGCAGGAGGAGCAGCCGGATGCCCCGCCCGGTCGGGCGCGCCTCCCCGCGCCCGACGCCGGAGCCGGCGCCGAGCACCCTCAGCGCGCGGATGCGCAGGATGAGGTCGAGGAGGAGGAGATCGCGGGTGTGGCGCGCGCGGACGCGGGGTCGCTCACGCCGCAGGGCAGGCTGCGCGACGACGTGACAGACGACCCGGGTTTCGTGTGGAAGCTGCCCGAGGCGGCGAAGCTGCTGACGCGCTCGAGCAGCGAGCAGACGCGCCCAGACACAGCCGGGCAGGGCCAGATCGCGGCTAGCCTGGTGGAGGCGCTCGGCCACTTCGGCGTGCAGGCGAAGGTGATCGGGACGGTCGCGGGGCCGCACATAACGCGCTACGAGCTCAGGCTGGCTCCGGGCACGAAGGTCGCGAAGGTGGCTCAGCTGAAGGACGACCTGGCCTACGCCCTGGCCGCCACGGACATCCGCATCCTGGCGCCGATTCCCGGTAAGCAGGCGGTCGGCGTGGAGGTGCCCAACGCCCACCGGCGGATTGTCAGGCTCGGCGACGTCTTCCAGGAGCCACCCAAGGACTGGTCGCCGCTGACGGTGTGGCTGGGCAAGGACGTGGCCGGCAAGGCGATCGGCGCGGATCTGACGAAGATGCCTCACCTGCTCGTGGCCGGCACCACCGGTGCAGGCAAGTCGGGTGCGATCAACGCGATGCTCTCGAGCGTGCTGCTGCGCGCGACTCCGCACGAGGTGCGGCTCGTGCTCGTCGACCCCAAGCAGGTCGAGCTCAATCACTACGAGTCGATCCCACACCTGCTGACGCCCGTGATAACGAGCCCGCGGATGGCCGCAAATGCGCTGCAGAACCTCGTCAAGGAGATGGAGCAGCGCTACGGGATAATGTCGATGTCTCGCACGCGCGGCTTGATCGAGCTCAACAGGGCCAGGGCGAAACGGGGTGAGGCGCCGCTGCCCTACATCCTGTGCGTGATCGACGAGCTCGCGGACCTGATGATGGTCGCGCCCGCCGACGTCGAGGACTCGATAATTCGCCTGGCGCAGAAGGCGCGCGCCGTGGGGATACATCTGGTGCTGGCGACGCAGAGTCCGCGCGTGGATGTCATAACCGGGATGATCAAGGCGAACGTGCCCTCGCGGATCGCGTTCGCGGTCTCCTCGCAGACCGACTCCCGCGTGATCCTCGATCAGAACGGCGCCGAGTCATTGCTGGGGCAGGGGGACATGCTGTTCAGCCCCGTGGGGACCTCCCGCCTGCAGCGCATCCAGGGGGCGTACGTCGACGAGCGCCAGATCGCGCGCCTGACCGACCTTTGGCGCGGCCAGGGTGAGCCGGAGCTGCGCGAAGAGCTGCTCGAGGAGGTCGAGCCCCAGACGCCGGAGGGCGGCGCCGAGCAGTTCGACCCCGACGAGGATCCTCTGCTGAAGGATGCGATAACGCTGGTCGCGGAAATGCAGACCGCGTCCACCTCGATGCTCCAGCGCCGCCTGCGGTTGGGCTACACGCGGGCTGGTCGCGTGATCGACATGCTCGAGCGCCGCGGCGTGATCTCCGGATATGAGGGCTCCAAGCCCAGGCAGGTGTTGATCACCGAGGCTGACTTGCCGCGGGTGCTTGCGCAGCTCGGTGAGCCCGCCACTGCCACGAGCGACTAGCCTTCAGGCGGATATGTCCGAGATCGGTGAAACGCTGCGCCAAGCGCGTATGCGCGCCCGCATCGACGTTTCGGAGATCGAGGCCAAGACGAAGATCCGGGCCAAGTACCTGCGGGCGCTGGAGAACGAGGAGTGGGGCCTCTTGCCAGGCCAGACGTTCGTCAAGAGCTTCCTGCGCACGTACGCCCAGGCCCTGGGCCTGGACGGCAAGGCGCTCGTGGAGGAGTACCGCCTCAGCCACGAGACTCCGAACGAGACGGCGCTCGAGCCGATCGTGGCGAGCCCTCAGCGCACGCGTGCGCGAGTACCCGGAGCCGGCCGGTCGCCGAACGGCCCGTCACGCGCCTACATCGCTCTGGTGGGAGGTGTCCTGCTGGTGATCGCGCTTTTGATAGTCGGCCTGCTGAGCGACGGCGGGGGGTCCTCCAAGTCCGGCCCGCGGACGTCCTCCAGCGTCTCATCCGCTTCCTCCGCACGCAAGGGCGCGCGCAGTCACCATCGCACATCGCCGACGACGGGGACGGCCGCTCACCCTGCATTCGTGGCGCTCTCGCTACGGCCGTCGGCGCGGGTGTACGTGTGCCTGATCGGCGACAACGGCCGCAAATTGATTCCCGGCGTCGAACTGCAGCCCGGTGCCACGACTCCGACATACCACGCCAGGCGCTTTGCGATCACGTTGGGGAACAACTCGGTGACGATGTTCGTGGACGGCAGGGCGAGGACGGTGCCGGCCTCCAGTCAGGCGATCGGCTATTCGATCACCAAGGCATTCGGCCGGCGGCCGCTGCCCGCGGGCCAGCTGCCGACCTGCGCGTGAGCGCGCGCGCAGGGATAGTCGTCACGGGCACGGAGGTGCTCACCGGTCGGGTGAGCGACCGCAACGGTCCATGGCTGGCCGATCGGCTGCGTGAGCTGGGCGTCGACCTCGCGTTCACGTCGATCGTCGCCGACCGGCCCGGCGACATGCAGGCCGCGCTGCGGTTCATGGCCGAGCAGGGGATGGACATCGTTCTGACGAGCGGCGGGCTGGGGCCAACGGCGGACGACCTGACAGCTGCCGTCGTCGGCGGCTTCCAGAAACGCGAGATGGTGCTCGACGATGCGTTGGCGCGCAGAATCACGAAGATCGTCGAGCCGCTGATGACTCGGTGGCCGAACCTGGATCTGGAGGCGATCCGAGAGGGCACCCGAAAGCAGGCGACCATCCCCACGGGTGCGACGGTGCTCGAGCCGGTGGGTACCGCGCCGGGGCTCGTGGTGCCGCCGCCGAAAGAGGGCGGCGGACCGACGATCATCGTCCTGCCTGGCCCGCCGCGCGAGCTGCAGCCGATGTGGGCGCATGCGGTGGAGAGCGGCGCTTTGCGCTCTGCGCTCAAGGACGCCACGGAATACCGCCTGAAGATGTTGCGCCTGTTCGGGATACCCGAGTCGGAGATCGCCGAGACGCTGCGTGTGGCCGAGCGCGAGGGCGTGCAGCTCGAGCGCCTGGAGATCACGACATGCCTGAAACGGGGAGAGGTCGAGGTGGTGACCCGCTACGAGCCCGGCGCCGAGCGTGCATATGAAGCGTTTGTGGAGGTCGTCAAGGGACGTCACAGAGACACGCTCTTCTCCGAGGACGGCAGCACCGTGGACGAGCAGGTCGCGGCGCTTCTGCGTGGCGAGGCATCGACGAGCGGACCGTCGGCGCAGCGCGAGGCCGGGCGGGAAGCGGACGCTGCCGTCACCGGAGCGCACCCAGCCCGCTCGATCGCCACCGCTGAGTCTTGTACGGGCGGTCTGCTGGCGGCCCGGCTGACGGAGCTCGCAGGTTCCTCTGCGTACGTGAACGGTGGGATCGTTGCCTACTCCAACGAGGTCAAGATCGCTCAGGCTGGCGTGGACTCTCGGTTGATCGAGAGCCACGGCGCCGTCTCCGGCGAGGTGGCGGAGGCTCTTGCCGACGGAGCACGGTCCCGGCTGGGTGCGGATGTAGGGGTGGGAGTGACCGGTGTGGCCGGACCGGGCGGCGGCAGCGCAGAGAAGCCTGTGGGACTCGTGTGGCTGAGCGTTGCGACGCCCGATGACAGGCATTTGACGCGCTCGGTCAATCTCCCGGGCGGGAGAGCGGACGTGCGCGATCGCGCGACGACTGTCGCCATGCACCTGATCCGCCGCGCGCTGGCCAGCTCGTGAGCGATCGACGGCTGCGGCGGCTGAACGTCGCTAGCATCGGGCGGCGGGATGTCTGCAGGTCCCACAGCGCGACTGTTCGTGGCGGTCGACCCGCCCACGGCGGTACGTGAGCAGCTCGCCGCCTGGGCGCGTAGCGCAGCCGCGACGCTGACAGGGCACCGCGGACGCGGCGCGGCCTCACCGCTGCGCGTGCTCGAGCCGCCGGCGCTGCACCTGACGCTGTGCTTCCTCGGCGCGCGCCCCGTGGGCGAGATCGGCGTGATCGGTGCGGCGCTGAGCGCCAGCGCCGCCGAGCTGGGTGAGCTCTCCGTCGGCGCTCCGCTGTGGCTGCCTCCGCGACGCCCGCGAGCGCTGGCGGTCGAGATCCACGACTCCGGCGTTGGGCTGGCGCGCCTGCACCGAGGTGTATCTGACGCGATCGCCCGCGCAACCAGCTGGGAGGCGGAGCGACGGCGCTTCAGAGCGCACGTGACCGTCGCGCGCATGCGCGGGGGTGCGACGTCGCGTCGCGGCTCGGCGCCCACGTGGCCCGCCCTGCCCGCAACGCCGCCGGCGATCTTCACGCCGTCGTCCGTCGTCCTCTACCGCTCCTGGCTCTCGCCCGCGGGCGCCAGCTATGAGGCGATCGCGACGTCCGGACTTGCTCCCCCTGATCGGTGACTGCGCATGCGCAGATACCCGCGCGCGCGGCGTGAGCACGTTTCAGGAAAGTTCGCAGTCGAGTTCCGCGCCATCGCTCGATGTCACGAGCTCCGCGCCTTCCGGACAGGTCGGTTGAGAGCCGTCCGCACAGGACGGAGACCCGTCGGCTTCCACCATCGGAGCGCTGCCGTCTTCGCAGGTTGGTTCATCGGCACCGGTGGGGCCGGTCGAGCTGTCCGTGCAGAGAAGGATCGAGGCGTCTTCGGAGAGCGACGCCGGCGAGCCGTCTTCGCAGGTCGCTTCCGAGCCGTCATCACAAGCGAATGAGCCGTCCGCCGCCTGCACCGGGGCGCTGCCGTCTTCGCAGGCCGGTTCGCCGGGAGCCGCCATTTCCGTCGTGGGGGCGTCACAGACGAAGCCCGAGCCATCGCTTGAGAAAGCCGGGTTCGAGCCCGGGCACGTCGGCGTTGACGCATCGTCGCAGGAGTTGGACCCGGCGCCCGCTGGAACCGGTTCGGTCCCGTCTTCGCAGATCGGTGCTGTCGAGGCCGGGAGCGTAGAGGTCGTGGTCGCAGGAGGCGCCTTGGTCTTCCCGTGCGTCCTCTTCTTTGCGACGGCGTGCTTGGCGTGGCGCGCCTTCGTCTTGAGACGGGCACGGATCCTGTGGCTGCGCGCGGAGCATGCGCGGGCGCCGGGCTTCGCCTGTCGGGTGAGAGAGGTCGAGCACGCCGTTCCTGAGCCGTGCGCCAGCGTCGGAGCGGGGCGGACGAGCAGCAGTATGGCAATCGCCATGAACGGGGCCATGGCGAGGATCGCGGTGAGACGTCGGGCGGTGAGGCTGGCGGCCAAGGGATCTCCGATGGGCAGGCGGCGGGCTGTTTGGCGTGTCATCGTCGCCCGCGACGGCGCTCCTGAGCATGCGTCGCAGTCTTTGGACGAAGAATCTGACGCAGCCGACCTCCCGCGCGCCAAGGGCGGGGTGGGGGGCTGCTGCGAACAGGTGTTCTGTTCTGTCCGAAGCTGGCACTAACTTCCTCGGTCCATCTCGAACCGAGGAGAGCCAGGCCATGTCCGTGACCGACCAGGAGAAGGCAGCCAAGGCGCGCGACGCCGCCCTTCAGGGCGCGCTCACGCAGATCGAGCGCGAGTTCGGCAAGGGCACGGTCATGCGCATGGGCGACGAGGGCGCCCAGGTACGCTGCGAGGCGATACCCACGGGGGCGCTCTCACTCGACCTGGCGCTCGGGATCGGCGGCGTGCCGCGAGGGCGCATCGTCGAGGTGTTCGGCCCGGAGTCCTCGGGCAAGACGACGATGATCTACCACGTGCTCGCCGAAGCCCAGAAACTGGGCGGAGTGTGCGCGTTCATCGACGCCGAGCACGCGATGGATCCGCTTTACGCGAAGGTGATCGGCGTCGACATCGACGAGCTGCTCGTCTCCCAGCCCGACTACGGCGAGCAAGCTCTGGAGATCGCCGACATGCTCATACGCTCCGGCGCCGTCGATGTCGTAGCGATCGACTCGGTCGCCGCGCTCACTCCGCGTGTCGAGCTCGAGGGGCAGATGGGCGACCAGACGGTCGGAGCGCAGGCGCGCATGATGTCTCAGGCGATGCGCAAGCTCGCCGGCAACCTGAACCGCACGCAGACGCTGTGCATCCTCACCAACCAGATCCGCGAAAAGGTCGGCGTCATGTTCGGCTCACCGGAGACCCAGCCGGGCGGTCGTGCGCTGAAGTTCTACGCCTCCCAGCGCCTGGACATCCGGCGCATCGAGACTCTCAAGGATGGCACCGAGGCGGTCGGCAATCGCGTGCGCGTGAAGGTCGTCAAGAACAAGGTCGCCGCCCCCTTCCGCCAAGCCGAGTTCGACATCGAGTTCGGCAAGGGCATCTCGACCTCAGGCTGCCTGATCGACCTGGGGCTGGAGCACAACATCATCTCCAAGTCTGGCTCGTTCTTCTCCTACGGCAACGACCGTCTCGGCCAGGGGCGCGGCAACGCCAAGGCCCACCTCGACACGAACCCGGCGGTGGCGAAGGAGATCGAGGAGAAGATCTACGCGGCGCTGGGCCTCGGTCGGGACCTGGTCACACCGATCGACCGCGATAAGGAGGCTCCGGCACCGATCGTCAGCGAACCGGCGGTGGCGGCCGCCTAAAGAAACACGCCCTGATTGAATCGCGGTTGAACCAGGGGTTGCCGGGGCGTCTTCTGAGAACGCGGCATTTGGCTCTGGGAGCTGGATCGCGAGGCGCTGCGCCCTCGAGCGAGGAGACGGGCCGAGGACTCGTTCGTTGAGCGGAGTGTCGCGGGTCTAACCTAGGCCTCGTGAAGCGCTATCACGTGACGACGTTCGGCTGCCAGATGAACGAGCACGACTCCGAGCGAATGAAGGGAATGCTCGAGTCGCTTGGCTACGTCGAGGCGCACGAACGCGCGGAGGCCGACCTGATCCTGTTCAACACCTGCTCGATCCGTGAGTCGGCCGACAGTCGCTTCATCGCGCACCTCGGGGAGGCGCGACGCCTGAAGCGCGAGCGGCCCGAGCGGGTGGTCGGCGTCGGCGGTTGCTGGGCGCAGTCGGTCAAGGAGGAGGTCTTCGAGCGCTTCCCGTTCGTCGACGTCGCGTTCGGGCCGGGCCAGGTGAACAAGCTCGCCGAGTTCCTGACGAGCGACTCGCTGACGGCGCAGGGATACTTCGAGTTCGAGGGGTTCACGGGTCACCTTCCGGCGCGGAGAGCGCGGCCCTATCAGGGGTGGCTGCAGATCAGCGTGGGGTGCAACTGCGCGTGCTCGTATTGCATCGTGCCCTCCACGCGCGGACGCGAGGTGAGCCGTCCACTGCAAGAGCTCGCGCAGGAGGCTCGGGAGATGGCTGCGGACGGCGTGCGTGAGGTGACGCTGCTGGGTCAGAATGTGAACTCCTACGGCCGTGATCTGCGATCGTCGATGCTCGTCGCCGGCGCGGGCCGCGGCGGGGGCGGTCCGCAGCGCCCGACGTTCGCGGGGCTGTTGGCTGCGATCGACGAGATCGAGGGGATCGAGCGGATCCGCTACACGAGCCCGCACCCTAAGGACATGCGTGAGGACGTGATCCGCGCGCACGCGGAGCTCGCGAGCGTCTGCGAGCACATCCACCTGCCGCTGCAGTCAGGCTCCTCGCGCGTGCTGAAGGCGATGCGGCGCACGTACGACAGCGGCCGCTACATGGACCGGGTGGAACTGATACGCGAGCATGTTCCCGACGCGGCCCTCACGACCGACATAATCGTCGGGTTCCCGGGGGAGACGGAGGAGGACTTCCGCCAGACGATCGAGGTCGTCGAGGCGGTGGGCTATGACGGCGCGTTCACTTTCATCTTCTCCCCGCGCCGCGGCACCGAGGCAGAGACGATCAGCGAGGGCGTCGTGCCTCACCCCGTCAAGGTGGAGCGCATGCAGCGGCTCGTGGAGCTCGTCCAGAGCAAGGCGCGCGAGCGCGCGCAACGCTTTGTCGGCCGCACGCTCGAGGTTCTCGTCGAAGGGTCCTCGCGCACGGATCCGGACAAGCTGCGTGGACGCACGCGCCACAACAAGGTCGTCAACTTCTCGGGCCTCGCCGCGCCCGGCGAGCTGACCATGGTCCGCGTCGACTCGGCCACGAGCCAGACGCTGGCGGGCGAGGAGCTCCTGCTCGCCCGTGTGGGCGGGTGATGCGCTGCGAAAGTCGGGCGCGCTGGTCGCGAGCGCCTGAAGAGCAGTAACGCGAGCGCCGGAACTTCGAGCTCGCGCGCCGCGTCAAGGCCGGCAAGGCAGACCCGATCGCGGCGGCTGCGCTTGGCCTGGCGGAGGGCCGCCGCCACCAGACAGACTCTCCTCCGAGAAGGAGCGTCTGCTGGGGCGGCTTGGAAGGGGACAAGCCTCCGCTACTGGTAGGTCGCGCCAGCCGCCGCGCCGGGGTAGCTCGCGCCGGAGTTCGAGCCCGATTCGGAGCTCGAGCCGGAGCTCCCGCTCGAGCCTGAGCCCATGTTCGGACACGGGCCTTTTCCTTTCGGGCTGGACTTCTGTGTCGGGGCGGGCGTCGAGGGGGTTGGCGTGGTCGGGGTCGTGGATTTGGTGCTTGAAGCGGCGCTGCTTGTCGTGCCGGGCGCCGCCGCTGCCCCGGCGATGCCGGAGACGGCGCCCGCCGTTGCGAGCGCGCCGGCCACCATCGTGGCGCCGAGCAGTTTGGATAAGGTCATGTGGTCGAACCTCCTGGGTCGATCGATTGATTGTCCCGACCAGTGTTGGCGACGCGACTAAGGCGAGACGTAGGAGCACGTAAGCGTCGGCCGAGAGTTGTGTGGGGATTGTGTAAGAGGGCGGTGACCCGGGTCCGACAGACGGCTATGCGAACATATGTTCGTGCGCTGGAGCAATCTCACGCTCGGAGAAGATGAGCAGCGACGGCTGCCCGGATACCGCGACGAGGCCGTCGTGCGTCGCTTTCAGGCGCCTGAGGCGCTCGAGACCAGGTTCTACGAGGTCCGCGCCAAGTCGGTGCTAAACCGCGTGCCGGAGAAGTCGCGAATGCCGTTCCGCTGGACGGTCAACCCGTACAGAGGATGCAGCCATGCCTGCCGCTACTGCTTCGCCCGCCCCACGCACAAGTACCTCGACTTCGACGCCGGCCGCGACTTCGAGCGCGAGATAGTCGTCAAGGTCAACGCGCCGGAGGTGCTGCGCGCCGAGCTCGCGCGGCCATCGTGGAAGCACGAGCACGTCGCGCTCGGGACGAACACCGACCCCTATCAGTGGGTGGAGGGGCGATACCGCCTGATGGAGGGCATCTGGGAGGCGCTGCGCGACGCGGCGAACCCGTGCTCGGTGCTGACCAAGTCGCCGCTTCTGCTGCGCGATCTGCCCCTGATGCTCCAGATCGCCGAGCGCGCGAGCTTCAGCGCGTGCCTGTCGATTCCGACGCTCGACGAGAAGGCGTGGCGGGCGACAGAGCCGCACACGCCCAGCCCACGCGCGCGCCTCGAGGCGGTGACCGAGCTCAATCGCGCTGGTATCCCGACGGGCGTGCTGATCGCGCCGCTGATGCCTGGCATCAACGACGCGCCGCATCAGGTCGAGCCGCTGCTCGAGCTCGCGATGGAGGCCGGCGCGCGGAGCATCGGCGGCGTTGCATTGCATCTGCGGGGCGAGGTGCGACAGATATTCATGGAGTGGCTGCGGGCGCAACGTCCCGACTTGGTGGCACGCTACGAGGAGCTCTATCGCCGCGGCGCATACGCGCCCCAAGAGGAACGCGAGCGTCTGGCGGGGATGGTTCGAAGGGGCAGCTCCGCACGGGGCGTCACGCACCGCCGAGAGCCGACACTCGCGCACGCAAGTGAGCCGCAGGCGTCGATCGCAGAACGCGCGTCGCCAGCGGTTCAGGAGAGGCTCTTCTGATTAGAGGCTCGTGCAGCCCTGATGGGGTTGACTTCCTCTAATCTCGTCGTGCCCGATCGAGTCAACCACTGAATCGGAACGATCAGCTAGCGTCGCCGAGCGTCAGACGGTGAACCATCTCCCGGCACCGGCTGGGCGACGGAGCCCGCGAAACAGTGAGATGGCAGCGAGGATCGCACGGATGCCCGCCCTACCAGACCTACCAGATCAACACAAGTGGCGATGACGCTCTCCGTGGCGCGTGGGTGGATCGGAAAGACGGCGGTCGTCGCGCTGTCGCTCGCCGGCGCCTCGGCTGCGCTTGCCCCGCGCGCCGACGCGGCGCCGGACGCGGGCATTCACAAGATCCAGCACGTCGTCATGATCATGCAGGAGAACCGCTCCTTCGACTCCTACTTCGGCACCTATCCCGGCGCCAACGGAATTCCCGCTGGTGTATGCCTGCCCGATCCACTGCACGGCGACTGCGTGCGTCCTTACCACAGCTCCAGCGACAAGAACTTCGGTGCCGCGCACGGGACCTACGTAGCGCGCGAAGACATCGACGGCGGCAAAATGGACGGCTTTGTCGGCGTGGCAGAGTCCAGGCAGGGTTGCACCAAGGCCGATCCCGCCTGCAAGCCGTGCAAGCCCTCGGAAGTTGAAACAGAGGAAAAATGTATCGACGTGATGGGCTACCACGACGCGCGCGAGATACCGAACTACTGGACCTACGCCCACAACTTCGTGCTCCAGGACAACATGTTCGAGTCGGCGGCCTCGTGGAGCAAGCCGGAGCATTACTACCTGGTGTCCGGTTGGTCGGCTGTCTGCCCGGCCGGCAACGACAACCCGATGGCTTGTGTGAACTCCCTGCCTGCGGGCAACCCCGATCGGACGAAAGAACCGCATGCCTGGACGGACATCACCTACCTGCTCCACAAGGCTCACGTCAGCTGGCGGTACTACGTGACCGAAGGCGCCGAGCCGGACTGCGAGTCTGACGAATCTCTGTCCTGCGAAGAAGTTGAACAAACCAGCAAGACGCCGGGCATCTGGAACCCGCTGCTCGAGTTCAGCGATGTCAAGCACGACCACCAGCTCGAAGACATTCAACCGCTCCCCAAGTTCTATACGGCCGTACATGGTCAAGGCGGCTGTGGGCTGCCCAATGTCTCCTGGATCGTCCCAGACAAAATCCACTCCGAACATCCGCATTCGCTGATCTCCACGGGCCAGGCCTACGTCACGACGCTCGTCAACGCGATCATGCGCAGCCCCTGCTGGGATAGCACCGCGATCTTCCTCTCCTGGGATGACTGGGGTGGCTTCTATGACCATGTCGTGCCGCCCAATATCGACGAAAACGGCTATGGCCTGCGCGTGCCGGGCCTGGTGATCAGCCCCTACGCAAAGGCCGGCCAGATCGATCACCAGCAGCTGAGCCACGACGCCTACCTGAAGTTCATCGAGGACGATTTCCTGAACCAGGCGCGCCTGAACCCCGCGACCGACGGGCGACCGGACAGGAGGCCGGACGTCCGCGAAGAAGCGCCTGGGCTCGGTGACCTGGCGAATGACTTCGACTTCAGCCGATCGCCGCGTCCGCCGCTGTTGCTGTCGCCGCATCCCGAACCGGGGCCGGCCTCCGAACCGCCGGGCGGGCTGCCAAATCCGCCGGCGCTCACGACCGGCGCCGAGTCGTCGATCACGCAGACCTCAGCGGTACTGCATGCAACCGTCAACCCGAACGAAGGTCTGGTGAGCGACTGCCAATTTGAATACGGCACGTCGACGTCCTACGGCTCCAGCGTACCCTGCACGCCATCGCCGGGATCGGGCGAAGGTGCGGTCGCCGTGTCCGCGTCGCTGGGAGCCCTGAGCGCGAGCAGCAGCTACCACGTCCGGGTCCGCGCGACCAACGCGGGCGGCACCAGTTACGGCCCAGAACAGACATTCTCCACAGCCCGGTCGAAGGCCTCGCGAAATTCGAAAGGGGCCTGAGGCTCAGCGGGAGGATCCCGGCGACTGCCGATCGCTTCGCGGTGCGGGCTCGCTCAGCGCTTGTCGCGTAGGGCCTCGTCCATCTTGCGTGCGACGTCGAGGCCTCCGAGTCGGCGCACGACCCCGGCGGCGAGGTCCGGGGCCAGCCCAGCGATGATCGCGCCGCCGCGCTGGGATACCGGCGCTACGTCGATCTCGCCGCGATTGCGCTCGATCGCACGCACGACCGCGCGCGCGACGTCCTCCGGAGCGCGCGTGCCCACGCCAGGGGGCAGCGCGACTCCGGACTCGGCGAAGACGCCGGCGTCGCGGATGAAGCCGGGAAAGATGCAGGAGACACCGACGCCGCTGCCATAGAGATCAGCTCGCAAAGCGGCCGCGAAGCCGCGCAGGCCGTACTTGGTCGCGTGGTAGAGGGGGTTTCCCGGCACGGTGGTCTTGCCGGCGATTGAGGACATGAAAAGCAGATGCCCGCGCCGACGCTCGAGCATCCCGGCGAGCAGCGCGTGCGCGAGCGCGATCGGGGCGCGGAGGTTGACGTTCAGGGCTCGCTCGACCTCGGCAAGCGTGAAGGACTCCAGTCGCCCGGCTGCAGGTATCCCGGCATTTGCGATCAGAATGTCGGTCTCGCCGGCCTCCTCGACGAGGCGCTCGAGCGCGGCCGCATCGCTGAGGTCGGCCGCGAGCGTGCGGGCGCCGTCCAGCTCCGAGGCGAGCGGCTCGAGCACGTCGGCGCGCCGTCCGGTCAGGAGGAGGCCTGCGCCGCGATTGTGCAGCGCGCGGGCGATCGCTCCTCCGAGGCCGCCGGTGGCGCCTGTCAGTAGCACGGTGGACCCGGAGATCTGCACTTGATGCGAGCCTACGACAATGCAGATCATCGCGTTGTTCGGGCCGACCGGCGTCGGCAAGACGGCGATCGCGCTCGCGCTCGCCGAGCTGCTGCGCGAACGTGGCGAGGACCCGGTCGCGGTGTCCGCCGACGCGCTGCAGGTGTACGCCGGCCTGGAGACCCTCACGGGCGTGGCGTCGCCAGCCGAGCGGGCGGCGCTCGAACATCGCCTCGTGTCGTTCCTGCCGATTGACGCCACCTTCAGCGCCGGTCAGTACGCCGAGCTGGCGCACGCCGAGATCGACGGCCTGCTCGCCGCCCGGCGCCGTCCGATCGTCGTGGGCGGGACTGGCCTGTACCTGCGCGCGGCGCTCACCGACCTTGACCTGCGCCCGCCGCCGCCGGAAGGCGCGCGCGAGCGCTGGACGGCGCAGCTCGAACGCGATGGAGCGCCCGCCCTGCACGCGCGACTCGCGCGTCGTGCCGCGTGGGCCGCCGAGACGATCGAGCCGAACGACGGCCGGCGGGTCGTGCGCGCGCTGGAGCTGCTCGACGCCGGTGAGCTCGAGCCGCCCGACGGGCCTTCCCAGCTGTGGAGCTCGGAGCTTCGCCACGCGACGCTGCTGGCGGGGCTGACGATGGAGCGCGAGGCGCTCTACGCACGGATAGACGCGCGCGTGCAGGAGATGATCGACGCCGGGGTTCGCGAGGAGGTGCGACGCGCGCACGCCGTCGGCGCCTCGGAGACCGCTCGCAAGGCACTCGGCTTCGAGGATCTTCTCGCGGAAGACGTCGAGAGGATGAAGCGGCGCACGCACAACTACGCTCGCCGCCAGCTCACGTGGATGCGCAAGCTCGCCGACGTGCGGATGATCGACGTGACCGGCCGCGCCCCGCTCGCCGTGGCCGGGGAGATCCTAGACTGCGGCCCCTGATGAGATTCGAGAAGTGGCAGGCCCTGGGCAATGACTACCTGATCGTGGAGGCGGACGATCTCCCGTTCGAGCTGACGCCGGGACGGGTGAGGAGGCTGTGCGAGGGACACTTCGGCGTGTTCGCCGACGGCGTTCTCCTGCTCTCCGCGCCCGAGGATCCCGCGCACGTCGCAGATCTGCGGATCTTCAACCCCGACGGGTCAGAGGCTGAGCTGTCGGGCAACGGTGCGCGCGAGGCGATCCTCTACCTGCGCCGCCGCGGCTGGACGGACCGGGACAGCTTCTCGATCCACACCGCCGCCGGGACGATCCGCCCGACGATCACCGGCCCGTTCAGCTGCCGGGTGGACATGGGCCAGGCGCAGCTGACCTCCAAGGACTTCCCGGGCGGTCCCGACGATGGGCTCGGTGCCGTGATGGCGGGCGGGCGTCTGTGGTCATTTCGTCACGTGTCGATCGGCAATCCCCAGTGCGCGATCGACGTTGGGAGCGAGGATGGGCTCACGGCACTCGACCTGGGCGCGATCGGCCCGTCAATCGAAGCGGATGCCCAGTTCCCGAATCGCACGAACGTCTCGTGGTACAGCGAGCTCGAAGCGAGCCCGAGACGGCGCCTTCGGGCCCGGATCTTCGAGCGCGGCGTCGGGGAGACTCTGTCGTCGGGGACGGGGGCGACGGGCGCCGCGGTGGCCTACCTGCTCGGCGAGCGCGAGCGGCCGGGGTGGGCGGCCGCCGGCGATATTGAGCGCGTCACGGTCCTGCTCGATGGCGGCGAGCTCGAGGTCGAGGTGGGGGAGGAGCTGCAGGTCAACCTGACAGGCTGGGCAAGACCTGTCTTCGAGGGTCGTCTCAGCGACGACTTCGCAAAGGAGCTGAATGAAACCGAGTGAGCGCCTGGAGCGCATACCGCCGTACGCGTTCGCCGAGCTGGAGCGCAAGATCGCCGCAAAGCGCGCGGCGGGCGTGGATGTGATCAGCCTTGGCATCGGCGACCCGGACCGTCCGACGCCGCCGCTGATCGTGGAGGCCATGCAGGAGGCGGTGAGCGAGCCGGAAACGCACAAATACCCGAGCAACCGTGGGCGGGAGGATTTCAGGGGCGCGGTTCGCGACTTCTATGAGCGGCGCTTTGACGTCAGGCTCGATCCCGAGCACGAGATCATCCCCGCGATTGGCGCCAAGGAGGCGATCTTCCACCTCAACCTGGCGTTTCTGGACCCTGGCGACTATGCGCTGGCCGCCGATCCGGGCTACCCGGTCTACACCGGTGGACCCTGGCTGGCGGGCGCCGAGCCCGTGCTGATGGCCCTGCAGGCCGAGCACGGCTTCGTCCCCGACCTCGGGGCGATCGAGGAGGACGTGGCCCGGAAGGCGAAGCTGATGTTCCTCAACTACCCGAACAACCCGACCGGCGCCGTCGTGCCGGCTGGCTTCTTTGAGCGGGTCGTCGAGTTCGCCCGCGCGTATGAAATCCTCGTCGTCCACGACAACGCCTATTCGGAGATCACCTTCGACGGCTATCGCGCACCGTCGTTCCTGGCTACCGCCGGGGCCGCGGAGGTCGGGATCGAGGTCTTCTCGCTGTCGAAGGGCTACAACATGACGGGTTGGCGCTGCGCGGTGGCTGTCGGAAACGCGGAGGCGCTGGAGATCTACTGGCGGCTGAAGACGAACGTCGACTCGGGACTGTTCGATGCCGTCCAGCTCGCCGGCGTCGCCGCGCTCTCGCCCGAGGCCGACGCGGAGGTAGCCTCGATGAACGAGCTGTATGTGCGCCGGCGCGACCTCGTCTGCGACGCGCTGCGCGCAATCGACGTCGACGTACGCCCGCCGCACGGCACGATCTACGTGTGGGCGCCCGTTCCGGGAGGCTTCGCTAGCTCGCAGGCGTATTGCGAGCACGTGCTCGAGCAAGCTGCTGTCGTGCTCTCGCCGGGCTCGATCTACGGCCCGGCAGGCGAAGGTTGGTTTCGCATCTCGCTCACGACGCCCGACGATCGCCTGCTGGAGGCTGTTCAGCGGCTGGGGGCGCTCGGACGGTGAGAATCTCGGGAGACCGGTGGGCGGGTGCTTCGTCGGATCGAAATGGCGCCGCGCACGACACCTGCGGGCATCTCGAGAGGTCCTAGACTGCGAGGTGGATGGATAGAAGCCGCAATGGCCGCAACGCGGTCACGCCGAGACCGCACGACGCGGGGAGGAATGGGTCCCAGCCTGCTCAGCGCGCGCTTCAGCGCGCGCTCTGCCTCGCTGCGCTCAAGGAGGGAGACGACCTTGCCGAGCTCGGCGAGCTGCTGCATACCGCCGGGGTGGCCGTCGTAGGCGAGCTCGTCCAGCGCCGCGAGCAACCGCACCCGAACACGTACGTCGGCCCGGGAAAGGTGGCGGAGGTCAAGGCGGCCGCGCAGGCGTGCGACGCAAACCTGATCGCCTGCGACGACGAGCTGACGGCGCGCCAGGAGCGCAACCTCGAGGAGGCCCTGGGCCTGCCCGTCGTGGATCGCACGACGGTGATCCTCGACATCTTCGCCTCCCATGCGGGCAGCGCTGAGGGCAAGCTGCAGGTGGAGCTCGCGCAGCTGGAGTACAACCTCGCGCGCATGCGCGGGCTGTGGAGCCACCTGGAGCGCCTCGGAGGCGGAATCGGAACGCGCGGGCCGGGGGAGACGCAGATCGAGACGGACCGACGCCTGGCGCGCGACCGGATCGCGGCGCTGCGTCGACGGCTGGAGCACGTCAAGAGTACGCGGGCGGTCCAGCGCGCCGAGCGCGAGCGGGCGGCGCTACCGACGATCGCCCTCGTCGGCTACACCAACGCGGGCAAGTCGACCCTTCTGAACACGCTCACCGGCGCGGAGGTCGGCGTGCGCGACCGGCTGTTCCACACACTCGACCCGACGGTCCGAACTCTGCGGCTGGGCGGCAGGCCATATCTCCTGAGCGACACGGTCGGCTTCATCAGCAAGCTTCCCCACCAACTCGTCGACGCCTTCGCCGCGACGCTCGAGGAGACGCGTCGGGCCGACCTGCTGGCGCACGTGCTCGACGGGTCCGCACCCGAGGCTCTCGCGGCGACGATGCAGCGCTCGGTCGAGCAGACCCTCGATGAGATCGGCGCCGGCGATCGCCCGCGGCTGCTCGTTCTGAACAAGGTTGATCTCCTCGAGGAGGCCGAGCGGGACGAGTTGCGCCTCAGCCACCCCGGCGCGGTGCTCGTCAGCGGCGTCACCGGAGACGGATTGCGGGAGCTCGGCGAGCGGATCGAGCAGGAGCTGCTCCACATGCTCAGCTCGATCGAGCTGCTCGTCCCCTATGCCCACGGTGGCAGCCTGGCCGAGCTGCACGAGCTCGCCGGCGATGTCAGCCGCCAGGACACGCCCGAGGGCGTGCGGGTGCGAGCGCTCGTGCCGGCGCGCGTGGCAGAGCGCTTCGCGCGGTTCGCAGTCGCCCCGCAGCCCTTCTAGCGGTCGTCGCCGCTGCCGGAAAGCAAGCCGCGGCGTTGACGCGAGAAGAGCTTGTCGAGGTTCTCCCGGGCGATCTGATCCAGCTCGAGGCCAAGCTCGCTCGCGAGCTGGGTCACGTACCAGAGCACGTCGCCGAGCTCCTTTGCCATCGCCGCCCGCCGCTCGTCGCTGACCGTCCCGGCGTCGTCGCGAATCGCCTTCTTGGCGTGCTCGGCCACCTCGCCCGCCTCACCCGCGAGGCCAAGTGCCGGGTAGCTCAGCCACGCCTCGCGCGGGTACTCGGCTGTGCGGCGTGAGAAGCGCTGGTAATCGGAGAACTCCACACGCAAATCCTACGAGCCCGCACGGCGTGCGGCGCCGGTCAAAACCCGACTTTGCGGCGATCGAAATCGCACGTGAGCTCAAGCGCCCGCGACGCGACGGGCGCCGCTGTGCGCCGCACGCTCGAGCTCGTCATCGAGCGGCGCGAGCCCGCCCGGATCGATGCCGAGCGCGCGAGCGATCAGCCAGTCGGCGAACCAGGCGTTCTTCGGCAGCAGGGGGCCGTGCAGGTAGGTGCCGATGGTGTTGCCGCTGATCGCGCCCTCCAAGCCGCTGCGACCATCGTTTCCGTAGCCTCTCAACACGCGCCCGAGTGCGCGCGCGCCGGGGCTGAGACGGGTCCGCCCGCCGTGGTTCTCAAAGCCCGCCAGCACGCGGTCACGGCCATCGCCGACCCTGTTCGCGGTGGACTCCGCAGGCAGCGCCCCCGGCGCTGGCGCCTCCTCGGTCGCGAGCGAGACGTCGATCGCGACGTTGCCGATCAGGCGGCGACCGTCCTCGCGTACGGTGGAGACGTCGAGCAGCCCGACGCCGGCGATCTCCTCCCCGCCGAGCGTGTAGGAGCGCCCGAGCAGCTGATATCCGCCGCATACGCCGAGGACTACCGCGCCGCGCGCCGCCGCGGCTTGCAGCGCGTCGCTCTTCGTCTCGATCAGGTCCTGCGCGCAAAGGCGCTGGTCGCGGTCCTGGCCGCCGCCAAGATAGAACAGGTCGTGGGCGTCGGAGCCCAGCGGCTCGCCGAGCCCGCTTGAAGCGAGCTCGAAGCCGATCCCGCGCCAGGAGCAGCGGCGTTCGAGGACGAGCAGGTTACCGCGGTCGGCATAGATGTTCATGAGGTCGGGGTAGAGGGCACAGACGCGCAGCACGCCGGGGCGGACGGAACTGCCGTCGGGCTCAAGCACGAAGCATCACCACGGTGCTGCCAACGTGATCTGCGGTCGAGGGCACCTCTCGCGTCGGCTCTGGCCGCAGTCCGGCGGCGATCGCCTCGCGCTCCAGCTCGGAGGCGCTCACGCGGTCCAGCGCGATGACGTCGTGCTGGACCGACAGCTCGATCCCCGGGTCCTTGTCTACAGCCGCGACCGATGCTCCCGTTACGCGGGCGGCAAAGATCCGGCGGTCACGCTCGATCAGCACGCTTCGCTTCAGAAGCGCCACACGCGTCGGAGCGCTGACGTAGAGAAGCCCATCGAGACGCGCCGTCTCGGGGGATGGTCCGATCTCGCCGTCGGCGCAGTCAAACGGCTCGACGCGTGAGAGGATCGCGCAGGCGAGCAGGCCGCCCGGGCACAGATGAGCCCGCGCGCGGCGCAGGAATGCGCGCCTCTGAGCCGAGCCCCCGAGCAGCTGGATCGTCTGCATGGGCGCGAGGCAAAGGCTGAAGTCGCGCCGAGTCAGCTCCAGCGAGCGTGCATCCGCGCAGACGGCCTCGACGCGTGCGTGCGCGTCACGTTCGCGAAGGGCGTCGAGCAGCACCGAGTCGACGTCGACCGCGGTCACCTCGTGGCCCGCGCGCGCGAGATCGAGCGCGACGCGGCCAGTGCCAGCGCCGACGTCGAGGAGCGAGCCGGGATGACTCTCGGCAAGCTCCCGCCAAAGCGGCAAATCGACGCGGTAGGAGCCGCACTCGAGATCGTGCCAGACGACCTCATTCGGCGTTGCCGCGTTCGGATCGCGCGGGTCAGCGGCGTCGTGGGCGGCACTCATGACCACGCGCTGCTCGCCTCCCCCCGGGCCACCAGGATCTCGCGCAGCGACAGCATCGCCGTGTATGTGGGAAGGGCATACAGGGGCGCGTCAGGGTCGGGTCGGTCGCGGGCGGCCTCGCGGAGCGCCGCCGCGAGGTCAGGCCGGATCGCGATGCTCGCTGGATCGATCCCCGCGTACTTCAACCGCACGGCCAGCTCGGGGGCGCGGGTGCCGCTGCAGGTGAAGCGCCGCACGCGCCCGGCCAGCAGCTCGAAGTCTGCGTCCCAGATCCAGGAGACGTCACGGCCGTCGGCGATGTTGTCGTTGAGCACCCCCAACAGGTCGTGTTCGCCCGGCTCGAGGGCGAGCGTCCGAAGCACCTCGTTGGCCCCCGCGGGGTTCTTGACGAGCAGGATGCGCAAATCGCGGGCCGCCTCCGCGCTGGCAGAGCGGGCTCCCGAGTCGCGGACCGAGAGCGAGATCGTCTCAGCGCGGCCGAAGGCGGCCTTCGCGCACTGCAGTCCGGCAACGATGCTGTCGAGACCCACGTTCAGCGCCGTCGCGAGCGCGGCCGCTGCGAGCGCGTTGTAGACGTTGTACAGGCCGGGCAGCGCCAGTGCGACCTCCGACTCGCCCGCGGGCGTGCGCAGCGTGAAATGGGCGGCGCGCACGCCTTGCAGCGTGACGAGCGACGCCGTCACGGTCGGCGCCGGCCTGCGCCGGCCACAGCTCGGGCAACGGTAGTGGCCGAGGTGGCCGAGGTAGATCGACTCGAACGTGTACGGCGCTCCGCAGCGACGGCAGTGCTTGGCGTCGGCCGCATGGGCCATTCCGGGGAGGGCGAGCGAGTCGTCCTCGACGCCGTAGTAGAGGGCGTCGGGACGCCCCCTGCCGAGGTCGGCGATCAACGGATCGTCGGCGTTCAGGATCAGTCGGCTGGCGTACAGATCGTGCGCCCAGCGCTCGGCGATCGTCTCCAGCTCGCCGTAGCGGTCGAGCTGGTCGCGGAACAGGTTCCCGAGCAGGATCGCGCGCGGATGGAGCTGGTCGGCGACGGCATCCAACCACAGCTCGTCGACCTCGAACAGGCCCAGCTCGCCGGCGATTCCCGCGCGCGGGCGCGCCGCCGTCAGCAGCGCGGCCGCGACCCCGCCCGCCATGTTCGCGCCGGCGCGGTTGTGTACGAGCGGGATCCCGGCATGCTCGAGGATCCCGGCGGCCATCGCGGTGGTGGTGGTCTTGCCGTTGGTGGCCGACACCAGCACGCTGCCGCGCGGCAGACGAGCACCGAGCGCCCCAATCGCGCCCGGCTCCATGCGCATCAGGACCTTGCCCGGCAGGCTGGTGGCGCCGCCGCCGCGAAGCCGCGCGAGCGCGGCCACGCCCCGCGCCAGGGCGATCTTGGCGCTCAGCATGTCCGCCATCAGCCGTCCGCCGCGTCCTCGCCGAGCGAGAGGTGCGGCACGTCGGGCGTGCGGCACCCCCTCGGCGCGCCGGGCGGGGGAGGGGCCTCTGAGAAGGCCGGGTCCTCGCCGCCGACGCGCGGTATCAGCATCATGATCGCGCCCTGCAGCGCTCTCACGCGAACCGGCAGCGTCCCGATCGGATCGCCGTCTGCGTACATCGTGAACTGGCGGTCGGCGCTGAGGAGTATCTCCTGCGCGCGAAACACGCTCACGCAGGGCTCGTGCACGTGCGTTCCGCTGAACACCTTCGGAAAGATCCGCGTCAGGAACCTGAGCTTGCTGACGCTCTCGACGACCACCACCTCGAGAAGGCCGTCGTCGAGCATCGCGTCCGGCGCCGCGCGCATCCCACCGCCGTAGGCCTTCGAGTTGGCGGCTGCAACCGAGTAGGCGGTGAACCCGCGGCGCTGGCCCGGCGGGTCGAGCTCGATCTCGAACCGGGCCGGCCTCCATGAGATGAGCGCCCTGAGCGCCCCATACGCGTACACGAGGCCCCCGAGCCAGGACGGGGCCTCGTTGGCGATCCGGTTTGCGTCACTGTCGAAGCCGACCGACGCGATCCCCACGAACGCCTGCGCGCGATCTCCAGCGCCGTGGCCCTCCACGATCCCCAGATCGACCGGTCGGGCGTATCCGTCGGCGATGACCGCGGTCGCCGCCTTGGGGCCATCCGGTATCCCGAGAACGCGAGCGAGGTCGTTGCCACGGCCGCCCGGCAGCACCCCCAGGACCGCGCCGGGGACGTTCCGGAGCGCGTCGGCGAGCACCCCCACCAGCCCGTCCCCGCCGAGCGAGACGACCGTCTCGCCCGCCCGCGCGGCCTGCCGACCGAGCGCGCGCGCGTGCTCCAAGTCGCGCGTGTCCGCTCGGCGCACGCTCATCCCGTGTCCCCGCAACGCCCGCTCGACCTCCGGTGCAACGCGCCGAGCCTTGCCGCCGCCGGCGGCGGGGTTGACGATCAGACGGACCGGGGCGGACACCGCGCAAGCGTAGTGCGCCGGAGGCGTCCGCACGGGGCAAGCCCTCGCGCGGGCGACGTCGACGGTCGCGCTAGCTCGCGGCCGCCTTGGCGGCGCGATCGCGCCGGCGCCGGCCGATGGCAGCCGTAGCTCCGAGCACCGCGATCACGACGAACAGGCCGAGCAGGATGCCAGGCGCCAGCCCAAGCCCGCCGAACGGGAGCGAGACGAGCTCGACGAGACCGAGGCCGATCGCGAGCAACACGACGATCAATACGAGGATCAGAACAACCCCGCGCAGGCGGGCGAGAAGCCCCGCGGACGCCGGAGGTATGAGCAGGCCCATCGCGCGCAGCGCGAGCATCTGGCGGCCGCTCGGGGGCTCCTGGCCGAGGCGCTCGACGGCGTCTTTGAGGTCGCCCGCGCGGCGTTCTGCCAGGGCGAGTGAGGCATCGGCCATGCGCCTGAGCTGCATCCGCTCCTGTGGCCGCGCGGCGGCGATCGCACGCTGGAAGTAGCCACGGGCCTTCTCGGCATCGAAGCGCTCTGCGGCGCGCGCGCCGAGGATCGCAAGCGCGGCCGACTTGAATTTCGTCTCGCTCTCGAGCTCCTCATCTGAGCGCTGCTCGAGTGCCTGGATGGCCTCGAGGCCGCCGCGCTGCTCGATCCGAACCTGGCGTTGCTTGGGAGCCATCGGCCGTCATTCTATGGTTTGAGGGCCGCTCGCGCGGGACTCCCTCCCGCGCCGCAGCCACTGGCGGGGAACGCGCTGCAGGCGCTATTCTCGCCCGGTGTCAACGCTTCGCCCATTTGCGCCACGCGGTCGCGCCGGATTGCTGTGTCTGTGCGCGATGCTCGCGCTGGTGATCGCCTGCGTGGCCGCTCCGACGGCGATGTCGGCTTCGATTGAAGGCGGCAACTCGTTCAACGAACTGAGCGAAAAGGCGCAGCAGGAAACGACGCCCACGCAGACGACCGCGAGCACAGCGGCGACGGAAACCAGCTCGAGCTCTGGCTCGGACTCCACGACGCTCATCCTCGGTATCGCCGTCGCCGTTGTGCTGCTTGGAGGGATCGCGTTCGCGATCGTTCGCGACGCGCGCCGGGTGGCGCCGGCGGGGGACGCCCAGCTCAGCGAGGCCAGAACCGCACACGACGCCGCCGCCAGGCTGCGTCGCCGTCGAGCCAAGGCGAAGGCCGCGCGGCGGCAACGCAAGCGCAACCGGTAGCCGGGCCCAGTCGCTGACCGGTCGGAGATCGCCTCGGCACGCGCCGCCGGCCGGGGGCCGCCGTGCGGACGCGTCGCGGCGCTGGAGGCGCAGGCGAGCCGTGAGGGTCGCGGCGCGGTCGCATCGCCCCCGATCCGGGCGGCGGGCTCGCGGGCCACGACCCACCTGGAAGCCGAGGGTCGCCGCTCGGCCGGCGCGGGCCGGGGTCGCGGGGCGAAGCGGGCAGCGTCCTTGAGCCTCCGTCCTCATCGGAGGCGCCCGGGAGCTTCGGCGCGTGCATCGCCTCATCGTCGCGGAACGGCAGCCACAGCATCAGCGCGGCGATCGGCAGCTTGATCAGCCCCAGCAGGAGCGCGATCGACATCCACAGCGACATCTCCCTTGCGATGCTACTACTGCCCTGTGAAATCGTGCGCACGGAGGGATCTGGCACAGCTGGCTGAGGAGGTGAGCGGCTGCAGGCGCTGCGAGCGATTGGTGGCCTGGCGCGAGCAGGTCGCGCGCGAGCGCCGCGCCGCGTTCGCCGACGAGGAATACTGGGGCCGTCCGTTGCCTGGCTTCGGCGACCCCTCGGCGCGGTCGCTCGTGCTGGGGCTCGCGCCGGCGGCGCACGGAGCCAATCGTACAGGACGCATGTTCACCGGCGACCGTTCCGGCGACTTTCTGTTCGCCGCGCTGGCGCGCACCGGCTATGCCAATCAGGCGACTTCCACCCGCCGCGACGACGGGCTGGCGCTGCGCGATGTGTGGATAACCGCGGCGGTGCGCTGCGCCCCGCCCGCCAACCGCCCGCTGCCGGATGAGCGCGATGCGTGCCTGCCCTGGGGCGTGCGCGAGCTCGAGCTGCTGGCGAACGTGCGGGTGCTGCTGTGCCTCGGTGCCTTCGCGTGGGACGCGGCCCTGCGGCTGACGGCTGCGCTGTCGGACCCCGGCATCGCGCGCCCGCGACCGCGGCCACGCTTCGGACACGGTGCGGAGCTTGAGGGCGAGCGCTATCGGCTCCTTGGCTGCTACCACCCAAGCCAGCAGAACACCTTCACGCGCAAGCTCACCGAGCCGATGATCGACGCCGTGCTGCTGCGCGCGCGGGAGCTGGCCGAGCGCGCTCCTCGAGTCGATCGTGTTCCACAACGGAGAGCCCGCGCGCGCTGACCGGGCGCAGTTCCGGGCCCGCGCCGCCGACCGGGCCCGTCGGGCTGTGCTCGTCCTCCATCAACTGCTCCGTCAGGTCCTGGGCGGGCAGCGGTCGCGAAAAGAGATAGCCCTGCGCGGTGTCGCAGCCGAGGTCGATGAGGCGCTCAAGAGCGGCCTGCGTCTCCACGCCCTCGGCCACAACGTGAAGGTCCAGGTGGCGCGCGAGATCGATCGTGGAGCGCACGATCGCCTCGGCGCGCGTGTCCTCGCAGATGCCGGTGATGAACGACCTGTCGATCTTGATCTCGCTCGCCGGCAGCTTCGTCAGGTACGCGATCGACGCGTTGCCGGTGCCGAAGTCATCGATCGACACACCGACGCCAGCGCCTCGGAGGGCGCCCAGCACGCCCTCGGCCCGCTCGGGGTCGGCCATCGTCGCGCTCTCGGTTACCTCCACGACGAGCTGGCTCGCGGGGATGCCGTGCTGGCGCAGGAGGTCCTCGATCTGAATCGCGAGCCCGGCGTCGAGCAGGTTGCGCGCGGACAGGTTGACCGACATCTGCAAGTGCAAGCCCAGCTCGCGCCAAGCGACCATCTGGCGCAGCGCCTCGCCAATGACGTGGAGGGTGAGCGGCGCGACAAGCGCCGTCTGCTCGATGAGGGGGATGAAACGCAGCGGCGGCAGCAGGCCGTGTTCAGGGTGATCCCAACGCAGCAACGCCTCGACGCCGATGACGCGCCTTGTCTTGAGGTCGATCTTGGGCTGATAGTGCAGCAGGAACTCCTTGCGCTCCAACGCCAGGCGGACCTGACCGAGAAGCAGCAGCCGAGTGGGATCGAAGCTGTCGTAATCCTGCGAAAAGACCTCGATCCGGCTGCGGTGTGATTTCGCGCGCGCCAGCGCGATGTCGGCGCGCTGGAGAAGCGTGTCGAGGTTCTCGGCGTGCTCTCTCATCACCGCGATCCCGATGCTGGCCTCGACGTTGAGCGCCACACCGTCGAGCACGATCGGCGCCTCCAGGCTGGACTGCAGCGCGGCGGCGGTCGCCAGCGCCCCGGGGATGCCCTCCGTGCGTGGGCACAGGACGGCGTACTCGTCACCGCCGAGGCGAGCGACGAGAGAGTCCCCGCCGAGGTCCGTCTGCAGCCGGCGGGCGACCTCACACAGAACATTGTCGCCGGTTGGCTCGCCCAGCGTGTTGTTGATCTCCTTGAAGCCGTCCAGGTCGATCAACAGCACCGCGGTCATGTCGGCCCGTGGCTCGCCGCGTTGCAGAGAGTTGGCCAGGCGTTCGATGAACAGCGTTCGGTTGGGCAACCCGGTGAGAGGGTCGTAGTGCGCGAGATGGTAGTTCTCATCGGACTGCAGCCTCAGCCTGCGCGCCGCCCTCGCGACGATACGGAACAACACCGCCCACAGCAGAGCGAGTCCGATCGAGACGAGCAGGGCGATCGTCCGCTTGTCGTTGGAGATCGCCGCCGCTATCGGGCGATAGCTCAGATAGATCTCAAAGGCGCCCGCAGGGGGTCCCGAGGAGGTGAAGCGCAGCGGCACGTAGACCTCGACGAGCTGGCCGAGGCCGACCTCGTCTTCGGTCTCGGAGTTGCGACTGGGGGTGACGACCGTCGCGTCGTTGGGCCGGCCCGCGAGCGCGTGCTCCAGCTCATCGCTCGGGACGAGCGTTCGCCCGATCAGGCGGTGGTCGTCGGAGTAGATGACCTCGTGCCTGGCGTTCCATATCTTGATTCGCGCCAGGTCGTGCGTGACTGAGCGTGCGCGCAATTGCCGATCCAGTTCCCGCACGCCTTTCGCGCTCAGCCCGTGTAGCAGGTCGCGCGGCGAGAGTCGCGGCTGGATTCCCAGCCGCGCGATGAGTTGGGCAGACTGGCTCGCATCCGCCAGGGTGCGCGTGACGATCTGGCCCTGGAGCACCCGGGCGAGGATGAAGCCCAGCGCGAGGACCGGCACGAGGCTCAATAGCGCGACCTGCTGGGTGAGGCTCAGGCGCCCGGCTAGTCTCTGACCCACATGCGGCAGGTGCATGGGCACTGATTCGACCCGCCCTGTGCAGACTTGACCGGAGCAGAGCAATCGCAAACAAAAAGGCAGCCCGCTCAAGCGGGGAAGCGCTAGCCTTCTCAAAGGAGAGCAAGCTAGCTTGGGAGGTCCGATGAGAATCGCGATCGCAGCAAGTGCGGCAGCCACCGCGGGCCTGATCGCGGCCGGCATGCTCGGCGTCGCGACCGCCGAAGCGCCGACGAGCACTCCGCCGCGAACGGTCAGCGTCGAGGGAGTGGCGACCGAGGCGATCGATCAGAGCGCCACTGCGACCGCCGCGACCGCCGTCTACCGTCAGGGAATGACCGACGCGGTGAGCGACGGACTCGCCAAGGCTCAATTCCTCGCCGGCAAGGTGGGGGCGACGTTGGGTGCAGCGCAGAGCGTGGTCGAGGGCGGGGGGTACATCAGCTGCGTGGGGGATGCCGAATACCTGGGCGAACAGCCCGATTTCGGCTCGCCGGGTATCGCGATACCGCAATCGGGCGTGAGCGCCCCGGCGGTTCGCCGTGCGGCTGCCCCGGCGGTCGGACGGCCGGTGAGCAAGCATCCCAAGGGTCGCAAGACCCCGGTCGCGAAAAAGGCCAACGTGTCGACGTGCTCACTGTCGACGCAGGTCTCGCTCTCCTACGCACTGAGCTGAACCGCCCGCCGGCTGCCAGCCCGCGTGGGCGTGCACTGGTCATCGCCGGCCAGTATCGGCTGATCTGTAATGTCGTCAACGGCGCGCGCGTGGAGCTCGAGCCGTGGGTGGCGCGCTTCCCGACGTGAGACGGGCCCGCCGCAGCGCGGCCCGCACCGCGGCGGTGAGCGTGTCGATGTCATAGGCGCCCTGGTGGCGGCGTCCATTGATGAAGAACGTCGGCGTTCCAGATACCCCGCTCGAGTCGGCGCTTGCAACATCCTCAGCGACGCGAGGCGCGTACTCGTGTCTGCGCAGCTCCTCCCAGAAGCGGTCGACGTCGAGGCCCAGCTCCTGCGCGATTCGTCCGATCCCCTGTGGGCTCAAGTCATCCTGGTGGGCCAGCAGCGCGTCGTACATCTCCCAGAACTTGTCCTGCGCCGCCGCGGCCTCGACCGCCTCTGCCGCCAGCTGCGCGCGGCCATGCACGTCGTTGAGCGGAAGGTGGCGCCAGACGTAGCGCACGTCGTGGCCGAACTCGGCGAGCAGCTCGCGTATGACCGGCTCGGCCTGTCCGCAGTACGGACACTCGAAGTCGCCGTACTCGACCAACGTCACAGGAGCGTCGCCCGGGCCACGCATGTGGTCGCGTCGCGGGTCGACGTCGTCGGAGAGGTCGAGAAGGTCCTCGGCGGTCGCGACGATCTGGCGGGCGCGCACCTGCGTGGGCAGGCGCCTGACGACGCTGAACACTCCTCGCGCGATGAGTGGCGCCACCACCGCGGATGCGAGTGTGCCGAGCTTCGCCTCCTGCAGGTTCCGGCCGTTGAACGCGAGGCTTGAGATCAGCAGCGAGACCGTGAATCCGATGCCGGCGACCGCGGCGCCGCCCGCGAGCGACGGCCAGCTGAGAGTCGGCCGCGGCCCGTGCAGTAAGGGGCGCGAGGCGAGCCACGAGGCGCCGAGGATGCCCAGCGGCTTGCCCACGACGTAGCCGATCAGGATCCCGAGCGTGATCGGCGAGGCGATCGCGTCCCCGAGCAGGCCTCCGGTCACGTGGATACCCGCGTTGGCGAGCGCGAAAAGCGGCACGACGACGTAGCCCGTCCAGGGATGCAGGCCATATTGGAGACGCTCGTTGAGCGAGATCGCCGAGAGCACGCCCAGCTGCGCCGAACGCGCCAGCTCCGGCGTCGGCTGCTCGCGGAAAGAGCGCGTGAGCGCGGTCGCTCGCTCGAGATCCTCGCGCGACGGCGGATAGGCGCTCGTGACAAGCCCGACCGCCAACCCCGCGATGAGCGGATCGATGCCCGACTTGAACATCGCCACCCACAGCGCCACGCCGACGGCGACCGAGACCTGACGCCGCCAGGCCGGCGCGTAGCGCAGGGCCAGCAGCAGGCCGAACAGCCCGATCGCGATCGCCAGCGCCGCGAGCGAGACCCGCGTCGTGTAGGCGATTGCGATCACGACCAGGGCGCCGAGGTCGTCGACAACGGCAAGCGTGAGCAGGAACACCCGCAGTCGTGTGGCCACGCGCGGGGTGAGCAGCGCGAGCGCGCCGAGGGCGAATGCGGTGTCGGTCGACATCGCCGCGCCCCAGCCGGGCTCGCCCGCGCCGCCGGCGTTGAAGGCCAGATAGATTGCGACGGGAAGCGCCATTCCACCGATCGCAGCAAGGACCGGCATCGCGAGTCGACGCCGCTCGCGCAGTTCGCCCACGTCGAACTCGCGCTTGGCCTCGAGCCCGACGACGAGGAAGAAGAACGTCATCAGGCCCTCGTTGACCCAGTGGCGCAGATCGGCGGAGACCGAGCCGCCGCCCACGCGGATCGAGAGATTCGTGCGCCATAGCGATTCGTAGGAGTCAGACCACGGCGAGTTCGCCCACAGCAGCGCGATGAGGGCAGCTGCGAGCAGCACGACAGCGCTGCCGGTCTCCGTGCTGAGGAAGTCTCGGACCGGCGTTGCGAGGTTGCGCGCCCACGCCGTGCGGCCGCTGTAGGGCGTGGCTTGCGTGGCGGCCATGGCACGCGATTATCGCGAACCGGTTGACAGGTGAGGGTCTGGTCATGCCCGTCTCACGCCGACCTGTCACTAACCTGAGCGGTCATGGCGTACACGACCGCCGAGGCGCGGGAACAGCTGCTTGACACCATTGCGGAGGCGATCGACGCGATCGGGCTCGCGCTCGCAGAGCTGGGGGAGGCCTACGAGCATTTGGACGAGCAGACTGCCGAGACTCTCGAGCAGGAGCTGTTCCGTCCACTCCAGCTGGCCTACGGCCGCGCCAAGCGCACGTACGCCGCCTTCGCCGATCGCCACGGCCTCGTCGGCCGCGCCTTCGAGCCGGTCATTCCGGGCGCTCCATCGAGCGGGGTAAAGGGCTTTCTCGACCGCGCCGTCGAGTACGCCGCCAAAGCCGACGGCCTGCTCGTGACGCTCCAGGATTCGATGCTGCCGGTCGACGTCGGCGACGCCGAACTGCGCGCAGGGCTCGCGGAGGTCCGCACGCTGCTGGCGGGCATGCCCGGGCGAGCGCATCAGCTCGTGCGCAGATTTGGGCGCTAGCCGATGCCCGCCCTGGGGAGGATATGTAGGCTGGTCGCATGCTGGCTCACGGCCGCGTCGGCGGCGTCCTGATCAAGCCGGTCAGCGTTTGCTGGCGCTTCACCCGCGAGTCGCCGCCGAGGCGCACGAGCCTGTGAGCCCGCCGCGACCGACCGTTCAGGTCATCGGGCGGCGGATGGACCCCGGCGACCACGAGTTGCGCGACTACCTGACCCGCGCGGCCCAGCCGTACGAGTTCTACGAACCGGATTCGCCCGCCGCCGGAGCGCTGCTCGAGCGTCATGGCATCGCTGAGCCGCGGTTGCCGGTCGTCATCGACGGCGACGAGGCCTATCAAGGCGCGAGCATCCTAACGCTCCTGGAGGCTTGGAACGACCACGCCCCGCCGTCGCGTTCGCACTACGACCTCGCGATTGTCGGCGCGGGTCCGGCGGGTCTGGCTGCAGCAGTGTACGCCGCCTCTGACGGGCTCTCCACGATTGTCTTCGAGCGAGAGGTCCCGGGCGGGCAGGCCGGGCACACGTCAATGATCGAGAACTTCTTCGGCTTTCCCGATGGCATCGAGGGCGCCGCTCTCGCGCGACTCGCGGCTCGCCAGGCCCAGAGCTTCGGGGCCGAGCTGCAGATCCTGCGCGGAGTGAGCAGGGGGACGCAAGACCCGGACGGGCACGTCCGTCTCGTCAGTGACGATGACATCGAGATCACCGCGGACGTCGCCATAGCGGCGCCCGGAATGGAGTGGCGGCGGCTCGAGGTGGATGGCGTGGAGGAGCTGCTGGGGCGCGGTGTGTACTACGGCGCCGGCCGGAGCGAGTCGGTTGGCTGCCGCGGTCTGGACGTCGTGGTGGTCGGCGCGGGGAACTCCGCGGGGCAGGCGGTGATGAACTTCGCCGAAGCCAACGCGCGTGTGACGATGGTCGTTCGCGGCGAGGCCCTCAGCCGATCGATGTCCGCATATCTGGTGACCCGGATCGAACGGGACCCGCTGATCGACGTTCGCCTCCAATCGCAGGTCCGCGAGCTGCACGGCGATGAGACGCGTCTGCACTCCGTCACCATCGAGGATGGCGCGGGAGCGCTCGAGCGCCTGCAGACCGACGGCCTGTTCCTGTGCATCGGCGGCGTCCCGCGCACTAAGTGGGCCGCCGAGGGCGGTTTCGACACGGACTCAGCCGGATACCTGCTGACGGGTCCCGACCTGCTCGACGACGGCAGGCGGCCGGAGAAGTGGCCGCTCGATCGCGACCCGCTGGCGCTCGAGACGAGTGCCTCCGGCATCTTCGCCGCGGGTGACGTGCGCCACGGCTCGACCAAGCGCGTCGCCGGAGCCGTCGGCGACGGCGCGATGGCCGTGGCGCTCGCCGAGCGGCGGATCGAGGAGCTGGCCCGCCGCTAGCAGACGGCAACCTTCGGCGGTGCGTCAGCCCAGCGCCTGGGTGTCCGAGAATCAGGCGGGCTGCACGGGGTGACAGAGGTCATTCCGACTCTTAGTTGACATAACATGGATTATCGAGCGTTGCTCAAGTCGGAGTTCAGCGACTCGAGGCGCGCTCCGCCGGTTGGGCTCCCGTTGCGGCCTCCGCGTCAGACGCTCCCCGGTCCGTTTCGTAGGGGGCGGCCGCGATTGGCGACAGGGAGAGGTTGTCGCCGACGCGGCGGTCAAGCGGCGCGGCGCCTGCGCAATAGGCGAGGCGATCTTCCGACGACATGGCCATGCTGACCGTGCCTCCGCCGGGGAGTGAGGCACGGATCTGGGTAGACCGGGCGCCCCCCCGTTCTTGGCAGGTCGTTTTGGCCACCTTGAAGTATGCCTGCGCTCCGGGGCCCAGCAGCAACAGGCGTGGCCGGCCCGCGCTCACGTAGCCTCCGCCATCTGCGTCCCTGAAGGGCAGGAGACGATGGTCGTTATAGAGCGTTACGCGTGGATAGCCGTGGATAACGCACGAGGTCTGGGAGGTGTTGGCGAGGATGAAGCTGTTCGATCCCTCCTGGGTCATCTCCGATTCCCTGAGCGGGCCAGGCGACATGCCTATGGTGGCTGCCGAACAGCTCGGCAGGGCCCTGCGTCGTGCCGTCAGCCAACTGGCTTTGTGCACCTGTTTGCAGGTGCTGTGCTCGACATAGGTCGGCGGGCCTTCTTCCACGACCACATCCGGGTGTCCGGTGCAGCTCAAGTGTTCCCCGTTCCCGAACGTGAGCTCGCACCTGGTTGCACCCGGCGAGCAGTTCGCGGCGAAAACTCCGTAGCCTTCGCTCTCGGCGCCGAGGCCCAGCCTGGATCGCTGGCCGACTTCGAGTGGTGAAGGCGGCTTGGTCGTCGCCGCCGTGCCGCAGCCAAGGAGTGGCACGGAGATGAGCCCGAGGGTCAGGACGACAACCACCGGTCGCACCATGCAGCACATCATTCCACTGTGTGAGCCGCCGGACATGCATTATCGAGCGTTACAATGCGCCGGTCCTTGAGACTGCGCTTGGGGACTCCTGCCATGCGCCCTATGCCACGTTAGGTCGAATGCAGCACTCCGACCTCGGCGTAGACACCCAACTCGAAGCCGGCTGCCGCCTCGACGATCTGCGCATCGAAGAACGGCAGAACCTGCGTGAGGAGCGCTCCTGCGACGCCGGCAGCCCGGTCAATCCAGTAGTAGCAGTTGAAGAGACCGGCCCAATCACCGGTCCCGCCCCGGCGCATCCCCGGGATGTCCTCGAGGACGAGATGCAAGCCCAGCCCGAAGCCCTGGGCGACGGGCAAGGAAGGCACGTCGTTGGAAAGCTCGGGAATCACCGAGTGCATGACGTCCGGCAGCACCGCACCGTCGAGGTGGTCGCTGAACGCGAGCTCGACGGTCTCGGGCCGCAGCACCTGCTCGCCATCGAGCTCGCCGCCGCGCAGCAGCGCGCGCATGAAGCGAAGATACTCCGGGCCCGTCGCGTAGGCACCCGCGCCACCTGAGGAAAACTCGGGCTCGGGAAAGTCGAGCGCGTTCTGCACGAGGCCCCCGTCCGGTGTCCTGAAATGCATCGCCATCATCCGCGCAGCCTGCTGGTCGTTCGGGCGGAATGTCGCATCACTCATCCCTAGTGGACCGAAAATGCAGTCTTCGCAGTACGTGGCGAGATCTCTCCCGCTTACCGCCTCCACCACCTGGCCGAGCCAGTCGGTGCTCGTGCCATATTCCCAGCGAGTACCCGGGTCGGCGATCAGGGGCACGTCCAGCATTGCGAGCCGGCCGCTGGTCGGGTCGGGGGTTCCAGTGAGCTGGTGGTAGCGCAGGACGTCGGCGTTACCGAACCAGTACCCCAGGCCTGAGGTGTGAGTGAGCAGGTGGCGAATCGTCGCCTGGCTCGCCGACGGCCGCATCCTGGGAGCGTCGCCATCGAAGCCTTCGAGCACAGCCAGCTCGGCGAAGGCCGGCAACGCGTCGGAAATCGGCTGCTCGAGCTCGAGCTTGCCCTGCTCGATGAGCTGGAGCGCGGCGACGCTGGTGATCGCCTTGGTCATCGACGCGAGGCCGAACATCGTGTTTGGTCGCACGGGATCGTCGCCGTCGATGTTCAGCAGCCCGAACGCGCCCTCGTAGAGCACACCGTCGCGGTCGCCTGCCACGGCCACCACTCCCGGCACCGCACGGTCGTCAACCGCCCGCTCCAGCAACCCGTCAATTCCGCTCGCGCGCATGCCATCCTCCTCCGCTGGTTCGATTCTCTTGCCAACATACCTGAGCGTCGCGGGCACCGGCACGGCCTTCAAATCTCCAGCCGGAATACTGCGCAGATGGCATCTGCGAACGTGGACCTCGTGCGTTCGATCTACGCGGCGTGGGCGCGTGGCGACTTCAGCTCGGTCGAGTGGGCCGACCCCGGGATCGAGTTCGTCTTTGCCGGCGGCCCCGAACTGGTCACCGCGACGGGGTTGCCCGGGATGCTCGAGGGCCTCCGCGACTTCCTAAGCGCCTGGGAAGGCTTTCGCGTGGCGGCCGATGAGTACCGGGAGCTCGACAGCGAGCGGGTCCTGGTGCTCGTTCACTTCAGCGCGCGCGGCAAGACAAGCGGACTCGAGCTCGGACAGATGCGGACGAAGGGGTCGAATCTCTTTCACATACGCAGCGACAGGGTGACGCGGCTCGTCCTCGACTGGGACCTCGAACATGCGCTCGCCGACCTCGGCCTCGCTCCAGATGACGGATGACCCGTGGCCGTGCCCGGTCCGCGCTGGAGTCCGGTCGGCCGCGGGCGGGCGACCGTGCAATGGCGCAGCATACGATCGGCAATACTCGCCAGTATGCGTGATTGGACTTTCGTGCCTTGATGGGAGCGACTGTGGGCCCCTGCGATCAGTGCTCGGCTGAGAATCCCGTCGAGGCCCGCTTCTGTATGTCCTGCGGCGCGCCACTGGAGCGGCGCTGCGGCGCGTGCGGGGCTCTGGCAGCGGAGCAGGCCCGCTTCTGCATGGCCTGCGGCGCCCAACTGAATGACGCCGACCCGGCGAGTGAGCTCGCTGCGACGGGCGCCGGCGAGGCCTTTGCCGCAGATGCGAGCGCCCCGGCACTTGCGCAGACCCTGGATGAGCGTCGCACGGTGACGGTGCTGTTCGCCGACCTGTCCGGCTACACGGCAGTCGCGGAGGAGCTCGACCCCGAGTCCGTCAAGCGTCTGCTCGAGCGCATTCTCAAACGGCTTGGCGATGAGGTCGCGCAATATGGCGGGCACATCGACAAGTTCATCGGCGACAACGTCATGGCGATCTTCGGCGCACCCGTGGCCCATGGCGATGATCCCGAGCGTGCCGTGCGCGCCGGCCTTGGTATGCAGGCGGCGATGGGCGAGATCAACGAGCCGTTGGCGCAGCAGCACGGCGTCACCTTCGAGCTGTGCGTGGGTGTCAACACGGGCGAGGTGCTCGCCGGTCATGTCGGCGACGGCTACACGGTCATCGGCGACAGCGTGAACGTTGCCGCGCGCCTTCAGGCGGCGGCTCGCCCGGGGAGCGTGACGGTCGGTGAGCGCACCTACAAAGCGACGCGCGAGGCGATCGACTACCGCGCCCTGGAGACCCCCCTCGAGCTCAAAGGAAAGGCCCAGCCGGTGTACGCCTGGGAGGTGCAGGCGACCGCGGTCCAGCTGGCGACGCCCGAGTCGCTACCGGAGCCGGCCCGCGCGCCGCTCATCGGTCGTCGCGGGGAGCTCGCGCAGCTGCACGAGCTGCTCGAGCGGGTTGAGCGCAAACGCAGCCCCCATCTGGTGACGGTCGTTGGCGAAGCCGGGGTCGGCAAGTCGCGGCTGCTGCAGCATTTCGAGGAGGAGGTCAGCCTGCGCGCCGCCCCACCGCTCGTGCGCCGCGGGCGCTGCCTTCCGTATGGCTCGAGCATCGTCTACTGGCCGCTTGGCGAGGTGATACGCGCCGAGTGTGGGATCGTCGACGGCGACCCCCCCGCGGAAGCCTGGCGCAAGCTGTCGGACCGGCTCGCCGATCTTCTTGGCGAGGGCGAGGGCGAGGGCGGTCGAGCCTCGGCCTCGAAGGTGGCCGTGATTGGTCGTCTACTGGGCATCGAGGCTCCGGACTATGCGGCGCCGCCCGAGCAGGAGGATGCCCAGCGCGCACGCGAAGTCTTCTTCGCGGCGGTGCGTCTCTGTGTGGAGGGCCTGGCCCGCGACGGGCCGCTGGTGCTGGTATGGGAGGACATCCACTGGGCCGATGAGGGCATGCTCGACCTGATCGAGCATCTGGTCCAGTGGGTGCGCGCACCGGTGCTGCAGATCTGTCTCGCACGGGATGAGCTGCTCGAGCGGCGTGTCGGCTGGGGCGGGGTGCGCCGCGATGCCACCACCCTGTTTCTGGATCCGCTCGGGGAGACCGACACGCGCGAGCTGATCTCGACCCTATTGGACGCCAACGGGGACAAGGAGGGGGTGATTGCCGCCGTCGCGGCTCGAGCGGAGGGAAATCCCCTGTTCGCGGAGGAGATGGTGCGCCGGCTGTCCGAGGAGGACGGCGCCAGCGCCGCCGAGCTACCGGCCACCGTGCAAGGTCTGCTCGCGGCGCGCTTGGACTCGCTCGAGCCGTTTCATCGGCGCGTGCTCGCGCACGCCGCGGTGGTGGGTCGCACCTTCTGGGAGGGTGCGCTCGTACCCGTCGCCGACGCCGAGGGTGGCGACCTACCTGCGGCCCTGCGCGCCCTGCGCGAAAAGGACCTCGTCGTCGCCGGCGAGGGCAGCGCGCTCGCCGGCGAGCCCGAGCTGGCCTTCAAGCACGCCCTGGTCCGCGACGTCGCATACGAAACACTGCCGAAGGCGGTGAGGGCGCAGAAGCACTTCGACGTCGCCGGTTTCATCGAGGCCCGCGCCGATCAACGCGTCGACGAGGTGGTCGCGCTCCTCGCTGAGCACTACGGGCGCGCAGCACAACTCGGGGCGGAGTTGAGCCTGGCGCCCGCAGACCTGGAGCCCTATCGCGCCAAGGCGCTGAGCTATCTCGAGGCTGCCGGGGACGCTGCGACAGCCTTCTACTCGAACGCGGACGCGTTCTCGAACTATGAGGGCGCGTGCGAGCAGGCCGGCGGCGACGCCGCCGCGGTCGCCCGAATCGTCGAGAAGCAGGGGGACGTGGCCCTGCGGCTGGGGCGTGTCGATGTCGCGATCGACGTCTGGGAGCGGGCGCTTGCGTATCACCGCGGCCATGAGGACCTCGAGCGGGTCGCCGAGCTTCACCGCAAGATCGGGGCAGCACTCGCACACAAGGGCGAGCGCAAGCAGGCGATCGAGCACCACCAGCAGGGCATAAACCTGATCAAGGACGGCGAGCCGTCCCTCGCGCTCGTGCGACTCTATGAGGAGGCCGCGTGGCTGTACATGCAGACCGGCGACAACATGTTGGCGATCTACGCTTCGGAGAAGGCGCTGCGCCTTGCCGAGCGACTCGGCGAGGTCCGCGCGGCGAGTCGCGCGCACGGCATCTTTGGACGCGTGTTCGGTCGCATCGGCGACACGGTCAAGGCGCGCGAGAACCTAGAGCGGGCCGTCGATCTCGCGCGCGGCTCGGACGCACACGAGACGGTTCTGGCGCTGCTGGCGCTCGGCCACCACCTCGAGAGCTCCGACGGCGACTATGTGGGCGCCGCCGGCTCCTACCGCGAGGCGCTCACGCTCGCGCAGCAGATCGGCGACGTTCCCGCCGAGATCGAACTCCACGCGGCGGTGGCTCAGCTCGCGCTCTACGCCGGAGACTGGGAGGAGGTCAAGCGTTCCAGTGACGCAAGCGCCGAGCTGTCAGAGCGCGAGGGCCTGATCGGCAAGCTCTGCCTCCCTTACGCGCTTCGTGGACTGCTTCACTGGCGCAACGGCGAGTGGCATGACTCCGAGCGCGCCTACAGAGGCGCCCACGAGCTGGCAGAGCAGATCGGCTGGTCGGAGGTGTGCTTCCAGGCTCTCTACGGCTTGTCCACTACCCTGCGCGACCAAGGCGACCTTCACGGAGCTGAGACGGCGCTCTCCCAGGCTCTCGACGTGTGCGAACGCGCCGGCTTGATCGTGGAGTCGATCCAGGCCAACTCGGCGCGGGCGCTGCTGCATGGCCTCGCCGGTCGCCACGAGCCGGCGCGCGCGGCCGCCCAGGAGGCCGTCGATCTCGCCGAGAGAGTTCACTACCCGGTGGGCGACGCCGCAGCGATCGAGGCCACCGGCGTGGTGGGCTCTCTGCCTCAGGCGCTCACCGACCTGCAGCGCGCCCGCGAGGCGTGGCAGCGGCTGGGTCGCCCACTGGAGGCGGCGCGCTGCGAGCTGCTCCTCGGGCAGAGGCAACTCGAACACGATCGGAGCGCCGCGGTCATCACGCTGGAACGTGCCGCGGTCGAGTACGAGGCGCTCGGCGTGACCCATCTTGCAGCGAGCGCCCGTGAGCTCGCCGGCGTACGTGTTGCCAAGCCGTAGGCGCCACCGCTCAAAGCTTGCGCGGCATCCGGACCGCGGCCCGAAGCGGGTCGGCGCGCCTCACCGACCAGGTTCACGTCGCAGGACCTCGTCGCGGTCACGCGTTCATCACGGCGCTATGCGGTTTATGACAACCACGCCCCGCCCCATGCGGCTGCGGTCTACTCGCGCGGGCGCAGCGCATCCAGGAAGCGCGTGACCGACGCCCCGACCTGCGCGCGCGTCTCGCCGCCGTCGTCGGCCCGGGCTATGAGCATCGCGCCCTCGTCGATCGCGCCAAGCAGGAGATGCGCGAGCGGGAGCACCGGCTGGGGATCGATCAAGCCAGCGTCCATCGCCGCCTGGACGGTGCCCTGGACTAGGCCGAAGCCGTAGCGCAGGCCGATCTCCCGCCACTGCTCCCACCCGAGCACCGATGGCGCGTCGACGAGCGCGATGCGCCGTACCGCGGGGTCCTCGCACGCGTCGAGGAACGCCTGCGCGCCGGCGTGCAGGGCCTGCAGCGGGTCACCCGCGGAGGAGATCGCCGACGCGGCGATGCGCTCGACGAGCTGGCGCTCGACGTCCTCATAGACCGCCTCGAAGAGCTCCGTCTTGCCGGCGAAGTGGTGATACAGCGCACCGCGCGTGACGCCGGTCGCGCGGACGATCTCCTCGGTGCCAACGGCCGCGTAGCCGCGCTCGGCGAACAGCTCGCGCGCCGTGGCGATCAGCGCGGCGCGCGTCGCTTCGGACTGCTCGGCCTTGAGCGTGCGTATGGGTGCCCCCTCTTGCGCCACATCTCCTCCTCTCGCCCATCTGATTTGACATCCATACTGTCTGTATGCTAGACACATACTGCCTGCATGTCGAGCTGCATGGCAACGCACAGTCTTACCCGATTCTCAATCCAGCGAAGGAGTGACGACGTGAGCGTGACGTTGGCCGTCGAGCGCGAGTCCTACTTCGACCCCGCGCCGCTGATCGCCGCGGTCGCGACCACGCCGCGCGCGTGGCCGCGGTTCCTGCGCCTACAGGCGCGCAACCTCGCCACCAACCGCTACAGAAGGAGGAGACGATGAACGAAGTACGCCTTCCACAGGGCACGATCCGCTACCGCGAGCTCGGCGCCGGGGAGCCGATCCTGCTCGTCCATGGCCTGTTGACCAACGGCGAGCTGTGGCGGGACGTCGCGCCCCGGCTCGCAGCTGACTTCCGCGTGATCGTCCCCGATTGGCCGCTCGGCTCCCAGGAGATCCCCCTCGATCCGGGCGCCGATCTCACGCCTCCGGGGCTGGCCCAGGTCATCGTCGACTTCATGTCGGAGTTGGATCTCGAGAATGTCACGCTGGTGGGCAACGACACCGGCGGTGCCCTGTGCCAGCTCGTCGCCGTCAATCACCCCGAGCGCCTCGCGCGGCTCGTACTGACCCCGTGCGATGCATATGAGCACTTTCCGCCACCGAACTTCCGTCCGTTGCAGGAGATGGCGCGGATCCCTGGGGCGATTTTCCTGATCACGCAATCGCTTCGTCCGCGCGCGGCCCGTCGGCTTCCCATCGCCTACGGCTGGATCACAAAGCGCGGCGACGACGCCCTCACCGCCTCGTGGATCGCACCGGCGCTGGCCAGCAAAGCCATACGTCGCCAGATCGCCTCGATCCTCACGGCGTTCTCTTCGCGCTACACCCTACAGGCGGCTGAGCGCTTCGGCGACTTCACCAAGCCGGTGCTGATCGCGTGGGCCCCCGAGGACCGCTTTTTCAAGCTGCGCAACGCCGAGCGCATGGCCGCTGCGTTTCCCGACGCACGCCTGGAGCTGATCGAGGACAGCTACACGTTCGTGTCGATCGACCAGCCCGAGCGCACGGCGAGCCTGATCGCCGCCTTCGCTCGGGAGCCCGCGCACGCGCACTAGTCTTCCCATGTGACCTCGCTCGTCTTTCGTGAGCGGCCGGCGGCCGGCGAGCCCGCAGGGTTGCTGGTCCTGCATCACGGACGCGGCGCCGACGAGAACGACCTGCTGGCGCTTGGCGAGGCGCTGGATCCGGATCGACGGCTCCACATAGCGACGCCGCGTGCGCCCCTGAAGCTGCCCGGCTGGCCTGGCTATCACTGGTATGTCGTCCCGCGCGTCGGGTACCCCGACCACGACACCTTCCTCGCCGCCTACGGCGAGCTCGGCGAGTTGCACGAGGAGCTCTGGCGAGACACCGGCGTCCCGCCCGATCGCACGGTCCTGGGTGGCTTCTCGATGGGATCGGTCATGAGCTACGCCCTCGCGCTCGGCGCTGATCGCCCTGCGCCCGCCGGCATCATGGCGTTCTCGGGCTTCATCCCCAGCGTCGACGGTTGGCTGCCCGACCTCGCCGACCGCTCGCGCGTGCGCGCGTTCATCGCGCACGGTCGCAACGATCCCGTGATCGGCGTCGAGTTCGCCCGCCGCGCCCGCGAGGCACTTAGCGCCGCCGGCCTGGACGTCGACTACCACGAGTCCGACGTCGCCCACCAAATCGACCCGACGCAGATCCCCGGCGCGAGCGATTGGCTCGCCGCCAACTTAGCCTCGCGAGCGATCAGCTGACGAGCAGACGCACGATCGCTGCGATTCCGACGATCACGATGATCGTCCGCAGCGCGCCGGCGGGGAGCCGCCGCCCGTAACGGGCGCCGAGCTGAGCGCCGATGATCGAAGCGCAGGCGATGATCCCGGCGGGCGCCCACTCCACGTGGGCCGCGAAGATGAAGTACACGCCCGCCACGCCGTTTGTCAGCCCCGCAAGGACGTTCTTGAGGGCGTTCGTGCGCTGCAGGTCCTGTGTGAGCGCGACGCCGAGAATCGCGAGCAGCAGGATCCCCTGCGCGGCGCCGAAGTAGCCGCCGTAGACGCCGGTGACGTAGATCGCGAGCGGCGTGAGGATGCTGCGCCTGTGCCCTAGGTCGATCTCGCGTCGGAGCAGCCACACGTTCAGGCGCGGCGCCAGCAAGGTCAGCACGAGCGCGAGCGCGATGAACACCGGCACGACGGCCTTGAACGCGGACGCCGGCAGCACCAGCAGCAGCACGGCGCCCGTCACTCCCCCGAGCAGCGACATCGCCCCCAGCCTGACCGCTCGTCTCCCCTGTCCGGCGAGCTCGCGCCGGTAGCCCACCGCCCCGGAGACCGAGCCGGGAACGAGACCGATCGTGTTCGAGACGTTGGCCGTCACCGGGGCATAGCCGAACGCCAGCAATACCGGGAAGGTGATCAGCGTGCCGCTGCCGACCAGCGTGTTTATCCCGCCCGCCGCCAGCCCTGCTAGGGCGATGGAGATGACCTCGCCGAAGCTCATGTCGGTCTAACCAGAAGCCCGATGGCCGCGGTCAGGCGAGAAAGTCGACGATGGACTGTGTGAAGCGAGGATCGGCGATCGCGCCGATGTGGTCTCCGGAGACGATTCTCAGCGTCGCGTTGGGTATCGCAGCCACGAGCGCCTCGGGCCGCACCGCGAGCGGGTCGGAATCCCCCGCCAGCACGAGTGTCGGCGCCGAAATGCGCTCGAGCGCGATGCGACCTCGGTACACCGAGGAGGCCTGCGCGACCAGCGCCTTGCGGTCCGCCCCCACCGCATCGGCGAGCCTCCGGAAGGCTCTCGCGCCCGGCTCCCCGAGGATCGCAGGATCCTCGGCGCCCAGCGCCCGGATGATCGACTCGTTGGAGACCGCGCGCCTGTCGACGCCGCCGCACTCGATGACCCCCGAACCGACGCCCCCCACGACGAGTCGGCGAACGCGCTGATCATCGCTGCTGAATAACAGCGCCACGATCGCGCCCATCGAGTAGCCGACCAGGTCGATTTGCGGCGTGTCAATCAGGTCGATCAGGACGGTCAGGTCCCGCGCCATGCGCTGCTCCCCGTATGCGGCCGGATCGTGTGGCTTCTCAGAGCGGCCATGGCCGCGTGCGTCGGGAGCCACCGCCCAGCGTCCCGCGCGGAGAAGCACATCGACGACGCCGGGGACTACCCAGTTCGCGTTCGCGTCTGCGACGAAGCCGTGGTGCAACACGACCGGCGGCGAGGAATCGCGACTGCCCCATTCCTGATAGGCGATCTCGATCTCGTCCCACGTTGTGAAGCGGTTGATCGTGGGCACCGGTCGGAGCCTATCTGCGCGCCCCGGCGAGGGCAGGACCGCCAGGGCGGCAAGCGTCGCCGGGCAGGCGAGTCCAACCCGTGCGCCACGACGCCGCGAGCCGCCTGATTGGTCGTCCGCAGCGCGGACGACACTTCCACTGTGAGCGCTAGGAGATGTGACGCCGTGGATCGCATCGGACGCGCCGGGTGAGCGTCCTCCGTGAGGCAGCGCAGACGCTATGGCCGCCGCCCGGCGACCGGCATGGGCCGCTCAAGCCGATGATGGTGGCGCTGACGTTGGTCACAGGTCTCGTCGATGCGGCCAGCTATCTGAAGCTCGGCCACGTGTTCGTCGCCAACATGACCGGAAACGTCGTATTCCTCGGCTTCGCTCTCGCTGGCGCGAGCGGCCTCTCAACCGCGGCGTCGCTCGTCGCCATCGGCTCCTTCCTGATCGGGGCGTTCGCGGGAGGATGGCTCGGGGCGCGAAACGCCGCACACCGCGGGCGCGTGCTGCGCGCCGCGAGCGCGGCTCAAGGTCCGGTCATGCTCGCGGCGCTGCTGCTCGCTCTGTCGGCGGCGGAACCGCTGAACCGCGACGTCCGCTACGGGCTGATCGCGCTGCTGGCGCTCGCGATGGGCGTTCAGAACGCCTCGGCGCAGCGTCTGGCCGTCCCGGACCTAACGACGACCGTCCTGACCCGCACGCTGACCGGGCTCGCCTCCGAGGCTGGACTGGTCGGAGGGGCAGGGTCGAAGCTCGGCCGACGGATCGTCGCGGTCTTGGCGATGCTCTTGGGGGCGCTGGGGGGCGGCTTGCTGGCGCTGAACGTGTCCGTCGCGGCGGCGCTGGCGGTCGCGCTCGGCATCGTACTGGGCGTGGGAGTCCTCATCCTGGTCCTGTCTCGCCGCGATGCCGCCTGGACCCGCGCCTGAGCCCCGGCGCTCGCGGCGCGGACGCTGGGCGCAGATCGGCCCGGGCCGGTGGTTGCGCTGGCTACTGAACCGTGAGCGTGCCTTCCATGCCGGCCTGGCGGTGTCCAGGGACCGTGCAGTAGAACTTGTAAGTGCCGGGTTTGAGGTTCAGCGTCAGGGTCTTCGAGCCGCCCTGGAAGGTGGGAGTCGCTCCCAGAACCGCGCCGGAGGCGGAAGCCACGGTCACGTTATGGGACAAAGAAGCCATGTTCGTAAAGGCGATCGAGACGTTGCCGGCTTTCGCCGTCAATGAGGTCGTGTTGTATTTCAACTGGCCTTCGGCGTTGGCGGCGAGGCTGAGGGATTGCCCCGCGGCTCCCGTCGCGGCGGCTGGAGCCGGGGAGGCTGCCGAGCTCGAGGTCGTCGGCGTGGGCGCGGAGGAGCTCGTCGTGCTCGACGAGCTTCCGCAACCTGCCAGCGCGATCAGCCCGACGCCCAGAGCCAGCATCGAGACCCTGGGAAAGAACGGCGACTTTGCTCGAGCTGCTGCGTGAAACCTCACAGGTCAGATCCTCCATTGGTTGGGGCCATCGGCACTTAGGACACCGCCCGCTTCAGATCCTTCCCATTGGCCTCGGACAGCGCGTCCTGGTTCCTGGCTGAGACAATACGCCGGTGGCGGCCGACCAGCTTCTTGCGATCCCGCGCTTCAGCCGGGATCGCGGGCGCGGGTATGCCTGGCCGGTGATGATCATGGCGCGTTCCGGATGACGCCTGTACACCAGGCCTATCTGCTGCAGGCGCGACAGATGCAGTCGCTGTCGTTCGCGGTGCATATCCCGCTGGTCTGCTTTGGGATCGCGTTTCCGGCGATCATCCTGTTCGTCGAGTGGCTGTATCTGCGCTCGGGCGATGAGCTCTATCGCAGGCTGGCCCGGCGCTGGACCCGCGTGATGGCGGCGCTGTTCGCCGTCGGCGTCATCACCGGCACGATCCTGAGTTTCGAGATGGGCCTGCTGTGGCCTGAATTCACGGCCAGATTCGGCAGCGTGTTCGGCCTCGGCTTTGCGATCGAGGGCTTCTCCTTCTTCATGGAGGCGATCTTCATCGGGCTCTACGTCTACGGATGGGACCGTTTGACACCGCGGGCACACTTCCGCAGCGGCATACCGATCGCGATCGCAGGCTTCACCGGGTCGCTGATGGTGATCTCCGTCAACGCCTGGATGAATCATCCGTCGGGATTCCGGCTCGAGCACGGCAGGGTGCTCGACGTCCATCCGCTCGCGGCGCTGTTCGGCAACAGCTTCCTGTGGCCGGAGCTCGCGCACATGTACATCGCCGGCTACATCGTCACCGGGTTTCTCCTCGCCGCTGCCTACGCGGTGGGCAGGCTGCGCGGCAGCTGGGGACGCTACGAGCGCACAGCCCTGGCGATCCCGTTGACGATCGCAGCGCTGGCCTCGCCCGTGCAGGTGCTGGTCGGCGATTGGGCGGCCCGCGACGTCGCCACCTCCCAACCGGTCAAGCTGGCGGCGATCGAGGGTCTGCAAAAGACCACCAAGGGGGCATCTGAGCACGTCCTCGGCTGGTACACCGAAGGGGCAGGTCAAGTACGGCATCGCGATACCGAAGCTGCTCTCGCTGCTCGCGTTTCACAACCCCGAAGCGACCGTCAAGGGCCTGGAAACAGTCCCGGAAGACCGCCGGCCGCCCGTCAACGTCGTGCGCATCGCGTTCCAGCTGATGGTGGGCATCGGCACGCTGCTCGCGATGCTCGGCGCGATCTACCTGCTGATCGCGTTCCGGCGCCGGCGACTGCCGAGCTCGATCTGGTTCTACCGCGCGCTGGCCCTTGCGGGACCGGCTTCGCTGGTCGCGCTCATCGCGGGCTGGGTGACGACCGAGGTGGGACGCCAGCCGTGGGTGGTCTATCAGGACATGCTCACCTCCGAAGCCGTGACGGGGGCCGGCGGCATACCAGTCGGCTACGCCACCCTGGCGCTCGTCTATCTCGCCGTGGCGGTCGGCGTCTTCTGGATCCTGCGTCGCCTCGCGCGGGCGCCGCTGGGCCCACCCGACACCCCCCCTCCGCCGCTCGCGCCGGCCAGGACAGCCTGATATGCACCTTTACGACTTGCCGCTCGTGTTCGTGCTGATCGGCCTCGTCCTCTTCACCGTGCTCGCCGGAGCGGACTTCGGCGCCGGCTTCTGGCAGCTGTCGGCGGGAGCGGGCGCGAGCGGCGCCCGGGTGCGGGATCACGCGCACAACTCGATGGCGCCGGTCTGGGAGGCGAACCACGTGTGGCTGATCTTCGTCCTCACGGTGACCTGGACGGCATACCCAAGGGCGTTCGGCTCGATCGCCTCCACGCTCTCCATACCGCTGTTCATCGCGGCGATCGGGATCGTCTTGCGCGGCGCAACCTACGCGCTGCGCGCGGGAGCGTCCAGCGCCCGAGAGCGACAGCCGATCGACGCCGTGTTCGCGATCTCATCGATCCTGACGCCGTTCGCACTCGGCACGATGGTCGGGGGGATCGCCTCGCGCCGCGTTCCGCTCGGCAACGCCGCCGGCGAGGACCTATCGAGTTGGCTGAACCCCACTTCGCTACTCGTGGGCGTGCTCGCCGTCGCCACCTCCGCCTACATCGCCGCAGTGTTTCTGGCCGCCGACGCCGCACGCGTTTCCGATCGCGACCTCGAACGGCGGTTCCGGGCACGCGCTCTCGGGGCCGGGGTCATCGCCGGCGCGATCGCGATCGCGGGCGTCGCGGTGCTGAGCTCCGATGCCCATCCGCTCTACCATCGCCTACTTCACAGCGATGCGCTTGCAGGCGTGATCGTCTCAATCGTGGCCGGGGTCATCACGTTGGAGCTGGTTCGCCGGGACCGGTTCGAGAGCGCCCGCTACACCGCCGCAACGGCCGTGGCCGCGGTGATCGCTGGGTGGGCGCTGGCGCAGAACCCCGTTCTCGTGCGCGGCCTGACCGTCCAGCAGGCAGCCGCGCCGCACGACACGCTTGTCGCAGTGACCGTGGCCGTGATCGCCGGCGCGGTGATCCTGTTTCCCTCGCTCGCGCTGCTCTTCAGGCTCGTCTTGCACGGTCAGCTCGATCACGACGCACGCGCGGCCGGCCGAACCTTGGGCTCGGCCGCGTCCCTGCTCTCGGCGTCGGCGTCCGGATCGTTCACGCGATTGGCCGCGGCGTCTCTGATCGCGGGATTCGGCTTCTTGACCGTTGCCGAAGCCGGCTGGGCCCACGCTATCGGCGTGCTCGCGCTGCTCGGCTTTCTCGTTTTCGGATTTCTCGCCGCCGCACCGGCTGAGCTCGCCGCGGGCGACCACGAGCGCGGAGCCTCCTCGACCGGGGCGCCCCCGTAGGAAGGTCTAGCGTCGGCATGGATCAATACGCCGGCGGCGGCATCATCGGTTCACTTGGGGGTGCCGGCGCGCTTGGCGTGGTCGGCTTGGCGCTTGCGGCCGAGATGGCGTGCCAGGTGCCGCCGAAGCTTTCGATGCCTTCTCCGTTTGCCTGTCCCTTGGCGTGATCGCGCGAGAATCGGTATAGCGGCATGCCCCGCAGGGTGACCTGCAGCAGCCCGTTGCTGCGGCGCAGGATCGCCAGGTGCCCGTGCACGCCGGGCCCGTCCTTGAGCTTGATCGTCGGCGAGCTGACCGTGAGCGGTGGCCAGAACTTCATGCATTCGCTGCTCTTGCAGAGCAGATGAGTGGCCGTCTCGGGACTGAGGGCGTAGACAGTGTGGCCCTGCGCGTTGACCACGACTCGCTTGCCGAGGCTCGAGTTCGAGGCGGAGCCGATCGTCAACGCGCTGCCGCTGGCGAGCGCGGTGGCGACGAGCGAGCCGGCGAGCACCAGGGCCAGCGGGGCAGCGGCTCTCGCCATCTTCGCTCGCCGCCCGCCGCGGCGCGATGGCGCGTTCTCGTGTGACTGTGAACCGAACATTGGTCTCCCTTCGTTGTCGCCGGTGCATAGACAGACACCTGCGCGCCGGCAACCTTCCCGCGAGCGGCCCTCAGGGCTCGGTATGGATCACGACGTCGGCGATATCGGGGATGTGCTGGCGGAGCTCGTCCTCGAGCTCGCCGGCGAGCCGGTGGGCTACGGTCAGCGACTCGCCGCGCTGGACGCCCAGCGTCAGGAACACGACGCGCCCGGCATCGGTCGAGAGCAGCTTCACTTGCCGCGGCTCGACCCCCGTGCGCCCGCGAACGAGCCGATCTATCTCGCGCCTTGCATGCAGGTCTGCCGCCGTATCAGGCGGCCGGGCGCCGTGCGTGCGCTCGAGCGGCTCGAGATGGGTCTGCACAGTGGCCACCCCGGGTCGCGAGGCGATCGCCTCCTCGACCCGCTGGGCGATCTCCGCCGCGCCGTGAAGGTTGAGATCGGCGGGGAACTTGAGGTGCAGCGAGACGTTTACGAGCCCGTCCTGCTCGAAGATCGTTATGTCGTGCGCCTCCATCACGAGCGGCTCTGCCATTGCGATCGCGAGAACGCGCTCGCGTAGATCGAGTCCGCGGCGGCGAGGCTCGACGTGCACGACGACGTCACTCCCCGGCAGCGCCGCCTCCACGGCCGCCTCGATCATGTTCGCGGCCTGGTGACCCTCGACGACCGCCTGCCCCGGCGGGACGGTCACGACGACGTCGGCGAAATATCGTCCGGAGGACTCGCGCAGGCGCAACCGGCTGAGCTCGATGTTTGCCCCGAGCTCGGCGATCGCGCGCTCGGCGGCCTCCCGCGCCTTCACGGGCGTGCGGTCCATCAGAATGTTCGCGTTCTCTACAACGAGCCGCGCCGCGATGGCGCAGATGATGGCCGCGACGAGCAGCGCCGCAATCGAGTCGCCCTGCATGAACCCCGCGTCGACGAGGAGCAAGCCGACCAGGACCGTGAGCGAGCCGGCCATGTCGCCGGCGAAGTGAAACGCGTTTGAGCGCAGCGCCGCGCTGCCGTAGAGACGCGCGCTGCGCACCGAGATAGTCATGCGGCTCAGGTCGACGATCACCGCGACGGCGATCACCGCGAACTGGTACCAGTGGATGTTCGGCGCCTTGGCGGCGCCCGCTAGATGCCCGACCGCCTCGACGGCGACGAGCACCCCGCCCGCGAGCAGGATCGCCGCCTCGCCGAGGGCACCGAGGTTCTCGGCCCGGCGGTGACCGTAAGGGTGCTCGGGATCGGCGGGCCGGCCGCCCAATCGCACGGCGAAGAACGTCAACGTGGCGGCGATGACGTCGCCGCTGGACTCGATCCCGCTGGAGATCAAACCGAGGCTGCCGGTGAGCACGCCCACACCGAGCTTCAAAGCGACGAGCAAGGCCGCGGCGGCGACGGAGACGAGGGTCGTGCGTCGTTGCGTGAGCACGTGGTCCTGCTCGCCGGCGTGCGCCATCGCTAGAGACTAGGCTCCGGGCGCAACGCGAGCCGCTTGCCCGTGCTCGCCCGCCGGCTGCGGGTCGCGCTGCCGGCTGATCTGCCGGTGGCCGGACGCGGAGGGATCGCCCCGTCACCGCACGGCAGCTGAACACCGCTGGGTGCGGGTAGGCCGCTGCCCTCGTCGGCGTCGCCAGACAGCGGTGAAAGGATTCCAGCTGCGCTGGAGTCTTAAGCGCAGTGCCTGGCTCTCCAAGCGCCAGTATCTCGTCCGTAGCGCGGCCAAAGGAGCTCCGATGCGTCCCACTCTGAAGATCCTCGTCCCTGCCGTTGGCGCCTCGCTGATCCTGGCCGCTTGCGGGAGTAGCTCGAAAGGGTCGGGCTCCTCGTCATCCGCTACAGCGGCGGCCTCTTCAAGCCCGGCGGCGACCACGTCGGCCGCTTCGAGCGAAGGAACATCGTCCGTCGTGAAGACGGCGTCAAACGCGACGCTTGGCGCGACCGTGCTCACCGACGCCCGCGGAATGACCCTCTACCGGCTCAGCGGAGAGCACAGCGGCAAGTTCATCTGCACGAGCGCCGCCTGCCTTCAAGTGTGGCATCCCGTGAGCGCATCCGCGGCCGGCAGCCCCGCTCCCAGCGTCGGCTCGCTGGGAGTCGTCAAGCGCCCGGATGGCACCGAGCAGGTGACCTACAAGGGCATGCCGCTGTACACGTTCGCGCAGGATCAGCAGCCTGGCGACGCGAAGGGACAGGGGCTCAAGGATGTGGGCACGTGGAACGCCGTGACGACGACGGCATCCAGCACATCCAGCGCGCCCGCCGCGACCAGTACACAGGGCGCGCCGAGCACCGGCGCCACGCAGGCGAGCCCACCATCGGAACCGCACTCGAGCGGCGGCTCTGCCTACTGACCCGAGCTGAGCGCTGGCCTGCGGGCTGAGCGTCCACGCCTGCTCGCTGGATGCGTCGTATCGTGGGTCGATGGCGCACGATCACGCACCCCATCCTGGCCGGGTCGGCTCCGACGCGGACGGCGGCAGGCTTGCCCTAGCCCTCGCCCTGATTGTCGCATTCATGGCCGTCGAGGTGGCGACCGGGATCGTCGCGCGATCGCTCGCACTGCTCTCAGACGCTGCGCACATGCTCACCGACGCGGCCGCGATCGGCTTTTCGCTGCTCGCGCTGCGACTGACCTCGCGCCCGGCGAAGGGGGCACTGACGTTCGGCTTCAGGCGCGTCGAGATCCTCTCCGCCCAGGCCAACGGCGTGACTCTGCTGATCCTGGCGGGTTTCATCAGCTACGAGGCGATCCGTCGCCTGTTCAGCCCGCCCGATGTCCGCGGCGGCCTGATTCTCGTCATCGCCCTTGTCGGCATCCTCGTCAACCTGGCGGCGATCGGAACGCTGGCGAAGGCAAATCGCGAGAGCCTGAACATGGAGGGCAGCTTCCAGCACATCCTCACCGACCTGTACGCGTTCATCGGCACCGCGATCGCCGCCGCCATCATCCTGACAACCGGCTTTCAACGCGCCGACCCGATCGTCTCGCTGCTCATTGCCGCGCTGATGACGCGCTCGGGCTATTCCCTTGTGAAGGCTTCGGGCCGCGTCTTCCTGGAGGCCGCCCCCGAGGGCCTCGACCCGCGGGCGATCGGCCAGGCGCTGGTAAGCGCGGCGAACGTGGTCGAGGTGCATGACCTGCACGTATGGGAGGTGACCAGCGGATTCCCCGCGCTCTCCGCGCACGTGCTCGTCGGCGCGGACAGCGACTGCCACGCCGCGCGACGGGAGATGGAGGCGATGCTGCATGAGCGCTTCGGGTTGGATCACACGACGCTTCAGGTCGATCACGCCGGCGGCGCGCTGCTTGACATCGAGCCGGCCGGCGGAGTCCGCGCCGGCCACACGTCCGCGTCGGGACGATGATGCAACCGGCGCACCGAAGGCTGCCGATAACGCTGAGATACAGACAGGAGGAGTAGCGATGAGGAAGGCTCTCTACACCGCGCAGGCGCACGTCACCGGTGGGCGCGCAAACGGTCACGGGCGCACGTCCGACGGCGCCCTGGAGGTGGATCTACGCCTGCCGACGGAGCTCGGCGGGCAAGGTGGCGGCACCAACCCGGAGGAGCTGTTCGCAGTCGGCTATGCGGCCTGCTTTGAGAGTGCGCTCGGCACGGTGGCCCGCCGGATGAAGGAGGAGACGGGCGATGTGGCGATCGAATCCAGCGTGATGTTGCTGACGACTGACGAGCGAGGCTTCAAGCTCGCCGTCGAGCTCGACGTCAGCCTCCCCTCGATCGGGGACCCCGCCAAAGCGATCGAGCTGGTGCGCGCAGCGCACCGGGTGTGCCCATACTCCAACGCGACTCGCGACAACATCGAGGTCACACTGACGGCCAACGGGCAGGCCGTCGAGTAGCTCGGCGCTACCCTACCTGTCCGCTGGGGCGGATCAGCACCTCGTTGATGCTCACGTTCGCCGGCTGGCCGATCGCGTAGAGCACGGCGTTCGCGATGTCCTCGGCCGCGAGCGGCGTGACGCCCTGGAAGCGTTTTGCCATCTGCTCGAGGATCTCGGGCCGGTTGTGGCCGGGCAGCTCGGTCGCCACCGCACCCGGCTCGACGACCGTCACCCGCACGCCGAGCGCGACCGCCTCCTGGCGCAGCGACTCCGAGAAGGCGCCGACTGCGAACTTCGTGAGGTTGTAAACGCCCGACCCCGCCCTGGCGAAGCGGCCGGCGACGGAGCTGACGTTGATTATGTGCCCCGACCCCTGCCCGGCCATCACCGGCAGGGCGGCGTGCGTGCAGTAGAGCACGCCGAAGACGTTCGCGTGGATCATCCGCCGCCACTCCTCGGTGTCGGCGCTCGCAATTGGGCCGAGCAGCATCACGCCGGCGTTGTTCACGAGCACGTCCAACCGCCCGAGCTCGGACTGCGCCCGCTCGACGAACGCCCGCGCCTGGGCCTCCTCGCCGACGTCGGTCGCGATCGCGACCGCCCGGCCGCCCTCGCGTGCAATCCGCTGGGCGAGCGCGTCGATGCGATCGGCGCGCCTGGCGGCGAGCGCCACGGCCGCTCCAGCGCGCGCACACGCCAACGCGGTCGCCTCGCCGATGCCCGATGAGGCGCCCGTCACCGCGATCACCTGATTCGACAGCTCGCCGGTCATTCGCCGAGCTTAGCCTGCGAAGCTCAGTCACACCCGCGCGCGGGCCGATATGTGGCCAAGCAACCAAGCCGAGTCCCTTCGGCGGCCGACGGGTTGTTCGTCGGCGTCAGGCCGAATAACTTGCGCCGCGCCGGGCAGGTAGGGGGGTACGGAGTGTCGAACGAGGTCTGCGAGCACGCGCCACCAAGAATAATTGACAACGCAACTATCAGGGCGTATAATTCCGACTCCAAGCATCGGATTAGAAGGACGCTCATGTCAGATTCCCCAGCAAACTCAACTCCCACGCTAGATCCCGTCGCTCCCGTCCAGGACGCCGAGCGGGACACGGACGCCCTCGACGGTCCGGCCGTCGCGGCGCCCGGACGCCTCGACAGCCCGATCGAGCGGCTCGACCTCGCGACCTCCGACACGTTCATCCCCGAGGCGGTCGACCAGCTACTCGCGCACTCGCGACGCTATCCCCTGCTCACCCCGGCCCAGGAGATCGACCTGGCACAGCGGATAGAGAGCGGCGACCTGCACGCCAAGGAACTGCTCGTCAACTCCAACCTGCGCCTCGTCGCGTCGAATGCAAGGCGCTACCAGAATCAGGGTCTGCCTCTCGGCGACCTCGTACAGGAGGGCATGCTCGGCCTGATCCGCGCGAGCGAGAAGTTCGACTGGCGCAAGGGCTTTCGCTTCTCTACCTACGCCACGCTGTGGATCCGTCAGGCGATTCAGCGCGGCCTTGAGAACTCCGGACGGACGATCCGCCTGCCCGTGCACGTCGCCCAGCGCTCGCGCAAGGTCGGACGGGTCGAGCGAGAGCTGTCGGTGCGGCTCGGGCGCGAGCCGACTATCGACGAGCTGGCGCAGGAGACCGGTCTGCCGATCGAGCAGGTCGAGGAGGTCCGCCACCAGCGCGCGGCGCTTGTCAGCCTCGACCAGCAGGTGGGCGAAGACGGCGATACGGCGCTTGGCGACCTGCTGCCGTCAGACGCCGAGGCGCCCGAGGAGACCGCGTGGGACAACGAGCGCGAGCGGATCGTGCACCGGGCCATCTCCCAGCTGCCCGAAACCGAGCGGACCGTGCTGACGCTTCGCTTCGGCACCGGGCGCGAGGAGCCCCAGACGCTTACCGCGATCGGCAAACGGCTCGGGTTCTCAGCCGAGCGCGCGTCCCAGCTCGAGCAGCGCGCGCTGAAGAAGCTCGCAGAGGTCCCCGAGCTGGCGGCGCTGCGCGAGGCCGCCTAATTGCTTAGCCCGCAATGCGAGTCAGGCGCCGGTGATGAACGAGGCCGGCGCCTGACTCGCCCCTTTCTTAAGCTCGCCCGACGCGTTCGCTAGTCTGAGCACCACGGGCCGCATCAGGCGGTCCGCCCGAGCCAAATTCTGGAGCCTGGAGCAACTTGTCGAAGTCGCCGTGGGAGCGGACGGTCGAGCTGACGATCACCGTGGGTGAACGGGTGCTCGCTCCGATCGAGCGTTGGATCGGACGCCGATCGCTCGTCGGCGACGCGACGTTCTTCCCGCTCGAGCGGTTTCCGTGGGTCGAGCACATCGAGGACAACTGGACGGTGATCCGCGAGGAGCTCGAAACGGTGCTAGAGGACCATGCGGCGCTGCCCAACTTCCAGGACATCTCCAAGGACCAGATCGAGATCACCGATGACGACCGCTGGAAGACGTTCTTCCTCTACGGCTTCGGCTTCAAGGCCAAGCTCGGCGTCGAGATGTGCCCGCGGACCGCTGCCCTGATGGAGCAGATCCCGGGGATGAAGACTGCGATGTTCTCGATCCTTTCTCCGCGAAAGCACATCCTCGACCACCGCGGCCCATACAAGGGCGTGCTGCGCTACCACCTGGGGCTGATCGTGCCGCAGGAGAAGGAGTCATGCCGGATTCGCGTCGACGAGGACGTTCGCCACTGGGAGGAGGGCAAGAGCATGGTCTTCGACGACACGTTCAATCACGAGGTCTGGAATGACACCGACGAGACCCGCGTGGTGTTGTTCGTCGACGTGCTTCGCCCTCTCCCCTCGCCGGAGTCCGCGATCAACTCGTTGATCGTCAAAGCGATTCGCTTCTCCCCGTTCGTGCTCGACGCCAAGCGCAACCAGGAGGCGTGGGAAAAGCGCTACTTGGCGCGCACGCACGAGCCTCCGGTCGTCCCCCAGCCTGCGCGCTGAACGCCCCCGGCCTGCCCTGCGTGAGCTGCGCCGCGGCCTGCGCGAGCTGCGGCTACGCTTTTTCTTTGAGTTCCTTTTCTTTGAGCTCCATCCGCACTTCGTGACGGCGGCTTCGATCTATCGTGAGTCCTTCCTTCTGGTGCAGTAGCGCTGCTGTCCGCCTTGCCGTGGACGGGTGCGTCCGGATTTCAGCTTTCCGCCTGCGAAGCCGGCGTATTTCGTACGTCAAGTGGTGGAGTTGGTACTCGTATCCAGGATGCGGCTTCCTTTTTTTGGCGGTCATGGCTCGAGTCCCAGCCGCGGCTTCTCCCGCTTCTTCGGCGGCTTCTTCCGCGACTTCCGCGGTTTCTTCCGCGACTTCCGCGGCTTCAGCCGACGCGGCTTCCTGGGTCGCGGGTTCTTCCTGCACTTCGGCCGATGCCGTTGCTGCCATGAACCCGCTTAGCGCGAGCGTCGCCGCGAGGCACGCGGCTAGGATTCTGACGCCTCTCATGCTATTGCCCCCATTATCCATAGAAGTCACGAACATTCACGGTCCCTCGCTCGTGGCGGGGATACTACCTGATCTCGCCAAGCTTTGCTCTCGGCCGCGTTCCGAGCCGGTTGGCGTACCACCCTCGAGCGCTTCGCTCCCGGGCTGGGTTCTCGGCGCTGCTCATGCTTCTCTGCGGACACCGCGTCCTCAATCGCGAGTGGTCCGGCCTGTGTGGCTTGGTCGAAGGAATGAGGCAAGCCCGCCGGTCTGGGTAGCGAGCTGGACCGAGGCTAGCCAGGGACGGCGACTCAGATTCCTGAGACGTCCAGTCCGGTGCTCGCGCGGGCGCCGACCGCGGCCTCTTCACCGGACACCGGCTCCCAGCTGCGCCGCCTACTCGGACGGTGCCGCCGCCCGCAACGCCTGGTCGTGATCGAGATAGCCATGGGAGCGCGAGATCTTGCCGTCACGAAAATCGAAGACCAACCCCGCTGCCGAATCGACCTGAACGCCGCTGCCTCTTCCGCGTCCCTCAATTCGACCGAGCAGGAGCACGCGCTCGCCGAAATCCCGAAGCTCGTCAGCCAGTATGCGGAACTCCTCCCAGCTCTTGTTGATGTCCTCGAGGAACGCTTCGGAGCCCTCCCGTCCCCTGAAGCTGCCGCCCTCGACGATTCCGAGTATTGCGGGGAACCACTCGAAGTCAGGGGCGTAGAGATCGTCATACCCGTCAAAGTCACGCCGGTTGAAGGCATCTATGGCTCGCCTGGCGATCTCGACGTTGTCCTGCGACATCGCTTACCCCCTCCGATTCACAGCCTCAAACGCGTCGCGCATCAGCTCGACCGGGTCGGGGGTCGTGGACTCCGCAGACATCGCGGCAAGTACCTGCTCGCTCGCGAGGCCGCGCACAGCTAAATCGAACTACTCGGCAGCCCCAGGGTGCTAGTTAGTTCTTGCGCCTTCGCGTTGAGGATCGTGAACTCGCCGGTCAGGATCAGCACGCCAAGCACGATCATCACGGCGCCTCCGATCGCGATGATGACCGGGAAGTGACGCTTGACGATCGCCAACGCGGCCGTCATTCGCTCGAACGCGAGCGCTATCAACAGGAACGGGATCGCAAGGCCGGCGGAGTAGAAGGCAAGCAGCAGCGCGCCATGGGCGGCGGAGCTCGAGATCGCCGCCTGGGTGAGGATCGCCCCGAGCGTGATGCTCGTGCAGGGCGTCCAGGCGATCGCGAACGCGGCGCCGGCGACGAGCGGCCCACCACGACCGGCCAGCCGTAGGAGCGAATCGGGATGCCACTCCCGGTTGAGCATCCCGACGAATGGCGTCGCGAGGAAGATCAGGCCCATGGCGACGATCACGATGCCGCCCGCCTGCTCGAGCAGGTGTTTGTGGCTGTTGAGCGTCGAGCCGATCACCGTCGCGCTCATGCCGAGCAGGATGAAGATGAGCGAGAAGCTCGCGATGAACAGCAGGCTCGGCACGAGCACGCGCTTGGCTCCCAGGCCGTCCCTCAGGTCGGCCGGAGTCGCTCCGATAACGGTCGACAGGTAGCCGGGAACGAGCGGCAGGACGCAGGGTGAGAGGAACGACACGAGCCCGGCGGCGAGCGCGAGCGGAATGCCCACCCCCGTCGCCGTGTCCGACGTGGACGCCGCGGCGAGGATCAGCGCCGCCTGGCTCACAGCGTCACCTCCTCGCGCTGGCTCGCCCCCCGATCCGCCCGTAAGCCGGCGACTTCGCGTTCGAGCCTGGCGACACGCTCGTGCAGGCCGGCGAGCGACTCCGCGTCAGGCGCGAGAGAAGGGACGCTCGTCGCGGAGAAGGTCGATCGAGGCGGAGTGGTCCGGTCGACGTCGGCGCTTGCGGGCGCTGAGCGGGGTTCCTCGTGCTCGGCTCCGGCGGCAGCCGGGCCCCCGAGCAGCTCCGCGTAGCGCTCCTCCTTCTGACCCGGGCGACGCTCCATGCGCGCCGTCAGGTCGCGCTCTATCAGCGCCCGCAGCGTCTCCTGGACGGCGTCCAGGTCGGCGAAGACGTGCATGCGCTCGGCGCGCTGCTTGAGCTCGCCGGGCGTCTGCGGTCCACGGAGCATCAGCACGGACATTACGGCCTGCTCGGCAGGGCTCATCGGCAGCGCATCGGCGAGCAGGTGGCGGTACTTCGGAGCCCTGCTTGCGCGGCCGCTGGCCAGACGGATCAGGCCGCGGCGCTCCAGACGATGGAGGGCATCGCGGATGACCGCGTCGTCGTAGTCCACGACCGGGTCCCGGTTGGTCGACTGGTTGCACGCCAGCCGCAGCGCGTTGAGCGACAGCGGATAGGCGTCGGGCGTCGTTCGCTGCTTCTCCAGCAGGCAGCCGAGCACTCGCGTCTCCGCGGCGGACAGTTCCATCGCATGAAGCGTACGTTCTAGAGTCAGCTCCGTGAGCCATCAGCCCTTCGCCCAGGGACACGGCGGCGAGGGCCGCCGATCGCAGCGAGCCGAGCTTCGCCCGGAGGACATCCCCGACAGGCATGTCTCACTGCGGCGCATCGGCCGGCTGTTCATCCCCTACCGGTTGCGCCTCGGCCTGCTGCTGGGGCTGATCTTCCTCGGCTCGATCCTCAGCGTGGCCTCGCCGTTCCTGCTGCGCGAAGCGGTGGACGGCGGCATCCTGAAGCGCAACCTGACGCTGCTGTCGTGGCTCGTCGGCGGCATGATCGCGCTGGCGATCGTAAACGGCGTGATCAGCGTGGCGCAGACCTGGATCTCCAACCAGGTAGGCCAGCGCGTCATGCACGACCTGCGGGCGGCCGTGTACGCGCACCTGCAGCGGATGTCGCTGGCGTTCTTCACGCGCACCCGCTCCGGCGAGGTCCAGGCGCGCATCGCCTACGACATCGGCGGCATCGACGACGTCGTGACCAGCACGGCCACCTCGACGGTCTCCACCGTCGCCACCGTCACGGCGACGGTGGTGGCGATGTTCGCCCTGGACTGGCGCCTGACCGTGTTTTCGCTGATCCTGCTGCCGTTCTTCGTGTGGCTGACGCGCCGCGTGGGCAACGAGCGCCGGCGCATCCAGTCGGTGCGCCAGAGCCGTCTGGCGGACATGTCCACGCTGGTTGAGGAGTCGCTGTCGGTCTCGGGGATCTTGCTAGGCAAGACGATGGGCCGCTCTCACGAGCTGGTCGATCGCTTCTCCTCGGAGTCGAGCGAACTGGCCGACCTGGAGGTGCGCGCGCGGATGGCCGGGCGCTGGCGGATGGCGTCGGTGCAGATGAGCTTCGCGATCATGCCGGCCGCCGTGTACTGGTTCGCCGGCTACAGCATCGTCCACGGGCACAACGCGATATCGATCGGCACCGTGGTCGCGTTCACGACGCTGCAGACGCGCCTGCTGTTCCCGATGCAGCAGCTGCTCTCGGTGGGCCTCGAAGTGCAGACCTCGCTGGCGCTGTTCGGGCGTATCTTCGAGTACTTGGACCTGCCCGTGGACATCGTCGAACGGCCGGGCGCGCGCACGCTGAGCGACGTGCGGGGCGACGTGCAGCTGGAGGATGTGTGGTTCCGCTATGCGCGCGACGCGCCCTGGACGCTGCAGGAGATCAACGCGGAGGTCCCGGCGGGAACCCGCACCGCGCTGGTCGGCGAGACGGGCTCGGGCAAGACGACGCTCGCCTACCTGGTCGCCCGCCTGTACGAGACCCAGCGCGGCTGCGTGAGCATCGACGGCGTGGACATCCGCGACATGACGCTGTCCTCGCTGGCGGCCACAGTCGGCCTGGTCTCCCAGGAGACCTACCTGTTCCATGCATCGATCGGCGAGAACCTGCGCTTTGCCTGTCCGCAGGCGAGCGACGAGGAGATCGAAGAGGCCGCCCGGGCTGCCCAGATCCACGAGCTGATCTCCTCCCTGCCGGAGGGCTATGACACCCCGGTCGGCGAGCGCGGCTATCGCTTCTCGGGAGGCGAGAAGCAGCGCATCGCGATCGCGCGCACCGTCCTGCGCAACCCGCCGGTCCTGATCCTCGACGAGGCGACCTCGGCCCTGGACACCGAGACCGAGCGCGCGGTGCAGCTGGCGCTCGACGAGCTCTCGCGGGGACGCACCACGATCGCGATCGCTCACAGGCTCTCCACGATCAGGGACGCCGATCAGATCCTCGTGCTCGACTCGGGGCACATCGTCGAGCGCGGCACGCACGAGGAGCTACTGGAGCGGGCCGGTCGCTACGCGGCACTTCTCAGTGGCGCGGCGGCCGGCGAGGAGCGCTCCGAGAAAGGCTCCTCGACGGCGCTGGCGTGAGCCTTCGGCGCGACGCTCAGGCAGTCGCGTCGATGTTCAGGCGCACGTAGTCGACGATCACCGGCTCTCCAAGCTCCTCAAGCACGTCGTCCATGAACGGCTCGCGCAGGCTCTCGGGCAGCTGTTGCACGTGCGGGCCGAGCACGATCGTCGCGAGGAACTCTCGCGGGTGCTCCGGCTCCGTTGGCGCCGGCTGCAACCAGCACTCGGCCGCGATGAAGCCGGCATCGAGCAGGCGCTCGCGTGTCTCTTGCGGGGCGGCGTAGTTCCACGGCGCGCGCCAGTCGTAGAAGTGCTCCGCGTAGGGCTCACGCGCGAGGACAGCGTTCGCCTCGCCGCGAAGGACGTCGATGTTGCCCTCTCCCCCACACTGGGCGACCAGCCGGCCGCCGGGCCGCAGCGCTCCGTGGAGGCGTCGGAACAGCCGGTCGTGGTCTGCGATCCAGTGAAACGTGGCGGTCGAGATCACCGCATCCACGGGGTCTTCCAGCTCGAGCTCCAGCAGGTCGAGCCGGCGCACGTCGGCGTCTGCACCAAGCCTCTCACGGGCCGCCTGCACCATCGAGGACGACGCGTCGACGGCGATCACCCTGCCCAGCGGCAGCCCGTCGATCAGCGCCTGGGTGATCCGCCCCGACCCGCAGCCCGCATCGAGCACGACCTCCTCCCCGCTTAGCTCCAGCCGCGCGAGCACCTCCAGCCCGAGGGCCTCCATCGGCGCGGAGATGCGGTCGTAGCTGCGTCCGTCCCACTGGCGTACCTCCGGCATACGACTGTACGTTATCGCATATTGTCCAGGGGGCCTACCCCGGCGCCGGCTCAGCGAGCTCGAGCAGCACGCGCGAGAGCCGCCCTCCCTGCCAGGCGATCGGCGATCCCTCCTGCTCGACCACGAGCCTCGCGCCAGGGATCGCTGCGGCGTAGCGCTCACCGATCGCGAGTGGATGTCCGGGATCGGCCTCGTCGCGGCTTGCGACGACGACTGTCGGGGCCGCGATGTCCTTCAGCTGGGCCATGCTGGCGAACGGTCGTGACCGCGGAACGGCTTCAAGCGCATCGGCCACCGCACGCGGATGCTCGTGGGCCGCGAGTCGCTGGCGCAAGACCTTCTCGGTTGTCTCCCGCCACGGCGCCGGCAGCGCGGCGAGGTCATACGAGCGCACGAATCCCTCCACTCCCCCCTCTCTCAGGCCGTCCGCCAGCGCGTCCCAGCCGGCAAAGCTCTCGGCGCTCCTCGGCAGGGCGGGGTCGTAGGACGGTGTGATCAGACACAGCGCGTGCACGCGTTGGGGATGGGCAAGCGCGAAGCGTGTGGCCGTGTGCGCGCCCATCGAGGCTCCCATCAGCATGACTCGCTCCAGTCCGAGCGCGTCGAGCACGGCCTCGAGGTCCGCGGCGAGGTGCTCATACCCGTAAGCCGTGTGCTGGGGCGCCGCCGTGGAGCGGCCGTGCCCGCGCGCGTCGTAGGCGACCACTCGATGGCCCGAGCGCTCAAGCAGGCGGGAGCCCATGACCACGTATCGCCGCGTCGCCGTCAGCCCGTGCAGCAGCACGACCGCCGGGCCTGCTCCGGCCGATTCACCCGACAGAGTCACCCCGCCCGAGAGAACGCTGAACGCGGTGCTCTGCTCGGCCATACCACAGGTCTATCACCCGTTTACGACGAGCTCGCCCCGGCTGAAGCGCTCGCCTTCAGGCCCGCTTGCAGCGTCAGGCGGGCACGGCGGCGTGGGCGCGAATCAGCTCGACCGCCCGCTCGGGCTGCTCCCAGAAGAACAGATGCCCAACGCCGTCGAATATCTCCAGGCGCGAGCCGGGTATCCGCGAGGCGATCAGGCGACCGTTCTCGACCGGCAGCATTTGGTCCGCGGTGCCGTGCACGACGAGCGTCGGCATCTCGAGCTCGGGCAGCCGCGCGCTTGTGTCGTGGGCCATGCAAGCCTGCATCTGCGCCATCACGACCGGCACGGCGACCGCCCGCTGGCGGTCGATCGCAAGCGAGCGCTCGAACAGCTCGGCGTCCTCGGCCATGGCCGCCGAGACGTTGACCTCGAAGGCGGTTCGCAGCGCGCGCTCGCGATCTCCGGAGAACATCGCCTCGGTCAGCCGTTGGATCACCGCGGGCGATGTGAGCGAGCTGCCGTCCCCGCCACAGTAGGTGCAGCCGAGGGTCAGGGTACGCACACGCTGCGGATGTGCGAGCGCGAGCTCCTGCGCGACCATCCCCCCCATCGAGATGCCGACCACGTGGGCGGAGTCGATCCCGAGGGCGTCGAGCAGCCCGGCCGCGTCGTCGGCCAGCTGCGCGATCGTGATCGCGCCGTCCAGGCGACTCGAGGCGCCGACCCCGCGATGGTCATAGACGATCACCTCAAAGTCGCGCCGCAGCCCATCGAGGAACGGCTCGCCCCAATGCAGGGCCGTTCCGCTCATCCCCATGATCAACAGCAGCGGTGGACCGGAGCCGCTGCGCTCGTAGTCCAGCTCGAGCTCGCCAACTTTCGCGATCGCCATGCCTCGATCCTATAACGCGCGTCTCCGCGCGGATGTCTTTATCGCGCAGGCCTCGGCGAGCCGCCGCTACACCGGCAGCGCAAGCTGATCGTCGAGGCCGCGGGGGCGGGCGGGCGCGCCGTCGCGCGTCGCGCTGGTGGGCTGCTCGGCAGCCCGGGCGGGCGAAGCGGCCGATCCCAGACCCGCCACACGCACGCCGAGCAGACGAACGGGTCGCGGCGGGGCATACTCGTGCAGGAGCCGCAGCGCCACGCCCGACACCAGATCGGCGTCGTGCGTGGGCTCGGGCACCGAATGCGCGCGGGTGACCGTCGTGAAGTCATCCAGCCGCACCTTGATCCCGATCGTGCGGCCACTGCGGCCATTGGCGATGAGGCTCTCACAGAGCTGGTTGGCCATCCGCACGAGCGCCTCGCGCAGCTCCTGCGGGTCGCGAAGATCGGAGTCGAACGTGCGCTCGCGCGACTCGGAGGCAACCTTGCGGGCGGCTCCGATCTCGCCGTTGTGCTCGAAGCGAGCGCGCCTCCCAAGATCGCGCCCGAGGTTCGGTCCGAAGCGCTCCACGAGCACGTGCTCGGGTGCCGAGCCGACCGCAGCGAGCGTCGTCAGCCCGAGCCCGGCCAAGCGCGCAGCCGTCTTTGGGCCGATCCCCGGCACGAGGCCGGGCGGCGAGAGCGCGAAGCGCGCGCGCGCCTGCTCGCGGCTGAGCACGACGAAGCCGGCTGGCTTCTCCGCGTCGGAGGCGACCTTCGCGACGAGCTTGTTCGGTCCGATCCCGACCGAGCAGGTCAGCCCGATCGCCCGCTCGATCTGGGCCACGATCCGGCGCATCGCCGCCCGCGGCGAGTGCAGCCCATCGAGGTCGAGGTAGGCCTCGTCCAGTCCCACGACCTCCACACGCTCCACGTGCGAGCGCAGGAGCTCCATCATCTGGCTGGAGACCGCGCGGTAGGTCGGGAAGTCAGGCGCCAGGAACACCGCCTGCGGGCATAGTCGCCGCGCGCGGGCGGCGGGCATGGCCGAGCCGACCCCGTAGCGCCGAGCGGCATAGCTGGCCGTGGTCACCACCGCCCGCGGCCCGCTCCCGGCCACGACGACCGGCCTGCCGCGCAGCTCGGGACGGCGGCCGAGCTCGATCGACACGTAGAACGCATCGGCGTCCAGATGGGCGACGCTCAGGGGGTAGGACTCGACTGGCACCGTCGCTCGAATCTAGCGCCCGTGCCGGCGCGCTCGAGCAAGCGGCGCCGACCTGGGTCACCCGTCCAGATCTCTGGAGCGCGCCATGCGCCGCCTGGAGTACGCTTCCGAGGGAGTCATGGACCTGACCTTCAGCGAGCAGGAGACGGGCTTTCGCGACGAGCTGCGCGGCTGGCTGATCGCCAATCCGCCGGACCCCGCGCCGAGCGAGGGCGGCGAGGATGCCCAGCAGGCCTGGAGGCGCGACTGGCAGCGCCGCCTCTATGACGCCGGCTGGGCGGCTCCGGCCTGGCCGACCGAGTACGGCGGTCGCGGCGCCACGCCGACCGAATCGGCGATCTACTTCGAAGAGATCGGCCGCGCGCGAGTGCCCTTCGCCGCCAACACGCTCGGCGTGCTGCTCGGCGGTCCGACACTGATGGTGTGGGGCACGCCGGAGCAGAAGGATCGCTACCTCGCGCCGATCCTCTCGGCGGAGGAGATCTGGTGTCAGGGCTTCTCCGAGCCCGACGCCGGCTCGGACCTCGCTTCGCTGAAGACGCGCGCGGTCAAGCACGGCGAGGAGTGGGTCGTGACCGGCCAGAAGGTGTGGACCAGCGGCGCCCAGTACTCGAAGTGGTGCATGCTCGTGGCGCGTACCGACTCCGAGGTCGCCAAGCACAAGGGCCTGACGTACTTCCTGATGGACATGAAGCAGGACGCCGTGCAGGTCCGGCCGCTGCGCCAGATCACCGGCGAGTCGGAGTTCAACGAGCTGTTCATCGAGGAGGCGAGGATCCCCGACGCGAACGTCGTCGGTGGCGTCGGCAACGGCTGGAAGGTCGCTCTCACGACGCTCATGAACGAGCGCGCCGGCCTCGGCTTCGCCCTGCAGATCCGCCTTCGCCAGCAGCTGGACGATCTGATTGCGCAGGCGGCCGAGCGCGGGCTGCTCGAGGACCCGCTGTATGGGGACGCGCTCGCGGAGCTGCACGTGCGCTGCGAGTCGATCCGCCTGTTGGCCTGGAAGGGCCTGACCGACACCGAACGCTACGGCCAGCCCGGACCGGAGGGCTCGCTCGTGAAGTGGCTGTGGTCGGACACCAACCAGCGCCTGACGCAGCTCGTCGTCGACATCGTCGGGCCGGAGGCTCTGACGGCCGGCACGCGCGCGAGCTACGAGCTGTTGCGCGCCCGCGGCAACACGATCGAGGGGGGCACGACGGAGGTGCTGAAGAACATCGTCGCCGAGCGCGTGCTCGGCCTGCCGCGGTTGAAGGCGGCGGCCTAGATGGATGATGAGCTCCGCCCCTGCCGGGGCTCCGCTGGATGGATGGCGTAGTCGATGGACTTCGGCTTTACCGACGACCAGCGCGAGATCCAGCGCACGGCGCGCGAGCTGCTGGCCGAGCGCTCGCGTCCTGAGCGCGTGCGCGAGCATGCCGAATCGGGCCGGCCCGACGAGGCGCTGTGGAGCGAGCTGAGCGAGCTGGGCTGGCCGGGGATCGCCGTCGGCGAGGAGCACGGCGGTCAGGGCCTTGGCCGTATCGAGCTGTCGATCCTATGCGAGGAGCTTGGCAGCTCGCTCGCCGCCGTGCCGTTCCTGCCGAGCGTCATGGCCGCCACGCTGATCGAGCAGGCGGGCTCGCCCGAGCAGCGCGAGCGTTGGCTGCCAGGCCTGGCCAGCGGTGAGGCGACCGGCGCGCTCGGCGCGGCTGACGACGGCGTCGCGGAGCTGGTGATCGGCGCAGCTGACGCCGACGTGATCGTGCTCGTAGAAGACGACCAGACGGCACGAGTGCTCTCCAGCGAGCAGGCAGATGTCACCCCCGTCGCCTCGATCGATCCGACTCGCTCGACCGCGCAGGTGAGCGCACGCGCGGGTGCGGGAGACGAGCTGGACGGCGAGGTATCTGCGGGAATCGATCGCGCGCTCGTCGCGGTGAGCTCGGAGCTCGTGGGGGTGTGCGATCGCGCGCTGGCGCTGACGGTGGCCTACGTCAAGGATCGCCGGCAGTTCGGCGTGCCGGTCGGCGCCTATCAAGCCGTCTCGCATCGCTGCGCGCAGATGCTGCTCGATACCGAGAAGGCGCGCTCGACCGCGGCGTTCGCGGCGTGGACAGCGGACGCCGATCCCGAGCGGCTCGCTGAGGCCGCCGCGATGGCCAAGGCGGCTGCATCGGACGCCGGACGCGAGGTCACCGCGAGCGCGATCCAAGCCCACGGCGGAATCGGCTTCACGTGGGAGGCCGACGTGCACTGGCTGTACAAGCGCGCCCAGCTCGATTCGGCGCTGCTCGGCGGCGCCAAGCATCATCGAGCGCGTCTGGCCGCGATTCTCGCCGAGCAGGTGGGACACGTCGGGGCTTCCCAACTCGGATAGAGGCGCACGCAAGCCGGCCGTGTCATACGCGCTCACCGGTTAGCCCGCTGGCGCCACGCAGACGGGGCGCGGCGCGAAGGCTGGCGCTTGCGCGGCCTGTTAGAGATATGAACCATGGCCAAACCCTCCTCATTCACCATCGACAGCCAACTGCTCGGCGACACCGCTCGCCTGACGGTGGTCGGCGAGCTCGACATCGCCACCGTGGGTCAACTCGAGGCGGCGGTTGGGGCGATGCTCGCGCGAGGCGTCAGCCAGCTCATCATCGACCTCAGCGGACTCACGTTTATCGATTCCTCGGCGCTGCGGCTGTTCATCGTGCTGAACGACCGCGCAGCGGGCGAGGCTTGGAGGCTCAGTCTGATTCGCCCTGCCGGCCAGGCCCTGTCGATCTTTCAGATCAGCGGGGCCGAGGAGCACCTGCCGTTCATCGACGATCCCGGGACACGATGATCGCCCTCCCGGTCGAGAGCCCCCTGCGAGCATGACGCCGAGCCGGCGGCTCACAGCGTGTGAGAGCCTCCGCCAGAAGCGTAGTCTTCCATGGGCAGAACACATGCGGACCGGCGATCGCGCCTCAGGGCGATGGTCGGCTCGGTCCAACATCGCGGAAGGAGTCGGCGTGAGCGAGGTCGTGCAGAGCGAGGTCGTGCAGAGGACTGTCGACGACGGGGTGGCGCTGCTCACCCTCAATCGGCCAGACCGGCTGAATGCGTGGACCGCGGAGATGGAGCGGGCCTATTTCGGGCTGCTCGACGAGTGCGCGGCCTCCGACGATGTCCGCGTCATCGTGGTGACGGGCGCCGGCAGGGGGTTCTGCGCCGGCGCGGACATGAAGGACCTGCAGCAGCTTGGCGACGGCGAGGTCGCACAGCAGAACGGCGCGCTCGAGGAGCGCCGGCCGCAGACTCTCCCGCTGTCGATCCCCAAGCCGATCCTCGCTGCGATCAACGGACCCTGTGCCGGGATCGGCCTTGTGCAGGCGCTCATGTGCGACGTCCGCTTCGCCGCCGAGGGCGCCAAGCTGACGACGGCGTTTGCGCGTCGCGGGCTGATCGCAGAGCACGGCATCTCGTGGATCCTCCCGCGGCTCGTGGGGCCCGCCCGGGCGCTCGATCTACTGCTCTCGGGACGAGTCGTGCTCGCGGCGGAGGCGGCGGAGCTGGGACTAGTCAACCGTACGTTCGCGCCGGAGAAGCTTCTCGATGAAGCTCTCGCCTACGCGCGCGAGCTCGCCGTCAATTGCTCTCCGGCGAGCATGGCGACGATGAAGCGTCAGGTCTACGCCGATCTCGAGCGCCCGCTGTCGGACGCGCTCGCGCGGGCCGATCAGCTGATGCTCGCGTCCTTCGGCGCGCCCGACTTCGTCGAGGGCGTTGCCAGCTTCGTCGAGCGCCGCGAGCCGCGCTTCGCGCCGCTCGCAACCTAGGCTAGGCCGCGTCGAGCAGGCGCAAGCGCACCCCGCCCAGCTCGATCTCCTCGCGCTCGCGGCGCAGCTCGGGCGGGAGCTCGAGCGCGATCTCGACCAGGCCCTCGGCGCGCTCGTCGTCCACCGCCGCGAAGCCGACCTCCCCGCCGTCGAGGCGCAGCATCGGCGCGCGAGCGCCGCTCACGGGGACGCCGAGCACGTGCGCCCAACGCTCAGCGACGGCGACCGGGTCCGCGACCGCGATCGTGATGCCGGCCAATCGTACGGGCGCGCCGCGGTCCTCGCGCCCGGTCCATTGCGGGCCGCCCCAGCGCCAGCTGCCGTATGGCTCCGATCGGTCCAAGGAGACGATCGCGCCGCGCATGTCTGCCGGATGCAGGTGGGTGCCGGAGATGTCAGGCAGGTCGATCTGCCACACCACGCGGACACCCGACTGCTCCGCGCGCAACCTCGCTCCCTCGAGATCCTCGAGGTCGAAGAGCACCATGTAGCCGCCGTCGCCGCCGTGGCGCTCCAGATAGCGCCCGGCGGCCGTGCCCGGCTGGGCTGGCGAGATTACCTCCAGGAAGCAGTCCTCCAGCGCAAAGACGACGTTGTTGAGCCCGAACTGACCGACCCCGGGATCGCGGAACGGCTCGTGCAGGCCGAGCGCGGACTGGAGCGCCGCCGTGAGGGGCTCGAGCTCCTCGGCGACGATCACCGCCTGGCGCAGCCGTACACGGGATGCGGACTCGGTCACGCGTTGCAGGCTATCGCCTGAGCCCAGGGCCGGGCCCGATCTTCAGCTATAAAGCGTTGGCTCTCGGCGCAGAGGATCACGCCCGATGGGACAGGACTCATGCCCGCGGTAAGGCGCGCAGCGGCGCGTCGATGAACGCGCGCGCCGATGCAGCCGCGCGCTTGGGCGGCCGCTACGACGTGCGCGTGCTCGAGCCCTCTCCGCCTGAGCGCGAGCGCTCGGCCCGCATCACCACGCTCGCGGAGATGGCGCTGCACGTCGGGGCCGAGCTCCTGCCCGGCGAGGTCTCGGAGTCTGAGCCGATCGACCTCGACCCCGAGGCCTCGGCGTTCCTCGGCGACTGGTTCGGCGTCGCGACGTCGGTGCTCGAGGAGCTGCGCGCAGGCGTCGGAGACGAGCTCGAGCCCTCGCGCGTGCAGCTCTGGCCCGAGCACTTCGACGTCGCGGTCGAGCTCGGAGCCGAGCGGCTCCGAGCGCGTGCCGGCTACGGCGCCTCGCCGGGCGATGAGCTCCACCCGGAGCCATATCTCTACGTAACTCCCTGGAGCGAGGTCTCGCCCGGCGAGCTGTGGCAGGCGGAGGCCTTTCGTGGAGCCGAGCTGCCCTACGCGGCGCCTCTGGACGTCTCAAAGGCCGACGGCGAGGCTCAGCGGGAGACGGCGCTCGAGTTCTTCGTCGAGCGGCTGGCTGCCCTGAGCGGCCGCGTCTAGGCGGTCAGCCGGACGGGCAGCGTCTTTAGCTGGTTGAGGAATCCAGATTCGACGAACGCCGGCGGACCCGCTAGCTCGATCGCGGGAAAGCGCTTGAGCGTCTCCTCGAACAGGATCATCAGCTCGAGCCGGGCGAGCGCCGTCCCCAGGCAGAAGTGTCGCCCCCCCGCGCCGAAGGCCTGATGCTCGGGATTGCGACGGACGTCGAAGTGATCCGGGTCCTCATAGCGGGACTCGTCGCGGTTTGAGGAGACGTACCACATCACGACCTTCTCGCCCTCGCGGATCTGCTGACCGTGCAGCTCGGCGTCGCAGGTGGCGGTGCGGCGGAAGTGCGCGAAGGCGGGGAACATCCGCAGCGACTCCTCCACGGCGCTCGGGATGAGCGACGGATCGTCAAGCAGTTGCTGCAGCTGCTCGCGGTCCTTCATCAGCGCCTGCATCCCGCTGCAGTAGGTCGCCTTGGTGCTGTCGTTGCCCGCCGCCATAAGCAGGAAGAAGCCCATCACGATCTCGTGCTCCTCGAGCTTCTCCCCGTCGACCTCGGCGTCGACAAGGACCGTCGTCAGATCGTCCGTCGGGTTCTCCCGGCGCTCGGCGATCAGGCTCCGGCAGCGCTCGAAGATCTCGGGAATATCGTTCTCCAGGACGCCCTCGATCCCGTCGGGGTTGATGTCCTTGTCGTCTCCGGCCAGCGTCGAGTTCATCAGCCTCGCCCAGATCGCGTCGTCCGCCTCGGGGATTCCCATGAAGCTTCCGATCACGCGCGAGACGACCGGCTGGGCGACGTCATTGACCAGATCGCAACTCTCCCGCCCGGCCATGCGGTCCAACACGTCGATCACGATCGCCCGGATCGCATCCTCGTGGTCGGCGATCCGCTTCGGCGTGAAGCCCGCCTGGAACAGCGCCTTGATCCGATCGTGCTTCGGGGGGTCCATACCGATGAACATCGCCCGGGTGAGCTCGATCGGGAAGACCTCCGACACCGCCGTGACGCCACCGAGTTCTGAGGAGTAGGTGCGGTAGTCGCGGCTGACCGTGTGAACGTCATCGGCGGTCGTAACCGACCAGAACCCCGCCTCTTCGGGGTACTCGGTGATCCGCTCGGTGAAGTGAACCGGGCACTCACTGCGCAGCTGCTTGAACAGGTCGTGCGGGGGCCCGTCCAGCCACAACTTGCGCTCGCTGACGAGTGCATTCTCGAGATCGCTGCCAACCGACGCCATCTGGACCCTCCTGATCGTTGTCGCGGACGCAGCGTGGATGTTACTGGCTGCGCGGCCAGTCTGGGCGGCTCAGGCTAGATGTCTCGCCGTCGATCGTCGCTGACCACGAGCTCATCGATCGTCAGCCGGCGGACCTTCAGATCGCCCACCTCCAGCGATCCGATCGCTCCTCGCCTGAGGGCGAGCCTTCCGATTGCGACCCTGCCGATCGCCAAGGCGCCGATGGCGCCGGCCCCGGCCGCGATCGCCCCGACCGCAATGGCTCCAATGGCACCGGCGCCGGACGCACCTGCACCTCGCGCCGGGGGAGCCTCGCTGAAACGGCGCCTCACCTCTCGCCAGCCCCCGATCGGCGCGCCGCCAACAGCGCGCCGCCTGCGAACTCGAGCATTTGCGAAAGGTGGTCGTGGAGCATTTCAAACGTGTGCCCCCCGGGATAGACGGCACTTCGCGCGCTCGCCCCGGCGGCTCGCAGCGCCGTCGCGAACGGTGCGTTCTCCGAAGGATCGGCGATTTCATCGGATGCGCCACCGTAGAGGAATGCCCGCATGCCGATTCGGGACAGCACCGGTCGGTCGGCGTGCAGCTCGCCTTCCAGGCCGTTGAAGAAGCCCAGCCAGCTCTCCATCACGGCGAACCGCTCCGGATGCCCCAGCGCGATGTTGGCGGCGCCGTAGCCGCCCATCGAATAGCCCGCGATCGCGCGCGCCGAGCGAGCGGCCACCGTCGGCAGCGTCCGGTCCACCAGTTCCTGCACTTCGAGGACATAGCTCTCGTAGCGGCGGGAGCCCTGATCGCGCCAGTTGTTCGTCCCCGCGCCACCCTGAATCATCACCGCGATCAGCGGCGGGATCGAGTGCCTCGAGATGAGTCTGTCGAGCGACCCTTGCAGGCCGATCTCCAGGAACGAGCTGTCGTGCTGGCCGTTGCCGTGCAGCAGGTAGAGCACCGGATAGTGGCGGTTGGTGCTCCCGTATCCCGGGGGCAGGTAGACGAGGAACGAGCCCTGCCCGCGAAGCGCGGGCGAGGGATAGCTTGTTCTGACGATCGCGCTGCCCGCGGCGTCGCGGCTGACCGGCACGAGTGTTGGCGGCGGCAACGACCGTGCTCCGGTGCCGGCAGGGACCCGCTCGCGCACGGTTTGTGCCAACCCGGATCCATGTGCCTGGCTTTGCAGGCCGACAAGCTCCATCACGCGGGATGGGCTCGTGAGCGCGAGTCCGGCGCAGAGCGCCGCGACTGCGCTGAGCCCGGCGCCCACGCCCAGCCGGCGCGCGATCGCCGGCCCCGATTGCCCTGGCGCGTCGGGCGCCGGGATCGGCGTCGCGAGGGCCCGCTCACGGCGCGGTGGGAACGCGGGCACCCAGGACGGGGGCAGAAGGTCGGCGACCGCGCCGCCGCGACCCGGCCAGCTCCACTCGCCCAGGCCCTCGAGCCACACTTGCGGGCGCGCCGTCTGAACGGCAACAGACATCTCGCGCATTCAAGGAGGCCCTGCCGGGAAAGCCAACCCCTGCACGAACCTGCCCAACGCGCTCAGATCAGCGCGTGCTCCACACCTCCCCCGTGTCACCGAACCCAAGCGCCTGCTTGGTCGCCTGGGTGAGGTCGAATTCACGTCCGGCGACGTACGGCCCGCGGTCGACCACGGGCACCCGTACCGAGCGTCCGCCATAGCGGAGCGTCACGAGCGTCCCGCACGGGAGAGTCTTGTTCGCCACCCCCATCGTCGCGCCCGTCAGCGAGCCGCCGCATGCCAGGCTGCCGCCGCCGCCATACCAAGAGGCCTCGGCCAGGCGATAGACGTTCAGCTGGCCCAGGCGGCGATGCGCGCCGAGCATGTTTGCGGCGCCGGCGAAGCGCAAGCGGACCCGCTCACTTCCGGTCGAGCGGGTGATGTAGCGCAGCTGGAATCGACCCTTCGGGCCGGTCCGGGTGCGCGCCACGGTGCTCCAACGATTGCGGCCGAGCGCCTGAAGCGTCACGATCCGCCCCGGCAGGCCCCCCAATCGGGCGAGGGCCTGGAGCGTGCCGGTGACCGTGGCTGCTTGACCGTCGAGCACATTCAGAGAGCTGCTGCGGACCGTCAGGGCCGTCGCGGGCGGTTGACCGGCCAACGTCAGCGCGGAGGAGACGATCTCCACCGGTGCCAGCGCAACGTCAGGTTGCGCCGGCGGCGCGGGGACATACAACAACGTGGAACCTCCTTGCTGTCCGCCTACGGGGTTAGCTGTCGGGCTCACGCGCGGCAGCACACGCGAACGGGACGCGTGTCAGCCGGGCGTTACGACCAATCCGTGGTCGATTCGCCCCATCCGGACCGCGCCTACGCGGTCCGGCAGTGGGTCCCCCGATCGCCTCCATCCACGGCGGCGACTCGGCGAGAGTCGAACAATCGTTCGCATGCTAGAGGTGTCTTTCGGCCCTATCTGTGACGGGGGGCACACTTATGTCCGGAAGGTATGTATAATGTAGGCATGGACAAGCCGAGAGCACCCAGGGACCGCAACAACCCGGTTCGCCGTGAGTCGTCCGAAGCGGACTACTCGATGATGGAGTTCATGCGCATGTATCCCGACGACGCGGCGTGCCTAGACCGCCTCTGGCGGGACCGCTTCGCGCCGGACGGCCACCACGCCTACTGCCCGTCGGACAAGTGCAAGCGCGAGCGCAAGTTCCATCGGACCAAGACCCGCGCTGCCTACACCTGCGACTCCTGCGGTCTCCATATCCATCCGCAGAAGGGCACGATCTTCGAGCGATCCTCGACCTCGCTACAGCTTTGGTTCTACGCCATGTATCTCATGGCTAGCACTCGCTGCGGCATCTCTGCGAAGCAGCTAGAGCGCGAGCTTGGCGTGACGTACAAGCAGGCGCACAAGATGATGAAGCGCATCCGTACGGAGCTGATGAACGACGACGATGGCGAGCCACTGTCGGGCGACGTTGAGATTGACGAGACTTCGTGGGGCGGCAAGGCCCGCGTCCCGATGGATCGCTTTGAGGCTGCGGCCTTCCGCGAGGCCAAGCCGACAATTCTCGGGATGGTGGAGCGCGGCGGGCGCATCCGTTTCCGGGTGATCGCCTCTCGTCGTGGCGCTCCGGTTAGTAGAGCGGTGCTGGCGAACGTCAACCCGTCCTCGATCATCTTCACCGACGACTGGCAGGCCTACAAGCCTCTGCGCGGGCAGTTTCTGGATCATCGGATCATCAACCACTCGGCCGGCCTGTACGTTCGCGGAGACACCTACACGAACACCATCGAGGGTGCGTTCGGCAACATGAAGACCGGGATGCGAGGCGTCTACAAGAAGGTCTCGCCGCGCTACTTGCAGTCTTACCTTGACGAGTACGCCTGGCGGCACAACGCGCAGCGGTCCGGATCTGCGTTGTTCGAGCAGCTATTGCGGCGCGCCGCGAGCCCCGCGTGAACCCGCTCAAACACCGCGCAACAGCTTGCGGCGTGCGCGATGCCTTTCCGCCCTGCGAATGGCCTTCATCTTGCGGCCCGGCGTGTCGTGTTGCATCTCCTCCCACTCGGAGAAGATCGTTTGCCTGCCTTCTTCCCGCCGGAGGTCGCTCACAAGTGGGATACTCGCCCGCCATAGTCGCTCGACATAGATTCCCAACAACTCGGCTGCGACGTTCCGGTCTAGCAGACGCCTGTTGTAAAGGAACGCTACCTCCTCGATCAGGTTCGGGAGCATCAGCAATTCGAGGCGCTCCGCGTGGCCGAGGGCATCGAAATCTGCGTAGGAATGGCTTTCCCAGTAGTCCCGGTAATGCGCCCCGGCGCGTAAGATCTCCGGCTGGTTGAATCGGTCTGCGTAGTCGTAGACCCTGGCCCGGCGAGTATTGGCACGGCTGATCCTGACCTCGACAGCCGCAAACCCGAGCGCCATTGCCGCGGCAATGGCGATCACGAACTGCGCGATGTTCCCCCAACCGTCCAGCGAAAGCGCAGATACCATCGCCATAAGCCTAAACCCCCTGCAAACCCACCAGAAAGGCGGTAGTGGGCTGGTTTGGTTTCCGAAGCGTGTGGGCAGGCGTGGGGCGCTTCTGAAAACTGGGCGCAAAACTGGGCGCGGAAGTGGGGCGCGACTTTGCTAGAGTTTTCCGTGCCATGAGCACCGACGTCGAAACTTCCATCGCTGACCTGCTGGACAAGTCCTCGTCCCTAGAGAGCGAGCTTGACCGCTGGCGGGCAGAGAGAGGCGCGCTCGATGCACGTATAGCTGCCCGTGAACGGCTCATCGCTGCGCTGCGCAGCGAAGCCGAGCTACGCGACACGCGGCTGTTCGATCCGCCGCCCGCAGTCGAGCAGAGCGCGAAGGTACTCAGCAGCAACGGAAACGGCAAGGGCCCGATGGGAACCAATGACGCGATCATGGCCGTCTTGGAGGCGGCCAAGAAGCCGCTGACGGCGGATGAGGTCTGGGTCGAGCTTGAGCGCCGCGGATGGGCGCCACTGGACGCCGCCAAACCACGCAACGCACTTCGTACAGCACTTTGGAGCCTCGCTGCGAAAGACAAGATCGAGAAGCTCGGGGCTTCCCGGTCCGTTCGTCGGTGGAGTGCCAAGAGCTTGAATGGGTCCACGCCAACCCAAGCGGGGGGACCATGAGGGCCTAAGCCGACCGAGTCCTTTACAGCCGCCCGAGAGGGCATGTCTGGGGGCGACCGGCGGCGTAAAACTCCCAGGGCCGCGCTTCCAACCCAAAAAGAAGGGGCGCGGCCCTGGGCCAGGCTATATTTCAAGACGGAATGATACCAGTCTTATCACCCGTGATTCGGCATCCCAGGGTCGCGGTACCATGACTGCATGGCCGATCTCAACCGACTAGCCCATCGGCTGGTCAAGGAAGCCACAGAGCCGCGGGAGAAGCCTTCTCCAGCCCAACTCAACGGGCGCAAGGGTGGCTTGAACGGCGGGAAGGCGCGGGCCGAGAAGCTCTCGCCCGAGAAGCGGTCGGAGATCGCTAGGAAGGCCGCTGAGGCACGCTGGTCTCGCTAGTCCATCGCGTCGGGGAGGCGGGGAGCTTTGTCGCTCCGCACGAGTTCCTCTAGGGATGGCCGAGCGCGTTTAGATCGAGGTGGCGGCATCGGAAGCCCGATGAAGTCCTTGGGCAACGCCGGGAAAAGGTCCGACAATTCGGGCGTGCTCTTGTTTGGCGGGGCCTTCACGAGTGTTGCGACCTCCACCAGCTCGATCTCCAGGCCCTTCTTGGCCTTGACCCGGGCGACCTCCTCACGTGCAGGTTTCGAGAAGCTGAACGCAACGATGTAGCCCTTCGCGCTGCCATTGCGCTCAATCGCGGTCTCGAACTCGTCGACGACTTTGCGGCCGACGCCGTCGGATTGCTTGACCTGGATCGGCAGCAGTTCCATGAACGAGAACCCGTCTATGCCCATATCGCCGCTCTTGCGTGGCGAGTGTGTGCCGTTGACGCGCTGAATAACCCAGTTCTGGAACTCGAATGGCCGCTGCTTGCGGAGGTCATCCTCTGTGACAGGCAAGCCTTCGAGATCGACCTCCGCGCCGATCTTTTCTAGCCGGCGCTGCATGATCCCAAGCGCTGTCGGACTGATATCGATGCCGAGCCATGCCCGGTCCAGCTTATGCGCCACGGCGATTGCGGTTCCGCAGCCGCAGAACGGGTCGAGCACGATATCGCCCTTGCGGCTGCTTGCGGCGATGATCTTCTCAAGCAGAGCCTCCGGCTTCTGCGTCGGGTAGCCGAGGCGCTCAGCGTCCTCCCGGTTGAGCTGTTGAGGGCCAACCCACCAATCCTGCGGGATCGTGCCCTCGTCCATGTAGTAGCGGTAGACCTTTCCCGTCTTGGCGTCTCGCTTCTCCTGATATTCCCGACCGTCCTCGTCGATCCCTACCTTCATGTGGGTTCCCGGTTTGCGTCGCTCCGCAACAGCGGTCGGATCGAAATGGAACTTGCTGCCCTTGGAGTAGAAGAGGATCGTGTCGTGCTTGCGTGCCCAGCGCCTCTTGCCGCGCCCCCCGACCTCGTAGCACCAGACAAGTTCGTTCTGGAAGTTTTTGGGTTCAAAGATCTTGTCCATCATCATCTTCAAGTAGTGGGAGGCGTGCCAGTCACAATGCAAGTAGATCGAGCCAGTTGGCTTCAGGACCCGGTGCATCTCGACTGCCCGTTCGTGCATCCAATCCGTGTAGACCTGAATCCCGCCACTCCAGCGATCCTCGAATGATCGGACCTCGGCCTCGTCGCCCCAGATGACCTCGTAAACCTTGTTTGAGAAGAACGGAGGATCGAGGTAGATCAGGTCGATGCAGTCGGCCGGGATTTCTGCGAGGACGCTCTTGTTGTCGTCGCAGTGGATCACACTCGTCTTTAGGTAGCTGATCGGGTTCACCTCCGGGTGGCTCGACCCCCTGGGGCCCTCCCCCAAAAAACGCATGAAAAGTTCCGTCCGATGCCTCAAGCATAATGGCCAGTATGAACCGCTTGAGCACCGAGAAACGGGCCCAGATCGTCGGATGCCTGGTCGAGGGCAACAGCATCCGCGCCACCGTACGGATGACCGGCGCGGCGAAGGACACGGTCACGAAGCTCCTGGTGGACCTCGGAGAGGTCTGCGCGGGCTATCAGGACCGGGCTCTGCGCGATCTGCCCTGCACGACGCTCCAAGTGGACGAGATATGGGCCTACTGCTACGCGAAGCAGAGGAACGTCCCGGACGAGCACAAGGGCGAGTGGGGCTACGGCGACGTTTGGACCTGGACAGCGCTCTGCGCCGACACGAAGCTCGTCCCGTCTTGGCTCGTCGGAGAGCGCACGACTGAGGATGCGTGGTGCTTTCTGGCCGACCTCAAGAACCGGCTCCGCAACCGTGTTCAGCTAACCAGCGACGGTCACAGCGCCTATATCACGTCGGTGGGAATGGCCTTTGGACGTGGCATCGACTTCGCGCAGCTGATCAAGCTCTACGCGCACGAGAGCGGTAGGGGTCCCGAGCAGCGCTACAGCCCTGCGGTGTGTACCGGAACCCGGGTCCGCGTCCAGCGCGGGAACCCCGACCCGGCCAAGATCAGCACCTCTTACGTCGAGCGACAGAACCTCACGATGAGGATGGGGATGCGCCGGTTCACGCGGCTGACCAACGCCTTCTCAAAGAAGGTCGAGAACTTGGCGCATGCTGTGTCGTTGCACTACATGCATTACAACTTTGCGCGAGTCCATTCCTCGTTGACGATCACCGGCGAGGAAGGCAAGACGATCAAGCGGACGCCCGCGATGGCAGCCGGTGTGACCGACCATGTTTGGACGCTGACCGAGATTGCAGGACTGCTCGATTGAAACTAGCCCACTACCAGAAAGGCAGGGGGCTTTACTTTATGAAGCGCCTCTGCTAGATTAGGCGGACGATGAGTGATGGAGTCTTGATCAAATAGCTGGCCTAGAAGGTGTACTAGGCGTGTGACGGGCCGCGAAAGCGGCTCGTTCTCTTTTCCTATGATGCCCTGGGCGGTGAACCCCGCTAGTCGGACTTATCCGGCAGGGGTCGCGTGGCACGGCTTAGAAGGCTCTCGATCTCGTCCCGCTTGGGCACCGGGATCTCGATCGGCTCGTAGGGCTTCCCGGTCTTCGGGTCGATGCCTTTGGGCTGGGTTAGCTGGGTAGGCTCCCGTGGAGAGTCGTCTGCCATGGGTTCAGGCTAGCGCTCGAAGGTGCCGGGTGGTGCGAGCGACACGCAATCGAAGGTCAGGACCGTCGCCAGCTTCTCGAAGTGCTTGAAGTTGTAGTGCAGGACTCCAACGCCAGCTTCCTGAGCGGATGCAGCAATCAGCACGTCACCGAGGTCTACGCGGTGATAGCCGCCGCCGCCCTTCGTCGCCAGATCCCGTATCGCTTCACGGCTGTGGTAGCCGTCCGCTTTGTGACCGGCACTTCCTTCGGATAGTCGTACTGGTCATCCCACGCCTCAAACGGTCGCGTCTCCTAACTGCTGTAAATAGAGCCGGAGCCATCACGGCAACGGCGTAGGTTCCCTCCAGTCCTGTCAAGACGAAGAAGGAGGCCTACGCCGTGA
>Ga0182024_10000789_pt1 | contig 83281 bp, 96 predicted proteins | sample P32metaG_FD_120480 | JGI IMG/M metagenome (GOLD analysis project Ga0182024, IMG submission 120480) | Permafrost microbial communities from Stordalen Mire, Sweden - P3-2 metaG (Illumina Assembly) | ecosystem: Environmental > Terrestrial > Soil > Wetlands > Permafrost | place: Sweden: Stordalen...
ATATATAACCCGGCGGCTGCTCGAGCGCGGCGTTATGGTCAGAACCTTGACCGGTCATCCGACGCATCCGAATCCGTTCGGCGACACAGTAGAGGCCGTGCCGTTCAACTTTGAACGGCCCCCCGCGCATGTTCAAGATCCGCGGACCTTATGATCACGGTCCGGCCCGTCGTCTGAAACGGCAGCTTCATGGGGACGCACGATGCGAGCCCGGATTCCATCGATTCCAGCTTGTATCGGTTACCGCAAAACCTGCACTGCACTCCTTCCCGAGAACTGACGTACCCTTCGTGATACATGTAGCAGCGTTCGCAGGCGTCGAAGGCGGCTTTGAGTCGTCCTGTTGTGTCACGAGCGAGAAGGAATCGAATCTGGTCGCCTGCTTGATCTTGTACGTAAAAAAACGCACCTCACCGGAATGCAGATCGTCAATCTCAATGCTTACGGTCGGATTCGCGACGACCTCGGTAAATCGAGGTCCCGCCATCGTTGTAGCCAATGATACCGCGGCTACCACTAAAGCGCTGACAGCAATCCAGGCATCAGCGGGAAATCCCCGATACTTTGCGATTGAAAAGCGCACTATTCTGAGCGCTATATCGGTCTCGAGTCCAAGTCAATCAACTACGCTTTCTTTGAGAGATCCTTGTTATTGAAGATCGGGTATACAGCCTTTTCGGCCATTCGATCTGGCCGCCGGTCCTAAAATAAAATCGAAAATTGAACGAGCGCAATTACAAGATATGAAATACCCTCGCGCAGCGTAAAGCGCAGGGGAACCTCCAATAGCACTCGCACCACGGCACCATGATCACGCCCAGGCGCGAATCTCCACTTCCTTAGAGCATCGATAGCGGACTGATCGAGCATCGGAATCGGCTCCGGCTGCGAGAGCTGGATATGGTATTCGCGTCCGTCAAATCCTCATCTGCATACCGGTGGCTCGTTGCGGCTGTAGCTCAGTAGTCGCCCGCGCGGGTTTGATCGTATCGAGCGCCGCGGCCTTGCGCGGGTCTCTTCCAACCGCGCGCCGCAGGGCCTCCGCATCATCGGTATAGACGTGGGCATCGTGTCGCGCGCGGCTGATCGACACATAGAACTGTCTGCGATTGACCAGTTGCGCGCTGCGCATGGAATCGGCGTTCACGATGACGCGATCGACCGTGGCACCCTGGGCGGCGTGCGAGGTTGAGGCATAGCCGTGATCGACGTGCCGGAGTTGGGCGAGGGGCAGGGTCAGCTCCCGCCTGTTGTCGAAACGCAGCTTCACGTGCTCCTGGCCAAGTTCAGAAATGGTAGCAAACTCACCGTTGGCCACCTTGTTCGATTTGTCGTGAATCCTGAATTGCAGGCGGTCACCCGCCGCCAAGGTCCGCTGCTCCCGGGTATAGGCCTGAACGGCTTGCCAGCGTGCGGGACTGCTTTCGATTTGTCCCCCGGTACTACTGCGCAGTGTCAAGGAGTTGCCGGCTCGGTTGACTGCTGTGATGGTGAAATAGTTGTCCCTGGTAATTCCCTGGCGCGGATGGCTGCGGCTGAAATGGACTACGTCTCCTTCGGCATAATTGCACGCATAGCGCATTTGCGCTCGGGTGAGATCCTTGGCGACGAGAATTTCGTGCTGACGCCCGTTGGTGGCGACATGACCATGGGCCACCAGCAGCTCGCGAATAGTTTGATTCAAGGCTCGCCGTTCATCGTTGCCTGGACTCACGACAAGAGTATTTTGTCCAGCCTCATGACCGCGCAGAAAATTGGCAGCGATCTGCTGATAGCGCACGGCGGCATCGGCAATTTCGCTAACTCTTCCTTGTTGGCATAGCAATTCCAGGGCATCCCTCGGCTTACCCTGAGCCGCCAGCTCAACGGCGCGCTTTAGCTCAGGATCGCGTTGCCGGCGGATCACTTGGAGTTCGGCCACCGCCATATTGGCGGCCAGGAATTGACGTATCGGAGCGCCGGCCTCGATTGCATAGTGTTGTCGTTGGTCGCCTACGAACACCAGCCTTTCGATCCCCTGTTCTTGCGCCACTTTAAGGATTTGGTTAGCCGTCCGCGTCGCCAGGAGGCTTGATTCATCCACGATCCAAAGCTCGGGACGACTTCTGGCGGGCAATGGACTAGCGGTCAGACTGGCCACCGTGCGCGCCTCGATGCCCGCCTCCTGCAGCGCCTTGACGCTGCCCGAGGTCATGCCAAATCCATGCACGGTATACCCGTGCGCCTGGGCGAATTCCCGGATGGCGCCCACCGTGGTGGTTTTGGCCGTGCCTGCTAATCCTTCGATTGCACTGGCCCAACTGCTCGATGTCAGCGTGAGCTCAGCTGCCTGGATCTGGTCAGGGAATAAACCTTTCGCACTGGCCCACTGACGGATGGTCTGCGCTTCGGCCAGCGGCTGCGCCTGATCGATTCCCGCCTGCAACATTGAAAGATTCTGTCGCTCCAGTGCCAGCATTTCGGCGGTGGTAAAGGCCCCCTGGGGTTGTTGCCAATCTGGTTTGCCAGCCCGGATAAGGATATGCCGGCGTTCGTCAGCTGCGATTTCTCGGCGTATACCGTCCAGATCGGCATGGCCCATCGCGTGCTGTAAGGCTGTAGCTTCAAGGGCACGACGATCAATCACCGCCTCGCGTTCGGTGGTATGAATACGCGCAAAAGCGAGTGCAGCCTGAGCGTCGCTGTCTTTACGATGGTGCTGGTGACCTCGTGCGAGAGCGTTGTGAAAGTGCGCCTGGGCGTCAATACCTTCGGCGATCGCGCGATCCTTCCATTCCGCCTTGAGCACGGTTTCGTCATATGTGGTCTTAGCCTGACGGCTGTTGAGGGCGGCGATTTGGGCGGCCTTGGGACCGCTGAGGCCCGCTGCCGCCATCCGCTCCTCGATATCCTGCCGTCGCTGCGAAAAGGCCATCACCTGTTCACGGCTGTAGCCTTCCAGTTCCCACGACCCATTGGCCGCAGTCACCTGAACCTTGTAACCGAGTGCTTGAACTTCGCGCGCTAGTTCGGAGCGATAAATGGCAGAACCGATGGTCTGGGAGCGGTAGATCTCGATGGGGTCAAGCCCACGCCATTGGCCATCTGGCCGCCTGGTTAAATTCAGCAGTACCACATGCGTGTGTAGTTGGGGATCGGGCCCATGATCGGTTTTGCTGGCTGGCCGTGCGGCAAGATGATTGAACGCGGCGCCGACTATGTTGGCGCTGACCACCCGCTCCCGACCGCCTCGCTGATGCGCGATGGCGTAAGCCTCGACCTCACGCAGAGTCCGGCCGACTGCTCGAACGTGCGCCTGGACCAGACGACTGTCACCGCCGATCAAAGCTTGGATGCTGATGGATTTTGGTGCCGAAAATACGCTGTCCCATCCGGCCGCGTGCTGTCCGTTGTGACCGGCAGCAGGCACCAGTACCGCGCCGCTGCGCGGGTGAATGCCCTGCAGCAGGGCCGAGAAATCATCGCGGCTGACGTCACCGATCAGGCCCAGGCCAGCGGCCCCCTGGCCGACCCATTTACCGATACAAGTCTGACCCTGGGTGTAATAGTCGTCCTGGCTGTAGTGCTCCTGAAAATACTGTTCGGCGGCGGTCGAATTCAGTGCGCCTGGCGACATGCTCATCATAGATCACGAAACGCGACTGTCTGCGTCCCTCCTCCCGCCGCTTGGGGAGCGGCTGCCGTCTTGGTTCGAGGCAAAAAAGCTGGCTGGCGTTTTGTCAGGTGCCGTTCGGGAATCCTGATGGTCGTCCGATCGCTGCCGGCCACGCACAGGTAGCCGTTAAACGCCTTGAGCAATTGCACCTCGGCGGCAGTGACGATGTGTTCCGTGCTGCGCTGGGGTTGGAGGTTAACGCCTTCGCGATAAGTGGAAAGGCCGGCCAATTGCGTCATATTCATCCGCTCGATCTCGCGGCTGCCGAGTAGCTCGCTGGCCCATTTGGCGGTCTCGGCTTCGTCGCAGCGTAAGATCACCTTGGTAGTGGGCGAACTGGTCAGAGTGATGGCGCCGTCCCGCCCATAGATCGAGCGGAGCTGGGAGACGTTCTGAAAACCCATCACGACCGCGAGGCCACGTTTGCGCCCGCGGGTAACGAGCTGTTCGATCTGCGGCTGATATTCCATGGCCGGTAGTTCGTCGGCCATGATCCACACTTGGCCCCTGCCGATTTCTGCACTCATCAGCCAGCGGACCAAGCTATCCAGCCAAACGCCTTGCAAGCGTTGGATGGCAGCCCTCGCGTCCTCGGTCGAGGGGAGAAAAACCCAGCCCTCACGCGTCTGGGCCCAGCCGCGCGCGCTCCAGACGCACTGGGTCTGGTCGCGCTGCGGTAGGTGATAGAAAGGTTTGACCGCGTTCGCCGCGGTCGCCAATATGCCCGCGCCCTGCTCGTGGGCTCCGGGATCGATTAACGGATAGGCCTGCGTGCCCTTGAGTGCCTTTTGAATCTCTTCGCGTGGCAGGGCGAGGAACTCGGTTATACCGCCAGAGTGACTGCGGTCCTTGACCACCTGAAAGATGGCTTCGATCAGCGTGCGGCTTGATTGCCGAAAGAATTCCTCGGTCGGCGTCCGGGCCTGTCCACGGATGAGCGACGCGGCCATGGCTTCGCTGTCCATGGCGAAACTCTCCTCGCGGAATTCCAGCCACGGTGACCAAAACGGACAGCGGCTATCGAGTGGATTAAGCACCACGTCCCCGCGCCCTTCATTGTAGAATTCTTGTAGAAACTCGCAGTCGGGATCGAGCACAATCGCGCTTTGGCCGCGCCGCTCGATTTGCGTAAGCATGTGCCGAATCAGAGTCGACTTGCCGGCGCCAGGTGAGCCGGTGATCAGGAAATGCTCACACTCTTTGTTTGCCGTGATAACGCTCGTGCCGAGCTGAATGCCGTCTCGATCCTGGCGCTGTCGCATGCGCCAACCGCCGTTTAGCTGACGATTATGCTGCCTCGGGGTGAGTAATCGCAGGCCCCGGATATGCTCCCGATCGATCGCATGCCGTGACCGCCAAGTGACGGCGCCGATGGCGAGCGCGAGAGGAATCAGCGCGGTCCGCAGTGCATAGTGGGCGAACCAGATGGTAAATGGCAGGTGGTAAAGCTGCCGCCCGTTCAGCCAGTCCGTGAGCGGTATAAGCGGATACCAGCGCCCGGCGATCGGCATCTTCAGTCGGGGTGCGAAGAGGTTCAGCAGGGGCGCGCGGGTAATAATTCCTCCGATCACCCAGCGCCAGAAGTATGCGTGTCCCAAGCCAGGAAAGAACGCACCGGTCTCGTACCAGATGATATACAGCGTCAGGGTAATCCAGCCGAAGATCATCATGGTCAGGATCTGCAACCAAAGGTGCGCCCCCATCCGGGCGCGAGTCTGGTACGCCTGCCAGCGTGCCGCTTCGGATGCTCCACCGAACGCCATCGAAACCCTCCCCTCCCCTATTTTCCCGCCGCAGGCGGCGCGGGAGCTAAGTGTTGGGCAAGCTGCGCACGCGTTTTGGTGATCCGCTCATCGATGTTGCTGAGGAACTCGATGCCGCGCTCCGCTGTAGCACGGTCGATCGCGTCGAGTTGTTCGGGCGACAGCGCACCGGCGGTTTCCGCCATCATGTACATGCCGGTATGAATGCGCTGCAAGCCGTAGATAATGTGATGGAGCAGCACTGTGATATCTCTGGTCTCCGCGACATTCTGCGGGCTCTCTCGCGAGTCTCGTTGTAGATTTAGAAGTCGCTGGCGGATGTAGTCGGAACGTGAAAGACCGGACTGTCGTGCCGCGGCGGCGATAGTCTCCGCTTCCTCGGCCGAGACCTGGAAGGTGAGCATTTGGCGCTCTTTGTCGTCCACCGTATAACTCCTTGTATTTACTCAGTTATTAATTTAATAAGAGTTAATAAATTCCGTTATTAAGCTTTAAAATCAGGTACTTAGACCACTTTCGCATCCCCGAAGGGGGATACGTGATGTGTATGCCGGAAAAACGTGCTCTTGCACGTCACTGGACCTTCGCTTCGTGCTGCTGCTGGATGTACACATTTCGTACACATTTCGTACACAAGAACACTTCATGCTCCTTGGGAGGTTGGCGTACCATTAACGATGTGAGCATCGGCTGATTTGGCCAGGCCGTTGAGTTCCTCGGCCATCTGTTTTGCACACCGGCTGATGGCATCGACCAGTGAGACATTCACATCGAAACCGTTGACATCGGCGAGTGGACGCAGATGGTCGATTTCGCCTTTGAGCGAGACGGGTATGCGCAGGGTTATCGTCGTAGTTCGGTCTGCTTTGCGTTTGAGTACTGGCATGATGATGGAATCCTTTTGTTTTGCGGTTGGGTTAATTGCCTTTAGGCGGTTTGCTGGCACCGCCTGGGTTGATCGCGTCGGGATCGGTGGCCGCGATGGCCTCGTTGAGTTCCTCGACCAGCTGCTTGAATTCTTCGCGATGAACCGCGTCGCCGTCGTCGATGCCCCAGGCTTCGGCCACGTTTTCTGGTACGCGGTGATGACCCCGCGGTGGGTGCATTGAGCGTTGGTCAAGAGACCGCTGGCGATACTCATGCCACGTATGAGAATGCGCCGCTCATGATCGGTCATGTTCATTCCTCCTAGTGAGTTAAGGTTCGGACCTAACGGTTGGTTGTCGACAGAGGCACAGAACGTTCGACCCAGATCGGTTGAGCTATCACGTTGATCAATGTTTCAGGAATAGGGCCGAAGTAACGAGAATCCCAGCTCCTCGGATCCTTGCCCACGAGCCACAGATCGCTGGGGCCAAGAATGTATTGCCCATAGGGATAGTGCCGGGACAGTAGGGGCGCGCTGTTGGGGATCAATCTGCCGTTGATGTAGCTCCCTTGCGGCGTGACGGTCACGATATCGCCAGGCATGCCCGCGATCTGTTTCAGCGGCATCGCCAACGCCACGTACTTGCCCCGCTGTAGCGTCCCCTGGGTCAGACGATAGAGGCCTCGTGGTGAGGATGGCGAATGGTTACAGGCCAGTCCCAGCATCACAAACAGCGTCAGCAACAGGATCAGCATGAAGATAAACCCATTCACGCGTTTCATTGTGCATATGGTCCGGAGAAAACCATGTCGCGGGTTACGAGAATGCGGAAGTTGTAACCCGGCCGTATTGTGATCGTGGGCTTCACGTTGGCGAGCTGATTCATCAGCTGCCCTTCCTGAAAGCTGCCGAGCCGCTGCGCACCAGCGCCCAACGCTTCCTGTTCGGCGTTATACCCTTGCGCGCCGCCGTAAGTTGGATTTGATGCGAGCATGGTGCCTGCGGTGATGGCACTGATCAGTAGCGCTGGCGTCCAGGTGCGTGCGTAATGATTGTCGACGAGATCTTCGAAGCCGGGATAGCCTTGCGGATCGGCGCCGGGCATGTCGCCGAGATGCACATGCCCTCCATTCGGAAACTCAATATCATCCCAGCGGACCACGAGACTGGTGTCGTTTTGCACCACTTGGCTGCGCCCTCCCTGCGTGCCATGCAGCTTGCTGCCCATCGGGATGAGTGTTTCGGTCTGGGTAACAGTATCCTTCACGTCCTGACTGACTCGGCCCAGAACGTCACCAGGGTGATCGGAATCGATCCCGGTCTCGAGCGTTGCGTAAATCCAGGTCCAGGCACCAATCGTGTGTGCCGGCGCGGGCTGTGGTGACACGCTGATCGGCGAGTTGGCCGGGTTGCTCACGCTCACACTTACGCGCGGCGTCTCCAACGTATCGCCGTTGTCCTGTTTAACGCCGATGCCACTGTTGAGCGCTGCCATATATTCACGCTGGCGCGTGCGCTCCCATTCACTGATGGTCGGCTGGGACTTCGGTATCTGATACGCCTGCACTGCCGGCGGCGGTAATGTAATCGATGGTGGCGGTTCGGCGGGATGAAATGGCGACGACACAATATGCAGCGGCGCGGGCGTCGGCAGCGGAGTCGTCATGTACTTGTCGAACCACAGGTTGCTGTTGTTCGCCTCATGTACTGCGGGGGTGCTGGTCACCGGTAGCGGGTGATGACTCAGTGCATACAGAATGAAGCTGATCCCGACGCCGATGCCGCCGACGATCGTGATGGCGTACCACTTCGACACGCTTCGCGGGGTATTCATGGCGCTTACCTCGACGCGGTGATCTGGACGGCTTGACGATTAGCGCCCGTGCCCGAGGTCAGCACCGCTGATGGCAACAAGCGATCGGCCACGTAATATTGGCCGCGTACCTCATAGTTAACCGTCTCTTGCTGCTTGCCCTGCTGGCTCATCAGCGTCGGCATATCGGTCCCGGCGATATTCTGCGGGAACTCCAGATAGAAGTTATCGCCGTCGTCAAAGGCTAAGACGGGTTTCCACGGGACGGGCGGACCTTTGATCGTGTAATCAAAATTGAGCGGCTTCGACCAAGGCTGCGGCTCTGACGCCTGCGCGAGCGCTCGGCGGATTAAATCACGATGGTGCGCCTCGTCGGCGCGAATCTCATCGGGATAGTAGAAACTGACCTGCGGCTGATAGGACGCGCGCGTACGCAGCGTGAAGTGATAGCTGCGCTGGTTGGTGACGACGATCAGATCGGTAGCGATACCGGGCTCCTTCGGCTTGACCAGCACGCGATTGGCGCTGACCTTGATCGACCAGCGTTCGCTATCGCCGATACCGACGTCGTCAGGCTCCACCGTCTAGCCTGGCGCCAGCACGATCTCGGTCACGCGCAGAATTTGACAGTTCACGGCCGGCTGCCCGTGGGCATCGTACGGATAGATCGTGGTGATCCCATGACGCAACACCGGTTGCTTATCCTGCTCGATGGCGCTGCGGAGTTCTTCCGGCAGCTGCGCTATCGGATCAGGGCCAATATCAATCGCTTTCGGTGGCGGACTCGTCACCGAAGCGGGGACGTATGGGATGGAGTTTGGAGCTGATTGCATGGCACAGCCCGCGATCAGTAGCGCGGAGGCGAACAGTAAGAAGGGTTTCATTCCGATTGCTCCTGAGCCCAATCTAGGGTCTCGATGTAAATGCCTAACGGATTTCGATCAGTCGCTTCGTCATTCACGATCTTGGTGGTCGCGCGCCACTTTGTGAGTTGGGAGACGGTAGTGTTGTAGTCCGTCCGGGTCTCGTCCCAATCAGCCTGGAAGGTGCCGGGCGCGGGCAATTTGAGGACACGAATGTTGCTCACCTGAATCCACGACTTCCTGGCGATGTCGAAAGGGTTTCGGTCCTCTTGGGGGTCGTGATAATACGCATCCAGCTCATCGTGTGCTTGCAGCTTGACGAAGGCGTAGGCATCGAACAGATGCTCTTTTTGTTGCGGAATATCCGGCGTGGCGGTTTTGGCATTCCTGATGAACTGCTCAATTGCCCACTTGGTAATGGTGTCTTGCGCCGCCACAGGATTACCCAGGAGCGGCTGCACCATGCCGAGTGGCTCGCCCTTGGCATCTACCATCACGACATAGGGACGCATGCGCGGCTGATGCACCAAGACCAGCAGAACTGCCAATGCGAGACCCCAGCCGCCGCACGCGATTAAACTGATGAGCTGCCAGCGGGCATTCTGTTGACGCAGCAGATCGTCTTCGTAATGGATTAGTCGTGGAGCAGTAGCCATGAGCGGTTAGCCTTTTCCCTCAGGTCGACGTCAGCATCGATTGGAGGTTCGCGGCGAATATTTCCTGGGAACTGGAACTACCCGCGCTGTTGATGCCACCCGCAACCGCTCCAGTTCCGGATGCGCCTGCAAACGCAGCGGTCGCCCCGCCGCCCAAGGCAGCAGCCACCAGGCTTCCCGCGCCGGACGCACCAATACCCGGAATGACGGCGCCCACTACCAGCCGGCCAATGTAGGCCGGGATAGTCCATAGCAGCACCAGGAATACGAACGCCTCGGCAGCAATTTGGAGCGGGATCTCGATGTTAGAGGTAATAAATCCGGCGTGAGTAGTGAGCTCAACGACCCAGCCCGCCACCAGCGTTTGCGCTATGCCGAGAATGACCAGGGAAAAAAATAACTGCAGGCCGACACTAAGCACCGCACCGACGTAATGCGCGATCACATGGCTCGTAAAGCGAAACGCCCCGATGGGCAAGAAGATCGAGCAGCCAATCGCAACGACGTAGGAATCTATCAGCAGTTTTAGAAGCATCACTGCCGCTACCGTGAAGATTGCGAAGATTGCTAAGGCCAGGACCATGATGACGATCGTGGTGAGTGGCGTCCTCAACGCCGTTCCCAAGCCCACTGCGGTAAAAATGGTGTGGGCGAGGGTCCAGCCTTCCTGCAGGATGCCATCCGGGCTGAGGTTATCTGCGGAAAAGCCACTGACGAGGCCGCCCCACTCGGTAAGTGTTCCGATCACACCGTTGCGCATCCAATCCGCTGCATTAATGAACAAGATGTAAGCGAAGGTGACGGCGATCAGGCTGCGCACGAGATCTTCCGTCATGCCTGGAATATCGTGATTCACCACCATAAGGGCGAATACGCACATTAATTCGATGGTGCTTAACATCCAGAAAATTGGCGTCCCGAGGGCCAGAATCGGGCCGATCCACTGGCTAGTGCCGGTGGCGAAAGGCGTGAGTATATTTTGTAAAAGTTGCGGATCCATTCGATTGTTTTGCTCCTCGTTCGCAACACCATCGCTTAAAGGAATCCATGGGGTTGCTCAGCATCTTGCTGCTATTCCTGATCGGGAATGCCGCCAGTCAGTGGCGTCCGGCAATTGTTGAAGGTAGCGGCAGCTACGGTTCCGGTAATTCGGCAGCCGTGCGCAGCGGCTTCAGATCCGCGATACCAGCGATGCGTCGCGTGATCGCGGATGTAACCCTCTAAGACGAGCTTATTTTGAAAGACCGTCAGCCCAGGCTCTGGTGAGACGGTTGGTCGACTGGTTTGCCAATAAGTGACAGCAGTCGGGATTACGAGAGCCGCGAGAATTAAACTGAGCAGAATAAGGATAGCTATTTGAAACTTGGTATTCATTGCGGTGATATTCCCAAGCTGATGGTTTGCGCGCTCGTCGCTCCAGCCTGCGCGCGTTCGTTAAGTTCTTCGCCATTACGCAACGCTTCAATTGTGATTAGCGAGATCATCAACTGACGCAGCATCTGGATTTGCGTAGCGGCGGCGAGCTGCGCTTCGGTGCTAATTTGAATCGCCTGGAGGAGACCGGTAGACCCAACGTTGGCGCCCTCTATGCTGGTCAGGTAGACACTCTCGGCGTCGAAATCGGTGGCTTGCGTCTGCGCGACCTGCACCGCCGCTTGATAGGTAGCTAGGCCCATTGTCGCGATGGACGCATTTTGGGTAACGGCGTCAGGCAATAATGGCACCCAGCCGGGAAACAGCACCGCCATGGCCGCGGCGCTGATGCCTGCTCCGGTCAGCTCGCCGTCGAGCATGTCGAGGTATTGGCTGACGCCCTGATAAAGACCCGGATCGCCTGGCCTGCTGACTGACAGGGCGGTTGTGGCGGCGGCGGCCTGAATTGCTGATAACGTGGTATTCGCCGTACCCAGCGCGGCGGCCGTCTCAGCGGTGTTGGCTTCGGTGGCCGGATCGCTGACGATATCGCCGGCGCCCAGAATAGCCTGTGCTGACGGCACGAGAACGAGCAAGAATCCCAGTGCTGGAATGATCTGTAATAGCCTCTTTTGCATTGGAACTTATCTCCTCTGGACGAGCTAATTAGGGAGATCAGGAAGGTCAACCCGGCTATCATCGCGCGCCTGCCCATTGGTGTAAGCCGGGAGCCGGCCCAGCCAGGCATCGCAAAACAGATCGGGACCGTAGGTTTTGAGCAGGGTGTGAGCGTGCTCGACGTCCCGCGAGCCGGTGGCGGCACAGAGGCGCAGCGCGATCGGACCGAGATTCAGAGTGAAGAGCCGCCGCCCCGCCACCGAATGGAAAAAGTACTCGCGGCGGGGAGCGGCACGAGCGACGATTTCGATCTCCCTCTCAGACAATCCAAGTTTGAGATAGGCTTCACGAACGTAGGCGCCCGCCGCTTCCGGATTCGGCAGGAAAATCTTGCCGGGACAAGACTCCAGTAAAAGATCACGATAGGGGGAATTGCTGATCTCGGTGAGAGATTGTGTCGCCAGGGTAATCCCGGCATTGCGCTTACGGAAAGTACGGATCGCGTCATAGAGCCAATCTCGCGAAACTTCATCACTGAGCATCCTCCATGCTTCATCGACATAAATGAACGTCGGGTCAGTACCCATAGCCATTTCGGTCCCATGCAGGATTAGCTCGGTAGCAGGTGCGGCGGCGCGCTCCCCCAAGGCCACGAGGCCGCGCATTTCGTAGACGACCACCGTGCCGCTTCCAAGAGGCGGGTAGACGGCTTCTCCGTCAAAGATGTGGCCCCACTTGCCGCCCATGACGTAGTTGGCCAGCACGCCGCGGAGCCGCTGATCCTGAATTAACGTGGCGAAGATCCCGAGCCTGCGGATATTCAAGTCCTTGGCCAGCTCCAAAGCGCTGGTTAAGTCGGCTGCTTGAATCTCATCGAGAGACACTCCCCAGCGCTGAAACAGGCGTGTGAACCAGTCAAAGAGCCAGCCCACGCCGTTTTCATCGTCGAGATGGCGCAGCGGTGACAGCGGCGAGGAATTGTCGGCTGCCAACTCGATGTAGGTAGCGCCTAAGGCATGAGCGAGCACGAACGAGGAATAGTCGAGATCGAGCCAGACGATCTGCGCGTCGGGCAGTCCTGTGGTGGCGGCGACCATCGTCCCTAACAGCGCCGACTTGCCAGTCCCGCTGGGGCCGATGATCAGTTGATTAGAGACGCCGCCAATATGGGTTGGTGGATAAAAGGGTTCTTTACCGCTACCTCCACAAGCCAAGGGCACCGGCGTGTCCTTGTCGTAAAAGGGCGAATCGACGAAGGGCGTGCCCGGCCAGTGCTCCACAGGCAGGGTCAGCTCGGCAAAGTTGCCGGCCGTGACCAGCGGCCGGCGCACGTTCGACCAGCCATCACCCGGCCAGGTGCCTTGAGCCGCTTCCACCGCATTGGCGTCTTCGACGCGGGCGGTCAGGCCCATTGCCGAAAGATCCTTTACCAGGGCCCGCGCTCGCGCGGTGGCACGCTCGGGGTCGATGTCCTTGACGACGGCGGTGATGGTACACCAGCCGAACGGCATCCCGGCGGACGCGGCGGACATGGCCTCGTCGACTTCGGCCACCTGCTGCTCGGCGTCCTGGTGGAGACTCTTCCGCCGCTCGACATGCAGGGCGCGCAGCACCATGTCGAATATCGAGCCTTGCGCCTCGCGCACCCAGAAGATGCGTTCGAGCTTCAGGGCGTCCTGCGTGTCGACCGGGTCGAGGCAAATAAAGCGGGCCGAGACCGTGAGCAGGCCCGGATTGCGCAACAGCCCAGCCAGCATTTGGGGCATAGTGGCGCCGGGGTAAGCGGTAATGCAGACGGGGCGCAGATGTAGCTCACCCATCCACGGGGCGACGCCGCCATACCAGCGCTCGGAGGCGATTACCTCGTTCAGGCGGACGCGCCCGGCCGGCAGGCGCGCGGGAAAATCACGGCCGGTAACGGCCAGTATTAGATCGCGAAAGGTTTCCTCGGCGTTGAGGCGGCGTAAATTGATCGTTCCGCCCAGCGCATCCTGAAAGGCCTTCATGCGCTCGCGGAAGCGCTGCAGCACCTGGTCTACGTGCGGATTCCAGTCACCCGAGCCAAACAACGCCGAGCGAATATGCGATTGCGCAACCGATTCAACCTGGGTCGTTACATATAACCGGCTCAGCATGCGCCAGTAATTTTCGGCTTCGAATTGACTGCGGCGCTCATCGTCAATCAGGCGCGCAGCACCGGAAGGGAATTCACGATCAGGGTAAGAGAGGTGCGGCAGGCGGTAAAACTGCACCTGGAGCATGTCATCGGTGCCCAGATGCCGCATAGCTTCCACCATGCGATCCGCGGCACCAGCGAGTTGGGCGGGGCTTGATGACTCCAGCGGCAAGCCGCAGAATTCGAAACCGACCATCAGCCCCCTACCCCGCAAGTACACTTCCCCTTCTGAAGTAAACGAGCCATAGGGCACAACTGAGGCGAGTGAATTATCGGTTTTCATAGACCTTACAGCATCCACTTGTTCCGCTTGGGCAACACTGGCTTAGGTTTCCCGTCGCGGGTGTAGGCATATCCATTGGGCTCCCGAATTAAAGGATGCGAGAGGGCGCGCGCGTACACTGCAAGCCACTGCGGATCGACCTTTGCCGATTGGCGCAATAGCCATTGTCCGGGCCAGTAGAAAATCGCCGCGACTAACAGAATCCACCACCAGTGCGTGAGCACCGCCATGAGGACCATGGCGATCACGAGGAAACCGTTAATCGCCGTCAACTTCCACTCCGCACCTCTTTTCAATTTCGGCCGGGTCAGTGAGTTATAGACGCGCATTACCTGATCAGCGCCCCTGCGGTGGGAAAAAAATAAGTCATGAAGAGCAGCGCGGAGGCGATGAAGGTGCCGCCGATAATCATCCCGACACCACTCCAAAAGCCCACGCCTTCAAGCCCCCGGCCCGTCATGAACATGACGGCGACGACCGCGAGACCCGCGAGGATCAATAAGCCCGCGATGGGGCCGCTGAACATAGTCGTCGCTTGGGTATAGACCGTATCGAGCGGCGTCCCCGATGTGGCCGCTAAAGCCGAACCGGCCGTGATCAGGGTCAAGCCAAAAGTTTGAACTGCAATATGGCGTTTCATGCTCTTTCCTCCTCGGAAAATTTAATTTGTGAATTCCCCGCAAGCTCTTTGATCTCCGTCACGGCTCGGCGGCCGTCCGGCATTCGTTCCAGGAACACCACCAAATCGATGGCCTCGCGAATGAATTGCTGATCGCATTGCGCCAAGCGCGCGAGACGGGTCAACGCCTCGTCACAGGAATTCGCATGGATGGTTGAAAGGCCTCCTGAATGGCCCGTGGCTGCGGCTTCGAGCATGTCGCGCGCTTCCGGCCCGCGAACTTCGCCCACGATGATTCGGTCGGGCCGATCGCGCAGGCTCTCGAATACATGGCGCTTTAAATCCGCGCCGGCGGTAGCAAACCGTCTTACGACATTGCCTGGTCGCGGCTGGATCTCGCCCGCGTCCTCAATGATCAGCAGCCGTTCAGTAAGCGGGATCAGGTTGATTAGGGAGTTGATTAAAGTCGTCTTGCCGGAATTGGTGCCGCCGGCGATCAGGATCGTCGACCGGTTTAAAATGGCGATCTGGATATGGCCCGCCTGGGTCGCCGTCATGAAATCTAAAAGCAGCCGGAGCATCCGGGCATGAGCCCTGATCGAGAAGCCGGGACCGTCGCTGACCGGTGGTAAGGCCGCGTGGTAGCGAAAGCCATTAGGCAAGACACAGTTTAAGAATGGCGCACCCGGCTGCAGCGATTGGCCGTCGAGAGTGGCCAGGATGCGGGTTGCGGTAATGATTGCGGCGGGCAGGAGCGTCGCTTCCAGCGACCGCATCGGGCCGCTGCCGTCATCCACAAATAGACGGCAGACCCGGGCTGCCGGATCGTAATTCACGGACAATTCCTGGGTGGCGGGATTATCCAATTGCTCGACTACGATCGGGCCCCAGATCCGCCGCACCGTTGCATCCAGCACGGCGTCGGCACAGAACATCGCGCCGCCTTCCGTTTTAAGCCCTCGCCCGCCGCCACCATTACGCTCAGATCGCCTCAAGTTCTGTTCGCCTCCGGCAAGTCCTCGTGATCCCCTTTGATGCGGCTGTCAGCCTTCACCAGGGCTCACTGTCAATTTCAACGCGGATCGGTTCGATGGTCATGACCATCGCTAATTTATGCAGTGACGTACTTGTGTAATTGCGCAATTAATTAGTCAAAGAAAAAGCCGGCTGTCAAGCCGGCCTCTTCTTGCCCCTTATTTATTTGCGTTTCAGGCCATCAGGTACCCGAGCTTCAACAGCCGCACCCGCGCCGCAGCACTCGACACGTCAAACAGACTGGTCATTCGTTTGATCAACATCTGCCCATCGATCCCGCCATCGGCCATGGGCACACTTACGCCTCGCTCCTTACCGAAAGCCTGGGCCAGGAGCTCTACCCGCCAGCGCGGCATCAATAACGCTCCGCTCACATAATTCGCCTGCCACTCCATCCAATCGGTCATGCCGTCGAATCCTCCCTCCACCGTGCGCGAATAGCAGCATAGGGGCACGCCCGTCTGGAGAAGCTGATGGTGGAAGCGATCGTAGAGCCACGTATGGAGGATGAGGTGTCCGTATTCGTGGGCCAGCGTGGTGCGGTAGCGATTGGCGCGCTGGAACTCGCGCCGCAAGTGACGGTTGATTTGAACTTTTGGTTTTGCTCCGGGGAAGAACCATGTCACCCCGTGAATCTCTTCGCCGGGTCTATCCGCGATCAGCTCACTATGAAGATCGAGCTCCTCGGCCTCGCGGTCGATCAAGATGAGCAGGTCCTGCGTCGGCACTCGTGCCGGCGGCTGTCCGTAACGGCTCTCAAGAAAGGGCGTCAGGATCTCTTCGCAGCGCTGTTCGAGCTCGTCGATCTCCCAGTGCGGGCGCTCGGGAAAGCGACCGGTGTAGTCGGGTTTCAGAATCATCGCTTCTTATCTCCGCGTCCATCCCCTTTTCTGCCCTGTTGAAGCGATCGGCGAAATGCCTGGTAGGCGACGGCCACCTGCTTCGGATCGTCGTTTTCTCCCGGCTCCAAATCGGGCGGCACGCGTTTGGCCCAGAAATAAAGCACATCGGCGGGCAGCTTCAGAATTTCGGCCATCTGATCGAGCAAATAATCGAGTGGTTTCCCCCGGTCATGCTCCAAATAATTTAGATATGAAGAAGTAATTGGGCGGCCATCGCGATTTTTCAACAGCGCGGCCATCTCCAACTGGCTGATACCAAGTTCCTTTCGGCGCTGCGCAATGAATTGGCCCAGAGTTTTCACAATTGCGAAATTTCTAACACAACCAAATGCTTTAGCTAATCCCCCTTCCCTTTTCTTGCCCTTAGATATCCCCCGGGAGACTTCACCTTGTCGTGCCCTCCTGAATGAGAATGATCCGCTGGTTTTCCGCGCGCCATATCCAGACAATATCGGCTCGATGGAGATCGCCGCTATAACGCGCATCGCTATTGAAATTCGGCTAGCGGTCGAAGCGCTGGCAATTTCGAACGCCCTGCCCTGCCGCACGCTTCGGCTTATTTTACAGGTGTGGCGCTGTCACATGATGGCGGGCATGAGTCTTCGGCTGACGCTCTTTAAGCACTGTCAAAGCCGTTGGGTCGTGATCTAGGAGAACCAAGGCGCTGCTAATCGCCCGGCTCGGCAACAGATCGCCAGTTTCGTATTTTTGAAAGGCGCGCGGGCCGCCGCCAATTAGCTCCCCCGCCATTTCCTGGGTGAGGTGGAGCTTTTTGCGGATTCTTTTGATTTCCTCCGGCTCAAGTAGTCCTTCGGTGCGAGCCTTAAGACGGTTCAACGCACGATCAGACACCTTCATATCACCACCCGTGTGGATGCTTTCCTTCGACCGATCGCAATACCAGCCTGGCATGTTCACGGTGATGCTCTCGCCCTTGTAGTTCAGAGTGAGAGGCCGCTCATCGCGGTGCATCGGTGCCCCCGTTTTGGGACAGACTGGATTAGCCATTGTCTTTCTCCTTAAACGACAGCAACAAAAATTCACTCACGGTATCAGCCGTGAATTTGACGTAAAGCGTCCCGACAGATGAAGGGACGTGATACACGTCCTGCCAAACCCGGTGATCCGCATAAGAGGTCATGGATTTGAAAAACTGCGCCCTCTCCATGGTCTGGATCGTTGCCACGATTTCAGAGCGACCGAACCCAAGCGTTGCGGCAGTTCTCACGGCGACACCCGTTATGTGGAGCCTTCCAACGCTGCTAAAAGCAGTTTTGAAAGCGTCGAGGTCGTAAGTGGGCTTCCGCTTCTCTGCCATACCGGATAATACACCATAATGGTGTATTAACAAGTTCAGGGTTTGAAGTTAGGACGTGATGCCTGGGAGGGGAGTTTCAAACGATCTTCGAGGGGGAATTTCACATGATCGCGACAATTCTGACGGACGCGGCCGTCTTCCGCGGCCTGTATAAGCTGGTAAGGCAGGTCCGCGAACTCAAACGCCGAGACGTAGAGATTGGTATCGGCGGTGACCTCGACCACTTCAGCGGTCTTGCCGCTGTTCTTCCCGGTATTCCGCTATCAGCCGCGGAATGTCAGAAGTGGTCCCGGTTGTTTGAACAACTTCCCCCGATTTATAAGTGGGTTCCGGGTGGGTTGAGACAGGTGCGGAGTTGTCCACGGCGGCGGTCGGCGCTTGCGACGAACCGACCGACGCGGTGGGCAACTCGGGGCGCATCACCTCCGCTGGCGCGATCCGCAAACTGGCGTTTCACGATATTGCCCGTGCGCAGACCGAAGGCCTTGAAAGAGTCCCGCAGGGTTCCTTCGAGCTGGCGCACCTTGCGCATCAACAGTTCACGGGCGTCAGCAGGAAGCGCAGACGCTGGCTCTCATCGGTTTTGACATGCATCGCAACAGGCCGACCTTCATCGCGAGCGCAAAGAGATGCGCATCCTTGCGATCGGTCGACCGGCGAAGCCTTGATTACCACCCCTGTTCCGCTCGCCAATCACGCAGACTGCGGTCATATGCAGCAACACATCCAACCTGGCGTAATGTTTCATATGACGTGTTCTCCTTATTTTCCGCTGGGTCGCGAAGCGGCCCTTTTTCCCGCCGCCTTCAGGGCGGCGGCGCGGTATTTTTGATTTTGGGTTAGCCGTAGGCCGTTCCTTTTGGGGGTGTGCCCTGTAATCAGCGGGCGCAAGTGGAGAGGCCTAATTTTCTGCGGATTGTTCTGAAATCCGAGTAAGTACGACGCTCCTTGCTTCTGTCCGCGGTCGGCGCCTAAGGACCGCCGCATGATGGCATTCGGAGCGGGCGCAGCATTCTGGGTGACGTGGTGAGATAATTCTCCCACAGTCGGCACACCCCACGCTGTCGCCCGAGCCATAATCGTCGTCAACTTTTGCTCGTCTTTCAAAACCTTATCCGCAAGATAGTTCAGGCCGCGCTCGCCGTCGGAGCGTCCCAACGGAAATCGGTACCATCGAGCCACATCCGATGCAGGATAACGGCAAGTTTGCGCGCCACCGCGACACGGGCCCGTTTGATGCCGCGGCGCTCGGCGATTTGGAGTCCCCACTGTTTCACCGCCACCGATCGCTTCAGCCGCCCGAGCACGAGCGTCGCGGATTCGTAGAGCAGATGGCGCATCATGGCGTCGCCATACTTGCTGATGCGGCCACTGCGATCGGTCTGGCCCGATTGATACCTGCGCGGCGTCAAGCCCAGATGCGGCGCAACCATCGCCGACTGGCGAAAGCGTTGCGGCATATCGATGGTCGTACGAAAGGCCAGCGCCACCACGGTTCCCACGCCAGGCGCCGTCATTAGCCGGCGGCAGACCGGATCCCGGCGAGCGGCCAGCAGCACCATGCGGTCAAGGCGCGCCAGTTGTTCGAGCATGGCTTTACGTGCAGCGAGCATCGGGCGCATCACCTCCGCCAGCAACCCCTGCCCTTGCGCCAGCTCCCTGGCGCGATCCGCAAACTGGCGTTTCGCGATATTGCCCATGCGCAGGCCGAACGCCTTGAAGGAACCGCGTAGGGTGCCTTCGAGTTGGCGCACCTGGCGCACAGCAGCTCACGGGCGGTCAGCAGGAAGCGTAGACGCTGGCTCTCATCGGTTTTGACATGCACCGCACGATACAGCCCGGCCTTCATCGCGAGGGGGATGAGATGCGCATCCTTGCGATCAGTCTTGACCGGTGAAGCCTTGGCGAAAGCCTTCATGTGCCGGGTTTCGATACAGACGGCGCGCACGCCGTGTTCAACCAGTCCGCTATACAGGTACGGCGCCAGCAGGCCCGCTTCGAGTCCGGCCAACGAGAGCGTAGCAGCGTAAAGTTGCAGAAAAGCGGCGATCGCGTCCGGCTCACTGGGAACCTTGCCCTCGGTCACCACCCTACCCCGTTCATCAATCACGCAAACCGCGGTCAACTTCAGCGAGACATCCAACCCAGCGTAATGTTCCATATGAGGTTCTCCTTATTTTCCGCTGGGCCGCACAGCGGCCCTTTTTCCCGCCGCCTTCAGGGCGGCGGCGCGGTAGTGTCTGGAATTTCTGGGTTCGCCCGTAGGGCGCTCCTTGTGGGGGTAAGGCGGGTGGGTTGGGTTCGAGGCGCCTAGGGGGCGAAGCCCCCTTTTGAGCCGGCGTTTGGTTGTGGTACTTCGCGGCCATCGGTTTGGGCTGATTACGCTATCTGGGGAGGGTTGGGTTTGAGCCGGCAGGGGGCGGAGCCCCCTAAGAGGCGGTGTTGTGTGGGTGGGTTAGTGTTTCAAGGATTGTCTGCAGGTGGGTGGGGATAATATCGGGAAAGACTATAGGTAGTTAATTAGAGGATTGTCCTGCAAAGTGAGCGTGGTTTTGACTGAGGCGCTCCTGCAAAGTGAGCGTGGTTATTCCTGCAAAGTGAGCGTGGATAACTTCTGATTTTTCAAGGATTTTTGGCCATGAGGCACGGGCCGTCAGCTCCTGCAAAGTGAGCGTGGTTTTGACTGAGGCGCTCCTGCAAAGTGAGCGTGGTTTTAGGCCCTAGAATGGCCGATCAAGCCTTGGATTTCTTAGAGGCCGGGTTCGCTATAATCATGAACCGCTTACCCACGGGCGGGGGGCTGTTGCGGGCCATCATACCCCTGCCGTCCAGCTCGATGCGGGCGGTCTGATAGCGACGCTGGACTTGAGCAAGGGCCACCCGGAAGACCTTCTTGAAGTTGTCCATTCGCTGATAATCGGGACCGAATTGTTCCTTAAGGTTCGACCAGGCGATAAAAGCGGGTTTCCTCGGGTCGATACGGTGGAGCCGTTGCGCAAGCCAAGCGTAAATATCGAGACCCAACGCGGTGTGTGCCAGCGCGCCCAGGTCGGCTTCGTTGAGCGGCACGGCATGATGTTTCAGGCTTTCAAAATATTCGGGAGAGAGGCAGACGGTTGAAGGCCAGAGGGCGCGCTGATGCTCGTCCTTCTGTAGCCAGAGGTCGAAGGAAGTGATCACGTGGGTATTTATGGCGACAGCACGCTCAGCCTGAAACATCGCCAGGCGCACAGTGGCCGTGGAGAGGCAAGCAAGCTGGTATTTAAACATGCGGATTTCGCGCCCAGTGGCGAAGCCTCGAATGCGTCTTACAAAGCCCGAAAGGCTGTCTTCGATCTTAATTTGTGGTGAGCTTTGACGGAGAGCCTCGGCATTGAGGTGGGCAAGGATAAGACGGGGCTTCGTTCCCCAAGGCAGGCTCACATCAACATACTTGCCACTCGCGGGGTCAGGGATAGCGCCAGCTTCAATGCGCAGAGTGACATTCCCTTGTTCGCGCTCCCATATCCGCACATCGTCGCCGGGATCCCGGTAGGGTAAGCCGGTCTGACAGAGAACTGAGTGTTGAAAGCAAATTTCGCGATCATGCTCAGGACATGGTTCGAGCAAGCGATTCTGAACGCGGGTCAGCGGTTTAAGCATCCTAGCCGCGACTTGGACGTGAGGACGAAGTTCGCGCGGTATGACCTGTTTCAGGATGTCCCCTAAGGGCAGCAATCCGCTGTCTTTGTCGTTCATTCAGTCTCATCCTTACATCCAGAGGAAATCGCTCGTAAGGGCGCTATCATAACGCGGGTTTGATTCCCGTCATGTCTCATTTCGCGCCGCCCTCCCCTGCCCCATCCGGTCGTCGTCATTTACGCATTATTTTCATGAATTATTGAAACCATTCATTCAGCAATTCATTCGTTTTAAGGGCGCTCGTTTCGGTCCTTAGCCCTTATGTCTAAGAGGGCAATGGCTCAAAATGGGAGCGATCAGCTGGTTTGATTCCCGTCACGTTCCATTTCGAACCCCCCTGTCCCACCTCACATTCTGTTATCGTCGCTTAGGCGGTTGTTTTCATGAATTCCTGAAAACATTCACTCAGCAATTCATTCAGTTTGAGATTCCGATCAAGAGCTGCCTGTTTGAACGCCCGAACAAACTCAGGGGGCATCCGGAATTGAAGCGGAATAAGCTCCGCAGAGGGTACGACGCCCCGCTGCCGCATTGCACCTTGGGAGCGCGGTTTCGCCGGAGCCAAATCGGCGGAGGTAAGAGCGACAGCCTTAGCCATGAGCAACGCTCCTTTCACGTTTTGCTGTTTTCACTCTTTCATTAAAGCATGATTTCACGTCGCGCCATAGACCGGCGACTTCCTGAGCGGCGGGGCTCTTGGGCGCAAGTTCGGGAGCAGTACGGCCGCCAGTCATAGCCATAGCGTAAGGCACGCGGTCGGCAATAAACGCTTGCGCGACGCGGCCATGTTCGGAGAGGGCCGCAATCGTCTGGGCCGTGATGCTCGCCTGGGCCTTGGCCTGGGTAATGACGAACAAAAAGGGCTTTCCCGCATCTTTCACAAGCGCAACAGTTTCTGACACAGCCCAAAGATCGGCGGGGGAGGGGCGTACCGGAATTAGAACGAGGTCAGCCAGGTCGAGCGCCACAGCGCTCTGGTCGGAAATAGTCGGAGGTGTGTCGATGAAGCAATAGGCTGCGCCACGCTCAGTCAGGCTTGCCAAGCCGCTGGCGAGGCGCGCAAAGGGTACATCGGCGCGTTGCGGCGTGTCCTGTTCACGCCGTTCATGCCACAGGCTCAACGTCGCCTGTTTGTCGGTATCGATCAACCAGGCTGGTGCATCGCCGGCGCGCTCCGCCTCGACAGCCAGATGAGCAGCAAGGGTGGTCTTGCCACTGCCGCCTTTCTGCGAGGTAATAACGATTGTTTTCATGAAAAAAACCTTTCATGCAGAATGCAAAGCATGATTTCATTAAATATAGCCGGACAGGGCGGGATGGTCAACAGAGGGGGAAAACCGGCGCGAGTATTTATTGCCAGGATTTCTCGTTTGACTGGCAGGGTAGGGGGCAAGGTTGGGCATCCTAGTCTCGAAAATCCGGCAAAGGCGAAAGTCGTGCGAGTGGAGGCAGGAAGGCGCGCACGATTTACGGCAAGGATCAGCGCCGCACCCTGAACAAAACTGGTTGAGTGGCGTACAGGTCGAAAGGGTAGGGCGCCCGACGCGTCCGGTCATTTCGTCAAACCGGGAGCCCGTGTCGCCGCCGATCTAAATGACAACCTTGTGCATGAAAGCCGGCGCCGGTCCCCACAACTCACAAGCGCATGCTGGTGGTGGTCGAACGAGCGCGCTGCGGAAAATTGGATGAACCCGAGAGCGCGACCCAGTATCACTGAAATGGCTCCTCATGCTGGCGTCAGCCGATTATCTGGTAATGCAGTCGGAATGCTGAAGATACAAGGGGAGGGGACGAGGGCGGTGCAGTGGCGAAAGTCTGCGCGCGGAGAGAAATCTGATCGCCTTTTCGAATAGACGACTGCTGCAGATCACGACGGAGGGGAACGGGCAGGACTATTTCGAAATAGTATTAAGTCAGACCGCGCGTTAAGTTTGGGAGATATCTACCTGGGAAAGCGAGAGTGCGGAGGTAAGCGATGCCGCAGAATGTCGTTGCCGATTCTTTATCTTCGAGCGTTGGCCTAATGACGCCGCAAGGGATCGGCGAAAAACGATCAGGCAATTGAAGCCCCATTCTAAGCATGTGACGACAAATACAACCCACGGTGCCAATAAAAGAGTACGGTGAGGATCTTGAACATCGACCGATGATCGCGAACGAGATTTTCCATGTTCATCTTTTCCCTAGGCTGACGGGCCATTCACATTTCCATGGAAGCCTACCTTATTCGACGTATTCCTGCAGAAGTGAACGTTATTTTCGCCATCCCGAAACTCAAAGCTGCGAACATTGATTTCCATGAGCTTCGACGAATTCTTCGAAAAAGCTGTGGAGGATAAGCCGCTTCCGTTCCAGCGCAGATTTGCCGAGGCGGACTCCTTACCACAACTCGTTCGTGTTCCCACCGGGTTGGGAAAGACTGCCATGGCCGTGATCGGCTGGCTCTGGCGGCGTTTGGGCGCCAGCGATGAATGCAGGGCGGCGACACCGCGGCGGCTGGTGTACTGCCTACCTATGCGTGTGCTCGTGGAGCAAACAGCGGAGAACGCGCGCAACTGGCTCGGCAAGCTGAGGGTCGCAAATGCCATCGAGGGAGATGGGCCAGCCGTTCATGTGCTCATGGGGGGAGAAAACTCGGAGGAGTGGGACCTTTATCCCGAACGCGAGGCGATTCTCGTTGGCACTCAGGACATGCTGCTTTCGCGCGCGCTCAACCGTGGGTACGCGGCGAGCCGGGCACGCTGGCCGATACAGTTTGGCATGCTGCACACCGACTGCCTTTGGGTGTTCGACGAAATTCAATTGATGGGGGCGGGTCTGGCGACGACGGCCCAACTTGAGGCGTTCCGGCGAACGCTGCCGCACGAAGCGAGCGAGCCTTCGCGCACCAGCCGTGACGGAGGCAGCGTGTGGATGTCCGCGACGATGCAGCGCGATTGGCTCGAGACGGTGGACTTCGGACCTTTTGCCACGAGTGCACCGAAGCTCGAGTTCGACTTCGAGACGGAAATCGCGACCGCCCGGCTGGACGAAAAGGTTCGCAAGACTCTGGAAAGTCGCTGGAATGCCGAAAAGCCGTTGGCAAAGAGCCAGGCGAGCGGCGGCGATATGGAGAGCCTCGCGAGAGAGGTTCTGCAAGCTCACAAGCCTGGTTCGCGGACGATCATCGTGGTCAACACAGTCCGGCGGGCGTGCAGACTATTCGCAGCATTAGAGAGCGATAATCGGGGTGACCAACACAAGAAGAACAAGCGGAAAGGAGTCCAAAGTTCGGGGAGCGAGGCGGCCCCATCCTCGACCCTCGCACCCCGAATTATTTTGCTGCATTCGCGATTCCGGCACGAAGATCGGCAGAAACATCTGGATGATGCGCTCGCCAACCCGACTGGCGCTGGCACGATCGTAGTCAGCACGCAAGTTATCGAAGCGGGCGTCGACGTGAGTGCGACTACACTGTTCACGGAGCTCGCCCCGTGGGCTTCACTTGTACAGCGTTTCGGACGATGCAATCGGCGCGGCGCAGACAATGATCATGCGCAGATTTTCTGGACCGACCTGCCCAAGGGCGATGCTGAAGCTAAACTAGTGGCGCTCCCTTATGAATTGGATGATCTCAAGAAGTCCGCGGTCGATCTGGAAAAGTTGACAGATGTAGGCCTGAAACCGCTGTCTCAGCTACCGATCGAATTGCGCTTCGAACATGCTCACGTCGTTCGCCGCAAGGATTTGATCGACCTGTTCGATTCCACACCGGACCTGGCAGGCAATGACATCGACATCGACCGCTTCGTCCGCCAGATTGACGAAAGCGATGTACGGATCTTCTGGCGCCATTGGGATCGTCCCAAAGGCCATGAATCACCTCCGGACGACGAGACCGCTCCACGACGCGACGAACTGTGCCCCGCTCCAATCGGGAGCGATAAGAACCCCGGCTTTCGCCAATTCGCGAAGGAGCGTGGCGGTGATATCTGGCGCTGGAACTTCCTGGATAAAAAATGGGAAAGCGCCGTCGCGAGGAAGATCGTGCCGGGGCAGGTATATCTCGTTCACTCGGATGCTGGCGGTTACTCATCCGAGCTTGGTTGGGACCCAAGGAGTACGGTCCGCGTCGAGCCCCTCGGCGTGAACAACGGAGAGAAACTGAAGGCTCCCGACGATAATGACGCCGACCAACCGTCGCAGAGCAGTGTCTGGCAAACGATCGCGGAACACGTCGACGACGTGTGTACCGAACTGAAAAGTATCGTGAACGAACTGCCGCTTAGCGATTTTGAAGCACAGGCGATGCAGCACGCGGCGCGCTGGCACGACCGCGGAAAGGCTCACGCGGTATTTCAGGCAGCACTACCTGGCGTGCCAGATAGCACGAAAATCTGGGCCAAGGCGACGGGCGTCTGGAAGCGGTACGACCGGCCGCACTTTCGTCATGAACTTGCATCGGCATTGGCGGTGCTCGACCCGCACAACGACAAGATATGCGACGGGATCCGGGATCTCGTCGCATATCTTGTAGCTGCCCATCACGGCAAGGTTCGTCTCTCAATCCGTTCGCTGCCGAATGAACATCATCCGCCGCCGCGCTCTCACAGTGCTGGCGGTGATCGACGGTTCGCGCGGGGCATATGGGATGGAGACCAATTGCCGGAGACGGACCTTGGTGGCGGCGTGACCGCGCCCGCCGCCACGCTTTCGTTGGAGCCGATGGAATTGGGTCTTTGTGCGGAGCCGCCCTTTGCGGATCTACCATCCTGGGCGGAACGAATGCTCCACTTGCGCGATCAGCTAGGGCCATTTCGCCTCGCATATCTGGAGGCGTTAGTGCGCGCGGCAGACATGCGCGCGAGCCGCGATGCCGAACGGCGGGAAGCTGAAACCCAGAGTCGCGCGGTGGCAGCGGTAGACAGGGAGCCCCTCAGTGGTTGATACGGACCGCCATGATATCGAGCTTGCCGGCTGCACGCCGGAGCCACTGATGGCGTATCTCAAGTCCTTGGGAATCCTGCGGCTGGTCAGCGAACAGAAAGACGCCGAAGCGCGCGGCTGGTGGGAGAATGACGTCTTCTGGATGCGATCTTTTCTCGACCGCGATGCGCTCGTTAGCTTTTTCGTTGATGAGTATCGCCCCACGCCGATCGTCGCACCGTGGGCGGGAGGTTCAGGATTCTTCAAAAAGGACAATAAGCAGGCAGTCAACGCACTGAGCGAAAGCAACTCGCAGCGTGTCCGTTTGTATGCCGAGGTCATCAGCAAGGTCCAAGAGATCATCAAGGAAGAGCGTATAAGCGAGATACCGCGCGACGATGACAAGGCTCACCTTATTCGCCGCTACCGGAGCGAGCTGCCGGATGAAGTTGTTACCTGGATGGACGCGGCGATGGTGTTGCAACAAGACAAACAGAATTTCGCTCCGTTGCTGGGCACTGGAGGCAACGATGGGCGCCTCGATTTTACGCAGAACTTCATGCAACGGATCGTGTCACTCGGTTTGCAAAAGGCCGAGGCTAGCAAGAGCAATTCATCCTCATTGATCGAGAATTCTCTATACGCAATGGCGGCAACACTCGACTCAGCCAGCATTGGCCAGTTCGCGCCGGGACGCGCGGGTGGTCCTAATGCGACGCAAGGCATGGAAGGTGGCTCGACAGACAATCCGTGGGATTTCGTCTTGATGATTGAGGGAGCACTGTTTTTCGCGGGCGCAGCGGCGAGACGATTGGGTATTGCGGGGGCATCACGCGCTGCGTTCCCGTTCACCGTCCGAGCGGTGGCCGCTGGATTTGATTCCTCAGCGACAAAAGACGAGATGCCGGCGCGTGGAGAGCTTTGGCTTCCCCTTTGGACGCGACCCACGAGCACGAGCGAGCTTCGCCAGCTCTTTGGGGAGGGCCGCGCGGAAGTCTCTGGACGACCTGCACGAGACGGAATCGATTTCGCCCGTGCTGTGGCGGGGTTGGGCGTCGATCGGGGCATTGCGGGATTCAGCCGGTTCGGCTTCCTCAAGCGCAGCGGAAAGGCTTTCTTGGCCGTACCGCTGGGGCACTTTGACGTCATCGAGCGTTCGGCCGTCGACCTCCTGCGCGAAACCGATGGTTGGCTGGATCGATTCCGCTCGGCCTGTTTGGCTAGGGAGAGCCCGCCTCGATTTTCTTCATCCCTCCATTTAATCAACTCGGCCATCTTTGAATTTTGCAAATATGGCGGAGCATCGCTCTTTCAAGAAATCCTCGTGGCGCTAGGCGCGGCCGAGCGTACACTAGCCGGCGCTGAACGCTTCAGAGATGACCGGAAACTCCGTCCGCTCACCGGGATGTCCTCGGCATGGATCGAGGCGGCCGACGACCGATCGAAGGAATTCGCTATCGCGAGGGCGCTGGCTTCAGTTCGTGATCCCGAGATAAAGATCGGTCCGCTCCGCGCAAACCTTGAGCTCGTGGACTGGAAACAGCGCTGCAGCAAGTGGGCCGAAAAGGACCGCGCTGTCGTCTGGAGCGCCGCGACACTGGTAACCAATCTGGCTAATGTGCTCCAGCGACGGATCATGGACGGCGCGCGGGCTGGTTGCGAGCGTCTGCCGGTGGTCTCCCGCGTAACTGCGCCGCTCGACACGGTCGCCGCGTTTATTGCTGGCGAAATCGATGATGAGCGTATCGAGAAGCTGCTCTGGGGTCTCATGCTTATCTCCGATGCTGGAAACCGCAGTTTTGGGGCTCGCGGGGCGAACGAGACTCCTATACCGCGGGCATATGCACTTTTGAAGTTACTATTTCTGCCACAACCCCTCGTCATCGATCGCGGTTCAGACGGTAGACTTTTCGGACGCATGCTGCGCAACAACGAGTCGGGCGGAATTGCCATCGGCCGCGAACCATCCATCCTTCAGCTACTTCGCGCAGGCCAGCTTGGCGAAGCGTGCAGGATCGCCATGCGCCGCCTTCGTGCTTCGGGCCTCGATCCCATGCCCACACCGATCCGTGGTCTTCGTATCCGAGACGCGGATTGGCACGAACTGGATGATTTCGGCCACGCCGGACTTGATCCACTTCGGCTGGCCGCCGCTTTGCTCATCCCGATCGGCGACGACGCGGTTGGAAGACTCGTCCATCTCGTTATCTCGGGTGACAACTCTGCGGATGATCAATCTCAAGTCGTATCTGGCACGAACTCTCAGGAAGGGACTCCATCATGAACGTCGACTACCAAAAACTAAGTAACGTCCCGCGTCTCCTCCTTGAGGCCAAGCTTAGGCCGCTGCAAGGCGATCGCTTTCAGCCTACTGGGTTCGCCGACCTCGGCCCGGCGCGCTATACCCTTCCCGACGGGACGGAGATGCTACTGGTCGAGTCCGTCCAGTCGGTCGCCAACCGGATGGAGCTCGCGTGCTGGAGCCTAGCGAAGGACGATCTGATCGACGAGTTGAAGGGACTGCCCTACATTCGAGTGAATAAGCCGGGCAATCAGGACGCACTAACCAATTCAGTCCTCGAGGCTCACCGCATAAACTCGCCATACATTTTGGAAGGACAAGACAAAAGCATCTTCGATCGGCTTAAGCAGGATATCACGGGTTTGGAGAACGGCCCGGTGGATATTCGGGCATTGGCAAAACTGATCCTAAAGTACGACCCCAATGCGGTGATCCATGGCGTGTTTCTGGCCAAGAAGGAGTTGGCGGGCGGCCGCTTGCGACTGCCGCGTTTGCTCAGCGGTTTCGTCGAAGCATCATCCACACGCGCCGCGGAGAGCGGTGGTGTCAAGAACGATAGAGTCAATCCTTCCGGGGACACCAAGCAGGGCTTTGGCAACGTCCCTTTCCACCGTACCGAGTTTACGGCGGGTGAGATCAAGGCATACTTCAACCTCGACCTTGCTCTGCTCCGCGGCTATGGTTTGCAAGATGCAGCGACGAAACTGCTGATCGCTCTCTCCTTGTTCAAAATCCATAGATTTCTCTCCACCGGCCTGCGCCTCCGCACGGCCTGCGATTTGGAGATAGCCGGGGTACTGACTGTTACACGGCCAGACGGTTTCATGATTGGTAGCGAGGATGGGCTACTCAAGGAGTGCACGAGATTGATCGGCGAATGCAAAGACCACTTCGCTACTCCTCCCATCACCGAAGTCGAGTGGAAACCCAGGAAGAAGTCAGCGGCCAAGAAGGGTGGGGGCGAGGAAACGGAGGACGCCGGGGATGGGGGCGGGATTGAAGATGCGGGCGACGATCAGTGATCGCAATCTCACTGAGATTTCTCGCCGGCCGCTACAACGCCACACCGTGGGGCCGGCACGTCAATGAGGGCGCGGTGGAGTGGCCGCCTTCACCATGGCGTATCTTGCGGGCCCTGGTTGCGGTTTGGAAGCGCACGCTGTCCGAATTGTCGCAGGCGGAGGTCGAGCCCGTCCTTCGCGTTCTCGCGGAACCGCCGGAGTTCGTCTTGCCGCCCGCTTCAACCGGCCACACTCGACACTTTATGCCGTGGAAAGGCGCCGATAACCGCACTCTGGTCTTTGACACGTTCGTAGCGTTAGCTCGCAACGCGCCGCTCGTAGTTCGCTGGCCGAATGCATCGGTCGATCAAGGCCAGCGGCAATTGCTAGCTCGCCTCCTCGACAACCTCAATACTTTCGGGCGCTCTGAGTCCTGGTGCGAGGCCGGACTTCTAGATAGTCCCGAAAACACCAGCGGGGTTACGTGCTTTCCGCTTCATCAGGGTGATAAGCCCGCCCGCTATGAAATTATCCGACTGCTTTGTGCGAACCCGGCGAGCGCCTTTGCCGACGATCACGCTGTTACTGTTACGAGAAAAAACGTCGGACGGGGGAAAGATAAAAAACTCGTTGACGAACGAGCCGTCATCTACGATCCTTCCTGGAATCTTTGCATGGAGACCCTCCAGCTGCACAAGGAGCGTTGGTCCGATCCCCCGGGCTCGCGCTGGGTTCCCTACGTGCGTCCGCGTGATTGCTTCAAGATCGAGTCCAAGTCGCCGCGCCGGAGCGCTCTGCAACCACGCATTCGAGTTGTCCGCTATACGCTCGATTCAACGGTCCTCCCGTTGGTGACCGAGACCCTGTTCGTGGCGGAGGCGGCAAGGCGCGCGCTAATGGGAATCTACGGCCGCCTGACCGCGAAGGACGGTGTCCGCGGACTATCGGCCGTATTCTCCGGCAAGGATGCAGATAATCAGACGCTGACGGGCCATCGCCATGCTTACTACCTCCCCATCGACGAGGATGGTGACGGCCGGCTTGATCATCTAACCATCTTTGCCACAGCAGGTTTTGGACCCGACGAAAGGCGTGCGTTCGACCGTCTGTGTGAACTGCGGACGGACCGAGAGGGTGAGGCGGATCACCCGCTACGCCTGCTGCTGATGGGTATGAGCTCGACCGACGAATACCATCCCGGCCCGTTGAGTGAGTCACGCATCTGGATTTCAGCTACACCCTATCTTGCCACGCGCTACGCCAAGACTCGGGGCGAACGCCGAATTGATATCGGATCGGCAGAAGATCGCGCCGGTTTCCTCATGGGAGACCTTCGCGCTCAACTGGCGGCCGTGCGCCCGAATCTCGTGGACGAGACGGCAACGATGATCGTCGAACCGGAATGGGATGAAAACCATGTTTTCAGGATCGCCCGACACTGGCGGACTATCCAGTTCAAGCGCTATCGGCGCAAGGCGAGCGACGACGGCGGCCGCCGCATTGTCGGCGCGTTCCGACTGACTTTCCGCGATGCGGTACGCGGTCCGATCGCCTTGGGGCACTCCAGCCACTTCGGTCTGGGGCTTTTCATGCCGCTTTCGAACTAAGAGCAACCCATCATGCGAAATACCTATCTCGTCTGCTACGACATCTCGAATGACAAGCGATTGCGCGCCGTCTACAAGACGATGCGCGATTTCGGTGACCATCTCCAATATTCCATCTTCGAATGCCAGTTCACGGGCACCGATCTCGTCCGCTGCCGCCACGCCCTCAGCGAAATAATCAACCATCGCGACGACCAGGTCCTGTTCGTTGATCTGGGTCCGGTCGAGGGTCGCGGAGATCGCGTAATCACCGCGCTCGGCAAGGCCTACTCACAGATCGACGCCGCCTGCATCGTGGTCGACGGTGAACGTTGACGACCGGAAGTGCCAACGGAAGAGTATCGATAGCCATGCCAGACCGAGCGAAGACTATCCCGATTACCAGCGAGCGCCTCGGCTCATCGGCCGAGACCGCGACTCGGACCGCACCACTCGAACTTCCGGATTACTTCCCGGCGCGGATGCTCAACGAGTTCGTCTACTGCCCGCGCCTGTTTTTCTACGAATGGGTCGAAGGGGTTTTCGCGCACAGTGCCGACACCGTCGAGGGCGAGCTGCGGCACGAAAAACTCGAAATTCGATCGGACCCGTTGCCATCACCCGATCAGGCGGCGGAGATTCATGCTCGTTCCGTCACCCTCAGCAGCGAGACTCATCGGTTAATCGCCAAGCTCGATTTGATCGAAGGCGAAGGCGGCGTGACTACGCCGGTGGATTACAAAAAGGGCAGCCCGCGCGAAAGCGATGACGGCCCGGAAGCGTGGCCGGCCGATCGTGCCCAGCTTTGCGCCCAAGCTCTCATCCTGCGCGACAACGGCTACCAGTGCGATGAAGCCGTGGCCTATTATCATGCGACCCGCCAGCGCGTTCGCATAGCTATTGATGATGCCTTGGTCGCGGAAACGCTCGCGGCGCTGGAAAAGGCGCGCGCTTTAGCTATCCGCGGGCTGATTCCACCGCCGCTGGTCGATAGCCCGAAATGCCCGGGGTGCTCGCTGGTCGGTATCTGCCTGCCGGATGAGACGGCGCTGTGTGAGTCGCTGCCCGTGGACGAGCCGAATCCGCAGTTATCCTTGTTTGATGAGGGGCCTGACGACGGCTCGCCCGCCGCTCGCGAGAGCGACGAACCGCTGCGTCGCCTGGTGCCGGCGCGCGACGATCTGCGTCCGCTCTATGTGACGGGCCACGGCCTCAGCGTCGGCAAGAGTGGCAAGGTGTTGCAGATCCGGGAACGCAACAAACCCGTGCAGGAAGTGCGGATCGGCGAGATCTCGCAAGTCAACGTGTTCGGTAACGTGCAGTTTACCGCCGCCGCAATTCAGGGTCTGTGCGGAGCGGAGAAGCCGATCTCACATTTTTCCTACGGTGGCTGGTTCTTCGGTCTAACCCATGGTTTGGGGCTGAAGAATGTCTTCCTGCGCAAACGGCAATTCGCGCTGGCCGAGGAACCACTGTTCTGTCTGAACGTGGCCCGTGAATTCGTGGCGGCAAAGATTCGTAACCAGCGCACCATGTTGCGCCGGAATCATCTCGAGCCGCCGCCGATCGCGCTGAATCAGCTCAAACGCTACGCGTCGCTGGCGCTCAACACGGATAATCTCGAATCGCTGTTGGGGATCGAAGGGAACGCGGCGCGGATCTACTTCGCCAACTTTGCCGGGATGCTCAAGGCGGCAGACGACGGCGACAAGAGTACGCCTTTTACGTTCGCGTTCACCCTGCGCAACCGGCGGCCGCCGACCGATCCGGTCAACGCCCTGCTGTCCTTCGCCTACAGCCTGCTGGCCAAGGACCTCACGATCATTTGTCATAGCGTGGGCCTCGACCCTTTCCTGGGGTTCTTCCATCAGCCCCGCTTCGGCCGCCCGGCGCTCGCGCTCGATCTGATCGAGGGTTTCAGGCCGCTCATCGCCGATTCGGTGGTGATCGGCGCGATCAACAACGGGATGGTCGGGCCTGGTGATTTTTTTTGCGTCGGGCCGGCCGTGGCGCTGACGCCCGCCGGTCGCAAGGGCTTCCTGCGCGCGTACGAGCAGCGAATGGACACGCTCATCACTCATCCGCTATTTGGTTACCGGGTAAATTATCGGCGAGTGCTCGAAATTCAGACCAGGCTGCTGGCCCGCGTGCTGACCGGGGAGGTTCAGCGCTATGTCGGTTTTGAGACGCGCTGAGCCGCGCGAGCGCCGGAGTGACGCGAAAAACCCGCCTTGCGCTCGCGCGGCAAAAGACGTTGACGATGCGATGGTTTCCGCCTGAGCGTAGGACAACACGGCGATGCATAAGGGCTCCGACAGGCGGCGCTCGCAAAGTGCCCAAAAGTTCTTTGAAAATTGAATAGTTACGAGCGGTCTATTTCCGCGCTCGAAAGGGCGCGGCCCCATTGAAGTCAGAGTTAGCTCCGCCGGCGGTGTCCTTTTATCCATATTTCCGCGCTCGAAAGGGCGCGGCCCCATTGAAGTACTACATTCACAGATGAAACTGCTACAGCCAATATAATATTTCCGCGCTCGAAAGGGCGCGGCCCCATTGAAGTGCGCTGGTATCGCTCCTGAGCAATAATCTCGCCGAATTTCCGCGCTCGAAAGGGCGCGGCCCCATTGAAGTCGCATAGACCCGGCACTGAGCGATACGCCTGTGTCCAATTTCCGCGCTCGAAAGGGCGCGGCCCCATTGAAGTAAAGACCGGCATCGCGGCGGTAACCAGGGCGAGAATATTTCCGCGCTCGAAAGGGCGCGGCCCCATTGAAGTGCAACCACGCGGCCTTGCGCGTCGCGCACCACCACGTATTTCCGCGCTCGAAAGGGCGCGGCCCCATTGAAGTAGCCAGTAATTACGCCCGCCATTGCTGAACTTTCTATTTCCGCGCTCGAAAGGGCGCGGCCCCATTGAAGTACATCGTGGAAGGCGCCATTGCGCGAGATATACGCCAATTTCCGCGCTCGAAAGGGCGCGGCCCCATTGAAGTGAGTCACTGCCGGTCGGGCTGAGATATGCGGTTTGGGATTTCCGCGCTCGAAAGGGCGCGGCCCCATTGAAGTGTCGCTGGGCTTTGTCTTTCGTCAAGACGGCCCAGCTTATTTCCGCGCTCGAAAGGGCGCGGCCCCATTGAAGTGACGTATACGCCGGGCGGCCGCTTCACCAGCGACGGATTTCCGCGCTCGAAAGGGCGCGGCCCCATTGAAGTTACCTTACATGCGTACACATATAATAGAGAATACCATTTCCGCGCTCGAAAGGGCGCGGCCCCATTGAAGTTTCATCAGAACGCGCTTTTCGTGGTGCATCAACTTCCAAATTTCCGCGCTCGAAAGGGCGCGGCCCCATTGAAGTACGCAGGCCTATGGCGCGCTTCCCGCGATCGTTCTGAATTTCCGCGCTCGAAAGGGCGCGGCCCCATTGAAGTGGTTCCTATGCTCCGTGGGTGGGACCGAGTAGTCCGAATTTCCGCGCTCGAAAGGGCGCGGCCCCATTGAAGTAGGATTTGCTCGCGTAGCCAGTCAGCGTCGATTTCGAATTTCCGCGCTCGAAAGGGCGCGGCCCCATTGAAGTGAGCAAATCGGCCACGGGCCACGCATCGATTACGAATTTCCGCGCTCGAAAGGGCGCGGCCCCATTGAAGTAGGGCGCTGCTTTTGGGCTGGCGATCGCGCGGGAAGCGGACATTTCCGCGCTCGAAAGGGCGCGGCCCCATTGAAGTGAATGCCTGTTCTGCTTCCAAGAAGTGCTTTTCTCCAAATTTCCGCGCTCGAAAGGGCGCGGCCCCATTGAAGTCAGGCGAAGGGTCTTGGCACGGTTGCGCCCCAGCACGAAAATTTCCGCGCTCGAAAGGGCGCGGCCCCATTGAAGTCGTGTCCGCCACGACTGCCGCAACGCTGTCGACCCCAATTTCCGCGCTCGAAAGGGCGCGGCCCCATTGAAGCTTAATCATAACTCTTCTCCTTCTGGTTGCTTACGTTATTTCCGCGCTCGAAAGGGCGCGGCCCCATTGAAGCCTCACAACTCTCGTTGCCCTCGCCGCAGCATAGGCACGCATTTCCGCGCTCGAAAGGGCGCGGCCCCATTGAAGCTGGAAAGACATATGCTCTTAGGGCATTAGCTCGTGAAATTTCCGCGCTCGAAAGGGCGCGGCCCCATTGAAGCGGAGTCCTACTCAGTGAGATGCAAGCGCGGCGCTATCATTTCCGCGCTCGAAAGGGCGCGGCCCCATTGAAGCAATCACACTATCTGCCGGACCCTGCTAAGATCGGCGGATGGGTGAGCTGGCGGTCATCGGTGAGCAAGGGCGTGACGCCGGTGCTCTCTTCCGAAGAAGCCACAGCGCTGCTTACGGGCATGGATGTTTCGAGCGTCGTGGGTCTGCGCGACCGCGCCATCATCGCGGCGATGACTTATACCTTCGCGCGCGTCGGTGCCGTCGTCGCACTCACCGTCGAGGATTACTACGCGCAGAAAAAACGCTGGTGGCTCCGTCTCCGCGAGAAAAACGACAAGGTCAATGAAATGCCGTGCCATCACAAGCTGGAACAATATCTCGACGCTTACATCAAAGCGGCGGACATCGAGGGCGACCGCAAAGGGCCGCTGTTCAGAGCCGCTATCGGCAAAACAAAGAGGCTAGGGGAGGGCGCGATATCGCGCACCGATGTTTGGTACATGGTGCGCCGCCGTGCTTCCGATGCGGGCATCGAAACCGCGATAGGCTGCCACACCTTCCGCGCGACCGGAATTACAGACTACCTGACGAACGGCGGGCGCATCGAGGTCGCACAGCGCATGGCCGGTCACTCGAACGCGAAAACCACTGGACTTTATGACCGGCGCAACGACGATATCAGCGTCGGCGAGGTCGAGCGCATTGGGATTTGACCTTTAACCTCATCACCATTTTAACACACGTGACAAATGCGGTAACAAGTGAAAAGGAGCTTCTCAGCAAGTCCAATAATCTAATAGAGAGGAATAGAAAGGTGGGCTTTAAATTCGGTTTTGAGAGTAAAAAATCTCCTATTGAGCATATCTTTGAGGCTTATAAAATCGGTGACTTTCCTTTTGCTTTATTTTGTCTAGGACTACTCTGCATGATTAGCCCATTGGGCCTTGAGCATACCGAGATTGGAAAGGAAATCTTCGAACCTACCACCCTGCTAATTGTGGGCGGCACCTTCGTGATAGCGAGTGCGATTATGTGGAGTGTTGCTTCACATGAACGTACGAAATCTCAAATTGCTATTCTTCATTTTTTAGAGGCGGTTTCTGCTACGGCTGCGAGCGGCAAACTTGACGGCGCGAACTTCCACATGGCACTTAGCAGTTTCGACGATGTATTAGAGAGATTTTTGAACTTGAAAGTTTCGAAAATTGACTAAGCACCTGCTGGTTTAAATAAGACGGAGAGAAAAATGAGCGCCAGTGTGCGACCACTGACTAGAGCTGATCTGCCGGAAGCCCAACGCATCGTGAGGCGCGCTTTCGGGACTTTTCTCGGCGCCCCCGATCTAGACGCGTTCTGGGCTGATTTCGACTATGTCTACGGCCGATTCGGCGCCGAACATGTCGCGAGCTTCGGCGCAGAGCTGGATGGCGCACTGGTCGGCTCGAATTTCGCGACGCGCTGGGGCAGCGTCGGTTTCTTCGGGCCGCTATCGACGCGTACCGATTTGTGGAACCGCGGCATCGCCCAGCCGCTGGTCAAGGCCGTCTCCGACGCCTTTGACGAGTGGGGTGTCCGCCACGTCGGACTTTGCACCTTTCCGCAGAGTACGAAACACATCTGGCTATACCAGAAATTCGGATTCTATCCGCGCTATCTGACCCCGATCATGGCCGCGCCGGTGAACAGCGCGATGGCACGGCATGACAATCCATGTTCCCGCTATTCGGACCTGAGTCCAGCGCAAACGCCTGAAGTCGAGACCGAGGTGAAAGAGCTGTGCGACGAGCTTTTTCCGGGCCTTGATCTCTCAGCCGAGATTCGCACATGCACGATGCGCAATCTCGGCGACACGTTGTTGCTGCGGGAGAGCAGCAGTCGCCTGGCCGGGTTCGCGGTCTGTCATTGGGGTCCGGCCAGCGAGGCGGGAGCAGGCTGCCTGTACGTCAAGTTCGGTGCAGTGCGGCTCGGCGCCGGCGCCGACGCCCGGTTTGCTTCCCTACTCGACGCATGTGACGCGACGGCACGATCGGTAGGCATGCAAAATGTGCTGGCCGGCGTTAACCTCTCGCGCGAAGAGGCCTACCGACAGATGCTGGCACGCGGTTTTCGCAGCCAGATGAACGTCGTCACGATGCACCGGCCGAACGAGCCAGCGTACAGCCGACCCGGCCTCTACGTCCTTGACGACTGGCGGTAGCCACGACCGCCCGAGCGTCGGTCGAGCAACCCGTCCTTGGTCATATGCAGCCAGGGCAGGGCGATCCCGCTGCAGGCTCTGGTGACTTACATCACGGACTCATCGCGTTCACATGGCAAAGAGAAAACCGCAATTTTCGTTAAAAGTGGAGCCGGGATGGTGTCATGCCCCGCCGTGTTTCATAAAGGCAAAGGGCAAAAGGCCATCAAACTATCAGCCCCAAACTTAGGCGCTCGCCGCGTTATAGAAATCAAGTTGTAGTGGCTTGGCCTTCGGCGAGCGTAACCGGCTGCCAGATATGTGGGTTCGGATGGTTATCCATCCGTCTTATTTTAGACTCTTAATTTGACACTTCAAATCTGAAACATCGAAGCCGTTGATTAACGGGGCTTTGCGGAATGTGCCAAATCTCACCCATTTTGAAACACAGCGAAAAAAGGGTGACAGAAACTAGTTGCGGCCTAAGAATTACATCAGGACAATCGGAACGGTAGAAAGGGTTGAAGGCGATGGATCGTCAGATGACGGGTCTTGCAGGCGAGTGGTTTGTGGCTGCGGAACTCCTTAAACGGGGACTACAAACGTCTATTACCTTTGGCAATGCAAAGCAGATTGACCTGCTCGCTCACAATTCGCAGACAGGGAAGAACTTCAGCATTCAGGTGAAGGCGCTCCGAACAACAAACTATTTCGACATAACACCTGCGAACGTACGGGCTCAACACGTCTACGTTTTCGTTCTGCTGAACAATCCGGGCGAAGCGGTGCAATATTTCGTAGTGCCGGGATCGGTTCTGGCCGAGCAACCGGAGCGGTTCGGTGAGGTCTTTCAGCACCCCACACGTCCTGGCATACACCCAAGGTCACTGGCAGAATTTGCAGAAAATTGGACTCATTTCGAGTCTTAAGGAGCCGTGCGGACGTAGCTAAGCATGCTCATTTGAATTGGCTGCTTTTGAGAAGGGAGGATTATCTGGTGCCCGAGGTGTGCGATTGCTGTCTGAAAGAAAAGGAGGACGTGACCACGCAAGCGGTCGGTCCAGGGCTGGCCTTCAATATCTGTGGAACGTGCGCTGAAGAAATGAGGAAACCGGGAACATCGGCTAGGCGATGGCTGGACCAGAAGCGAGAAGAGAGGGCAGGTTGAGGCTAAAACGGGGGATTTGAACGTTGGCATTGAGAAGCGCGTTGTCTCTACTGCTGCTAATCGCTTTGACGGCGACTGCGTGTTCGATTCAACGGGCTAAAGTTGCTTCAGAAGCCCAAAGCAAGATGGTCGGCATGAGCGAGCAGCAGGTGCTTGCGTGTATGGGAGCGCCGGAACGCCAGGCCGCCGTCGGTGACACTGAAGTGTGGGCATACACGTCGGGAGGTGACACGAGCACGTTTGGCAACGCAAGCGGGTCTACGAACGAGACCGGCCAGACAAATGTAATTGGCTCATCTCACAGCGTTCATAGATACTGCATAGTAAATATTGTGATGACGGCCAGGCACGTAACCGCAGTAAATTACACAGGAAGGACGGGAGGGCTGATTAGTCGGGGCGAGCAATGCGCATTCGCGGTTCAGAACTGTGTCCAATAAGAATCGAGTCATTTTTGTTTGTTAGTAATCCGCAACACTGCACCGGAAAGCTTCGCAAGCGATGCTTACTTGAATAGTTGCTCGTGCTCGTAAGAAAAGAGGCCCTTCCCCTCTTCTAGAGCCTGGCGTTCTTCAGGAGAAACCTGCCCCTCTCGAACAACGAAGTCGTAGGATCGACCATTGCCCAAGGGCTCTGTAGCAACACCTAATGCCTTTTGGGCATTGTATTTGGCGAGCGCTGCACTGACCAATATGTGAAGAATCGCAACACGGTCCTCTCGAGCTCTTGCAGTCACGAGAAAAACACGCGCTACGCCAGTACCGGGTTGAAAATGGGAAAAGTAGTGATCTTTGCCGTCGAGCGCCGCCGCTTCACAGAATTCATGAAGCCGTTTGCCCAGAGCGATCCGCCGCTGGCGATTCAACCATGCTAACCCTGCGCTGATAATGCCGAGATCCGAGGGATTTCCCCGCGTGTTCCAATCCAGCGACGGGTCCCGGTCGTGAATGCGCGCAATCATATCGTCGATGGTCAAGCTGTAGCGCCAATCGTCGGAGCGACTAACCTCTCCTGAGGCGGTCAGTCGAAAGTAACGAACTGTTCGTTCCAGGACTTCCGAAGTAATTTGGGGCCGGACCAACGGCAGAAAGTTCTCGATCTGATCGGCGACTCTTTTAACCGTATTCGCCTCCGCGTGTACCTTGCGATCAAGGGTCGCGCGCATGTCATGCCTGAATTCCAGGTACGGAATCAGGTCTCCGGCCGTGTTGAAGCGATCGAGCAATAGAACGAAATCGTCAAGAGAAAACACGTGGACCGGGAACGGAAGGGTTCCCAGCTCTGGAAATGCTTTCTCTGCATCGAACGGTTGTGCCATTTGGGCGAGCACAATGATTCCGAACCTGCTCGCATATCGAGCCGGATCAAAGGAAGTTTTACCAAAGATCGGGTTGATCAGCTCGTGAACGTGACCGTCGAACAACTTGCGATTTGTGTGTTTGAGCTGACGGACGGCTTTTCTGAGATTTTTCTTAGCCCAAAGCATCGGATCTCGTGGAGAGGATTGAGCTTTGATTTGAACCATGACTGCTGCGTCTTCAAAGAGAACTACAGCGTCTCCGAGTTCTCCCATTCCGCCTCTTTCCGGAGGGTTCCTGTACACGAAGTCCAGGAAAAAGGTGTTCTCGAGGAACCACTGGGCCAATGCCTCCTCGTATCTTCCGGGGTCGCCGCCAGCCACAGGCGGAGGGGTCATGCGAAAGCGGTACGGGAATTTCGCCACACTTTGAAGATAACATGGTCGGCGAATGAGTCGCTGACGAATCAACCTATCTGGGGTTACATCTGTAATGGTTAAATATTGTACGCTAAGCAGCGATTTGTGGCCTGACCGGATTTGAAGCAACTCTCGACAGAATGTCACCTTCTGTCGAGAGTACCGCGCGGCGGTCAGGCCAACTCAAGGCGTTTCAGTTTGATGCGCTCGCGATGAACATGCGCGAGGTCATATTGCGCCTGTTGCACAAGCCAGCCTTCGGCGCTTCCGCCAAAAACCTTCTCCAGGCGCACGGCCATCTCCGGCGAAATGCCGCGCTTTTCATTCACCAACTCGGAAAGTGTGTTGCGCGTCACACCCAGGGCGGCGGCGGCGTCGGTGATGTTCAAACCCAAAGGCTCGATGCACTCGCGCAAAACGACGCCTCCGGGGTGGGGTGGATTCTTCATGATCATGGGTTGTTCTCCCTCGCTAGTGGTAATCGACTAAATCAACGTCCTCGGCCTGTCCCTCGGCAAAACGAAAAATCACCCGCCAATTGGCTCGCACGGTCACAGACCAAAACCCTTTCATCTGACCCTTGAGCGGATGCAGACGGTAAGCAGGCAAGTCCATGTGGGCCACTGCGGGGGCGGCGTGAAGCGTCGCTAAAATATTGCTCAGCTTGCCAACATGTTCTGGGTTCACGCCGCTCGGGTCGTCCTGCTCAAAGAGCCGTTTCAATCCCCGATGGCGGATACTCTTTATCATTCCGAACTGTAATGCGCCACGTGGCGCATGTCAAAATAAACCGGCGCAATGTTGTTGCGTTTTTTTGGCCGCCGCCCGTGTTTCTCAAAGAGGGAAGGCTCCGAACGGGAAAATTTGCTAGGCTGTTTTATGGCCGGAGCGTGATAAAAAAATGGGTCTTCTCAAGGCAATTTTAAGCGGCGAGGCGTTGCACTTCGCTGATTGCGCGGTTGACGCGGATCAGGTCGAGCTTCCGGCCTCTTTTCGCAAAGCCTACCCCGGCCAGAACCGAATACACGTCACCAACCACTTTTATTTTCGCAAAAGATGTCTGCTGCTTCTGACTCCAGCACAATTTGAGGAAGTCGCAGCCGAGCTCCGCGCCGCTCCTAAGGAGCGCAACGTCGAGCTGTTCACGAAGTTTTTTATTGGTGGCGCTAAAGAAGTTTCAATCGCCAATGGCACGCTGCCGGGTCCCAAGCCGCTGCTCAACTATCTTGGGGCAAAGCTCGGCCAACCCGAAACCGCGACGCTCTGTTGGGTGCCGCCGCCAGCCGCAACCAAAACCCGCAGTCGCGGTATCACAACGGGGCGGAAGGTTTTGGTTGCGGCATAAGCTAGGAAGAACCTTCCAGGCCCTGTGGATTCAGCCTCTAAATTCGTCTTGATTCCTAATCTGATAAAATACATTATCGATTCTGCTAAGCTTGTCTTAACATAGCCAACACGGGTTTAATCTCTCTTAGCAATGCCACCGACCTGCTTCGAGATTTGGCTTCTAGCCCAGGGGCTTGACTCGAACAATCTTAAAGTTCTATAAATATCAAAGTATGAAGAAATCAACCGTCATCAGCGCGCTCGGCGCACTGGCACAGGAGACACGCCTCGACATCTTTCGCCTGCTGGTGCGGAAGGGACCTGAAGGCTTGCCGGCCGGCGAGATTGGTATGCAGCTTGGCCAGCCCTCGCCCACGCTGTCGTTTCACCTGAACCAACTTAAGTTCGCGGGCCTGGTTAGCTCGCGGCGCGAAAGCCGCTCGATCATTTACACCGCCAACTTCAAGATGATGACCAATTTGCTTGGCTACTTGACCGAGAATTGCTGCGGCGGCCGACCTGAACTATGTGCGCCGGCTGCCATATCCAACTGCGAACCGGAACACGCATCACAGTCAATTGGAGCGACCAAGAAAAATCGGAGTATATCCGCATGAAACGCTTTCACGCTCACGTCATGGTCGAGGACCTCGAGTCCTCAGTCCGCTTCTATTCGACGCTGTTCGGGACTGAACCAGCAGTGCTCAAAGCTGATTACGCAAAGTGGATGCTGGACGATCCACGCGTCAACTTTGCGATCACAGCGGGATCGACCTCGAGGGGTTTGGACCATCTGGGGCTACAAGTCGAAACGGATGAAGAACTGGCGACAATCGCCCAACGTCTCGACGCTGCCGGGCAGGTGGTCGTAAAGCAAGAGAACGCCTCATGCTGTTATGCGCGCGGCAATAAAGGTTGGGTATCCGATCCGAGCGGCATTTCGTTGGAGACATTTCACACCTTTGGCGAGAGCACCATTTACGGCAATGACGTCACACCGCACCCGACAATATTAAAAGGGCAGGGGGCTGAGTCATGCTGCACGCCCGCCCCGTCTTCAACCAGTGCCTGCTGCGGCGCATCGAAAGCACAATAACGCCCAGAGCGACGATCCATGCCCATGGCTAATCGTGAATACAACGTGCTGTTCCTCTGCACCGGCAACTCGGCGCGCAGCGTGATGGCCGAGTGCGCCATCAATCGCTGGGGTAGGGGAAAGTTCAGAGGTTTCAGCGCGGGGAGTCATCCTAAAGGAGCGATACACCCGCTGACGCTCGAGTTGCTCAAAGAGTTGAACTACGAAACACAGGATCTGCGCTCGAAGAGTTGGGACGAGTTCGCGGCGCCCGGCAGCCCACACCTCGATTTCGTTTTTACGGTCTGCGACCAAGCGGCGGCCGAGCAGTGTCCGGTGTGGCCGGGGCAACCAGTCACCGCACATTGGGGAGCCGCCGATCCAGTTGCCTTCGAAGGAACCGTCGACCAAACGCGTCGCTTCTTTTTCCGGATCTATAGCGAGCTCGAAAATCGCATCAAGATTTTCACGAGTCTCAGGATCGACGCGCTCGACAGCTTTGCACTTCAGCAACGCGTTGCGGAAATCGGTCGAATCAAACTTCCAGATAGAACATGAGCGAATAGCGGCGATCGCCCGCGCCGCATCGCTGCCGGGAAAGGAGCCTCACGAATGAGTGCAACGATGTCGACGGTGCAGACGCCGGTCTTGCGCAGGCTCTCGTTTCTCGATCGATACCTCACTCTATGGATTTTTCTCGCCATGGCCGCCGGCATCGCGATCGGGGCGATCTTCCCTGGGGTGAAGGCGACGTTCGACCGAATGAGCGTCGGAACCACGTCGATACCAATCGCGATCGGGCTCATCCTCATGATGTACCCACCACTCGCGAAGGTTAACTACGACGAACTGGGCGATGTCTTCCGCGACGTGAAAATTCTCGCGTTGTCGCTGGTGCAAAACTGGATCATCGGGCCGATCCTGATGTTCGCGCTCGCGGTTATTTTTCTGCGCGATCGTCCCGAGTATATGGTCGGCCTCATTTTGATCGGGCTCGCACGCTGCATCGCGATGGTGATCGTATGGAACGACCTCGCCAACGGCGATGCCGACTATTGTGCGGGGCTGGTGGCATTCAACTCGATCTTCCAGGTGCTGTTCTTTTCGGTTTACGCCTTCGTGTTCATCACGATCCTACCGCGCTGGCTGGGTCTGGGTGGCGCAATCGTGCATATCACGATGAGTCAGATTGCGCAGAGCGTGGGCATCTACCTCGGCATCCCTTTCGTAGCCGGACTGGTTACATGGAAAGTCCTGACCACCCTAAAAGGCAAGACCTGGTATCGGCAGCACTTCATTCCGAAGATCAGCCCGCTGACGCTGACGTTCCTGCTGTTCACCATCGTAGTGATGTTCTCGATCAAAGGTGCCGCGATCGTGCGGATGCCGTTTGACGTAGTGCGTATCGCGATCCCGCTGCTGCTCTATTTCGGAATCATGTTCGCCGTCTCATTTGCGCTGAGCCGGCGAGTTGGAGCGACTTACCCGCAATGCGCGACGCTGTCGTTCACGGCCGCCTCCAACAACTTCGAACTGGCAATCGCGGTTGCGGTGGCGACGTTTGGCATCGACAGCGGCGCCGCTTTCACGGCCGTGATCGGGCCACTGATCGAAGTTCCAGTGATGATCGGATTGGTGGATGTCTCGCGCTGGGTCCAGCAAGCATTTTTTCAAGGTTCCGCAACTGCAATCAAAGATCGCTAAATTGCGTCATCTCCGCTTACCGAGATGACAGTTTTTTTGGCCCCCCTCTTTTCTTATTTCCTAACCTGATAAAATACATTTTAGTGTTAGGAATGCGGCGTGGCCACCTGATTTTGCCAAATTTGCCGGGCAGCCCATCATGCCCATACCGGGGTGAGTCGAGCCTCAACCTTTCGCGAAGGTTCTCGACTAGGGTGCGCTGTAGTGTCAAAGCCTCCGTCCTTGAGTAACAGAGCCGGCCGCCGTCAGCGTGCGCTGGCGGCTCGCAACCAGATCGTTCGCCATGTGCCCACAGGTTTCAATGTATCCTGAAGCTATCTCTCGAATTTTCAGAGAACCGGGAATGGCCAAACTTTACTCGCCCGCAAATCGAAGGAACAAATCATTTATTTGATCCACTCGAAGAGTTTCGAGGCACTCCGCACAGAGATATATCGTCCGTCGCTTGAGCTTCGCGCTGGACTGCGAACGCACCTGGCCTTGGTTAAGGCAGCCAGGGCGCTGACATGCGCGCTTCCCTCGGGGCGCGGTAGCATTGCGGGATTTCATGCGCTCCATCTGACAGTAAACCCCCGTCGCTAGGAAATCGTCGCCGACTCCACACAAATTTTAACGTATCGTGAAAAATGGTCGCCAATGGACGTTTCGGCGAGAATAGTCGGCGGCGCCCCTAGGCTGCCGGCGTATAATCGTAAAGTGGCAACCTGGCGAGTAGATTTTTTCGATGATTGGGACGACGTAGCACCCTCTCGGTCGATGGTCATATCAGCCAATCGCGATGATGAAATCGTCGATGAGGCGGAGTCCGAGATGGGCGACGCGGTGCGTCTGGCATTTATTCCCTTCATCCCTCCCCATCGACCTTCTTTTTGATCCGTTTGAGTCGACGATCGATTCGTGAGAGCTCAACCCATATCTCCTTAAGCACGTGATTCATCGCTCGAATCACCTTCGCGTTTGATTTTAGGTCCGCCGAAAGGATCATCGGCGGATGCTTTTTCTTCAGCATTACGTTCTCGCACCGAGCCGTTGATCTAATGAAACGGGCTGCTCTACAGAGTGAGTACGAGTTCCAACGCCGTCTTGGCTGTCGCGATCAGTTCCCGCAGACGATCCCGTATTCTTGATAAGTCGGTCGTATAGTTCCGGATTGGCCGTATTCGCATCGGCGGTTTCACGTCCGGGAAGCGAGGGGTTTTTCGACGCTGCCGCGAGACGGCTGAGAAAGTTGGGCATGCCACGCCCCAGGTCAGTAGTTCCCTCGCTATGGAGAGTCGCCGCAGCCGCGTTTCTTCCATTGCGTAGTATCGCGCGTAAATTCCCGACGAGTCACGACCCGAAAATCGCACGGCGAGGAGCGCTCGCAGATATGTCGTCGAATCATCACCAGCGCCTGGCGAAGAGAGTGACGACTAATCTTCAGCCCTAGTTTTCCCTTTGATACTGGGGCCTCGACTTACTCCAGGCCTTGAGTGAAGCGCGTGCCGTCGATTTTTCGCGCACCGTGCAGGACGCGGACGATCTGAACGCCTTCGGGAATGATGCGGTAGAGGATGAGATAGGGGAGCTCGATCAGGGCGCGGGCCTCGGGTGCTACGTCGGGTCTGACAGGACCCGACTCGGGAAACTGTCGCAATATTTCCACACGGGCTTCGAGTCGCTAGTAGAGGTCGTCCGCCGCCGGATTGATCTCACTGATCTCAAGCCAGATGTCGATCAAGGCGCGGCGGGCGCGGACAGTATAACGGACCTGGGCACCCCTCAGGCTTTCTGCTTGCGAGCCGCCAGCTCGCCCTGGGCGGCCTCACGCAACTCCGCAAAATTGATCTCGCCGGCGTCGCCGCTGTCGATCCCTTCCTGCCAGGCGCGCCGCAAGGCCTTGATGCGTTCGACTTCCTGCTGGTCAGCGCGTTCAAGCAGGCGTAAGGCCTCGCGCACCACCTCGCTCGTCGAGGAGTAGCGGCCGGAGTCGACTTTCGTCTTGATGAGGCCGATCAACTCTGGGGTCAATGAGATGGAGATGTTCATCGAATCCTTCGCGATATTAAATTTTAATACTCTCTCATATCACGCGGCTGAAATGCCGTCCACTCAAAAAGCTCTTTCTATATAATATAAGGACATTATAATATGTTAAAGCGAGGGTAGGGCGAACAGCGCGCGCGTTCACATGGTCAAAGTGCCCGATGTGCGCGCCATCCGGCGCAAGCTCCATTCGTCGCAACTGGCATTCGCCCAGAAATATCGAATTCCTCTTCCTACGCTGAAAAATTAGAAGAAGGAGGCAGCAGCCGGACGCGCCGGCGGCGGCCTACCTTCACGTGATCTCGATGCGCTCCCGCGAAATCAGTGAAGCTCTAAAACTGAGATTTCGAACCCGGACAGCAGCACCCAGCCGGATGCGCTCGTCACCGTCGTCAGCGTGCAATGGTTCGGGTCGCAGCATGGAACCTACAGGAGTTATCTCAGCGTGAAGCTCATCAGAAATACTTGCGATGACCGGGTAAATTGATGAAGTGCGCGCCGCGCTTCGCCCACAATCAAGGCTGGACATCGCCACCCCGCGTTCTCGCTCTTTGCATTTGCCGAGACGCGGGAGCTGCTGAAAGACCGAAGGCTCGCGCGTCATCAGGTAGACGGTCGCGACGGCGGCGATGCAGTAGCTCGTCAGGCTGAGGTACAGACGAATGCCAAAGCCAATAAGAATGGTCAGAGCGAGCCCCCTTCCCTGCGGACAATTATAGAGCGCTCGCGGCAGCCATTGCGGACTCGCCTTACTGTCGGACGAAGTTTGCATCCTTGCTTATCCTATGTCGCGCCGTCCCGAACATACACTGAAGCGACGCCGGACCGGCCGGTAGGTAGTGTCTGGGGGAACTCTTTCTTCCTTTCTCTCAAAACCGTCTACGAGGGCGGGTCAAGTCCATTCAGCAAACCTGTTATAGCCGAAGCTGCTTGTCGTGAAACGACAGGAAATCGACTTTGTTGTCGCGCCGCACGTCGAGGCGCGATTCTTTAGCGAATCCCATAACCAAGATTTAACTATGCGTTGACACAGCATTCACGGTCCGATCGAGGGCACTAGGGTAGGTTGCCGGCAATGGGCCGCTCACTCACACAAGCTGGCCGAAGGATGACCACGTGGTAAAAATTCCTTTTGTAAGCCGCCTTCGAAATGATCGTCTCGCGATCTGTACGCTGGTTTTGTCCGGAATGATAACCGCGCTGATACCGGCTAGCAGCCATGCTCAGGCCGTGGCGGTTGCACCTTACTCAGTTACTACTTTCGCGAATGCCCCTGCAGGCCTGAGCGCACCCGATTCTGTGACCTTTAGCGCAACCAGTGTGTTTGTCGGATATGGCAATGGTGGGCTCCCGGATGGCTCCGGCGGTGCAATAAGTAACGTTGTCGAGTACGACTTCAAAGGGAACCTGCTAAAGAATTTTACGATCGTAGGTCATAATGACGGGCTCCGCTTCAATCCGCAGACGAATGAAGTTTGGGCGCTGCAGAATGAGGACGGCAACGCCAATCTGTCGATAATCAATTTGAAGAATGGCAAGCAGACGATTTATCAGCTCGGCACCGGGGCACACGGCGGCGGCTACGATGATATCGACTTCAATAACAAGTCGGTGTACCTGAGCGCCTCCGATCCGCAGATCAACCCGAACACGGCGCCAGCGATCGTGGAATTCAAGGTGGTTCGCAAGAAGGTTGAGCTGCCCGGGATCCTCAATGGCGACGCTTCGGCGATCAATGTGACCACGGGCAAACCGACAACGCTGAATCTTGAGGATGCTGACTCGATGATCCTGGATCCGCAGGGCGAACTGGTTATGACCTCGCAGGCCGATGGCGAACTGATAATCTTGCAGTACCCCGGCTTGAAGTGCCAGAACGCCTTCGTAGTTCCGCTAACCTCGCAGGCTGGTGGATCGACTATAGGTAACACTCAGCTCGATGACACAGTGTTCACGACGCAAAGCGCTGGTGAACTGCTGATTGCGGATAAGGGTTTGAACGCGGTGTATGCGATCACTGCGCCGTACTTTGCCGCAAGCGCCTATTCGGCAGTCAGTATCTTCGCGACACCAAACGCACCCAATCCGACTGAGTCATTCGTTGGGCAAACTAACCTGACGACTGGGTTCGTCACGCCGATCGTCAATGGGATGTCCGATCCGGGTGGAATGGCTTTTATTCCATCGGGAGTGGATCTGGCGAAGTTCGTGAGAGCGTCGGGTGCTATTCCCGAAGCCTGTCCCAAGTGAACTCATAGCTAAGTTGCAGAACCGAGCGGCAGTTAGCCGGGGCCTTCTATGAAGCCCACCTATTTAACCGAATTTAACAGATTCTTAACCTAAAGTTGCTCCAGTGGACAGATTCAAGGGGTAGTCTCCTCCGATTGTAGGACTCAATTCTAATCCTCTGGAGGAGGTTCCCCGACTAATGAAAAAACCCAAGCAGTACACCCGATTACTGCGAGTTGGCGTTGCGCTTGGCGCACTAGCTGTAGCGGTGGGGGCGGCGCCCAAGGTGTTCGCTGGTCCTCAGCATGGCAACGGCGACAGACTCAATAATATTCGCCGCGTTCTGCTGATCAGCGTCGACGGGATGCATGCAATCGATTACCTGAACTGCACCAGCGGCGGTTATTGCCCAAACCTGGCGGCACTGGGTACCACAGGCATCAACTATCTGGATACCTCGACCTCAAAACCTTCGGACTCCTTTCCGGGGCTGATGGCACTCATGACCGGCGGTTCGCCGCGCACGATGGGTGTCAACTACGACGTCGCATACGATCGCGCGCTCAATCCGCCGCCGGTCACCACCGGTAATGGATTGCCGGCCGGTCCTTGCACGGCTGGAGCAACACCCTCTGGAACGACCACGGAATATGATGAGGGCATCGAGATCAATCAAAACCTGCTCACCGGCGGCGCGACGAGTGGCGACGGCGGAGTCGCAAGTATCGATCCGATGAAGCTGGTCCGTGACGGGAATTGTAACCCGGTTTACCCATGGAATTTCATTCGCGACAACACCATCTTCGGAGTTATACATGGCGCCGGCGGTTACACGGCATGGTCTGACAAGCACGCTTCATATTCGTCTGTTGGTGGTCCCACCGGTACCAATAAGGACACTAATGTCGACGACTACTACGCGCCGGAAATAAACTCGGATTCCGCAAACTTTGCAGCTGAGGCGCCGAAGCAATTGCTGATCCCAGGATGCAGCAAGAACGGGGCTCCCTTCCTTCCGGACCAACTTGCGGTTGCGGCGAACGATGACTACACCGGGAGTTTCCAAAACATCCAGTGCTATGACGGCCTCAAGGCGATGGCCATTATCAACGAGATCGATGGCAAGAACCACGACGGCACTGCTCGCGCACCCGTGCCTACGATCTTCGGAATGAACTTCCAAGCGGTCAGTATTGGCCAGAAGTTGATTTATCAGCATGGCGCGGTTGTACCGGGATACAGCGAATCAGGCGGCTACACCGATTCGATCGGGACCCCGTCCCTTTCGCTGAAGAACGAGATCGAATTCATTGATAGCTCGATCGGGCAGATGGTCGCCGCACTGAAGGCGCAACATCTGATCGATTCGACGCTGATCATCGTTACCGCCAAGCATGGACAGTCGCCGGTCGATAGCAGCCGCTATGTCCGCGACGGGTCCAACGATCCCGCCACACTCCTCAGCTCCTTCCTGGCGCCCTCGGAGAACAGCGCGATCGGGCCGACGGAAGATGATGTCGCCCTGCTCTGGCTGTCGGACTCGAGCGAAACCGCCGCAGCGGTCGCGTTGCTCGAAGCGGAGTCGCCGGCCTCTGACAACATCGCGGGGATTGGCGAGATTTTCTCAGGGCCATCGATTGGCCTGTACTACAATGCGGGTGATTCCCGCGCGCCAGATATCCTGATCACTCCTAATATCGGCGTCACTTATTCCAACAGCAAAAAGAAGCTGGCAGAGCATGGCGGATTCTCGCATGACGACGTCAACGTGATGATGTTGGTATCTAACCCTGACCTTAAGCGCTTGACGGTGACGACGCCCGTGCAGACCGCCCAACTTGCACCGACCGTACTCGACGCGCTGGGACTCAACCCGAGCGACCTGCTGGCCGTTCAGAAGGAGAACACCGCGGCGCTGCCAGGTCTTATCTTTAATTGATTGCTTGGGCTTTTTGATGCTCCTGCGTTAAACGTTAACGGCGGGCGCCCATCCGGGCGCCCGCCGCCTTGGTGATGCCCTGTATCAAAATCCGAAACGGTATTCCGGAGGATTAAGAGCATTAAGCTGTTAGCAACGCCGCATTCATTCGGAGCTAAGAATCTCTTCTTAGTACCGACGCGAATGCGCTGTGCGCCGGTGCTTTAACCGTTTTACCACTCATTCGCCGTATAGATGGCGCCTTTCACGCTAACCCCACAACCAGAGGAATGTCTAAATGACCGTCAATATCCCGCACGACCGATGCCGTTTCAGAGCCTTGACCCAATTACTCACTTTGCTTTCATTGGTGGCAGGTCTTATTGGCAGCCCGGCGCCGTCAGCGCAATGCGCCGGCCCCTTTTACGAGGGGAACCTAGTAGTGAGTCGCAGCGTTTACGACAACAATCCGAACAACATCAACGTCGGAACAATATTGCCTCCGAACTGCGCGAGCACTCAGGGCGGTTGTTCGGGTGGTGCGCTCAACGACGGGACTTATCCGTTCGTTTTTAACAATGATCAAGTGGACGGTAGCTTCGGTATCACCTCGAAGATCTTGCTCGATCAGATCAGTCCTTCGGGTTCGCTGGTCAACTCGCTAGAGGTACCTAACAGCTCGATAGTCCCACCATCAAAGGACCAGATGGTTACCAGCTTCAGCTCGAAGTCTGAGTTAGCTCTTAACTTGTCTTCCGACAGGAAGTACCTGACCTTTATGGGTTACATCGCGCCAATCGACGCGATTGATGTATCCAATTCCAATACTCCCGGAGTCGTGGATCCGACAAATCCAGTCGGGATGAATTACTTCCGCGCCGTCGCACGGGTCGATGAAAACGGGAAGTTCCAGTTCACAGAAACGAACGCATACAGCGGTAACAACGGCCGCGCAGCTGTCATGCACCTTACGCGGAGCGCGAACTTCGTTTACACCGCCGGCAATGCGGGCAACGGCGGCAATCCTCAGCCCTCCGGCATCGTTATGGGAGCAGGCGCGCAGATTCTGACCCCACTGAACAAGCAAGTGGATACGCAGAACCCGGGCGATCCCGCGCCGGTGGCAAGCTTCAACATTACACAGCTAGGACATAAAGCGGATAAGATCGGAAAAGACAACAACTTCCGCGCGGCCTCACGATTTTCGACAATGTTCTCTATTATTCCAAGGGCAGCGGGAGCAACGGCGTCAACACGGTTTATTTCGTTGGTCCGACCGGCACGGTCTGCGACGATGAGAATGGAGTCGGGCTCCCAGCGGATTCCGCAAGCCTGCCAACGTCGCCACTCGATTACGATCCGGCGCTGCTACCGACCTTGGGGCTCGACCCCAACAACATGTGCATCCTGAAGGGCTTTAATACCGCGCTCGCCAAAACCACGACCAATGTCTTTCCATTCGGGATATGGTTTGCGAATGCTCAGACCATGTACGTCGCGGACGAGGGCAACGGCGACACCACCTTTAAGAACGGCACCTATACCATGGCGGCCAATCAGACGACGGCAGGGCTGCAGAAGTGGATATTTGATGCCAATCTGCAGCAGTGGAATCTTGCCTATACTTTGCAGTCGGGACTAGCCTTGGGTATTCCCTATGCGATCGCTGGTTATCCGACCGGAAACAATTCGGCGACAGGATTACCCTGGGCCCCCGCGACTGACGGCCTGCGCAACATCACGGGCAAAGTGAACGCAGATGGCACAGCGACTATCTATGCTGTTACCTCCACGGTTAGTGGGAGTGGCGACCAGGGAGCTGATCCGAATAAGCTCGCCACGATCACCGACACTTTGAATGCCACGACGCTTCCTGCGGAGACTTTCACCACGATCCGATCAGCCGGCACTTTGGAAGTATTGCGCGGCGTCTCTTTCGCGCCAGGGAGTCATACCCAACCCAAAGGGCTATGACTTACCGATTAGCTCTATACAACGAGTATATACTGCTTCGGTGACTTCGAGGGCGATGCACGTTGTGGAAGCATCGCATTCGGTGGGCGCGCTCGCTATTTCGAGGTAGCGAGCTTCGTAGAGCGAGCTGGGTAACAAACAGCCATGACGAGGCAAGATTCGCGGCAATCTTCTTAGGGATTGACATCACTTGAGTGCGTGTCCGGAATATGTTGGCCGGGCTGGCCTATATCGAGGCGCATGACGACGACTTTTTTAGAATCGGATGCTATCACCTGATACGAGCCGACAACCTGCCGGAATTGCTCGATCGCGACGCGATCGACCACGAAGACAGTTGAGCGCGGGTCGTTCCAGAGCTTCAGCAAATCGGCGGGTCCGCTGAAGCAATAGTCTACCGCGTCGGGGACGTGCTCGGAACCGAATGCGAGTTCGGTCTTTGCGCCGACAACGATCACGCGACGCCGACAGTAGAACGGCAGCGATTGCACATAGCGGGGATAAGTAACGAGGCGCGCGGTGGGCTGGATCCGTTCGATAGTCTGGGCGAGCCGCGCGTATGAGCGAGCAGGCTCAGCCATCAGGCGGGCCGTAACTGACTGTAATCACAATTGCTGCGGCGGTAGGAATGAAAGCAGGCCGAGCGTGTCTTTCTTATGAACGCAACGCGATAGGAGAATCTCGGATCGTTGTACTCTTCCTGCGAGAGTCCATTCTCGAATTGCGCGACGAAAGACCGGAAATGTTTGGGAGATCGTCCTCCCCCAGAAAGTTCTTTTGCGGCACGTTCCGAGATGCCGGCGAACTGAATGCTGAATGCCTGTTCTGCTTCCAAGAAGTGCTTTTCTCCAAAAAGCTTCTTTATGCATGAGGTGAAGTTCAAGGCCGCAGCCTGGAATTTTGCACCCACCTGATAGTCAATGCGTGTTGTCATCTGATGTTCGATCTCATGCCGCAATCCGATCAAAAATCAAAGGTTATTTGTCTGGATCTCTTCAAGCGGGCATTCCGAACAATCTAAACACTCTCTAAGCTCCAGTGCCGGATGGCTCCGAACTTGGTACGTGAAAAATGGCACCTTTGCGCAACGAGCGTGAACTGGCGGTATTCGACTCTCCTCCTGCGGTAGTGGGCATGAAGCAGATATGTCCAGGCGAATGATCGTCGTTACGATGAAAAGCTCGGACTTAAATTCGACGTGAGGATTGTTGAAAATCTGCACTGCTGTGAGCATCGCTTCACGAGCTTTCTTCACGAGTTCATTGGCAAGAGAACCGAACCGCCGCTTTCGCGTCATGTCGTGAGTGTACCCGATACGTGCTTTTTAAGGCTGTCGCCGCGTCAGCTTCAGAGCCGCGCTAAAACAGCGACGTTGAGCAGATTTCATACAGTGAGATAAATATCTCTGACAAGCGTCGGCCCGTCTCAGTTCATATGATATAAGTCGGGAGATCTCGGCTCAGCAGTGGCAAAAGAGGGGAGTGAAGATTCTATACGCTGTAGGTGAAAGGATCCGAACAAGTGCCGAGAACTTTAATCATCTATTCTTTTATCAGCCGGCAACAAGGGAAAGCTAAAGTGTTGCCTTAGAATTTGATCCGCTCGACCTCGTCAAGGGAAATCTCATCCTTGGTCCGATCATAGAGCTTTGTGGTTCGCGGCGACTGATGCGCCGCGATCTGCTGAGCATGCTCTAACGTCCCGCCGTTCTGTAGATACGCCGTAATTCCGGTCGCTCGAAACGAATGGCAACAGGTGGAGTAGGGCAGAGCGGCATCCTTCGCTCGCCGCTTTATCATGTAGAGGACATCACTCCGCGTCATAGGATTTCCGGTGAGCTTGTTGCCCTTGCGAATGCTCGGAAACAGAGGCGCTTTCTTGTCATCGCCGATACCGGCGGCCCGGATCCACGCGTCTAGGTATTCGTCCAACAAGTGATGGCATGGGACCTCGTGCCGCTTGCCACCCTTCTCATTAAGCCTGAGCCATGCGCGGCGTCCCTGCTGAAAGTAATCCTCAACTCGCAAGCCACCGGCCGCACTCACGCGAGCAAAGCTGTATCCCATTAATCCGATCAACGCGCGGTCTCGAAGCCCTATAAGTTCGCTCGTGTCGATGGAGTCCAGCAGCTGTCGCATCTCATCCGCCGATAGCACCGGCGTCTTGCCGCGCGTCACCACATATTTGGGGCCGCGCACCGAGCCGGCCGGATTAGACGGCAGGATTCCTCCTGTAACGAGGTAATCGAACAGTTGCCGGATCGCAGCCAGATTTTGTTTCACCGTCGGCTTTGCGGCGTTTGTGCCGAGTTGCTCGATGTATGCGCCGATCACGATTGGCTCGATATCAGCCAGCCCGAGGTGATGATCTTCGCACCAATCGAAGAATTGCCTTACCGCCCGCGCATACGCCATCCGGGTGTTACGATTCCGGATGGTCGCGGTAAAAAACTCGATAAAACGTCTGGCCGTGCGCTCGCCATGAGCGAGGATCGCCGGCGGCAGCGTGTCCATGCCGGCGCGCACCAGCGCCGGCGTTGGCGCAATCTCGTTAGTCAGAACGATTGGTTCTTTTGCCATCACCTGCCCTTAATCACCCAACATTTTATACAGCATAAAGGACGTTATGCAGTATAAAAAAGAACAGAGCGGCCAGCCAGCCCCCATGTCATCATTAAGCTAGGTCCTCTCGCCAAAGTACGGACGGGTCCTCCTTGGTTATCAACGGATTCACTCGCACGCGACGCCCGCCGCCGCCATTCAGCGGCGCCGGAGTGTCGGAGTAATTATCGCCAGTGGCATGGATAGTGACCGAGCGCCTGTCAGTCTGGTACCCCGGTTTGGCACGTCTGATCAACGTGATTGGTCAAGCTCTCGCGCGCAGATTTCCATCCCAAAACCAAGCATCGAAAGACCAGGCCCCGGCACCGACGCTGATCAGGAAAAACAAGCTCATGGTCATGCAAAGTCCGTCCTCGCGTCGCTTAACATAAACCAAAAGCCCTGATTCGCATGCCATAGCTCGGGAATTTTGGTGGTCGCGATCGCCGTAAGGATTACGATCAGAAGTGGAATACTGCCGATTCGCGTGAACAGTCCGGTCAAGACCAGCAAGCCACAAGCAATCTCAAAGGTTCCTACGAAAAAAGTTGTTCATAGTGACTCGGATCATCGCCCTCCACTACACCTATTTTAGGAGGGTCATGAAGTTATACTCCCAGTGCAGCTGTATCTGGCGATGGAAGATCCTAAGTCCAGGATCTTCCGCTACAAAGTCGACTTAGGCGCTCTGGTAACGCGGAACGTTGATTACTTCGATCGAGTCGCAGCATCACTTGCGTCCCATTGTCCTTAATGTTATCTGATTTCGATATCGAAATACGTTAATTCATGCCAACGCCAAATGCAACCTATTCGGGACTCATCCGCGTCCACATCCTTCACCATGCGGCACATGAGCCGATCTTTGGGTTGGGTATTATCGAAGAGCTTGGCCGGCACGGTTACCGGCTGAGCGCCGGCACTCTATACCCGTTACTGCATGGCCTGGAACGCGAAGGTTATCTGCGCTCGTTTAGGAAAAGGAATGGGCGCCACGCTCGCCGTCTCTACACTGCGACTCCAAAGGGCCGCCGGGCATTACGCGAGGCGAAGACCAAGGTCCGCGAGTTGTTCGCCGAACTGTTCGATGACCAATGAGGATGCGCCCCTTATGGCGCCAGAAGAGAATACAGGCGATGTGGCTGCCTTGGTCAACGGCAATTCAGGCGCCGATCTGAAACAGATCGCGCTCTCGTTGCTGCGATTGGGCACCACCGCCTTCGGTGGTCCGGCAGCCCATATCGCGATGATGGAAGAGGAGTTTGTTCGACGGCGCGGCTTGGTTTCCCACGCGGACTTCCTTGACATGCTCGGAGCGTCGAATCTAGTTCCTGGTCCGAGTTCTACCGAAATGGCCATTCATATCGGCCATCAACGAGCAGGTTGGGGAGGCCTGGGTCGTCGCGGGCGTGTGCTTCGTCTTTCCTGCGATGTTGATCGATATGGCCTGTGCGTGGGCCTATATGACCTTCGGCGCGCTTCCTCAGGTCCAGAGCTAGCCCGCACGGCGATCAAGAATGGATTGCTGGTTGTTGTGAGTGTGCTGGCTACCGTGGCTGCGATCGCCGGCGAAATGTATTGGCCATCTTTTGGCCGCTGGTCTGATCACTGTGTTTCACACATGGATCAAGGAACGGGGTCTATTCAGCAATCTCCTCGTTCTACCGGTGTCGGCCAAATCCTTGCTGGTATCAACCCCGATGTTGGCCGCATCGGTCCCAATCGGCCTGTCGGCACTATTCGTCGTTTTTCTGAAATTTGGCGCCGTCATCTTCGGAAGCGGTTACGTATTGCTGGCGTTTCTTCAGGCCGATCTTGTTGATCGGTTGCATTGGTTGACTCAGGTGCAGCAGCTCGACGCCGTCGCAGTCGGTCAGGTTACGCCCGGACCAGTATTCACTACCGCGACGTTCATCGGTTATCTGCTCGGTGGCGTTCGCGGAGCACTGGTCGCGACCGCCGGCATTTTCCTCCCCGGCTTTCTCTTCGTCGCCGCAAGCCATCCCTTAATCCAGCGGATTCGTCGCGCGAATATAGCCGGCGCCTTTCTCGACGGCGTAAATGTGGGCGCCGTTGCGTTGATGATCGCGGTTACCTGGCAACTCAGCCGGGCAGCGCTGGTGAATTTACCAACCTGTGCTATCGCTGCTCTCAGCGCGATTGTTCTGATCTACTTCCGAATAAATTACGCATGGCTAATCTTCGCGGGAGGGTTACTCGGACTCGTTACAGCACAAGGGCATGGAGCATGAGGCCCTCGCGATGTTCAAGGTTTACGGCGCTTCCCCTTACGCTAATTTTTCTGGTGCTGAATTGTTTGCCTAAAGCATTCGCGGGTCCCCCATACATCACCGACGACCCTGAACCCGTTGAGTATCAACACTGGGAGTTTTACCTGGCTTCGATCTTCAGCAAACAGCCGGATGCCTGGACAAGTACCGCTCCTCACGTTGAAGTAAACTACGGCGTGGTGCCTGACGTCCAACTTCACACGATCCTGCCGATGACCTTATACGTCCCTACGGCGGGTGCGAGCAGCTACGGCTACGGCGTTACCGAGCTGGGAGTGAAATGCCGCTTCCTGCATGAAAGTGCCTGGCTCCCCCAGATTGGAATCTTTCCGCTCCTGGAAGTGCCGCCCGGACCGCATGATAAGAATCTTGGCACCCAACACGTGCAGACCTTCCTGCCGCTCTGGCTCCAAAAGAGCGAGGGAGCATGGACTGCATACGGGGGCGGTGGCTACTGGATCAATCCAGGTACCGGAAATCGGAATTGGTGGTTCAGCGGCATCGTCATCCAGTACCAAGTCCTGCCAAATCTTGCCCCTGGCGTGGAGCTCTTTCACGGAACCTCGCAACAGGCAGGTCAGTCGCAGCAAACCGGGTTTAATCTCGGCCTGTTGTGGGACCTTAACGACCTGCAGCACATTATGTTCTCAGCGGGCCCAGCATTCGGCGGACCGAACCAACTCCAAGGATATTTCGCCTATCAACTGACTTTTGGTTCGTAACGCCGGCATCGAGTTTTATTCCGAGGGCCCCTACTTTGATTTCTCTCATCTGCTCGATTTGCTGCCCTTGCTCTCCTCTCGATCGCTAGGAGCATCGGAGCGAACCATTACAGAATATTGAATCAGCCCACCCCCTGCTTGTATTGATTCGACCCAAACGATCATCCTTAAAGTAAGACTTTAGGATAGGCACAGTCTTCTCGATGCCGATGGGGTTGTAAATGTCAAAGTGGCGCTCATTCGACGGCTCCTCTCAGTCACATGGGTCCGGCGTGGAACGGGCCCAAACAGTTTCAAAATTTCAGCGAAGTTTAAGTGAGTTTACTACTGTGCATCAAATGGGTGAATGCCCTTCACCGTCCGGACCTTTAAGGCTAGTCGGGACACCCAAGCCGTGCATAGGCATAAGCGAGATATCCTAAGGCGCACAGCCGAAGACTCGCGCCTCTGCTTATTTTTTGTTCTAAATTCGCTAGGTAGGTTTTTCATGCGAGTGTAGCGCCGATGAGGCGACCGATCGCGAAAGTAACGCCGGCCGCCCCAAGACCGAGCAAGAGCTGGCGTCCTCCGGAACGCCAGACGGGGACTCCCGTGAAGATCGTGATCGCAGCTCCGATCGCGAACAGCGCTATGCCGCTCAGCGCGAGGCTCGCAAGGACTGCCATACTGGCTCCGGTCAGCATGAACGGTAAGATCGGAACAATCGCTCCAAGAGCGAAGAGGAAGAATGACGCGATCGCTGCCTCACGAGCGGAGCCGCCCAGGTCTTGCGGATCGAGGCCGAGCTCTTCACGCGTCAGCGCATCGAGGGTAGCAGCAGGATCTTGAAGAAGCTGAGCGACGACCCGCTTTGCTTCAGCTGCGCTCAGCCCCTTGGCCTGATAGATAAGCTGAAGCTCCTCGCCCTCCCCTTTGGGATCCTCGACTAGCTCACTCGACTCGATGCGGATCTCGCGTTCCGCGAGCTCACGCGAACTGGTCACCGACACCCACTCGCCAAGCGCCATCGAACAGGCGCCGGCAAGCAATCCGGCGACTCCGGCCACAAGGATCCCGTGATTGCTGATGGACGCGCCCGCTACGCCCATAACCAGACTCAGGTTCGAGCAGAGTCCGTCATTTGCACCGAGGACCGCGGCACGCAACGCATTACCACCGACCGCGCGATGCCGGCCTTCGAGACGACCTAGAAAACTTCCAGTTAGTCCGCTTGGCTGCGTGCGGACCAACTGGCCGAGGACAAGCGCATGCCAACGTTCCTGCGCGCTCATCGCGCTGCCTTGGGTCTCCGCCTGTCTCACATAGACGTTGCGGTCGGCAGCTTCCTTGGCGGCGATTGTCGAGAGAACGGCGTCTGGGCCAAGCCGGCCAGCGATCCATGTTAGGACACGGCTGCGCCACGACGGGCGTCGCTTTCTGACCTCGGCTCCTGCGGCACGAAGACGTTCTTCCCAGAACGCGATATGTGCTTCCTCCATCCTGGCGAGATTGGAATAAACTTTTGCGATTCTGGGATCGCGTTCACTAGCTGCCATCGCCCGATATTCGGCAGCGCTGTCAATCTCGTCTTGCCAATTCTCTCGAAAGCGCTGTATGGCGGTCACGTTTGTCATGACTTTTGGTCCAGCGCCGGAGATTACGATTCACGAACCATATTCAAAACGTCCAGCCAACGATCGACTTGATGAATACCCCGTCACTCGCATTAGTTAATCCCACCCCCACACCGAAATTCAATTCCAGTTGCGGCAGCAAGTCGAAATTCAGCGCTGGCACAATGAAATGTTGCTGATCCTGTAGTGATGGCAGCGGCTGAATCGGTCCCATATCCCCATAATACTCTACCGCCGGCGATACCCATCGATTGAGCTTGTAAACTACCTCGCCCGAAGGGTCGAATTGAAAGCCGTCATGCGTCTGTGGTCCTCTGAAGGGCTTTTCAAATGCCAGATTCGCCACCAATCTGAAGCCCTTATAGCTCGCGCCGATAATCGGCCGCAGTTCCAGGTTAAGCGGATTCTCCTCCGCCTGCCGCCGCATGTAATCCAGTTCGATATTCCCGCCGAACTGCACCGGCCATTCAAATGTCTGCGGAATCCCGAAATGGATCTTCGAGCGTGACCCTGAGTATTGATAGCTGTCCGCTGGAAACACTGCCGTGCAGAAGTACTGCCCGATTTCGAGCCAGCGCAACACTCCGAACGTCCCCTCGACAGTCTCATGCACTTGGTAGACGTCCATCTGGCTTTTCGTCCGCTCGCCAGTCGCCGTCGTCGCGCTGTTCGAATGCAGCTCCAGCGTCAGATGCCCGACCGGCGCGGTATCCGTGTCGTAGATCTGGATTTCGTAGAAATCGATCGCGCGGGCCTCGCGCGTGCAAACCAGCGCGATGGCAATCCCAACGGCCACGGCGTACAAGCTGCTCAGCCATCTGCGCCCTTGAGTTTGCATAACTTAAGAGCTACGCCACCGGTGAACCTCATTCCACTCTGGAGTAGCCAGCATTCATCTAGCGCCGTTTGCGTCAACGTTGAGGACATCGGTCCCGGAACCGAACTTCAGCAGCGCGCGAGGTATCCTCGACGCCTTCCGACGCCCGATGTCCTCTAGAGAGTCTCCACGCAGCGCTAAAAAACTAAGGTCAACCACTCGGAAATATTTCGGCTTTCGCGATCGAGGGGCTCGCTTCGAACTTGAGCCGCTCATCGATGGCGACAACGAAAAGTGACAACTGATTTTATATGGCACCTATTACGCGGCGGGCCATGCCGAGCCCCTCCGACCAAAACCGACCTGTCGAATGCATCGATTCCACGATGTCGCCGATTCCATCGACAAACCGTTCAAGCTGGCCCTCCGTAACGATCAGCGGCGGCGATATCTTGAGCACCATGAAGTTGTTGCCGCATATTTGAGTAAGAAGGCCCTTGTCGCGAAATAGGTGCATAACAACTATTTGGCCGAACATTGCCGGATGAATTCGCGCAAAAGCTCCAAACGGGATTTTGAGGCGCAATCGCTTCGGCGCGCGGAACTCGATCGCGGTCAACATTCCGATGCCGCGTATCTCGCTGATCATTTCGTAGTCGGCGAGTCGGGCGGACAGCATGCGTCGCAACTGGTGGCCCAATCTTGTCGCGCACTCGCCTAACCGTTCGCTTTTCAACACTTCGAGGGTGGCCAGACCCGCGCGCATTGCAAGCGCGTTCTCGCTAAAGGTCGAAGTGTGAACGATTGAGCGCTTAAAAGAGCTGTAAGTCGATTTGTACACCGGATCGGTCATTAGCACCGCCCCAACCGGGATCAGGCCTCCGCTGAGCGCCTTCGCCAAGATGATCATGTCAGGGACGATTCCAAAATGATGTGCTGCAAGGAATGGCCCTGTGCGATACAATCCCGTCTGCACTTCATCCAGCACGAACAACGTGCCGTAGCGTCGACACAACACCTGTGCCTCTTCCAGATATTCATTGGCAGGAATTCGAATTCCAGCCTCAACTTGTACCGGCTCGACGATGAAAGCGGCGAAGCGTTTCGACGCAAGGTTAGTTGCAAGCTCGTCGAGTGCACCAAAGTTGACCATCTCGACCTCTGGAAGCATCGGCCCGAATCCTTCCTTCCAGAACGTATCAGACATGAGCGAGAGCGCACCGCAAGTAAGGCCGTGGAAGCCGTTTTTGGCAGAAAGCAGCCCTACGCGACCGGTATGAGCCCGAGAAAATTTGATCGCCGCCTCGACTCCCTCGCTACCGGAACTCGCGAAGAATGCCTTGGTGAGATTGCCCCCAGCCAGCTCGCACAACTGCGCGCCGAGCGCTCCAGCAAGTTCGGGCACGCCGGTCTGAAGCATCGCGGCACCATCGCGCTCGAGTTCCGCAATAATCGCAGCCTTGATCTTTGGATGATTATGGCCAGCGTTGTGTACGCAGTACCCGGAATTAAAATCGAGTATCTCGCGGCCGTCTTCGGTATGCAGCTCGGTGCCGACGCAACGGCTATACCGCACATTCATTTGCAGCACATTGAGCAAGCGAACCCACTGCGGGTTTACATACTCTTCGTAAAGTCTAGTTCCGTCGCTTGGGTGCTGAGCGAGCCGAGAACTTGCCATTTCAGATACTCCTCATCACGCGGTCGGACCAGTAGTCGTTTGGATGACGGCCGTCCCTGTGGTAGTAATTACTGGGACTTTCAAGAACGAATACTCAGTAGTACGCGATCCAGCGCGATGCGCGTGACATAACTCACATATATTGAAGGTTCCGATGCGTAGACTGATTTCGAACTACAGAACTCGGCGCTATCATTTGCGTGTAGTCTGTTTCGCAGCTTCGTTTTTGGGGATGGTGCTGATCGCGGGATCTTCTAATAGCAGCAACTCGGAACCAACCGAGCCACGAGCTGCTACGACGGATAATCTCATCGCAGACCCGCAGGTCTATGAAATTCTCGCAACCTCTTGCTTCGATTGCCATTCTGACCGAGGCAGCGGTCCTTGGAACGCGAAACTCGCACCGTCGTACCTGTTCGGCGCGAACAAGGCGCGAGCGGTTCTGAATTTCTCCAACTGGTCCACTTTGAATGAGAAGCAGCGAAAGGTGACCGCCTCGGCGATTGCAACGGTCGTGGATAGCGGCTCGATGCCCCCCGGAGATTACGATTTCTTCCATCCCTCGGCCAAGCTGACCGACGAACAAAAGAAACTCGTACTTCAGTGGACCTCGCAACATACAGCTCTCCCGGCTCATTGACCTACGTAGCGGTAGATACGCGAGGAGCCAAGTATCCCGATAGCGAGAAACCCGATACCGATCGCAAAGGTAACTGCCGCAGGCCCTGCCGTACTTGAGGGGTCGAGTCCGCGAATCATCAGATTGTTGAAAGCCGCCATAGACCATGTCGTCGGCATCCCGAGTGCGACATAGCGCATCCAATAGGGCTCGAAGTCGAGTGGCCACCAGCACCCGCCGATTGCCGACATCGCAAGCGCGGCCATCGCGCCGATCGGCAGCACCGCATCGCGAGTGTTGGCAAGACAAGCAATGACAAGACTGAAAGCGGCCGCCGCGAACGAAATTGCTGCTGCGGGAAAAAGCAAGGCCCAGGAATTGTGCCCCAGGGATATTCCGAACAGTAACCAGCCCGCACCAAACAGGAGGATCATCTGGGCGAGCCCGATAAGAAACCTTGAGGTCAGTTTTCCGAGCATCATTCCGGAGGCCGATGCACCACTGATGTGCAACCGCGCTAGGGTACCCCAATCGCGTTCGTCGATTAGACCCACTCCGACGCCCCAAAGCATATCGATCAAGAGAAAGGTAATTCCGAAGCCCGGGACATACTGGTCAAAGGCATTCACCTTGGCATCGCCACCGGTAATCGAATGCTCCTGCCATCCGACGATTCCCGGCATAGTCGACGCCGTTTGCGAAATTCCGGCGCTAAAATCCGGAGTCGAGGGAGGGTCCTGAAGCTCCGGTAAGCGTGGCAACAGGATCGTATCCGGTAGTGCAATAGGTGATGACAAATCGACACGCTGGTTCGGGAATTCAATTGGCTTCGAGAGTTCGGCCAACTGTGCTTCACTGGGCGGAGCCGGCCATTGCGGTGGAGGCGGAATTTGGCTCGGGTGAGAGCCGGCTGCGGCCTTGAGCTCCGCTAGCCATCTCTCGAAGTCATATTGGCTGATCTGGAGTTGTTCTAAGTAACGGCTGACCGCAATCAGCGCTTCGCGTCGGACCGCGAGGTCGTGCTCGACGATAGTTTTGCTCTGAGCGACCGAGCGATTAATCCGCAAAGTGATTTCGGCTTTCATTCGGTCGACCGTCTGACGAGTTTGCGCGTTTACTTCTGATTGAGCAGTATCGCGCGCGCGCTCGAATTGGTGCCGAAGCTGTTCGAGCTGAGCAACCGCGGCTTTCATCCGATCCGAAGCCACTAAGAGTTGATCGCGCAGATGAGATGCCTGTTCCGTCATTCGCTTGCGCGCAAGTTCGTGAGCGCGGGACGTGACCTCGCGGCATAGGCGATCTAGATCAAGTTCGATGCTCCCCGCTTCCAGTCGTTTAACGGGATCGATATACACTGCCAGATGTACGTCGCGGCCATCTGCGAACTCGCCGGATGCTTTCGCCGGGATCACAATACAAAGGGGTGCGCGAGATCGTCCGCCGACGATTGTCCGCGCTTCATCGAGATTCGCCACCGGGACGACCGACACTGAGTGGTCACGCGCGATGGCTTCGATGAACGCGCGCCCGAACCGCCCATGATCGTCGTCAACGACTACGATGTAGTACGGCTCCGAGCCCGGCCGAACGCCATAAATGTTGCCAAGTGAGAATCCCGCTACCGTAATGATGACTAGGGGAGCTAGAGCAAGCATGAACAAAGCTGCGCGATCTTTCGCAAGAAGTCTAAATTCGTTTCGAAATATTATCCAGGCTGTACGTAGCACATCGAATTCCTACCGATTAAATCTCGGTGGTAATGTCGCGCAACGCGTGACCGGTTAACGTGATAAAGGCGTCAGACAAGTTCGGACTATGCATGGCAAATTCAAGCAACTGGCCCCCAGCGTTGTGCGCTCGCTCCAGCAGTTCGCTGACCTGCCTGAGGTTTGTGAGTTCCAGGGTGATCTTGGACTCGTCGCTTGCAGGCGCCAATTCGATGACGCCCGGTAGCCCGTCGTACCATCCGGATAGTGGTCTCCTTTTGAAGACAATCTCCATTCGAGGATGACGACCGGCAAGCTCTATCAGCTGCGCGACAGTCCCTTCGGCGACCACCTTGCCTTGATCAAGCAACAGGGCACGGTCGCACATGCGTTCGACCTCCTCCATGTAGTGCGTGCTGTACAGAACCGCGACACCGGAATCCGCCACCGCACGAATTGTCGTGAAGATACCTTCGCGCGACTGGGGATCCACGCCGACAGTCGGTTCATCGAGGAGCAGCGCTAGTGGGCGATGGACCATACCGCAAGCGAGATTGAGCCGTCGCTTCATCCCGCCCGAGAGCGTCCAAACCGGATCGTTCGCTCGATCGCGAAGCCCGACTGCTTGGAGAGCTTCAATGCTCCGGGCGTCTGCCTCTCGTCGAGTCAGCCCATGGACGCGAGCGAAGGTCTCCACGTTTTGGTACGCACTTAGTGATGGGTATAGCGCAATGGATTGCGGCACAAAGCCGAGCTTTCGCCGCAGACTATTGGGAGCCGCGCGCAAATCGATCCCGGCAATTCGAATGTCACCGGCGTCGGGTGCGATCAGCGTTGCGAGAATCGATAGGCTGGTGGTCTTGCCCGCGCCGTTGGGCCCAAGCAAACCGACAATCTCTCCGGCCTTCACTTTGAAACTAATATTATCGACAGCCAAGCGCGCGCCATAGCTTTTCCGCAGAAGCACAGCTTCAATAAGAACAGGAAACGACATAAGGGAACAACTATCCGTCATCATCGTGGAAGCTTGGATCAGGGCCGTTCGATGTTGTACTTTCCCAGCTTGTACGAAACATCACTGCGCGAAAGACCAAGCCTCCGTGCAGCCTCGGCCTGCGCTCCCTTCGTGCTGCCTAGCGCTCGTTGAATCACTGCCTTTTCGAATGACGCCAGGAACTCGCGCAGATCCACGGTCTCTGGCATCATTTCGGCGACTTGATCTGGAGTGATCGGTCTCGTAGTACTAACGGCAACGTCAGCGTTGCGGGTATCGGCCGCCACGGGAAAGTTCTCCGATGTGATCTCAACTTTGGCCGAAAGGATACAAGCGCGTTCGATAAGGTTTCTGAGTTCGCGAATGTTACCTGGAAAGTCGTACCTCAGAAGCGCACCCATCGCATCATTACTGATTCTCCGCAGTGGCACCTTGAGTTCACACGCAGCCTCCATTAGGAAAAGCTCGCAAAGTGCAGGTATATCTTCTCGCCGCTCCCGCAGGGGGGGAACCTCCAGAGGTACCACCGCGAGCCGGTAGTAGAGATCTTCGCGAAAGAGACCCTCCTCTATTCGCTGCTTCAGATCCCGATGTGTCGCGACCACCAACCGAACATCGACCTGGTGTGGCTTGGTCGAACCGATTCGCGTTACCAGCCCATCCGTAAGCACGCGCAACAGCTTGGCCTGCGCGGGCATGGACAGTTCGCCGGCCTCGTCCAGGAACAGGGTGCCTTCGTGCGCGGCCTCGAACAGGCCTTCGCGCTGGCGGTCAGCACCGGTGAATGCGCCGCGCTCATGCCCGAACAATTCGCTTTCCAGAAGAGTCTCGGTAAAGGCGGCGCAGTTAACTGCGACGAGCGGCTTTGAAGCGCGGTCGCTGCCTTGATGAATCGCCCGTGCTACGAGTTCCTTACCAGTCCCGGTCTCTCCGCTGATTAATACGGGGACGTTCGTCGGCGCGACGCGAGCGATCTTTTCGCGCAAGACTCGAATTGCAGCACTCTCTCCCCTGATCTCGGAGGTTCCTTCGAGGCGTGAAACCGCGTCGCGGAGTCTCTCGTTCTCTCGCAAGAGTCGCGTATGCTCGACAGCGCGGCTAGCGGAGGCGAGCAGCGCTTCGGGAACAAATGGTTTAGTTATGAAGTCGAAAGCGCCGCGGCGCATGCTTTCGACCGCGAGTTCAATAGTCGCGAATGCCGTCAGCAAGACGACCGACAGAGCGGAATCCGTCTCGTGCGCGGCGATGAGAACATCCAACCCCTCGCCATCGCTCATTTTCTGATCCGTGACGACTGCGTCAAAACGAAACTCGCTTAAGGCACGCCGAGCGTCGTTGACACCAGCGGCTTCTATTACTTCATGGCCCTCATGCTTAAGATTTGAGGCCAAAATTCGCCGCATGTGCGGCTCATCGTCCACGATCAATATCTTGCCCATCTGGTTTCCCATCCGAACGATTTAGTCGTGAGAATGCGCAGGAATCTCGATCGAAAAGCATACCACTCTCGGCTCATTGATTCTGAGCACCAGGTCACCGCCATGTGCGCGCACGATGTTGCGGGCGATGGCGAGGCCAAGCCCATTTCCTGTCTTCTTGGTGGTAAATAGGGGCTCAAAAATACGATCTACCGTCTCACGCGGAATCGGTCCTGCTGGATCGATCACATCGATGCGCAGGATGGCGTTCCCATTGATTTCAGCCTTAAGACTCACCGAATCGCCGTCCCCGCAAGCGTCGATCGCATTCAAAACTAGGTTCAGAAGTGCCTGTTGTACCTGTCCCGCGTCGAAGTCCCCTTCCAGATCGCGGTCGGCAAGAACATCAATTCCGATACCCCGATTGGTGGCATGAGCATGGGCGGCGGTGGCGATGTAGTTGAGCATGTCATGTACGTTCGCTCGACTGATTTGCGCCGAGCGTGGACGAGCATAAACCAAGAAATCGCTGGTGAGCCGCTCAAGGCGCGCGGCCTCCTTTTCCGCGATGGCGAACATCTCTTTGCGTTCCGCTGCGTCTAGATCTATCCGTCTGGCGGTCGCGAGCGAATTGGCGATCATTGCCACAGGGTTGCGAATCTCATGTGCGATTGCTCTCGACAACCGACCCACTGCGGCGAGCTTTTCCTCGGTGAGCAGCTGCTCACGGGTACGTTCAAGGTCCTTAAGATTGCGCACCAGTCGCGCTTCGCCATCGCGGAGATTGTTGACCAGAAGCCACACCAGAATCGCCATCACTGTATAAACCACCGAAATCGCGCCAGCTTCGATGTACTCACCAAATTTCAACCCGTATGCCCCGAAGAAACATATGAAGTCCGCCAATACAGCCACCGTGATTGTGGCCCCGAGATCAAGTCTGAACGCGGCTTCGAGGATCGGCAGCATCATCAGCGCGTAATAGACGGTGTCGCCGCGTATTGTCATGAAAGTAAGAACTAGGGCGAGCGCGGAGTTGATCCCAAGCGACCAGAACGTGAGTATCCTCTGCTCGAAAAACGAGATTGATATCCCCCTTCGATTTAGCCAAGTAAGGTAAGCCACTTGCGCCAACAAGCCAATGGCAAGTACTAGAATGACGGCAGCTGAAGGCCTGCCGCGCACGATTCGCGATATCACTTGTAATGCCAACAACGCGCCGATCAGCAACACATTCAAACCAGCAAAGAGACGCTCTTGGCGGCGGAACGACTCAAAGTTAGCCCCTACGAGATCGAACTCGCCACGGCCGATTGCCTGCGCGACGACGCTGAGAATGAGAGCGCACGGGCCAGGGGCGTGCTTTTTCTCAGCAGTTTTGGCCATTGCGAAGATTAGCGGCGTCCTCATCTGTACGTGCAAGTCATTGCTTTTGGTTTCCAAGTTATTTGCGCGCCGATTTCGACGTTCGAAGACTTTCGGTACAAGCAGATCGCGTGCCGCAGCCAATGAAGGCAGACATGATGATTTTTAACCAACAACCACGGCCCTGTTGATGATTCGACCTTCATCTAAGCCACCTTGTTTTGTATCAGCTTTCAGACAAACGCGTACGAGATTTTGAACACAGTTCAAATTCTCGAACACCGCACTGTCACTCAAACAGTGAAACACACCAACAAGCTGATCGTGATTCCATTTAGCGTATGACAATCGGGTGGCAAGGCATTTGCGAGGTTCTCACGAGTCGCGGAACAAACGAACCGCAGGCTGTGAAAACGAAGTTCTTCGGCGGGCGCTCATAGACGACACTGGCGGATCCACGGACGAATCGTCTCGGCTTCGAAGAGGGAGCCGCGGCGTTGAGCGATTCATACAACATTGACCTTTTCGAGATGCCAACGACACGGATGCCCGGAAACACATCTTGGACGGTTCACAACCTCATCGCTTACCAAAACGATCCCACTACCAATGAACACACGATGCCCGACGGTTCGCTCGGTCCGCACTGACTATTACCTAAACAGCAGCTCTCATCGGATGATAGTGCCGAACTGGAGTAGAAGCATACTCAACCTAGACATCATCAACATCCGGTTTGTGTTGGTGCTAACGCTAATTCTGCGGATCCTGCTCCCAATACTGGGATTCCGCTATACGCGCGATGCCACCATCTTCTATACACCTGATAGCGCCTCCTATATTGTTCCGGCCCGCGAGTTAATCGTCCACAATCGATTTTCCTCTGATGGGGCACCGGAACTCATTCGCACCCCCGGTTATCCTTTGCTGCTTACCGCTGGCCTGCTGCTCGGTCGGCTGGCCCTTGCCACAATCACGCTCCAAATCCTACTCAGTTGCTTCACGGTATTCATGATCTATCGGACTGCCCTTTTGCTGTTCGACCGAGAAGGGACAGCTATTATTGCGGCGGTGCTGTACGCGATAGATCCGTTTGCGATACTTTTCGCCAGCTTGATTGCCGCTGAAACGCTATTCACCGCGGTAGTCATGGTTGGAATCTACTATCTAGTAAGGTACCTGAAGCAGCATTCGCAATGGGATCTGCTGGTCTCCGCGGGCGCGCTCGCTGGTTCGGTTTATGTCCGGCCGATTGGTTACTATCTCCCACTGATAATCGCTAGTGGACTGGCAGCGTGGGCACTCGTAACCCATCGCCAGAACAAACTACGTGTCCTGGCTAACGCCTTTGCCTTTGTCGTCGTAGCCGTCGGACTTACGGGCCTTTGGCAGATCCGAAATAAGGTCGAGACTGGCTATTCCGGTTTCTCAGCCATCGCAAGCGACAATATGTATTTCATCGGCGCGGCATCAGTCCTGGCCGCCCGACAGCATGTTTCCTATTACAGTATGAGGGATCGCCTTGGCTATCAGGATCAGAGCGTTTATTTCCAGGAGCATCCTGAACAAAGGACCTGGTCAATAACGGAGAGAATCAATTACATGAACCGGGCCGCCGATCACATTTTACTCGGCAATTTTTGGACCTATACTCGAATATATTTCGAAGGCATTGTTAGAGCCACCTTTGATCCCGGCTCTACAGAATTTATCAGGTTCTTCGACCTTTTCCCTAAACAGGGTGGTCTTCTCACAGTGGAGGTCGACAAGGGTACAATTGCGACTATAAAAACGCTTTTCGCCGATCCGCTCCTCTTTTGGAGCACCGTCATGATGCTCCCGCTGCAGCTCATATGCGTCCTGTGTGCATGCATAACCCTCTGCAGCCGAGCGATGCTGGATCCTGCCATTTTCGGAGTGGTCTTTATAATGGTCTACTATATGGCTATCGCGGGTGGACCCGGAGACTGGGGCCGGTTCCGCCATCCGGCAACGCCTGTCATATGCATGCTCGCTGGGCATGGTCTACGCATGGTGCGAAGCCGCTGGGAGTCCCGTGCTTGCGCGTAGCCGTGAATGCCCTTTTCAGCACTTTTCGTTAAACAAGCGTTCAACGTTCCGGAGGCTTCGAGGAAGATGACTTGTCCGTAATGCCCAACGAGCGCGTAATCATTGTTGGAGCGGGGCCGGCGGGACTTACCGCTGGTTACGAACTAGTGAAGAGTAGCTACCAGGTTCAGGTCTTGGAAGCTGATCCGCAGTATGTCGGGGGAATCGCAAGGACCGTCAAATACAAGGGATTTCGGTTCGATATCGGCGGTCACCGCTTTTTCTCAAAGAATTCTGAGATCGAAGCCTTGTGGACCGAGTTCATGGGCGATCGGATGCACACCTGCTCGCGGTTATCACGGATCTATTATCGTGGCCGCTATTTCAAATATCCACTCGAGCCTTTGGACGTGCTTCGCCATTTGGGCCCGACCGAAGCGATACGCTGCATTTTGAGCTATCTATGCGGGCGTCGCCTGCCACCGGAAGAAATAAGGAGTTTCGAAGATTGGGTCGTGAATGCATTCGGACACCGACTTTTCGAGGTGTTTTTCAAAACTTACACCGAAAAGGTCTGGGGAGTCCCATGCTCCGAGATTAGCGCTGACTGGGCGGCCCAACGGATTCGAGGGCTCTCGCTTTCGACCCTATTGCTCAGTGTGTTACGCCGAACCAACCACAACGTGCCGATAATCAAGACCTTGGTGGATCATTTCCGATATCCAGGCTGCGGGCCTGGCGAGATGTGGGAAAATGTCACCCGCATGATCGAAGGAAAAGGCGGAGCGGTATTCAACGGACAGCGAGTGGTCGAAGTCAATCGCATGCACGGTCGGGTCGTTTCGGTTACAACGCAAACCGCCCATGAATGCCAGACTCGCCGTGCCGATCATTTTATTTCGACCATGCCGCTGGCGCAGCTCATTTCATCAATGAATCCGTCCGCTCCCGCGGAGGTGCTGCTTCGAGCGCGAGGACTGCGCTATCGAGACTTCATAACCGTCGCACTGGTCGTCGACGATGCGGATATGTTTCCAGACAACTGGATCTACGTACACGACCCAGGCGTGAAGGTCGGACGAATTCAGAACTTCAAGAATTGGAGCGCGGAAATGGTCCCTGACCCGCGCTTCACAGTTCTCGGCATGGAATATTTTTGTACCGAGGATGACGGCATGTGGTCAGCCTCGGACGTGCAACTGATCGATCGAGCCAAAGCGGAACTTGCCATCCTGGGACTTGCGGACATATCCAAGGTGGTGGATGGATCCGTGGTCCGCCAGCCTAAGGCTTATCCGCTTTACGATCATGAGTATCGGACCAACGTCGCTCACCTTGCCAACTTCCTGGAACGCGAGACACCGAACCTGCAAATCGCCGGCCGCAATGGAATGCATAAATATAACAATCAGGACCACGCGATGATGACGGGTCTTATGGCAGCGCGGAATATCATGGGAGGCTCTTTCGATTTGTGGCGAGTCAATTCGGACGCCGAATATCAGGAGAGCGATCAGGCGAGCACGATAGAGAGGGGTCGGGTGGTACCGGTGAAAATAAGCTCATCACGCAGCGTCGTCATATAGCGCGGTCATGGCAATGGTACGTTATCCGACCCTCAAGACGCCAACTAATGGACTAATTCCAGATCAGCAAATCAAATCAAATCGGCCCGGCCGTGGCGTCGCGGATGTAATGGCCTATTGCTGGAGAGACGAGAATGAAGATTGCAGGAGTTGCAGGTGCATTTCCAAGTCACCGTTATCATCAAAGCGTAATCACTGATGCTCTGCGCGCCTATTGGGGCGATAAGCTTCAGCTGCCTGACGTTCTGACCCGGCTACATTCCCGTGCCGGTGTCGAGTACCGAAACTTTGCCTTTGAGCTGACGGACTACGAGCGCTTCGAGAGGTGGGGCCAATCCAATGCCGCCTGGCTCGAAGTCGCCGAGCAACTCGGAGAAAAGGCGATTGACGCTGCCTTGAAGCATGCGAAATTGACGCGTCGAGACCTCGACGCCCTTTTCGTAGTTTCGATAACTGGAGTGGCAAGCCCCTCACTCGATGCGCGGCTAATCAATAGAATGGCGCTGCGTCCTGATATCAAGCGTACACCGATCTTTGGTTTGGGTTGTGTCGGCGGAGCGGCCGGGCTCACCCGCGCAGCCGATTACGTAAAGGCTTACCCAACGCAAACCGCCGCGATTTTGGCAGTCGAGATCTGCTCACTGACGCTCCAGCGCGATGACCTGTCGATGCCAAATCTGATCTCTACAGGTCTTTTTGGTGATGGGGCGGCGGCAGTAATTGTGGTTGGCGCAGAGCGGCCGTCGGTCGGACCAACCATCCTCGGATCTCGTTCCGTCTTTTATCCTGATTCGGAAGGTATCATGGGCTGGGACATATCTGAGAAAGGGTTTCAGATTGTGCTGTCTGCTAAACTGCCAGAGCTTATCCAGCAGCATTTGAAAGCTGACGTCGATAGCTTTCTGGATGACTTTGGTTTTACCCGCGGTGATGTCGGTAACTGGGTTATTCATACCGGTGGGCCGAAGATATTAGAGGCTATCGAACGCGCGTTGGGTCTTACCGACCGCGACCTCACACTATCATGGGACTGTCTACGTCGTCACGGCAACATTTCGTCAGCATCAGTCTTGCTGGTACTGGAAGAGACGATGACATCTCATCGGCCTGCGCCGGGTACGCTCGGCCTGCTTGCGGCGATGGGCCCCGGGTTCTGCTCAGAACTGATTTTGATGCAGTGGTAACTGATGAAACCAGACGTTGTCATTGTGGGCGGAGGTCCGGTCGGACTTGTCGCTGGGATTGCGGCGCGCGCCCGTGGACTCGAAGTCCTTGTGGTCGATCGGGCTCGACCTCCGATCGACAAGCCCTGCGGCGAAGGCGTGATGCCGGAAGGCGTATCGGCTCTCCGCGTCCTGGGCGTGCCGATTGATGAGGGCGCAATTCCTTTTCACGGCATCCGCTTTGCTGAAGCGGGAGCGGCCGTCGAAGCCTGCTTTCCCGCGACGGCAGGATTTGGCATCGGCATGCGCCGATCTAACCTGCATCGCCTGTTAGCTCTCCGGGCCGCCGAAGTTGGGGTTGTGACCCGCTGGGGTGAGTCAGTCACCGGCCTCAGCCAAGCGGGGGCACAAGTGGCCGGAAAAAATGTGCCATGCCGATGGATCGTGGGTGCGGACGGACGCGGATCACGCGTCAGAGAATGGGCGGGATTTCGACCGCCGTCGAACATGCGCCGCAGAATTGGATTTCGGCAGCATTTCCGAGCGACCCCATGGACCGATCTCGTTGAAGTCCACTGGCACGACCAGGGACAGGCGGTTGTTACACCCACCGCCCCAAACGAAGTCTGCATCTCTGTCTTCACGAGCGAGCCGGTACTTTCGATGCCGCGGTTAATCGAGCTCTTCCCGGAAGTTTGCAGCCGGCTGAACGGTGCGCCTCCGACCAGCGCGGTCAGGGGAGCAATCTCCGGATCCAGTAACCTGCGCTCAGTAGCCCGAGATCGGGTCGCCCTAATCGGGGACGCATCCGGTTCCGTCGACGCGCTTACGGGCGAGGGCCTGTCGCTGGGTTTCCGGCAAGCGCTCGCGTTAGCCGAAGCCTTTGAGAAGAACGACCTTCAGCAATACCAAGTCACTCACAGGCAAATCGGCCGAATCCCGGAGCTGATGGCCAGACTAATGCTCTTTGTTGGCGCTCGTGCTCGGCTGCGCCGCCGCGTTCTGCACGCGCTGACTTCGCAGTCGCAGATGTTTAGCTTCATGCTTGGCGCTCATGTAGGAGCATTATCTCCATCCGCAATTCGCCCGCGTGTTCTCGCCGGATTTGTCCGTCATCTGTTGGCCTGGAACCTCCTCAAAGATAGGAAGTCTATATTAGATGACTAAGAGGTTTTTATCCGGAAGCATCTACGTCGTATCACTAGCTCTGCTCATTGTTGTGCTGGCGACGCTCGTCGCGGCGGGGGACCCGGTGCCGCAGGGGAAGCTCGCAGTACTCAATCTGGATCCGGCGAAGACGACGATTATCTACTCGCTCGATGGATGGCCGCATCACACACAGGGAACATTTAAACTGAAGCATGGCGTGATTCGGATAGATCCATCAACCAGCAAAATGGACGGGATCATCACCGGCGATGCGGCCAGTGGGGACAGTGGGCATTCCGTGCGCGATGAACGAATGAAATCCAGCGTTCTTGAAGTAGAGCGTTTTCCGGATATCAGCTTCATTCCTCAACAGGTATTAAGTCACGGCACAATACAGGCAGAGTTTCCGGTGAGGGTACGTGGTCTGATGCTGCTGCACGGAGCCCAACACGAGTTCACTGTCGACGCCGCCATTCGCCGTGACGGAAATAATGTGACGATTCACTCCAATTTTATGATTCCCTTTGTGGAATGGGGCCTCGAAGATCCCAGCATCCTGATGTTCAAGGTCTCCAAAGAGGTAAATATCGATGTCACGATAAACGCACACCTAACTTGGATCGCTTCAACAGTGAAACCTACCGCCGCGCATCTGCTTCAACAGTGGAATCCAGTAGCCGAGGAGCAGCTTCGCTTACCTGTCTGGAGGTCTCTCTAATGGATGACCGAGATTCAGCTGGTTTATCATGGTTCCTTAAGAAGTCTAAGTCGGCCGTTTTCAGAAGACGACCTAGACGGCATACAACGATTTGGGTGACAGCACTATTGGCCCTTTTTTCAGCCACCGCTTCCTTCGCACAAGATCATGGCTCACCCCCGGAGCCTCCCGGTACATATGCGGTCGCCTATTCCGATCCACTGGCACCTTTTAACGAAAAGATGTTCTGGTTTAATCTGAAGCTAGATCAGTACGTTCTCCATCCCGTCGCCAGCGGGTATGCCGTCGTATTGCCGCTCTCGGCGCGCACAGGCGTTGGAAACTTTTTCGCTAACGTCAATTTTATTCCACGCTTCGCCAACAACCTAATGCAGCTTCATGCTCAAGACGCCGGCGAAGAATTGGCCCGCTTCGGTATCAACAGCACCCTCGGTGTTGGTGGTTTCTTTGACGTTGCCGACTCGTGGTTTGGGATGAAGCAGCACGACGACGACTTTGGCTTGACGCTCGGCCACTACGGCGTTCCTCAAGGCTACTATATCGTTTGGCCGTTTCTGGGACCAATGACTGTGCGCGACACTCTCGGTTACGCGGCAGATAGTGCGATGTGGCCATTGCCCTACTTTGTACCCTGGTATGTCTGGCTGCCAACTGACAGTGGCAAGGCTGCGCTTGAAATTGTGAATTATCGCTCGCTTCACTTGAATATGTTCGAGGACGCCGATCGCTATGCGGTCGATCTTTATGGCGCGGTGCAAGACGCATATTTTCAACGGCGGGCTGCCGATCTACATCAACTCAAAGCCGAGTGAGCGACATGGCTGGCAAACCACAGCCGCTCTTGCGAGCTCGCAGTGCTCACCGATTTGAGGCTTTCAATCCTGGAAGAGATCTCGCTCCTCTGTGGTAGCGCACTTCAAAATGCCGGGCGAGAGTTTAATTCCGCATTACCAGAAACGCCGGCGCGGATCAGGGGCTGGGATCAGCACGCGTCAATTTATCGAGCACGCATTATTCCCTTTGCTTAAACTCCTGGGGCACGAACCGCGCCGAACTAACCGCGTGTCTAGACAACAAATTATGAGGCCCATGTGAAGCGCGGTCGGATGATGGTTTCACGATCTGTTCAGGCCGATTCAGCGGTAGAACAGGCGCGGTATCCACGAGTGTTTTCGCTGATGACCGTTGATCGCTTTGAATTCTTTGCGGGCGGGTTGACAGCATGGGCTTCATATCGTTTCCGCTAACACACAGTGCCTGCTTAATCAATGCGGCGCGATTTATTGTTACGGTTATCTACGCGGTAGAACAAACCATTACTGAAAATCAGAAAATAAGTGCTTCAAGGAATTAAGATCGCTTCTTTCATTTGCTGTCGATACTCCGCGATCGAAATGATTCGCTGTGCGCGCGTGTCCCAGAGAATGTATTTCAAGGCTTTGTGAACCTGCGACAACTTCACGCGGGTGACATCCGAAAAGAGCTGCCGATATTCGTCGTGGCATCTGATCAAGCAATAATTCGGAATTTTGGCGGATAGATGGTGGATGTGATGGTAAGCAATGTTGGCGGTAAACCAATTTAACCAGCCGGGCAATATCAGATAACTCGTTCCCTCAATCGCGCCGGTGTCGTAGTCCCAGTGTTTGCCATCGCTCGCATAGGAGTGCTCAAAATTATGCTGAACGGTGAACAACACAATGCCCGCACCAGCGGCCAGCGATGCGCTGATTAAATAAATCGTGAAAAACAGCACCGTACCGAACGCCCAGCACATCAGTACCCATATGCTGAGCAGCACGAAGTTGTTCCAGAACATATGCCAGTACTCTTTGTTCGACTTCCAATAGCGCGTTTCAAAACTGGCGGCGTGCGCCTTCACCGATAGGTGTGGCTGCGCAATTTTCCTTTTAACAATATGGCTCACGAACCCTATGCTGCCTTTGAGCCAAGTAAAGCGGGGATTGAAAATCACATAGATAAGGCCGGCAAAAGGAGCGATCGCGATGCTGCATTTGCATCTGTACATGCGCTGCCGCGCGTCGGTCATCGCCGCATACTCATCGACCGACAGCGTGCTGTACAGTCCGCGATATTTATCCCAATTGCCGTTGTTGGCATGGTGATAACTATGATGCCGCGACCACACGTACTGCGGCATGCCGGAAATGACGCCTAGAAGAAAACCTAATGCGCGGTTGAGCCGCTGGGTGCGAAACAGGCTGCCATGGCCGCATTCGTGCATCAGCGCAAAGGCGCGCACCGTGAACAAGCTGATGAGCAGCACTGCCACAACGGTGATCCAGTGGGAAACCTCGACGCTCCATAGAGCGACCCACCAAAGGAACGCAAGCGACGCCAATGTCGTCAGAACTTGCGTTGATGCCTTAACATTGTCGGCCCGCAGATACCGACGGATGATCGCCTGCTTCTGTTCCTTAATGCGACGGATCGACGACACCATGAAACCTCGGTTTCAAGTTGATTTGAATCGGAACGGAGCTAGTCCGCTAAACTAAACTGCGACGCTTCATCTCTACGCCGCCTTCGCTAGTGACTCTTCTCGCGCCACGCCTGGCATTTCTTCAACCGGTGAACCCTGTTGTGTCCGCGGTAGTAGCCGCGCCGAATTGAGGATAAAGGCCAACTCGGACGTAACATGAATGAAGGCGGCGAGGGTCGGACTCAGGAGGCCCACGGAGGCAAGCGCGATCCCGATCATGTCAACTCCGATTGTGCCGGCGAAATTCCACCAGATAATCCGGCGAGTCCAGCGCGCAATCGCCAGCGTCTTGGTGAACTTTAGCAAATCGTTGCCGAGCAGCACGACGTTGGCACTCTCGCGCGCGACGTCCGTGCCGGAGCCCATCGCAACGCCAACACTCGCTTCTGCCAAAGCGGGCGCATCGTTGATGCCGTCGCCCACCATTGCCACGACGTGGCCGGCGCGGACGAGACTTTTGATCCGCGCGAGTTTCATATCAGGCAGGAGGTCGGCCTCGACTTCGCTTATTCCGAGGTTGTGGGCGATCGTTTCGGCGACTGAATTGGCATCGCCGGTCAGTAGAACACTCCGGATGCCCATTCGCTTCAACGCCTCGATGGCACCCCGCGCTTCAGGTCTTACGGTATCGGCGATCTGGATCGTTCCGAGAAGGCGTCCGTCGCGAGCGACGAACACTTCCGAAGAGACATCAGTGCTGGCAGCATTGCGCGGGATTTCTATCGCATGCTCGGTTAGCAGCCCACGATTACCGACCAGGATCGTCGAACCGCCCACTATCGCCGTGATGCCACGGCCCGGCACGTAGTCAAAACTCTGGGGCTCTTGGATTGGTCGGTTCTTCGCTAACGCCAGGCCGATAATAGCTTTGCCCAATGGATGCTCGGAGCGCATTTCCGCCGCTGCCGCGGCATCCAGGACTTCGATTTCCGATACGTTAGGAACTGGAATAATCGCCCGCACTTCGGTGCGACCGAAGGTGAGCGTACCGGTCTTGTCGAGGAGGACAGTATCCACCCTGCCCAAAGTCTCCAGATAAAGGCCGCCCTTGATGATTGCTCCAAGCCGCGCCGAGCGCCCGATGCCCCCCAGGATTGCCAATGGTGTGCCCGCAGCGATGCCACACGCGCCCGCAACGATTATTACGGAAATCGTTGAACGCGCGTCTCGCGTCAGAATGAATGTGATGGCAGCGGCAGCTAATGCAAAATAGACCAGGTATCCGGCGAGGCGATCCGCCAGTTGCTGCACCGGAGCGCGCGAACGCTCGGCATTCTCAACCGCTTCGATAATCCTGCCGTAACTGGTATCACGCCCGATCCGCTCCGCACGGATCTCGAGCGCCCCCGATTGGTTAATCGTACCGGCGTAAACCATCGAGTCCGGCAGCTTCTCAACGGGCAGCGACTCGCCGGTAATGCGAGCCTGATCCACGAACGAGTGTCCGCTGATAACGGTACCATCGATTGGCACCAGACCGCCGGGGTTGACGAGTACCGAATCGCCGATTCGCAGGTCGGCGGTCGAAGCCTCGACCACGCCTAGGGGCCGCCGCACCGACACCGAATGGGGCAGGAAATCCATCAAATCCCGGATCGCCCGCCGCCCCCGAGAAACCGTCATACGCTCCAGTACTTCAGCGACCAAAACGAACAAAGTGATGATGAGGGCGGTAAAGAACTGCGAGATGCAGGCTGCCGCGACGATCGCGATGCTCATGGACAATTCCATGGTCATCCGTCGGGCGGCGGCGTTCTCGACCGCTTCCTTTAAGATCGGCCAACCCCCGATCAGAACGCCCAATACCCCGATCAGGCTGACTCTCGGCAGCGGTTCCCATACATGGAACCAGACGGCTGCCGCGGCAAGTGCAACCACGATGATTCGCGCCCCCTCCACCCGGCTGAAGAAATGAACGCGCTCGCGCTCCTCTGCGGCAGGGGTGGTCGTCTCATCATGAGTCTGATCGCTTAAAATCAGAGTTTCGATTCGTTCAGATGGATCCATTGGACTCCCACTCAACTACTTCAGATAAGATCGCACGATCTCGATCAGCTCTTCCGCGCCATCGGCGCGGGAGCCATGTTCGTGGGCCGGATCGACAACGTGCATGCGGATGTGATCCTCGATGATTTCCGCCATTAAACTGTTCATCGCGCCACGCGCGGCGACCACCAGATGAAGGATATCGGCGCAGCCCTTTTCTTCGTCGACCGCACGTTCAAGCGCTTCCACCTGACCGCGAACACGTCGCACTCTGTTTAGAAGCTTGATCTTCTCTTTCGTCGTGTGTGCCATATCGAATGGTACCCTTATACCCTAGGGGATAAAGTAATATGCCACAGTGACTCGAAAGTCTAGCTGCGAACCCCCTAATTCACTGACACCCTATTGGGTATGGTGTTTTGTTGTTGACAGAGCGCGACGGCGCTAATACGTTTAGTATCTTACCTTAGAGGGAGTAGTTCACGCCGACCCAAATATGTAGTTCACGCCGACCCAAATAGCGTTGGGGGATCGCCATACCAGCCTTCGGGCCCACTGCCGACCGCGCGCGGCTCTCGCTCAACAGTTCGACAGACAGTTCACGGGCCGGCAGCTAATCTTCGTCGCCGCCGTTATGCAATGCGGTACCACCAATATATCGGCGCGGCTGAAATTTTTGTTACCCGGTCTCTTTTCGCCAATCCCTTAGATCGATCCAGCGTCGAACAGATTCTCGCTCGCCTGAAGCTGGCCACGGCCATGCACCAGCTCCAAGGTTCTCAGCCGGCCGAGAGCTTTGTTGAAACCCCCGCCGCTTGCTTCGTAGCCGGCTTTAGTCGCCACTTCCTCTTTGCTCAGAGGGTCAGGATACGTCTGGATGAGCGCCTCCAGAATCAACCGTTCTGCTTTGCCCAAGCGGCTGCGCCAATGGTCGATCAAGTGCGGCACCCGCCTGCAGCGGCTCCCACGAACCGAGCGCCTGAATTCCAGCTTCGGAGATCATCAGCCTATCTCCGTCGCCCTCGATCATTCCTCCCGACCTTAAAGCGCCGAGATAGTTGTTGAAACCGCCGCCGGCTCCAATCAGCAACACATCCACCGCCTCGCGCAAACTCGCGAACTCGCCCTCGTTGTCGAGGACAATTAGTCTGGATTCCGGCGCGCTCGGCAATAAGCCGAAGCAGCCACGACTTGCCGCCACCAGAATTGGCCTGAATGAGAAGACGCATGTCGACCAGCCCCGTGGGGAGATCCAGCTCCAGCTTCTTACCACCGATGATTTGTCCAATGATCATCGCCAATTCCTCACAAAAGCTACCGCGAGCTCAAGTCGCTTTAATGCAATGGCCGCCCCCGAGTATAAGACTTCGAGCCAACGCAGCTTTAGTCCCTTCAGAGCGCGAGGATTCTTGCCTTTTCGTTTCTTCATTCATTCGCTCCATTACTCCACCTTACTCGCTTCGCCTTCATGGCTCCTGCGGCAAAAGTCATCTCGATAAGAAGGCATCATCCGATCCGATGAATCAAATGAAGGTCTCTATTTTCTGCGGAAAGCGGTTGGCCGGCACCTTTCGTCCACGATAGAGACATAGGCACTTGGGTTCTTTTTATTTTTCTTTACCGCTGACGCTTCGACATCGTCGGCGGCCCATTCCAGGGGCAGCTGATACTGCACCGGTTCCCCCTCATGCCATTCGCGCCACAACCTGAGCAGCATCGCCGGAAGCCAATGTCTGAATCCATACGAATGATGAACTCGCATGTGACAGCCAATACAGAGGGTAAGCAACCGCTCCTCTTCATTGCGGCTATCCCGATGATGAACCAGCAAGCGCGACCGCGAACCACAACCGCGGCATCTGTATTCATCGCGCTTCAACACGCGATCTCGCAGGCCACCGAACAGTCGTCGTGACCGATATTGTCTGTCGTAACACGAACGGCAGCAGCCGAGAGTTTTCAGTTCAACCGCCTTCGCTCCACAGGAGCAAAGGAAGGACAGCTGACCCGATTCCTCTACCCTCTCCACCGGGTCACCCTCGATGCGATGTGGGGGAAGAATACCTGATTCCACTGTCGCCGCGCCCAATGGCGTAATCGCCGAAGCGGGCGCGAATAGCCTCTATCAGCAGATTCAGTCTTTGCGGCGTCCCGGCCTTGGCCGGCGCGCATTGCGCCTCGCGGCCAGAGTTTTCTTGCGGCTTTTGACCAGACCGCCCTTGCGGCCATTTTCTTTGCTGGCGAGTTTCTTGGCTTCGCTGCGGACCAAGCCGCCCAGCCGACCTAATGCCACCGCGTGAGGATTCTTCCTTTTCCGTTTGCTCACCATTCGACTCCATCCTCGTTCTCCTCCACCGCTCCAAACGCACCACCCACCGATCTTATTCACTAAGATAAGCGCTTTACTTCGTTATGTCAAGATGAAGGACACCGCATTCAGCTCCGCCCAAGCCAGCTGATCTATTACGAGGTTTTCAGAAATCAGGCGCGCTGCCTTAGCAGATGCAGTCTGTGAGAATTACTCCTGTGTGCCCCCCTGCCCTATCGCCTTTCAATCGTTAAGCCTGCTTGTTGCCGGACCGATCGTTTCTTTTGGTTTTATTTTGACCTAGCGGCGGGATGCTTTTCACAAGCCAGGCTGTTAAATTAATAAGATTGTTGGAACGCATAAGGAGTTAGTATGGACGTTCAAGAGATCGTTGTAGAGCTGAAAACTGAGCGGGAACGACTCAATCAGGCAATTGCGACATTAGAGGACCTGAGCTCTGGACAAGAGACCGCGAAAAGCCGAACACCTATCAAGACGGCGAGTGTCGGCAATATGCGGCAAGCAGGTAAGAGTACTCGAGGACGCATGACCGCAGAGGGAAGAAAGCGGTTGTCTGAAGCCATGAAGAAACGTTGGGCAGCGCGACGAAAATCAGCCTAGTCTAAACCTCTGCCAGGGCAACATCGCATTGCCCTGGCCTACTGTCCTTCTCGTGCCTTCGTTACTTTCCACGCGTTAACAGCGACTTTGAGGCCTGCCCGCTCCGGTAAAAAAGCCTCAGCTGAATCCAGCGGAAACCATGAGGATACTAGAGCGCTCTCTGGCCGCTAATGAATGCGAGGCTTCACGTTCATCACAGGATGAAAGGATCACCGTTCGCCCGACGGGAGCTTTTAATGGATAAGCGCACTACTCGTCCTGGCGGTAATTGGATAGTCCGCACGAATCATAGGCAAAGTCGTTCAGGCGAGCTGCGAATTTGGATAACCAACAAGAACTGAACATCGTGACAGGAGCTTTCGGGTACACCGGCAAATATATAACCCGGCGGCTGCTCGAGCGCGGCGTTATGGTCAGAACCTTGA
>Ga0182024_10000790_pt1 | contig 83232 bp, 60 predicted proteins | sample P32metaG_FD_120480 | JGI IMG/M metagenome (GOLD analysis project Ga0182024, IMG submission 120480) | Permafrost microbial communities from Stordalen Mire, Sweden - P3-2 metaG (Illumina Assembly) | ecosystem: Environmental > Terrestrial > Soil > Wetlands > Permafrost | place: Sweden: Stordalen...
CATAGTTGAAATCCTCTCGACAAGCCTGGGATGAATGCCCGTAGCGCGGTCCATCTGCGCAATAGACTAAACGGCGCACGTTAGCACGCTGGCCGAGGGAATTACAAGTGCGATGCGGGTTTGTGCCTTTGTAGGGCACAGTTGAGATATTGGCATAGCGCTGCCTATAAGGTTAAAATGCTTGGCAATCGGTCTGTTGCGCCCCTTCCTGGTTTTTCATGATCGACGGGAGGTGTATTCAAGTGACAAGCAATTCTGCCGGCCAGTTCTGGTTTCAGAGACAGCTCGAATATCGCTGCTTCGATTGCGGCAACGGCACCGGTTTTCGTTCGCGTCCTCGCACGTTTTCCGAGCGCTACGTTCTTCCGGTTCTTTTGCTGCGGCCGGTACGCTGCTCGGAGTGTTTTCGGCGCGACTATCGATTGCTGTTTGTTCCCGTAAAAGACCGGCTTCCGGAAAAAATCAAGAAAACGGCCGTCGCCACCACCCGGCCCGAAAGCAACGTTGCCTAGCGTGGCAGGACGCCGTTATACTTAGGGCAAGCAAGCGATCGCAGAGCGCCCCGCAAGAGTTCAAGCGGGCGAACGGAGGCCGTCTTCAGCAGTACTGAGGACAGAATTCGCGCGAGCCAGGCCAATGCTGCAGTGGCAGGCCCTCTTATTGCTTTTCGGGCAAGCGACGCCGAAGCAACGGTCGTTGCGTCCCAGCCAAGCGGGTTGAGGCAAAGCTGGCCGAATCCAAGTTGGATTCGCCGGGCCTCGATAAATATCTCCGAAAGTCTTTTCGCCGTTCTGTTCCCCTCCGACTGCCGCCTCTGCGGCGAGCCACTTATTAAGGTTTCGCGTTTGCCGGTTTGCGGCGGGTGCCTTGATGCCATGCGCCCGCTCGACGAGGGAGTCTGTTCGCTTTGCGGCGAGAGACTGTTTTCGCCCTATGTGATTGCCGGCGCGCAGGGCGAACTTCGTTGCGGATTATGTCGCCGCATCGAGCCGGTCTTCGCCCGCGCTGTAGCGTACGGCAGCTACGAGAGCGGACTGCGCGAACTCATCCATCTGCTCAAGTTCGGTGGCGTGCGCCCGGCGGCGGCGGTTCTCGGCCGCATGTTGGCTGAGGCCATCATCGCGCTTGAGCCTGAACTTCCCGCACAGTCTGTCGTCGTAATTCCCGTTCCGTTGCACCGCAGTAAACTTCGCCAGCGGGGATTTAATCAGGCAGAACTCATTGCACGCGCGGCATTGAAAATAAATCCTCGGCGAGATCGTTTTAATCTGTGCGCTGGCGCGCTTGTGCGAAAGCGCGAAACCACATCACAGATTGGCCTTACACGCCACCAGCGCCGTGAAAATCTTCGCGGCGCATTCGGGGTTGCTCAAGCCGCCGCCGTTAAGGGTCACGAAGTGCTATTGGTGGACGATGTTCTTACTACCGGTGCCACGGTTTCGGAGTGTGCTCGCGTTCTACTTCGCGTCGGCGCGAGCAAGGTTTGGGTCGCGACAGTGGCGCGTACGTTGAAGATCGCTTCGCACTATGCAGAGATTCCATCGGATGGCGCGGCCGACGTGGATGAGTTCTCTTCATTGAGTACGGTCTCGCTGGCGCGTGCAGCGGGCGGGTGATGATGACGCGGCGGGGAGATTTGGCATCCAAGAGTCGAGCGAATCCGCAGGTGACGCGGGCTGGACGAAGCGCGAGGGCGTAGAAGGGAATTAGGTTCGGGAAACAGGTTAAAGCATGTCAGGCAGAATGGAATCCGAAGCAGGACCAACAAGCATGCCGGCCGTCGGCCTGTTTGCGGCGGCGGCCTTGCATCGCAATAGCAACGGCAACGCGCTGCACGCGCCCGTGCTCGTACTGAATGCCTCTTATGAGCCCATCAATGTGTGCGCCGCTCGCCGCGCCCTGGTTCTGGTGCTGAAGGGCGTGGCTATGACGGAAGAAGAAAACGGTCACTTTCTGCACGCCGCCCGCATCGCGATTCGACTCCCTTCGGTCATTCGTCTGCTGGAGTATCGCCGGATCCCGCACCAGAGCCGCGCACTGTCGCGCAAGAACATCCTGCTGCGCGATCGCAACACCTGCCAGTACTGCGCCACGGTGCTGCCCTCGGGCGAACTGACGCTTGACCACGTGATCCCCCGCTCTCGCGGAGGTTCTTCCACCTGGGAAAATCTCGTGGCCTGCTGTCACGGATGTAATCGCCGCAAGGGCAACCAGTTTCCACTAGAAGCTGGCATGAAGCTGATGCGCGAACCCCGCGCCTTCAACCTCCACACCAGCCGCCACATCATGCGCCTCATGGGCCGGTCGGATGATAAGTGGAGGAAGTATCTGTTCTATTAAGGTTTTAAGGTGTCAAAGTTTCAAGGTTTCAAGGATCATGTCCGCGGCTGCCTAACAAACTTGAACCTTGTTAAGGTTCAACCTCGCGGGTGAAGAGTGGCGCGTTCTTATCGCGAGTTGCTCGTCTGGCAAAAATCGAAGGCGCTTGCAGTCCAGATTTACAAGGCAACGGAGGAACTTCCGAAAAACGAGACGTACGGTTTAACGTCGCAGATCAGGCGCGCAGCAGTTTCAGTCCCGTCGAACATCGCGGAAGGCCACTTGAAACCTTGAAACCCTGAAACTTTATTTGTCCGGCTTCTTCTGATCTGGATTCGGTTGCGGCGTCTGTGGCGGATTCTGGTCCTTCTGATCCCCCTTCGGCAGTTCCTTGCCGTTATACAGAATCCTCACGCTCGATCCGAAGCGTTTGTAATCCTCATACTTCACGATCTCGCGGATGTGAATATCGCCCATGTTGAAGTGCAGGGTGTCATCGGCGCGAGTGTAGGTGGGGAACCAATACTGGTTATCGATCTGTTCGCGCCAGGTAGTGAACTTGGGATAAAGATGTTCGGTCTTGTTGCCTTTTTTCTTGGTGTCGCGAGTTTCCGGCACTGCCTGCCCGTAAGTCTTCACGATCTGGAAGTCGTGATCGTCGACCCAGATGCGTCCCTGAAAATATCTTTTCTTGCCGACAATCTGCTTGGGCGCGATGTCGAATACGTAGCAGTGCAGCTGATCTTCCTGCTGCTGCCCGACGTAGAGAATGTTGTATTCCGGAACCTCTTCGGTAGTGAGCACGAAGGGTAGTCGATTGCGGAAGTCCTGAACGTCGCCTTCGTCGAGCGACAGGCCGCCCTGCTCCAGAGACGACGCCGGCGCGAAGACGACGTTTTCAATGCGATGGCCCTTGTCGTCGTACAGGACGTCGAAAACTTCGTGATACTCGCCCGTGACCGTGTTACCGTCGCGGGTTTGAACCTTGATGTCCTGCCTATAGGTATAGTGCTCGCGGGCTTCCTTAAACAACTTCTCTTTATCGGCGAAGCGGCGAATGATTTCTTCAGGAGTGATGCCGGCTGGCGGAGTGTTTTCGAGCGCGCTTTCCTGCGCAATGAGGGGCAAAGCTGCGAAAAGGCACAAGGCGAAGGCGATGAAAATCGAGGCGGTACTAAGCGGCCGATTCATGGCTTTATTTTATCGGAAATCCGGAGCTCGACTGGTCTGCCGTGCGAGCCTCGTTTGAGGATTGTACTGGAAGGATGACCGCGGCAACCCTCCCCCGACCCCTCTCCGCTCAGTGAGGCCGAGGGTAGGGCGCTGCAGTTCTGCCGCATACTTGGATGCCGGATTAGAAAAGGGGTTGCTGGCAAGAATAAAAGCCGCGCGATTTGTGATCACTGAGGACCGCTCAGGTAAAAACCGTAGAGAAGAGAACTGGAAATGTTCCCGCCACGAGAGTTAGGTGTCGAAAGCGGTGGTACCGGGCGCCGGCGAGCGGAAGCTGAATTCGCAATCATTGCAATCAATGCTATCATTGATTGCATGGCCAGCATCACCATCCGAAAGTTACCCGAAACGACCAAGCGCCAGTTGCGTATCCGCGCCGCGCGTAACGGCCGCTCTATGGAGCAGGAAGCCCGCGAACTGCTCGAAGCTGGTTTGGCTCGACAAGATCCCGAACCAGTCAACATCGGAGAGGCTATCCGCCGTCGTTTTGCCCCTTTGGGTGGCGTTGATTTGAAGATTCCTCCCCGGCGCATTTCGATCCGGGAAAATCCATTCAAGTGAATCGAATAATTACCATTTTGGACACCAACGTGGTTTCCGAGCCGATGCGGCCCGCTCCGTCGCCTACCGTGCTGGCCTGGCTGTCCGAAACCCACGAAAGAGGCGCGCATTTCGTCACGACGATCACCGTGGCTGAAATTCTAGTGGGGATCGAACTGCTCCCCCGAGGCAAGCGTCGCGACCAGATGCTTGCCCAAGCTGAAGCGGCATTTGCAGAAGACTTCTCCGGGCGAGTACTGTCCTTCGATGAAGATGCCGCGCGCGCCTTTCCGGAGATCGCTAGCCAGCGCCGTGCGCACGGCCGTCCGATCGCGGACCTCGACGCCCAAATTGCCGCCATCGCCCGTTCCCGCGGTGCCATACTGGCCACGCGCAACACCGGCGACTTCGAAGGATGCGGCGTCCGGTTGGTAAACCCGTGGGCCGCGTAGTCGAGCGTTCACTACCTTGTCATCCTGAGGTGGGCGCTTTTGCCGCCGAAGGACCTATGCAGTCCCCGCAACTGTTTAGATCCTCGCGGCCAGGAACGCCGCCCCGGATGACAAATCTTGTTTACCAGAAACAATTCGCCGAGGGTCGTGTTGCGGATTGAAAAGCCAGCTAGAAGCCATTGCCTTGTCCCTGCTACACTTTTCGGTTTGCCGAGGAGCAGCTCCATGCGCCGTTTTATCTTTTTCTTGTCTGCTTTAGTTGCCTTTACGTTTCCCGCCTTCGCCCAGGCCAAGCATCCCTTCACGTTCGAAGACATGATGAAGCTGAAGCGCGTAGGCGAGCCGGAAGTCTCTCCCGACGGCAAGTGGGTGATCTTCAGCGTGGTCGATGTCAGCCTCAAAGCCAACACCAAGACGCCACACATCTGGATCGTGCCCTTAGATGCTCATGTGGGGACGGCCGCCCCCGGCCGTCCGGCCGAGCAAAGCTCGGCAGGCTCTTCCTCCGCCGAGCGGATCCTCATCGCCGATCAGGACGCCGACCGTCCGCGCTGGGCACCGGATGGGAAGCGGTTCGCTTTCATCTCGAACAAAGACGGCGGTTCGCAGGTTTGGATCGCCGAATTCGACAGCGCTAGCGGAACCGTGACGGCAGTACACAAGCTGACTTCGATCGCGACCGAGGCAAGCGGCGAAATTTGGTCTCCAGATGGAAAGAACATTCTCTTTACTTCCGATGTTTATCCGGAATGCGACGGCGCGCCGGCCGCGGAACAGGAGTGCAACGCGAGGAAGTTGAAAGAGGTGGAGCAATCGAAGGTCAAAGCACAGATCTTCGACCATCTGCTCTATCGCCATTGGAATGCTTACAAAGAAGGCAAGCGCAGCCACATCTTCGTGGTCGGGATGGATGAGTGTGCTGGCAGTAGTCGAGCTTCGCTCGACCGGACAGCCGAGGGCGGCTGTCCCCACGTGAGTGCGCCGCGCGACCTCACTCCCGGCGACTACGATGCGCCCGTCTTCTCGCTCGGCGGGCAGGATGACTACGCCTTCTCGCCCGACGGGCAGGAGATTTGCTACACCTCGAATCACGATAAGAATCCAGCGGCTTCGACCAACAACGATCTCTGGATCGTCCCGGTCAATGGAGCGGCGGACGCCTCGTCCGCCCGCCCCGTCGCCAAGAACATCACCGCCGACAACCCCGCCAGTGACTCGACGCCGCTCTATTCGCCCGATGGCCGCTACATCGCCTACCGCGCCCAGCAGAGGCCGGGATACGAGAGCGACCAGTTCCGGCTGATGGTGTACGACAGGAGTACCGGTAAGTCGAGGGAAGTTTTCACCGCCACTAAGTCCGACTGGGTCGGCACGTTCATCTGGTCGCCGGACTCCTTAAGGGTCTACTACGTCACGAACCACGAGGAAGGACGCGACGAGGGGCAGCAAAATGTAGTCTGGTCGGCAACCGTCGATCCTGTAACGGTGAAGCAAAAGCCGCTCAAGGACGTGTCTCCAGGGATGAAGTTGACTCCGATTAACCGAATGAACATGGTTGAGGCGTGGGCTCGCGGTTACGCCGACGACGTAGCTTTCTCTCCCGACAGTAAGACTCTCTTCTTCACTCGAATGTCACTGAAGAGGCCGAATGAGATCTGGAACCTGGTCCTCCCCGAGCGAACTGACTGGGATAATCTTCCGAGGGGAGAGGCGCTCACACACTTCAACGATGCCGTTCTCTCCCAGATTGACATGTCTCCGCTCGAAACATTTTGGTTTAAGGGCGCGAAGGACGACGACGTCGAAGGCTTCCTGGTCAAGCCGCCCAACTTCGACCCCAGCAAGAAATATCCCGTGAAGTTCCTCATCCACGGCGGCCCGCAGGGCGCCTGGGGAGACGACTGGAGCTTCCGCTGGAATCCCGAACTCTTCGCCGCACCCACTTCCTCGACGAGCAGCGGTTATGTCGTCATCATGATCAACTTCCACGGCTCGACCGGCTATGGACAGAAATTCATCGACGCCATCAACGGCGATTGGGGTGGAGCTCCGTTTGAAGACCTGATGAAGGGCCTCGACTATGTTGAGGCGCATTACGGTTTTATTGATAAAGACCGCGAGTGCGCGCTGGGCGCCAGCTACGGCGGATACATGATCAACTGGATCCTCGGCCACACCGACCGCTTCAAGTGCCTGGTGTCGCATGACGGCATGTTCAACGCCGAATCCGCCTGGGGCACCACCGAAGAACTCTGGTTCAACGACTGGGAGTTCAAAGGCACTCCCTACGACAATCGCGCCGGGTACGAGAAGTGGTCGCCGCACCAGTACGCCAAGAATTTTAAGACGCCCACTCTCGTAATCCACGGCCAGCGGGACTACCGGCTCGACGTGAGCGAAGGGCTACAGCTTTTCACCACGCTGCAAATGGAAGGCGTGCCTTCAAAGATGCTGTACTTCCCCGACGAAGGCCACTGGGTGCTGAAGCCGCAGAATTCGCAGCTCTGGTACAAGACCGTGAACGACTGGGTCGATCAGTGGACGAAGAAGTAAAGCGGGATTCAAGTTGCTGGAATTTTCGGCACTGCTCACGTAGGGACAGCCGCCCCGGCTGTCCAGCCGAGCGAAGCCCGGCAGCCTTGTGTTGCGCGGCCGCCCTCGCCCGCGACTGCCGGCAAGTTGAACCGCATTATTCTCAGCGATCAGCCACGCGCGGGTTGAACACTGGAGGAACCAAAGGCGGTACAAAGCGGCCCGGAATTTGACTAGGCGGCGAGCTATTCTCTCCGCTGCTTCCCGGGTACGCTTCCATCACATCCAGCAACGCGGCTACAGTTCCAGCCCATACCTGTACCTCGACTTCCAACGGCCCGCTGTACGATCCGGCCGAGGGCCAGAAGCTGGCCAGGCCATTCCCATCGCTTTGCAGCGTATTTTGACTCACGCTTAAGACAACATTCATTCCGGTTTGCGTTGCACCGGGGTCGCTTTGCAGCAGGATTGAATCGTCGCCGAGGGGCCGCGACACGGTCGATTGAAAGAGCACGCTCGCTCCGAGTACAGGATTCGGCGGAGTCGACGAGTCGGTTACGCGGACTACCAGCTGTTGAAAGGCCGCACCGGAAACTACCTGGCTTTCGCCAGCTACCGCTTGCAAGTTCAACATGCTCATGGCGACGGCGTTGCCGTAGATCGGCTGACAGGGATTTCCACTGTTGACGCATACGCTGATTTGAAAGGAAGTTGTGAAGTTTGTCAGCGTCAAGTTCACCGAGGCGTAGCCGCTGCTATTGGTTACCGCGCTTGGGGCGCTGAGGGAGCCTGTTCCCTGCGCTACGCGGAATGTGACCGTGGCACCGACGTCCGGATTGCCGAGGTCTACCACGCGTGCCGTGAGCGGCACGGTAAGCGACGCGCCCGAGGCGATCCAAAGGTAAGGCGTCGTGACTCCCAAATCTAACGATGTAGATATAGCCGTCAACGGCGCAGTGACCGATTGGGGCGGACTGTAAACAGCGGGTGCGAGAGTTGCCGTAATGCTGGCACTTCCCGTGGCACCGGGCGTCACCCAAGTGGAGGCTATTCCACTTTCATCGGTGATGGCCGTGCAGGTGGTCGCACCACCGCAGGCCGACAAGGTTGCGCCGTTGGTGGTGCTCCATCCGATGGTGGCTCCATTCACGGGCGTGATTCCATCCGCGGCGAGAGCCTGGACGGTAATGGGATCAACCGCTTGCGTTCCCACCGGCGTTGGAGGGTTCACCTTTCCCTGCAGCAAAGTGAAGGTATCTGTAGCTGCGGCGCCAACGATTAGGGCATTGGTCATAATGGAAAACGCCCCGCTGACCGGGTCGGTTATGGTGATGGTTTGCGGGCCATCGCTCTGCGGGGGTGCGCCAACCAGCATCTGACCGCCGCCGGTTGCGAACACCGGCACATTGATGTTGCCTACGGCCACGGTCAGTCCTGGCTCAAACCCAATTCCTCGCAGCAAGATCGCGGCGCCCTTAACCGGAATGCGCTCGGGGGTCGCGGTGTTTCCGTAGAGCACATGCGCGTGGTAGTGGTAGTCGGGGCGCCCGTCTCCCCGCAAATCGCCGATGCCGATGATGAAGCTGTTGGAGCTGAAAACCTGCGCATCAAGGCGCGTCATGGCAAACGTTTCCGAATTAAATGGAGCAGTGGTGTAAGCGGGCGGAGGCGTACCCTGCGGATCGCCCAAGGTCCACATGCCGACCACGGGAGCGGCCTTTGATTCGCTGGCAACGCCGGTTTCATCAAGGGCGGTGACGGCGACCGACAATGTGCGATTCGCCTGCGCGGTAACTAGGAAATATCCAACATCGCCGTAGCCGCTTAACGATCCCACCCAATCGCCGGCGGTGGGAACCGTGGCTGGAGTACTCCAGGTTTCAGCCACGGCCCACGAGGGTACGGCCTGCGCGCTGTCAGACATGAGAATGTTCTGCTCAACTTCGCCACCTGCACTCACGGTGACTACGATTGGTTCGATTGTTCCTGAAGGGGCAACCTGGGATGACATGTACGGGCCGACTCCCGCCGACCACAACGGGTCCAGGGACTCGACCGAAAGCTGATATTGGACACTGCTCGATCCGTCTGGATTTGGCAAGCCGCCGAGATCGAAAAACCCTTCCACCGTCTGGTCGGATGAGCCGAACTGGCTGTAGAGAATGCCCAGCGGATTGGTCAAGCCAGTAATCGGATTTCCGGCGTTGCCGGTGAAAAGAAATCCAGAAACGGAGGCAGCCGAGTACTGCGTCGATGGCTGGCCTGTCGAGGGGTCAATCCATTGGGCGACGACGTTTACGCCTTGCATGGGCTGAGCGGCCGCGCCCATGCGGTTCACGAAGTAGACCGAACCGTAAATGCGGACGGAACTCGAACCACCCGAATTACTCACCGGATACAGACGCGACAGGGCCGCGATGTCGTCATCGGCCAACTGGTATGGATTCGTATAACAGACGGTGATCGGCACGCAACTGAACAGGTCCATATAGTGCATGACTGGGAATCCGGCTTTGTCGGCAGGGGTTGGAGGCGGGCGGCCGGTGACCACGTTTAGATTATTCTGCGACCAGCCCATGCCGATCACGCTTCCCAGCACTCGCACCAGGCGATACTCAACGTCGGTCAGTTGTGACGACTGCAGCGCGCACTGACCGTTGATGACAACCAGAGCGTGGGAGAAATTTGCCTCGGCGCTGAAGTTGTCATCTCCGCCGTAAACCGCATTCCAGAAGCATTGTGAGGAACCGCCAGCTCCAGCGCCGAGCAATGCGTCGGTCACCGAACCGTCATAGTCATACACGATGCCAACAGGGGTTTGCGTGGCGTTAGGCGTGATGTCCGCAGGGGCGGTAATAATCCCACTCGAATTGACCTGGATGTTGCTGCCGTTTACGTCTTCGGCGAGCTGGCCGGTGTTGGTGGCGGTGAGGGCCGCGGTGGGTAGGCCCATCCATTGGCTGAAGGCGTTGGCCACGAAGGCATTTGCAGCTGCATTCGGCAAGATGGGACTGAGGTCGCCCTGATCAGTGTAGTACTCGATTTGTCCCAGAGACCAGGTGATCGGCTGGCCCATGGTCGAAGAATTAAAGTAGCTCGATCCCGCAACATACTTAGGGCCGCCTGCGAGGGCGAGGCCGGCGGATAAGAATGCCACAATCGCCAAGGTAAACATCCGACGAGCCATGCTCCGTGACAACGATCTCATTCTCGATGTGGTCACACCCGGTTCACTCCCGTCCGCTGAAACGCTGAACCGCCAGCGCGAAATCTTTGTAAGGGATAAAGGTTCTTCCGCCCAAAACAGGATCGGGGAGCAAGGCTGCGACATGTTGTGGGGTCAACACGACCATGCCGCGGGAATCGACCGCGAACCTCCCCATGTTTCCGGCCACGGGACTGGTAAGGCCCAACTTGCTGGGAGGGTACAGAAACAGAAATACGTGCTCCCCCACACGGTAGCGTTCTCCGCTAGTCCACAAGCTCGCCCATTCGTGGATGGTCAGAGTCTGTCCGGCCGAAACTCCGCGGATCGCCTGTTCTACCTGGAAGCTGACGGTAGTAGAAGCGGGACCGGGGCTGCCGTTGCCGTGTCCCACGGCAGTAACATGACCCGAGAAAATCATTCCCGCGATTTGAACAACCTGTGGGAAGGCGAAGGAGCCGGGAATAGGAGGATCACCACCGACTGGATAGCGGGTAACCGATCCGCCGGCTAAGGAGTTGGGTAAGGGAATCCAAGCCGGCGCCGAGTAGTGCGGGGCGAACTCCTGCTTCAAAACAGGAACCCGGGACCCGGAGTCCTGCCCACGCAGAGCGAAAGCGAAAAGAATGAGTACGAAAGCGGCGAGCAGACGCCAGCACAATCTGGCCATAGCCATCCCTTGAATAACAGATGTCTGCTCGGAAGAATCTGGGAAACCGGACTCATCCTAATCACGCGCGGGGGATCACGGCTGTGATGGATGTCACACTCGTCCTGTGGATTACGCGGTCGTTCGGGTCCCCGCGCACGGCCTGGTAACCGCAGGTACTCGCGATTCCGAAGGCTCACTTCTCGCCGCAGCCGGCTCAGTTAATCATCTTCCGGCTTCCGGCCGATAAGTTACGCAGTTGCGGAGAAGCTCGTGAAAATTCTCTTAGTGGAAGACAGCCTGGCGATCCGGCAGGAGAATGAGCGGGTGCTTCTGAAGGCTGGCTATGAGGTAGTCTGCGCCAAAGACGGAGAATCTGCCCTGAAGCTTGCTAGAGAGCAACACCCCGAATTCATCCTGTTGGACATGATCTTGCCGAAGATGAGCGGTCCCGAGGTGCTCAAACGGTTGAAGAAGGATCCCGCCACGAGCAATATTCCAGTGATTGTGCTGAGCAGCCTAAGCGAGAAGAACCGCCAGAAACTCATCGAAGCCGGAGCCGACGAGTACCTGCAAAAGTCCACGCTGTCGCCGATGCCGGGAATGAATCTATTGCCGAAGATTTTGGAAGACGTAATCTGCCGGATCAACCGCAAACGCGGAATCGCATTCAGCAGCATTCCCTTGGATAAAGCCGGTGGATAGCTAGACGAAGTTCTACAGCCCACGCCGCAAATGCTCTTCCGCGCTCAGGTTCGCTCCCGCCAACAGCAGCAACCCCGTAAGGAATGCCCAGAACATCAAACTTACCGAGAGCGCAAACGGGCCATAAACTTCGGCAAAATTGAGCCACGGCAACGCCAGAATGTAGCCATACTTGAGCGCCTCTGATAGCAATCCCATGATGATCGCCGCCGGCAACACGGCCCGGGCCGGAACCTTCCCATTCGGCAGCAGCCAATAAATCAAAAAGAAGATCGCGATGCTGGCGGCAATAGCGAAAGCCTTCATCACCAGAAAACCCACCAGGCGAACCATCCCGCTGCCATGGCCGCGCAGCAGAAATTCCATCAACGCCACGTTACCCGCCGTCATTGCGACCGACAACAGAGCCAGCACGCCGCATCCGAACGCGAGGCCGAGTGAGATCAACTGATTGCCCACGTACGACCGGTTATTCGGGAAGCGCCAGATACGGTTCAGCGCCACTTCGAGCGGCATGAAAATCCCCGACGATGTCACCAGCAGAATGACCAGCGATACCACCTGAACGCGTTGCCGCGAGTTGACCATGGCGTTAAGGTTGCGAATCACGAATTCCTGGCCGGCCGGCAGGTAGTCGCGCAACAATTCCACCACTACGTCGTACATCACCCGCGAGTGAAATACGCGCCGAATCAACGTCATCAACAGCACGACAAATGGGAAGAACGAAAGAATTGAGTTCGCCGCCACTGAAAAGGCAAAAGTATGCACATCGGTGCGCAGGAGGTATTTCGCGGTCGAAACTGCCATTCCCGGCGTCCGCACGCGCCGAGTCCGCCGAGGTGGGACTCCCTCCACTGGCGGAGGCACGCTCGCTATAGTCGGATCGCCCATGATCGTCCCCAATCCTATCAAACGGCCCCCGCAACCCCCGAATTTGGGCGGATTTTGGTAACCAGGCTGGGGGAATCGGGAGTTTCTTATACCGTGTTAAAGGTTAAAACTCGCCCCGGGGTTATTTTTTCTTCCGAATCGCTAATTTTTCTTGCGAAACGATTTAATAGTCCTTATTATCTTTTGCTCATGCAGTGGTATGACCACTGTATGAGTCCGTAAGGTAGGTTGATGTCTTGAGCAGTACGGTTGAAATCAGCGCCGATGGTCCAGGGCTCCGGAAGTTCGCGCCGCATTTTCTTCACGCGGCGTAGAACCGAGGAGTCTTTTGCTTTGGGGCAGGTTCTCCGGCACAGAGAGACGCAACCGGGTTTCACCGGCTTTCTTGAGGGGGCGCTCCGTTCGCGCGGAGCAACAAAGCAAGAGGCTGGGGAACTAATTCTTAATGATAAGGGGAAAGGAGTTTTTCTGTGAGAGAGAAGGGAACAGTAAAGTGGTTCAACGGGGCGAAGGGATATGGTTTCATCCAGCGCTCCACGGGAGAGGACGTTTTCGTACACTTCTCCGCTATCCAGGAGAACGGCTACCGCTCGCTCAACGAGGGTGAGACCGTGGAGTTCGACCTGCTCAAAGGTCCCAAAGGCTTTCAGGCCGGCAACGTCGTCCGCGCCTAACCGCTCGTTCTACGTTTTTAAACCCTCCCGCCCCATCGGGAGGGTTTGTTCTTGTGCGCCCCTCGCATAGCAGCTTTCGACACACCTCATACAGCTTGTCATTCCGACCGGAGTCCGGACCCTGAGCGAAGCCGAAGGGGACGGTGTAGGGAGGAATCTGTTGTTTGTCAGCGTCGCCCCGAACGCCGCGTGCCCCATCTTTGCGCGCTCTTTGCGCAAAGGTGGGATTCCACTCACTCCCGAAGGGCCAGCCCCCATGCACTTGTTGGGTAACGAGCCATGATGATCTAATACCCTACTCCCCCCCGGTGTTTTGGAATCTGGGGGTTAGCGGGATTTTGCGAGTTAATCCCGGGCTGCAATCACTTAGAGGCAACATCTTGAACCTCAACGAGTTATTCGAGTCGCGATGCATTGTTGAGCTATATGGTGATTATGGCGTATTGCGAAAAGCTAAGCAAGGTTAAATGACCATCGGAGGTGTGGAAAACGGCGAGAGCGGGATTGTGCACGAGAGATCAGAATCCCAGCAGGTTAAGAGGTTTGGAATCCCACCCTTGCGCCAAGAACGCGCAAGGATGGGGCACCCGGCCTAGGCATTATGACCTTCTCGCGCCTCGACAAAAGAAATCAGAACGTAACCTTTCTCCAACTCGCGACCGCCTCGCTGCCCAACGCCAGCTTGGCGAGCGTAGCTTCCTGGGAATCCGAAGACTCATCGCCCATTTCTGCCCGTTCCGGCTCCGAGCAACTGCCCGCGGCTATCGCAGTGTTGGCATCCGATTCGTATCCGTAACCGAGTACATGGGTCACGGTGTGTTTTCTCTTCGTGCCGCGAAAGCTGACCGCAAGACGCGCCCAGCCGTAATGCACGTCACCAGCTTTAGAAAACTCGAATCCGACGTAGCCCTCCTGCACCAGGCTCAGATTTCCTCGATGTTTTAGCAAGGTCCCACCTCCGCGCATCGAGACATGTCCTTTGCCATAAGTGAAGAGCAGACCGTAAGAAGCGCCTTTTCCGAAATCCCCACCCGGACCAATTTCAGCCCCCAAAGCCACGTCGGCGGGTTTGCCTTTCGCCAACAAAACTTTCGCCCCTCCAGAATTTGGGGTAAAGAAGCCGCGGTTCCACCACATGAAGGTGCCGCGCCCCGTAGTTGAAAAGGACCGGAATGTCGAATTGGTCGATTGGGCAATGTTGAATGGTGCGGGAGCATCGCCTGGCAAGTACAAAGCAAAGCTCCGATTGCTGACAAGTTCCACTGAGATTTTCGTGCAAACCGGAGCCCCTTCAGCTGGCATGGTGCATCCCATCATCGCGACCCCCGCGGCTCCGGCGCATAGCGCGTAAGCGTTCAACCTCCGGTCGAGCGCCTCAGCGAGAAGAACGGCGGCTCTCGATCTCCGCACTGTCCCGCCAGTTTCATTCGATTTTGCAATCACCATAACTCTCCTTTAAATCCAACCATGCCCAGCGTGAAATTGACTCAGTCCGTTGGTTAGGGCACCCCAAAAACGTATCCTCCCGCTCCTCCGGAATAAGGCTCCGTGACGCCCACAATTGTTTTGCCGCTTACCGCCACGTGATATCCGATATACGCGCTATAGTGGCCGTCCGCCGCCGTGAGCACGATGTGACTGGAAGCGTCCTGCCATCCACCAGTCGGTTCCTCAAAAACATAAACCCCACCTTCCCCTCCGTTTGGCGGGGCGCCGCGGTAGGGCGTACCAGCTACAATAAGCTTTCCGCTGATCCCAATCGATGAAGCGAAATTCCCGCTCGACAATCCGTCACCCGGAGTGAGCCTCGCCGTTTCGGTGGTATCGGCCCAACCCGAGGCAGGCCTCTCATAGACCAGCGCCGCGCCTAAGAAGTGATCGTAAATCGGGGCCCCAACCACCACCACCCCGCCGTCCACTGCAACCGAGAACCCGACATATTCTTCCGTCGAGAAATCGGAAGCGGTCAACTCCGCGGTCTGGGTCATATTCATCCAGACGGCGACAGGCCTTTCGAACACGTAAGCCTTTCCGGGGCCCGGATTCTGGATTGCAAACTGAATTGCTCCCACGACGATGGTCCGGCCGCTAATCGAAACCGACCATCCGAACTGGTCCGTAGCTAAGCCGTCGGACGCGGTGAGCTTCGCCGTTTCCGTCATATCGTGCCAACCACCCGCAGGCTTCACATACACGTACACCGTGCCCGTGCGGTCCGAGAGATAACCATCGCTGCCAATGACCACCGTGTCCCCGCTTACGGCAATCACCCCTCCAAAATCGAGATCGCTTCCGTCTGAAGACGACAGCACTGCGGTCGGCGTCATATCCGTCCAGCCTCCAACGGGCTTCACGTAAACGAAGGCATAACCGGTATCTCCAAATGCGCCGATGTCGCCCGCTGCGACAATCGTGTCTCCGTCGATCGCTACGGCCGACGGATAAGGCTCCGACAGGATGGGTGCCGTAAGCGTTGCCACGGGTGGCGCAGTTCGCCAGCCCTGACTCGTCCTTAGGAACACACTGCCGACTGTGTTACTTGCGCCCCCGAAGGGCGTTCCGCCAATTACGAGTGTATCTCCGGAGATTCCGGCCACATTCTCCGATAAAGACGAAGAATTCGGCGGCGCCAATAGCTTCGCCAACTGCGACCATTCGCCAGGAGACGCGTCGATTACGATTCCAGATGTGGAGTGCTGGCGATTCGCCCCGACTCTGAAGCTGGCTGGAGGGGTCTGGGCCACACAAATCGAGGCGGGAATGCAGGTGAGCAAAACGATAAAGAGCGGCTCGACAGCGAAACTGCGCAACCGCATATGTACACTCCTGCGGGCTGAACCGCACTGGCAATACGTGGGAGATGAAAAATCAAATATTCTGCCGAACAAATAGCCGCCGGTGCGGCGTGTCCGGGCCGCAATTATGCTACGTCCCCTCCCGAAGGTCAATTAATTTCAAGCGACAGACTCAGTCCGTGACATGAAAGAGCGGTGCTTCAACGCCACGTCACCGGGCAGGGCCGTGTCCTTCGGCCCGCAGAGAACGCGGGCCTCAGGATGACAAGGATGAGAGCCGGCCTCACCGCACCTCCACCGACAGCAAGTCTCCGTCCGACAAGCCGCCGGGCTTGTAGTTCACCGAGACGGAGCGGTCGTTCCAGGCGCAGGAAAATGAATCGGCGCCGATGAGCAGCAGCGATTTGTAATCGGAGGTGCGCAGCTTCAGCACCACGCCGCCGGCAGTTACGGTAAGAATTGCGGCGGGAGATTGTGAGCAGTCGACGCCGACCAGACGTCCCTGAAAAAACTTTGCGGGACGCTTGTCGCTTGCGGGCGATTGCGCGGCTTGGGTGGCGGCGCGCTTGGCCGCATCTTGCTCGAGCACGTCGAAGGGAGAACTCTGCGTGGAAAGTTTTTTCGCCGAGCCGGCGGTTGCAGCGGAGCCATATTTTTGTTCGCTGGAAAGTTGGCCAAGCCGCTCGCGCGCGGCGGCGGCGATTTGCGGATTGTTGCTGGTCTTGAGGCGATCGAGCAGAGCGCGCGCGGCCTCCCACTTTTTGTCGGCGATGTAGATTTCGGCGAGATGATAGGAATACTGCTGGTTGCGCGGGCTGAGCTGCATGGCGGCGCGCTCGGCTTGCATGGCCGCGACCGGTCCACCGCCCTCCATGCGCGCGACGGCGAGCAGGTCATAGGCGTCGGCAAATTCGGGATACCATTCGAGGACCGAGCGCAGATCCTGCAGCATGTTGGGCAGGCCTTGAATTTCGGTTTTCTTGGCCAGTGACATGCGGTATTTCAGCACGCACAAGTAGTAACGAATCCAGAGATCTTTCTGGTTGAGCGCCGCGGCGTCGCCGAGTTCCTGCGCGGCGGCGTCGAACTCGGCGCGCTGGATGTGGTCCCAGGCGAGGGCGCGGTGGGCGATTTCATTGCCCGTGGCTGTAACCAGCGGAGCTTCGGAAGAATCGTCTTTTTTCTTGTCTTTATCTTTATCTTTGTCCTTCGCAGGCTTCGCGGTCGGATCGGGAGCAGTGGCCAGCGCCTGCAACTCTTGCAATCCGACATCGCGACGGTCCGGAATTCTAGCCTTCACCTCGGCTGTGATGGCGCGCGCGTCGGCTTCCGGAATCGGCTTCGCGGTGATCACGTTATCGTTCGGTCCGACGAGTTCCGGGAACTCGTACACCTGCGGAGAATTCAAATCGGCTCCGCGTTGCTTCGACTGGTCGAGCGCCACAAATAAAGGAGCGAGTGAATGGAAATAATCTTTCACCGCCTGATCGAATTGAGCGGGAGTTACTCCATATGCCTTTTGGATGGCTTGGTCGACGGGCATGTGTTGGTTCTCGACCAGGTCGAAGTAAGTTCCAGTTTGCGGCAGCTTTTTCTCGTGAAGCAGGTAGTGCACCGTCATCCACGACTGAGCGTAGAAGAGCGTGTGGTGCGTGGCTTCGGTGAAAGCGGCGGTATCGTGCTTCATGGTGAGCAAGTCAGACAGCGAAAGCCAGACCTGGCCGCCGAGCAACTCCGTGAGCGACTTGGGAGGATTGCGAACCTCGCGCTGGTTCTGCAGGACGTCTTCTTTATAGATGGATTGCAACTCGGGGTCGCCGCCGATTTCGTATTTCTTGTCATCAAGGCGGATGGAGGAGAAATATGCGGCGAGGCCTTCATCGAACCATCCTTCGACCGGAGGATAGTTGTAGTTGATAAGAAGATGAGCGAAATCGTGGGCGACGGCGCGCCAGGGTTCGTCCTCGAATAAATTCAGGACGATGAAGTTCTGATCGTCGCCGGGAAGAAAGAATCCGGGAACGGTGGTGGGCTGACCTTGGTGGAGCGGCGCGGTCTGGTAATAAAGTTTGTCGTTCTTCAAGGCGAGAACGGTGAGCGGGAGAGGTTCGTTGAGGCGATCCTTCATGAGGAGCGATGCGAAGATGGAGCGCATCTGCTCGAAGCGAAGGGCGACTTCGCGGCCTTTTTTTTCGCCGGCGTCGGTGATGACCGTGAAGTGGGTAGAGTGGATTTCGAGCCAGGGCGAAGGCTCAGCGGCTGGGGACGATGTGCAGAGGAAGATGCCAACCAGGATTGGGAAGAGGAACGAAACCGGAATGAGTTGAGCGCGGGCCATTCGAGTCTCGGGCCGCCTGGGAAGCGGAAACTACAGGAATGCTAACACGGGAAGAGGGCAGGTTGGTCAAATGGCCCAAGCGGCGCACTAGAAGCCGCCGGCTGGAACTCCATCGCGCGACTGTACCGATCCCAGGCAACCATTTTGCGCCTATTTGCACCCACTACCATGCTTTGCTGCCCGGCTGTTTCTTGTGCCCGCACGGTGGGCAAACCGGATCGCAAAAGAGTGTGTGTTTTGAGCAATTTTGAACAGTTTTATTAAGCCCAAGCATTGAGAATAAGTGCCTAAAGGTGAAGTTTGCGAAAGGTAGGAATCGATATGAAATCCCGCGCCGTTCGTTGGTTCGCTCTCTCGTCCTTACTGCTCCCGTTGATGGTAGTCAGCGCTTACGCCAATTCGGTCAATCTGGGAACCGCGGGCGGCTACTCTGTGCTGGCTGGCACAACCGTCACCAATACCGGCACAACCGTGCTCAGCGGAAATCTGGGCGTCAGTCCTGGGTGCGCGGTGACCGGCGCCGGAACCATGACCGTGGGCGGAACGACCAACCTATGTAATGCGGCTGCCCTTAAGGCGCAGAGCGATCTGACCGCAGCGTATCTTCAGGCGCAGAGCATGAAGTCCACTGGCAATTTGACGGGGACGGATCTGGGCGGGTTGGTGCTTAAATCTGGCGTCTATACGTTTGCCAGTTCTGCCGATCTGGCGACCGGAACAACGCTGACCCTCGAGGGTACGCCGGGTGCGTTGTTTGTTTTTCAAATCGGTAGTTCCCTCACCACGGGGAGCGGTTCGGCGGTTATTTTCATCAATAGCCTGACCGGTAAGCCCTCAACTGACCCGAACATTTTTTGGCAGGTTGGAAGCTCCGCGACTTTGGGCACGACCACGAAATTCGAGGGAAATATTCTTGCGCTAACCAGCATCACGCTGAATACCGGCGCCAGCATCACTTGCGGAAGTGCCTTGGCGCAAAATGGAGCGGTGACGCTGCAGGGTAATAGCATCAGCAGTTGCGGCGGCGGGACCACGCCGGTTCCAGAGCCCGGGACTATGGGATTCATGGGAACAGGGCTGGTGATTCTTGGCGGAGTAGTTCGCCGGAAATTGCACCTCGCCTAGTTATCAAGGTCCGGGCGACTTTAGCGTGACTTGAAAAATTCCTTCGGCTACTTGGGAAGTCCCAGGCGCCGCATTAGGTCGGCGTAGCGCGGGTCGGAACGAAGCGGATCGAACGCAGGATAGCGGATGACAATGAGGAGTTCGTTATCTCCATCCGCGTAGGCTTTCTCTAGAGACTGAAATGCGAGGTCGCGCTCTCCGGCAAGCGCCGCTGCTACTGCAATCGCTCCCGAACGGTCGGAACCCTCGACCTTCGTCATAAGTTCCCGATAGCCATTCGCGTCCGCGCTCACCGGTTTCAGCTTCGGGAACAGCTTTATAGTCTCATTCACCGCATCGGCGAAATGGTTTGTGATCGCGTAGAACTGCCCGAGCTTGTAATGCGCGGCTACGAAGTTCGGATCCCGGTCTAGGACTTTTTGGAATTGAGCCAAAGCTTCGGGATAGCGGTGAGCTGCCATCAACACCACCCCGTAGTTGGTATTCACAATCGACGACAACGGATCGAGCGACAACGCAGTCCGGAAATGTTGCAAAGCTTCCTCGATACGGTTTTCCGGCGCGAGCAGACCCATCCCGTAAAAATAGTGGGCGGTGGCGTTGTTGGGATTCAACTCGAGAGCGCGCCGGAATTCTGCTTCCGCATCGGTCCACTTCCATAAGTTCGATAATGCGAAGGCGCGCGCAGAGTGGGCTTCGGAGAGGGAGTCGTCCAGTTCGACAGCTTTCCGCGCAGCTTCATCGGCCAGTAACTCGGCTTGTTTCGAAGGAAGATTCTCAACGTAGCTGGACGCAATGTTGTAAGTATCGGCGAGTCCGGAGTAAGCGAGAGCATAGCTGGGGTCGGCGGCAATCGCCTGCCGGAAGAGTTCGATGCTCTTCTTCAGGCCCTCTGGCGTGCGGCCGTGCCAAAGTTGACGGCCTTCGAGGTAGAGGCGGTAGGCTTCGGCATTAGTAGTTCCAGCGTGAGCCAGACGCTGCTGTTCATTGCCGCTCAGGTGAATGCGAAGCTTGTTCGAAATGTCGCGTGTGATGTCGCCCTGCACCTGCGATATGTCAGCCGAGTTGCGCTCGTAGTGCGATCCCCAGAGTTCGGACCCGTCGGCGGTGTTGACCAGATCGGCGTCGATGCCCAGTTGATTGGCGTGCTGGCTGACGCGTCCCATCAGCACCGCGCTTACTTGCAAGGAGCGGCCAATCTGCTGCGGATCGTCTTCGTTGCCTTTGAATTTGAAGACGGTGCTGCGCGCCATCACTTTGAGGTCGGGCAGTTGCGAAAGAGAACTGATCAGGCTTTCGGTGAGGCCATCGCTGAGGTATTCGTTGCCGTTGTCGGAGGTCGCGTTGACGAAAGGCAAGACAGCGATCGACGTTACTTTGTTGCTTTCGGAGCGTCCGCGCAGAAAGTACAGGCCGACCGCGGCGGCAATCGCTAGAACAACCAGCAGGCCGATTAATGGGTAGGTGAGGGATCGGCGCGGCGCGGCGGGTGCGATCGATGAGGCGCTGGATGAGGTTGAAGCGATGGCTGCGGCCGAGGAACGGCCCGAATCGTAATCGCGTTTAAGCCGCGCGAGATCGGTTCGCATGTCGGCCGCGCTCTGGTAGCGGAGGTTGCGATCTTTTTCCAGAGCTTTGTCGATGACGCGCTGCAAATCTGCGGGCAGGTCGGGGTTTAGCCGCACCGCAGGAGTCGGCGTGCCATCGAGGATCGACTTGAAGATTTCCGCCGAACTGCCTCCGCGAAAGGGCAAAGTGCCGGTGGACATTTCGTAGAGAACGGCGCCGAAGGAGAATAAATCGCTGCGGGCGTCGAGTTCTTTTGCGCGAGCCTGCTCGGGAGACATGTAGGCGATGGTGCCGAGCGTAGAGCCGGGGCTGGTGAGATGTTGCTCGTCGATGGCCGCGGTCATGGTATTGGCCGAAGCGATGTCGCTGGAAGAGTTTGTCGCGGTCACCTTCGCCAGGCCGAAGTCGAGAACCTTGGCGTGGCCGCGCTTGGTGACAAATATGTTGGCGGGTTTGATGTCGCGATGGACAATGCCCTGCGAATGCGCGGCATCCAATCCGTCTGCGATTTCGATGGCGAGGGAAAGGATGGTCTCGTTTTCTAACGGCTTCCCGGCAATCAGATGTTTTAGAGTCGCGCCGTCGAGGAACTCCATGGCGATGAATGACTGCTCGCCGTGTTTGCCGACTTCGTAAATCGTGCAAATGTTGGGATGGTTGAGCGCGGATGCGGCTCGCGCTTCGCGGCGGAAGCGTTCGAGCGACTGGGGATCGCGCGACATTTCGTCGGGGAGAAACTTGAGGGCGACGAAGCGGCCGAGTTCGGTGTCTTCAGCTTTGTAGACGACGCCCATGCCTCCGCCGCCGAGTTTTTCAACGATGCGGTAGTGGGAGACGGTCTGGTCGATCACTATAGCGCGGTCAAGAGGTTGATGAGATTCCCCCCGTTGGGGTCGGTCCATCTTACGAAGGAGGGGGCGGACAGTCAATGAAGGGGCAGAATGAAGCAGCTAGATAATGAAGGCGAAGGTGGTAAGCGAGAGCTTAGTCGCCGCTGGCGTGGTTTTGCGTAGGAACAAGGACCAGCCGTGGGCGCGCTTCCGCGGGCCGCGGCTGCGAGGCGCGGCCGCAAGCCTGTAGGATGCCGAAGACCATCGCATAGGCCGCAAAAACGCCGATTCCAACCGAGAGCGCTACCGTAACGCAGAGAATGAGAGGCATGAAGAGCGAAATCACGGTCAACCACCCTTATTGAATTGCAATATCAGATGCCGCAAGCTCGACTTTGGTCTACGCGGTTTCTTCCAATTTACCTGCGTTGACGCCCGCCGCTAGTGACGACCCAGATGCGCTGGAGACGCCGACATAGTAAGATACGGAGTAGAGCTGTGCATCCCTACTGTCAGGCATCTCTGTAAACCTGTCGACATTACGGAAGGGCTATCCAGCCCGGATTTTCAGCCAATTACCAGATGGCTATTACCAGAATTTCGGTGCGCGGGGCGCGCCAACACAACCTTAAGAACATCGATGTCGAGATTCCGCGCAACACGCTAACCGTGGTGACGGGGCTGAGCGGGTCGGGCAAGTCCTCGCTCGCGTTCGACACGATTTATGCCGAGGGACAGCGCCGCTACGTGGAAACCCTTTCCACCTACGCACGGCAGTTTCTGGACCAGATGGAACGTCCCGATGTCGATGCGATTGATGGACTTAGCCCGGCAATTTCGATTGAGCAGAAAACCACCAGCCGAAGCCCGCGCTCGACCGTAGGAACCATTACCGAGATCTACGATTATCTTCGCCTGTTGTTCGCTTCTATCGGGGTGCCACATTGTCCGAAGTGTGGGCATGCTATTAGTCGACAGTCGGCTGAACAGATCGTGCAGCGGGTGCTGACGCTGACGCCCGAAGATCGCGTCATGGTGCTGGCGCCGATTGTGCGCGGGCGCAAGGGAGAGTTCAAAAAGGAAATGGAGACCCTGCTCAAGCACGGCTATACGCGGGCGCGAGTGGATGGGGAAATCGTCAACCTGGATGACGACCTGAATCTGGACAAGCGAAAAAATCATACGATCGAAGTGGTGGTCGATCGCCTGCTGGTGAAGCCGGGGATTGAGCACCGGCTGGAAATGTCGGTTGGGCTGGCGATGAAATTGGCCGGAGGTCTGGTTCAGGTGGCAGTGGTGGGCGGCGAGGAGCATCTTTATTCTGAGAAGCTGGCGTGCCCGGATTGCGGCATCAACGTGCCGCAACTTGAGCCCCGTTCGTTCTCGTTCAACAGCATGTATGGGGCGTGTCCGGAGTGCCATGGGTTGGGCAGCCGTTATGATTTCGATCCGGCGAAGGTGATTACCGACTGGTCGAAGCCTCTGCTGGATGGCGGATTGGGGCCGGGGTCGGCGTCGCAGGGATTGATTCACAGTTTGCAGATCGTGGCAGCGGCGCACGGCATCGACTTGAGTACTCCGTTTGAAAAGTTTCCGGAGAAAATTCAGGATCTGCTGCTGAATGGAGAATCGGGGCGCGGGAAGACGGGCTTCCGCGGGATATTCGGATATCTGAAACAGAATTTGGAAGAGTCGTCGTCGGAAGGCTATCGCGATTGGCTGATGGATCACATGTCGGCGAGCGAATGTCCGGCGTGCCATGGCAAGCGGCTGCGGCCGGAGAGCCTTGCGGTGAAGGTGAACGGCATGTCGATCGTGGACTTTACGGCGCTGCCGATTTCGAAGGCGCTCGAAGTTGCGCAAGGGATCAAACTCGCAGGTCGAGAAGAGAAGATTGCTGGACGCGTGATGCATGAAGTGGTCGAGCGGCTGCAATTCCTGAACGCGGTTGGGCTGAATTACATATCGCTTGACCGGTCGGCGGCGACGCTCTCTGGCGGCGAAGGACAGCGCATTCGGCTGGCGACGCAGATTGGTTCGAAGTTGCGCGGTGTGCTTTATGTGCTGGATGAGCCCTCGATCGGGCTGCATCATCGCGACAACGGACGGCTGCTCACGGCGCTGGAAAATCTGCGCGATTTAGGCAATACCGTTCTTGTGGTGGAGCACGATGAAGAAACCATTCGCCGCGCGGATTACGTGATCGATCTCGGGCCCGGCGCTGGGCGGCATGGCGGAGGGCTGGTTGCGCACGGAACCCCGGAGGAGATTATGCGCGAGCCGAACTCCCTGACCGGCGCATATATCTCCGGCAGAGTGCAGATCGAGATGCTGACTGAGCGGCGGCAGGCGAACGGTGCTGGGCTCACGATTCTCGGTGCGAAAGAAAATAATCTTAAAAATCTCGATGTTACTTTTCCGCTCGGGGTTATGACCGTTGTGACGGGAGTATCAGGCTCGGGAAAGTCGACGCTAGTGAACGATATTTTGTATCGGGCGCTGGCGCGGCAACTTTATCGGTCGCGCGAAAAATCTGGCGAGCATAAGGCCATCGTCGGGGCGGAGAACATTGACAAGGTCATTCGCATCGATCAATCGCCGATTGGGCGGACGCCGAGGTCGAATCCGGCGACTTATACCGGCGTGTTCACCGCCATTCGCGATATCTATGCCATGCTGCCTGAGGCGCGCGAGCGCGGATACAAGCCGGGAAGATTTTCGTTCAACGTCCCGGGTGGCCGTTGCGAAGCATGCCAGGGCGAGGGCCAGCGCCGGATCGAAATGAATTTTCTGCCCGATGTGTATGTGCTGTGCGAGGTGTGCGGCGGACGCCGCTACAACCGCGAAACACTGGCTGTGAAGTATAACGGGCGGTCGATTGCTGACCTGCTGGAGATGCCGGTTTCCGACGCGCTGCCGATTCTCGAAAATATTCCGCAGGTTAAGCAGAAACTGCAGACGCTGGTCGATGTAGGGCTGGGATATATTCATCTTGGTCAATCTGCTGTTACGCTCTCTGGCGGCGAAGCGCAGCGCATCAAGCTGGCCCGCGAGTTGAGCAAGCGGCAGACCGGCAAGACTCTTTATCTGTTGGATGAGCCGACCACCGGCCTGCATTTTGACGACGTGAAGAAATTGCTCGACGTGCTGCACCGTCTGACCGATCTTGGCAATTCGATCGTCATCATCGAGCACAATCTGGACGTGATCCGCAACGCCGACTGGCTGATTGATTTGGGCCCGGAAGGTGGCGAAGAAGGCGGCCGCATCGTGGCGCAGGGCACGCCGGAGCAGGTGGCGAGGGTGAAGAAGTCGTACACCGGGCAGGCGCTGGCGGGATATTTTGCGGGGAATGGGAAGCGGAGCGCGTAGGGGGGGCGCCAAAAAGAAGCGCCGCCAGCCTGTGGCTGGCAGCGCATTAGATCCACTCGGCCATCTGATCCCCGCACGGACTGGCTAGGGGCAGGTAATGATGCCTGTGGGTATCTGAAAAGCGAAAGTGTGGTACAGAGTGTCCTCGTAGATGTTGACGTTTTCGTCGCAACCAGCAGTCGACGTTTTGAGGGTGACGTTCATCGTGTTCGCTGTGCCGTTTACACTTCCAACCGTTTCGCCGTCAGTCCACGTCCACGTATCCTTGGTCACCAAGGAGGCAAGGAGAACCCCTCCCCCGAAGCTGAGACCCACGCTATGGCTGATGGTATGGCCAGTTGTTTCAGTGTGGGTTGTGGCGTCGGTCACACCATAGATGACTCCATCGCTACCGCTGAGTGGTTCAAACAGCGGTGTGGTACTTCCCGCTGTGGTTGGGACGATGACGTACCGACAGTCGTCGCCGCTGGGGACCGGGTTCTCTGCGCAAGCGCTGGCGCCGGAGCCGTCTAATTCTAGTGGGCTCTCCGTACCGGCGTAGGGAGTTGCGGTAAAGGTGGTGCCGTTGTAATTCAGGAGCGGATCGGTCTGCAGGATGTTGACAAAGTCGCTGGGGACGCATCCGCATTGATTCGCCTGCGTGCAATAAGTAGGGGTCGACGGGCTTGAACTGGCCGCCTGCTCCAAATACAGTGTGTTGTTTTTGCAAACTGCGCCCAGGCCGGGCATATACGAGTTCACCCCGTCCACATCTGAGGCAATCGCTTGCGGTATGAGATATTGCACGGGAACCGTGGTGACACCCGAGGTGCCCGCCGGCGTCGCCTCCATGGTGATCGCTGGGAGCACGATGATATCGGCCACTATCGCGGAAACGCCGGATGTGGGCTGAGATCCTTCGGTGTAACTCACTGGGGTTGTGAAGCCCGTCCCGTCGGACATAACCTGTACCTGGGGATTCAGCCAGATGGCGAAACTGTCGAGGTTGTGATTGACGGCGTTCGATCCGGTGGGGTTGTAGGTGCTGTTGCTGTTGTCGTCGGTTGCGAGCGTTGTGGTGTCGGTGAAGGTTTGGGTGGACGCGCTGCTGTTATTTGAGGTGGTTGACCACCCAACAGTTGCACTGCCCCCGAGCACGTCTTTGATTCCCGAGCTAAAGGTCAAGTCTGACGCAAACGTGAAGCTGCTTGAAATCGTTGTCGTCGTGCCATTCGTGGTGGCATCGGCGTATCCCTGAGAGCTCTGGTTACCGGGCGGTGAGTAGAGGACGGATACCACCTTATATAGCGGGTCAAATGTACTTTCAGCTGAGACTGACCCGACATTCGCTGTAGCCTGCAGGTAGTACAGGCCGTCGGTCGACAGTGTGTCCAAATGCGTAAATGTAGTGAACTTACACTCTACGACCGTCATCCCGTCGGAGCCAGGAAACGAATGCTTCACTTTGCTGGAATCGGTGTACGCCCAATTGGAGTAGGTACACTGCTCGGCTTCTGAGCAAGACCCGGTGCAACTCGAGGTATATGTTAGTTGGGCGAACGACAAGGTTGTGCCAAACATTACAGCAAGGAGCGTCCAGATTACTTTGTTTACGCGGCTCTTGCACGCGCACCGTTTCGGCGCGGAGTTGCAGAGACAGCTTTGCCTTGGATCGACGAGGTGGGGGCAATGTTGCGATTTCATAAGGAATCTCCGAAGGAGCATGGCCTTCAAGTTGCGTACATTGACGTGCGCGGCGGCGCCGAGCGCACACCACGAGCATAGTTAGCAAAGTTGGAGTAATTGCGTCCGCGTGGACGCAGCCATACAGAGGAAGGAGCCGCTGAGATCCTTGCCCGGCACCTCTGCCGGACAAACTCCCGAATCTTGCGCGCAACATTACAATTCAGTGGAATGCACTGTCAAGAGAGATTCGCGAATTTTTCTGTGGATTTTAGTTAGCGCGGGTGGTTCCCCCTGCTAACCCGGCGTGCAACTGCCGTTCGTTCATTCGGAGGCACGATTGCCGTGTATCCAAATAGGGGGCGGCAATACTTTGCGGTAGGCGAGAAAACCTCTTTGTTAATGCTTTACGTTATTAACGATATTCGTTAAACTAAGCGTGGTGATCAAAACCTTCGCGGATAAAAACACGAAGGAATTCTGGGACACGGGCAAGAGCCGGGGAATGCCTCCGGCGAACCTCCGGAGCGTTGCCAAGAAGAAATTGGCCATGCTCCATTCAGCCTGGAGATTGGAGGATTTGCGAATTCCTCCCGGCAACAGGCTGGAGCCCTTGCATGGCAACCGTGGGGGGCAGCATAGCATTCGGATCAACGATCAATTCCGGGTTTGCTTCGTCTGGCAGGACGGCGACGCCTACGAGGTAGAGATCACGGACTACCACTGATTCTTCACGCGAGCGGAGAATTGAATGGGAAGGCGATTATGAGTATCAAGAACCGAGGTCCGGCGGGTTGGGCGGTGCATCCGGGAGAAATTCTTCGCGAGGAGTTCCTGGAGCCGATGGGCATTTCCGCTTATCGCTTGGCGGTGGAGTTGCGTGTTTCTCCCCCTACGGTTAACGACATTGTTCGAGAAAAGCGCGGAATTACTCCAGAGATGGCGGCGCGCCTGGCGAAGTATTTTGGAACCTCCGAGCAGTTCTGGCTGAATCTGCAGGACGCCTTCGCGGTTCATCAGGTTCGAAAAAAATATTCGAAGGAACTCAAGGCAATCCGTCCCCTCTCCACTGCAGCAGCGCGATAGCGACACGCCAGAAGGATATGTCCGCACCCGACAATTCGCAGTTCGACCCGCAGCCGCTCAATAACGAGCCGCAGGTGCCCGCGCCGTTTGTTGTCGATTCACTTTCGCCGTCCAACATTCAGCGGACAGCACCCGCGCCGAAGGCGGGCGAGAACCCCGTCTGGTCCGGCTGGGACGTGCTGCAGATTGCGGGGCTTACTCTCCTCACACTGTTTCTGTCGCAACTGTTCATTGTGATGGGGGCGCGGCATTTTATTTTTCGTCACGCGAGTTGGATCGATGTGGCGCAGAAGCCTTCGCTTGCGCTGCTTTCCGAGTTGCTGACATACGTAGTTGTGGCGCTGTATATGATTTTGCTGATCGAGGGCAAGTATCATGCGCGCTTTGCCCAGGCGATACGGTGGAAGTGGCCGGGCGTCGCGGGGGCGAGTTTCCTGGGCGTTGGTGTGCTCATGCTTGCCTTCGATGCGATGGCGCGTTTTCTTCCCATGCCGAAGAGCACGCCGTTCGATCAATTCTTCGCGCATCCTTCCGACGCTTATTTGACGGCGATCTTTGCCGTCACGCTCGGGCCGCTGATGGAAGAGCTTTTCTTTCGCGGATTTCTTTATCCGGTGCTGGCGCGGCGAATGGGGGCGTTCTGGGGAATTGTGCTGACGGCGCTGCCGTTTGGGCTGATCCATGCCGTGCAGTATGGGTATGCGTGGGGCGCGGTGCTGATTATTTTCATGGTCGGAGTGGTTCTGACTACGGTGCGGGCGATGACAAAATCTGTAGCTTCGAGTTTTCTGGCGCACGTTGGATATAACGGGACGCTGATGGTGCTCGCTGCCGTGGCCACCGACGGCTTCCGGCATATGGATAAGGCTGGGTTCTTCTTATTTAGGCTTTGATGCTGTGACAGGTTGCCAGCCCTGCGAGGTGAAATCCGGCCACGCAGAGCGGGCGAGGGCGCCCGCTCCACATCGCACTGCATCGCACTACACAACCGTAATCTGCTGGCGGAGGTCGGGTGCGAAGAGGTTCTTGGGGATCATGGCATGAACTCCGCGAACGATGTCGACCACCTGCGTCACGCGGAAGCTCACCGCGATGCTGCACAGGGCATAGGCATCGGGTCTGGTGAGACCGGCGTGTGCGGCCAGGAAGTTGATTGCGTTGCGCGCGGCCATGGTCATGGCCACGTTCAGGTCTTTATCCAGTCCTAAGGTGATCCAGTGGGTTGCGGTCTCGGCCACCGGCCAGGCGAAATTTTTCTGTTTGTGCAGCACGACTTGAATGCGCAATTCCTGCATGCGGGTTTCCAGCGCGGAGAGGTTGATTTCACCATCGCCCTGTACGGCATGGGAATCGCCGGTGAAAATCAGCGCTCCCGGTTTCCATACCGGGATGAACATGGTCGAGCCTTCGACCATTTCGCTGAGGTCGACATTGCCGCCATGCGGTCCCGGAGGAACGGAACTGGTGACGCCCGGAGTTAAGGGCGCATAGTAGCCATCCGGAGGCGCCACACCCAAGGTGCCTTGGAAGGGTTTGAGGGGCACATGAATTTTCGAGTTGAATTCGGCCGTCATGTTGGGCAGGTCGAGCTTCAGGTACTTCACCTGTCCTTCGGGAAAATCCTGAGGCAGCAGGCCGGTGCCGAGCTGACCGGGATTATTGAAGACTGCTCCCCAGTCGAAGGGGAGGATGCGCTTGTAGCGGATTTCCAAGACATCGCCGGGTTCGGCGCCGTTGACGTAAACCGGGCCGATGATCGAATGCGGGCCGTGCCCGGGATTGCTGAGGCGCAGCTTCGCCAGAGTCTCGACGGGGACGCCCGGTTGCATCTGGTTTAGAAAATGCGACCAGGTATTCGGATAGCTGATGGTATCGCCGGAATCGATTTTAAGGATGGGATCGAGGGTGGTGTCGTAGACACCGAGGCGCACGGTTTTATCGTCGCTTTCGATTACGTGTATGCGGCCCTGGTCGTCTTTTTTATTCTGTACCGCCGGAGAGCTGCCTTCGGCGATGTGTTCCAGAGAATCCGTTGCACGTGCAGCTTTGGTGAACCACGGACCAATGCCGGCTAACGCTCCCATGAAGCTGCTGGCGCGGAGTAAGCGCCGGCGCGCGCGGCCGCGCGCTGTCAAGAAGCCGTCAAGTTGTTCCTGATTGATTTCTTCCGTGTGGAGCAGGCGGTCCGCCGCGGTTGGAGTGACAGCCGCGTCTTTGATGTCTTCGCGGAAAACGCCGGTACCTTGAACTTCGCCGCATCCGAACAGGTTTCCGCAGGCGTGATGGTGGGGTTGAGGCTGGCTGGGCTGGTCTTGCGGGTCTTCTAGAACGTCAGGCACGGTTACCTCCTCAACTGATCTTCAAAAAGAGAAGTGTCTACGCGACAGCATGCACAATCAAAAACAGGAGTGCGCATTATAGCGCAGGTAGGCTGGACCCGGGACATCGTTCGAACTGGTGGTTGGATTCCGCGGGCGAGGGCGCCCGCGCCACATTCAAAATTATTTGATGGTGATCGTCAGGAGTTGCGCGCCGCTTACGACGTAATCCAGGGGGGCGGTGGCGGTTTCGTCGACGTTCGATTCGCCGCTGACTACCATCTCCTGATTGCCGCGCATGCCGTCCATCACATTCATGATCGAAATGGGGAGAGTCGGCATGACTTTGTCGGCGACGCGGGCTTCGGGGTCGGCTTCGAGCAGCGAGACGTAGACGCGGTTGTTGGAGTGCTCTTTGTTGAGCAGCGAGATGGTGGAGGCGAGATCGAGCTTACGTCCGAAGGCGGGAGAACCGTGGCCGATACGGTCGAGGGTTTCGCCATCGCTCACTAGGATGCGGAGGGTTCCTTTGCTCGCCGAGGTTGGAATCTTCACTGGTATCTGCTGCACGATGCGTTCGCCGCGATAGGGAGCGAGCACGGTTTCGAGCATCACTTCCTGCCCGGGGCGGGCTTCGGTAACGTCGGTGCGGGCGCTCTCAAGCCGGGCCCAGCGGCGTTCGCGGACCAGATCGAAGTCCAGATTCACGCCCGCGATTGCCGGTGCGTTGTACGGGTTGTCATAGATGCGTCCGAAGCGTTCGCCAAGCGAAATCGCGGCCTGCATGGCTGCGGGTTGCGCGCCTTCAGAGGGCGCGAACATGTTGCGCATGGTGACTTCGGGAAATCCTTTTACGCCGATGCTTCCGGCAAGCCGGTAGGTAATCTCTTCACCGAACTCGTTTACGCCGTGGAGGGCATTGAAAACCGTGACCATGAGAGCAACTGGCGTGAGCTTCGGATTGTTCAGCACTTCGTAGTGAAACTGCTTGACTCCGGTGCTGCTGTGAATGTTGAGCGTGACCGGGATCATCTCGGGTTGGCGGTTGAAGACGCCCATGATGCCGGTGTGGCGGTCTTGCACGAAGGTGCCGACTGGCTCGGTAGTGTTGACGATCTTGAAGGCGTTGAGCGGGGATGGCAGCGTAGCCAGGACTTCCGCTTTATTCATCGGAAGATCGACTGAACCGAACTGAAGGAGCGGATGTCCGCAAGCCAGCAAGCGTTGCGGATCGAGGTAAGTGACGGTGCAGGTGGCTTCGATATCCATATCGCCGCGCACCAGGATGGCGCTGATGGCGGAGCCGGGTTCAAGCGGTTCCGGCTGCTTATCGTCGCTTACCGAGCCTGCACCCATTACCGGGATGATTCCCGCCGCTCCGAGTTGTCCAGAGAAAAGATGAACCGCCTGTTCCGAAAATCCGTTGAATACGAGCGGGGTTTCGATGGGCTTAAGGTAGTTGGCGAAATCCTGAACTGAAGAAGAGAGCGGAGAACTTTCTCCGGGTGAGGCAGTCTTGCCGGCAACGGCGTTCACCGCCGGCCTGACGGCGGCGCTTTCCTCCGCCGGGGAACGATCAAGCGCGCTAATCTCGAGCATGTCGGCGATGGGAGTAACTCCGGCGATGGGCTCTTTGGAAAATTCGCCGATGCGGAAGGCGAGGGCGCCAGCGAGTTTGCCATCGAAATAAACCGGGCTGCCGCTCATGCCCGCGACCACACCTGTGTACTCGACTTTTTGGCCGTGCAAACGCACGAGAATAATGTCGCCCTTGGGGCCGTTCACGTTATGCAGTACGCCGAGAACTTCCACGTCCATGGACTCGGGCTTCACACCTTGGAAGACGGTGTAGGCCACGCCACGCATGCCTGTGTGAATCTGGCTGACGGGAATGGTCGGAGGATTTTGCGCGGTCGATGCGGCGGGGCTCGACTGCGCAAGAAAAGGGATAGGTAAAGAAAGGCAAACGGCGAGAAGTGCAAAAACTGATTTTTTCATGAACCAAAGCCCGGCAGAAACCGAAGCGTCCCGCCTATACTGAATTAGACTTCGCCCGATTGTAAGTCGTTGCCAGGAGGGGAACTTGCTGGGAGCCAGGCAAAACATCCCAATCGCGAATCCTTGCGTCTATACTAGCACATAGAATTTTCGCTCTTCACAATCTTTATTAGGTTTTTCCAGAGGTTTCGCATGGTTGCCGAACGGAAGGACATGACCCCGCGATCGAGATTTCGAATTGTGACTTGTCTGCTGGTGTTGGCGGCGCTGGCGCTGCTCTCTACTGCTGTAGGTCCACTTTTTGCGCAGGATCAAACGCAAAGCCCGCCACAGAACTCCACGCAGGATACCGGAAAGCCGAAACAGGAGGCGCCGCCAGAGGCCGGCGGCCCTACCGACAATATGGGTCCCTATGCGATTCCTAAGAAGAATCCAGATGCTGCGCCTCCGCCGTCGCCTCCGCCAGCTACGACACCGAAGGTCGAGGGTCTGCCAGATTATTCGATTAAGGTGAACGTGCCCTTGGTGAATGTGGATGTGATGGTCACCACCAAGAACGGGCAGTTTGTCCCCGGCCTAAGGAAGGATAACTTTCGCCTGTTTGAAGATGGATCTCCGCAGGAGATTTCGAACTTCAACGTTACGAAGGCGCCCATCACCGCGGTGTTGCTGGTGGAATTCGCGAGCACGAACTACCGTTTCATGTTAGACGCTCTCCAGGCATCCTATGCGTTTGCCGGCATGCTTACCAAGGACGATTGGGTTGCCGTTTCCTATTACGACATGAACCCGCACATCCTAGTGGATTTTACCCAGGATAAGAAGGCCGTGTACGGCGCGCTGAACGAGTTGCGGATCCCCGGGTTCTCTGAGACTAATCTCTTCGACGCCTTGTATGACACGCTGGATCGTCTCGACCGAGTGGAAGGGAAGAAGTACATCATTCTCATCACCACCGGAGTCGATACCTTCAGCAGGCTGACGCTCGACAAGATTACCAAGAAGATCAAGGATACGAAAGATGTGACCATCTTCCCGATCAGCGTGGGACAGATAGCCCGGATATTGAATCCGGCTCCGCGTCGGGGGCTTGGCATTCCAGTCGATCGGATGGATTATCTGCAGGCTGATAACGAAATGCGGACCTTCGCCGCCATGACTGGAGGGCGCGCGTATTTCCCCAGGTTTCAAGCGGAGTATGGCGAGGACTTCCAGGACATTGGGAACGACATCCGCAATCAATATTCGCTCTCGTATCACCCCACGAACACCAAGCTCGACGGAACCTACCGCAAGCTGAAGGTGCAGGTGGTGGCGCCCGACGGAGGGCCGCTGAAGGTGAAAGACCAGAAGGGCAAAGATCAGAAAATTGATGTCGTGTCTCGTGACGGATACACGGCGAAGCACACGGTGGACTAAGGGCAGTACCTGGTACCCAGTACCTAGTCAGGAGCATTAGGCAGCTTATGGATACCGGGTACAAGACGCTGGCAATTGAATTCAGATCCCGTGAAATAAACTTTCCAGCAAGAAAAACATTCCTGCGCCGACGAATACCAGCAGAGCCATTTTCATCGCCGGTTCTTTGTTCACCTCAGGAACTAAGTCTGAAGCGGCCACATAAATCGTTACACCGGCCGAAAGCGGCAGGCCCGCACTTACGTGATGGCGAAATAATGCCATGGTGAGAACGCCAGCCAGCGTCGCTCCTCCCAGAATTACGGATGCGCCCCAAGCCGTGCCGCGGCTGCGTCCGCTGGCTAACATCACCGAACTCACGGTGAAGCCTTCGGGAATTTTATGCAGGAAGATAGCCAAGAAAATCAGCCAGCCCAGGGCGTTCGAAACCAGAAATCCAGAGGCGATGGCGATGCCGTCAAAAAAAGTGTGGATGATCAAACCGAGCAGCACAGAAACTCCGCTGTGCGAATGCATGAACTCATCGGTATGCGTCTCTTCGCCAAAATGAAAATGAGGCGTGACGGTGTGCTCGAAAAAATGAATGATGAGGTAGCCCAAAAGAATGAGAACCGCGGCGCTTCGACCACGCAGCGCCAGGCTTTCGGGCACCATCTCGATAAGCGCGGTTGCCAGCATGAAGCCCGCGCCCAGGGCGACAAAATAACGCAGGTAGCGCCGCTCCCAGTTGCGCTGCACAATGATTGCACCGCCGAAGACATTTGCGGCAGCGGCGGTCAGGCCGAGCAGGATGCTGATGTAAATCGGGCTCATGTGCGGTGGCGTGGATGATATCAGAGACATTTCACCACAGAGGCACAGAGACACAGAGAAAAACGGGAAATCAGTTTCTGTCCAGATCTTTGCCTCTGAGGAAAGGATCACCCGGAATGGCGAACATGCATCACGTCGCCGTCCTGCACGATGTAGTCTTTGCCTTCGAGCCGGAGCGTGCCTTTGGCGCGGGCGTTGGCTTCAGAGCCGGCCTCCAGAAGCTGATCCCAGCGGATGGTTTCGGCGCGGATGAAATGTTTTTCCAGATCGGAGTGGATTGCTCCGGCGGCTTCCTGGGCGCGGGAATTGGCGGGGACTTGCCAGGCGCGGCATTCGTCTTCACCGGCAGTGAAGAACGAAATTAGACCGAGCAATTTGTACGTCGTGCGAATCAGGCGTACCAGGCCGCTTTCGGTGAGTCCGTAGCTGGAGAGGAATTCGGCAGCGTCGGCGTCGGTCATCTCAGCGAGTTCGGCTTCCACCTTGCCGCAGATCGCCGTGGCAGCGGCGTTCGGGCGCGCGGCAATTTCTGTCAGCTTGTATTTGCTAACGGCTTCTTCCAGTTCTTTGCCGAGTTCTGTCGATTCGCCGATATTGAGCACATAAAAAATTGGCTTCTCGCTCAAGAACATGAAGCCCTTGATGCGCTTCTTGTCTTCGGCAGTCATATCCATTTCGCGGAGCGGCTTGTCGGATTCGACCTGAGTCTTTGCGCGTTTGAGCAGCTCAAATTCTTTTTCGAGTTCCGTGGTCTTCATCTTCTTTAAATCTTTTTCCAGGCGTTCCAGGCGCTTTTCGATCTGTCCCAGATCGCTGACCAGCAAATCGAACTCGACATTCTTGATGTCGCGCAGCGGATCGATCTCACCGGTATGCGGCACAGAAGAATCATCGAAGACCCGGACGACGTGGGCGAGAGCATCCACATTCCGAAGATGGGCCGCGTAGGCGCTGTCTTTCAGGGCTTCCTGTCCAATCGCGCCGACGTCGACGTATTCCACCGAAGTGTGCGTGAGTTTCTTCGGGTTGTAGAGCGCGGCCAGGCGGTCGAGACGGTCGTCGGGAACCTTGGCAACGCCGATGTGAGCTTCACGTGGGTTCGCGCGCGCCTGGTCTGAGAGATGGGCTTTAGTCAGAATACGAAACAGCGATGTCTTGCCTACCTGAGGCAGGCCGATAATGCCGGTTTTCATAAGAAGGCTTCCAGCTACTAGCTCCTGGCTTTTTGCGGATGCGACTCCGAAGGCTGAGTGGACGTGCCATACGTGCTTCGGTGACGGTTGGACAACATTTCAGGATAAATGATCGCGCGCGGTATTGCCCACTGAGGTTTTGCGTGGCATCCACAATCTACAAAAATGCTGTCTAATGCCCTATGGCTTTTACCTGGTTCATATTGTTGAGCACATTGGTGGGAACGGCAGTGCTTTTGCTGGTTTTCCATCGAGCGTTCCTGGGGCATGTGTTGCGGGAGCGCATTACCGATCGGCCGCGGCGACGGCTGTTTGTGGCCTCGGTTAGTTTTTTTCTGACTTTCGCCGGGGTGCGTGGAGTCGTTTATTGCATTACACATCAAATCCCGCCGTTCCATTTTATTCAGATGGGTGGGCGGCACATTCATCACCTGGTGATTGGAATTGCGTTGCTGCTTCTGGTTGGTTACGGATGGCTGGCTGAAGTGGGGACTGGAACTGATGATTCGTCGATCTTTCTGAGCCGGCTGATGTCGATTCTGTATGGAGCGGGTGCGGCGCTGACCTTGGACGAATTCGCGCTCTGGCTGAATTTGCGCGATGTGTACTGGGCGCCGGAAGGCCGAACAAGTATTGACGCCATTATCTTATTCGGCGCGCTGCTCGCGGCCAGCAGCTGGGGTGCGCCGTTGCTGCGGTCGGGCGGGAAAAGGAAACGATAGCAGCAAAATCTTTTTTATACGAACCTGCATTCGAGCGAGCTCTGGAAATAATTTGCGAGGTGTTCGGCTTCCAGCTCAATTTCGGAGCGGATAGCGCGAGAGAGCTTAATGAATGGTTCGATTTCCACAACCAGTTTCCTGCTTTGAAGCTTATGAGACCAAACGCCGGCGATCTCACCATCGATCAGTACCGCCGGCGAGATCCAGGCTTGGTTGCGGTAGACGCGCTTGTAATGCTTTGCGCCTAGCAGGTGATCTTTCTCGCGATGCGCGAGGAGATAGGTATCGAAGCTCGGCAGCAAGCGGACGCAGGACTTTGCTGGGGCGGCCTTGTTTAAGACAGAAACGTCCTTGGCCGGCAAGAAGCATTTCCGGTTCTCAACAGAAACTTCCGCGAGTTCGGGTTCGAGCAGAGGAGGAATCTGTCTTGCCTCGGGCATGGAAATACCTGCCCAGTGGGCAAAATCAGCGGCGGTCGCCGGGCCGTAGGCGCTCAAATATTTTCGGAAGAGGGCACATTGCGCTTCGACGGCCGGGATTGATTTCAACTTAAGATCGGGGAGCCAGTGATCTGTGCGGATGAAGGCGACTTCCTTGTTCTCGCCACTGCCGTAGCAGATCATGCCTTCCGCAACCGGCAGGCGGAGGATGCTCCAGACTCGTTCCATCCACGCGTGTACTCTCTTGCTGACTTTGGGGCGGATTGCGGCATGAATCGCAGCCCTGCGCAGTGGACCCTCGGACAGCGCTTTCATTATTAGGGCAGTAAGGGAGTCGGCTTCTTCGCGCTCGATGCCGAATTTCGCCATGATGCGCAGCGCGCCTGCCAGGCGGCACGGTTTTACCGCGGCGATATACATCTGGAATTCGTCGGTGGGGATGATGTGCAGGGTCTGGCGCATCAGCGAAGTTTTGATCAGCGTGCGCGTTTTCCAGAGAGCGTCTTCGATGTCGGCGCGAGTGAGCGCGTGATTGCGTGCCCAGAGCTGGAGGTATGCGGAAGACATCACCTGGGCTTGAGCGCCGCAGATGTCGCAGCAGATAGTGACCGCATTGGTGGGTGCGGAGTCCAGAAAATGATGACGTTTGAGCCGGAAGCGCGCGACGGTTTGGTTTGAAATTGGAGATGAAGTCTTGCGCATGATCGGGCCCGGCGAAGAATCATACAGAGAATGGCGATTGCAAAACATAATGAGTTGAAGACACAGCGGATTGGGTAGTTCAAATAGGTGAATTGCATTAGCCCCGTTCTGGTTGTATGAATGGACGGCTCGGACCAGCACGACTACCTCCGCGACGGAGAGGCGCATGGCCATTCATCCGAAAGAAGAAGTTTTTTCCGCCCTCGATGATGAGGTTTTCGGCACCGGGTTTCTTCCTCATCCTTTGCCAAAGTATCGCGTGCCGAAACATGAGACTGATCCGACGGCCGCATATCAGCTTGTCCACGACGAGTTGTTGCTTGACGGCAATTCGCGGCAGAACGTGGCCACTTTCTGCCAGACGTGGGTTGAGCCAGAAGTGCGCAAGTTGATGGACGAATGCCTCGACAAGAACATGATCGACAAGGACGAGTATCCGCAGATGGCGGAGCTCGAGTCGCGCTGCGTCCATATGCTCGCCGATCTATGGAACTCGCCGGACGCCGCGACAACAATTGGGTGTTCGACCACCGGATCGAGCGAAGCGGCGATGCTGGGCGGGCTAGCGATGAAGTGGAGATGGCGCAAGCGGCGCGAGCGCGCGGGCAAAGCGACGGGAAAGCCCAATCTGGTGTGCGGCCCGGTTCAAATTTGCTGGCATAAGTTTGCGAAATACTTCGACGTTGAATTGCGCGAAATTCCGTGCGTGGGGCGGCGGTTGCTCATGTCGGCCGAAGAAGCTGTAAAGCGGTGCGATGAAAATACAATTGGAGCCGTAGCCACACTCGGCGTGACTTACACGCTGCAATATGAGCCAGTGCAATCGGTGGCCACTGCGCTGGATGATCTGGAAGAGGAGCAAGGGCTCGATATTCCGCTGCACATTGATGCGGCGAGTGGAGCATTCATCGCGCCGTTTATTCATCCGGCGGTGGTGTGGGATTTTCGTTTGCCGCGAGTGAAGTCGATCAACGCTTCGGGGCACAAGTTTGGACTTGCGCCGCTGGGGTGCGGTTGGGCAGTGTGGCGAGAAGCGGAAGATCTGCCGGAAGATTTAATTTTTCGCGTGAAATACCTGGGCGGCAACATGCCGACATTCGCGCTTAATTTCTCGCGTCCCGGAGGGCAGATTGCTTCGCAGTATTACAACCTGATTCGTCTGGGGCGGGACGGCTTTGCGAAAATCACGCGGGGGTGCGCCGATGTGGGGGTGTGGTTCGCCGACCAGATAAAAAAAATGGGCCCGTTCGAACTGGTATATGACGGGCGTGGCGGAGTTCCGGGCTGCACCTGGACGATTCGAAAAGGAGAAGATCCGGGTTTCACGTTGTATGACCTTGCGGACCGCTTGCGCGTGAAGGGATGGCAGGTTCCGGCGTATCCCATGCCGGCGAACCGAACTGATCTTGTGGTGCAGCGAGTTTTATCGCGGCTTGGATTGAGCCGCGATTTGGCAGGGCTGCTCTTTGAAGATCTGGAGCGGGCGGTGCGGCACTTCGAGAAAAATCCCGCGGCTAAATCTGTCTCGCGCAAGAGTGCCGGTGGGTATCACCACAATTAAATCCTCTTAACCACAAAGGGCACCAAGGTACACGAAGGAAAACGCCAAGACTGCGGACTTCTGCGAAGCTGCTCTTTTTCCTCCCTGTCGCACGTTCGAGCGAACCAATTCCAGCGAACTTAAAGGCGGTCGCCACAAGATGTGACTAGACGTGTTGCAAGTGCCGTTCTACTCTCGCTGGCGTCGTCACCAACAGAAGGAGGTCAGGACAATGGCGGACCAAGAGAGCGAACTGGAGTTGGAACTCGAAGACGAATTCGAGGGAGAGCTCGAAAGCGAAGATGAGGGTGAGGGTGAAGGCTGGATGGGCGCCCTTGGCAACATCGCCGGCAGCCTGCTTGGCGAAAGTGAAGACGAACTCGAAGGCGAGCTCGAAGCCGAGGACGAAATGGAAGGCGAAGACGAGGGTGAGGGTGAAAGCTGGATGGGTGCCCTTGGTAACATCGCCGGAAGCCTGCTCGGCGAAAGCGAAGACGAGCTCGAAGCCGAAGACGAATTCGAGGACGAGACCGAGGACTTTTCTTTCGGAGGCTTTCTAAAGAAAGCTCTACCCGTTCTCAAGAGCGTGGCCAAAGTGGCGGCGCCGATTGTGGGTACAGCCATAGGCGGCCCCATTGGCGGCAAGCTGGGATCGATGGCGGCAGGCGCTCTCGGCGAAGGCGAATATGAAGACGAGGCCGAGGGCGAGTTCGAAGATGAAGCGGAATCCGAGTCCGAAGTAGCCCACGAGATCGCCTCGCACGAATTGACGCACAATGAAGCGGTTGCGGAAATGATGGCCGAAGCCGCGTCCAACGAAGCCCACGAGGGCGAAGCGGAAGCCATGGTTGGAGCGGCCGTCGCCACCGTAATCTCGCCGCGGGATCGGAGAGCGTTGCGCCGCATCCTGCCCCATCTCACGCGCGGCACCGCGATCCTTACTCGCATTCTCCGCCGGCGCCGCAGCACGCGGGCCGGAGTTCGCGCCGTGCCGACCATCATGCGCCGCACCGTGAAGAGCCTGAAGCGGCAAGCCGCCAAGGGCATGAAGATCACGCGACGGCGTGCGGGACGTACTGCAGCGAAACAGATTCGCCGTGTTCTCGGCAATCCGAAGGCGTGCGCCACCGCAATCCGGCGCAACATCAGGGTCAGCCGTGCCTACAAGCGTCCGCGCCGACTGCGCCGCCGTTTCTCAGCACGCCGCCGTCGCAGCGCGCTGCGCTAACCCAATATCTCGCTAGGTGCGAGCACTTTTCGCAGGAGGATTCGTCATGGCATATGAAAGTGAATTGGAAGCCCTGCCTGAACTCGAAGACGAGTTCGAAGCAGAACTCGAAGACGAGATGGAAGACGAACTGGAAGATGAGATGGAGGACGAGGCCGGCCTGGAAGGCGAAGGCTGGCTTGGAACTCTCGGCAACATTGCCGGAAGCCTGCTCGGCGAAAGTGAAGACGAGTACGAGGGCGAGTTCGAATCCGAAGATGAGTTTGAGGACGAGATCAGCCCCATCCGCAAAATCTATCCAGACGCCATGATGGAACACCTGGGCGAACTCGCGGCCGAAGCCGAGAGCGAAGACGAGGCGGCGGAGCACTTCCTGCCGCTGATCGGAATGGCCGCCAGCAAATTGCTGCCGGTGGTTGCCAAGGCCGTCGCTCCTATGGCGAAGCGTGCGCTTCCCAAAATCGCCAAGGCGCTGACGCGGTCGACGCCTGGGCTGACGCGGGGAATTGGGAAGGTTGCGAAAGCTCTGCATCGCAATCCGCAGACGCGGCACCTGCTTCGCGCCGTGCCCGGCATTGCCCGGCGTACGGTGGGGAACATTGCCCACAAAGTGGCGCGAGGAGGCCATGTCACGCCGCGCACCGCCGTGCGCACACTGGCGAGGCAGACTCGACGTGTGCTGGGCACGCCGCAGCATCGCGTGCAGGCGCTTCGCCGGCACAACAATCTGGAACGCAAGTTCCACGGGCGGGTCGGGCGGGGAATCCTTCGTCCGCACGTGGGTTATGGGCGCGGTCGGCGGATCGGTGGACGCCATTACGGCAGAGCTCTTCACGGAGCGCCGGGCGTAGTTCGCGGCCGGTCAGGCGTAGTTCGCGCGGGCGCACATGCCGTCGCTGGGCCGGGTGTGGTGGGGCGGCCTGGGGCGCGCTATGGACGCGTCGTCGGTGGACAATGCACGTGCCCTGCGTGCGGTACAGCGCCTGGGGCGACCGCGGCTGCAGCTCCGGCATACTGCCGGTGTTGTGGGCAAGTCATTCGATAAAACAGATTCCGAAGGCTGATTTGTGAGGTGAGGACCATGGCCACGCTGGCCGAAATGTTGCCAGAAACAACAATGCGGAAAAAGCCGCCTCTGCGTCAGCGGTCTCGCGCCCAGGCCGGAGCGGCCCCCGTATTGTTGCCCTGGTTGCGGGCGCAATCGATCAATGTAACGCGCCATGCGGCGGCCTTGCGTCCTTTCAAGCGTGAGGAGTTCGGGCCGGGAGCGGCAGCACCTTCGGAAGGTCACATTCAATCGGTCAACAGCCTGATCACAAAACTCCGTGGCGGGTTGTTGAAGATGTCGGAGCATGTGCATGACGCGATCGGCGTCGCCGCTGAAAAACCAAGCTCGCGGCGGCTGGAGCGGGTGGTTTCGCGAAAGGATCGGGCTCATCGCTGGGTACAGGGCATCGAGAAGATTTGGGATTTCTACTTCGAGCTCTTCGGCCAGCGGCAGGGAAAGTACGGCGACTGGCTGCTGAGTTGCGACCGCATCGCGATGGATTGTTATCAGGCCGCATACACGGGGTTGGGTACGGCTAGGTCTGTTCCGGCGCCACCGCCCTTCTGTTATATGAGGACGGGATTTGCTCCGGCAACGATCCGGCGCGGGATTCCGGTGCGGAAATTGGGCAAGCAGTTGAATCCTTTTCCGCTGGTGCAGTTGCCTTATCACCGGCTGGTGAATCCGTGGACGCTGGGCGCGGTGATGCACGAGGTCGGCCACAATCTGCAAAGCGATCTCGGGCTCAGTAAAGATGTTCCGCGCCAGGTGGGCTTGCGGCTGCTCAATGGCGGAATGGGACGCTCGGTGGCAAAGGTTTGGGTGCGGTGGAATCGCGAGATGTTCGCCGACATGATCGCGCTGCTTCTGGGCGGACCTGAGACCGTGGGTTCGCTGATGGATGTGATTGGACGAGCGCCGGAGGCGGTGTTTGCCTTCCGGCCGAGGGGGCCGCACCCCATACCGTATCTTCGGCTGCTGATCAGTGCAGAGATGTTGCGGCGCATGGGATTTGAAGCGGAGGCGCAACAATACGCGCGGGCCTGGACTCGCATTTATCCAAACCCGCACGCCGGCTCGATTCCGAAAAAAGTGCTGGCGACTTTTCCCAAGGCGTGCCGGATGGCGGTCGATGCCATGTGCTACCGGCCGTACCCGTCGCTGGGAAATAAGAGTCTGGCGCAGGTGGTGCGGTTCGAAAAGAAAGATCAGAAGATGATTGAAGAGGCCGCGCGGCGGGTAGCGGCGGGAGTGGATCCGGGGATTATTCCGGAGCGATTTCTGATCGGAGCGGCGCGCTATGCGCTCAACAAGCGCCTGGCCCGGCCGGGCGTGATCACGGAAAACTTTTACAAGGAACTGGTGCGGAGGTAGTTGTGGCGCTGGAAGCGACATTTCGCGAGCTGTCGGTGAGCCTGCATCAGCTGCATGATGCGCTGAATGCGCTCCAGGTTACGTTGGGAGATAAACCTCCAGAGGATGAATCGGCCCTGGCGGACAGCGTGGAAACCGCGGTGCTCGACCTGATGGGAACATTGCACGAAGCGCGGCGGGCGTCGCTGAACGCGCGAAAAGCCGTGGGTCACCCGCCCGATCTCGATCAGGCGCGGCGCTCGTTAACGATTTGCCAAGAGCGATTTCATCGCATCGAGCAGCAATTTGCCGATCTGGTGTCGTACGAGAAGCTGAAAGAGCTGGCGAGGCTGGGCAACGAACGGCGGGCGTGGCTCCCCTGGGCCAACACCGTGAAGCAAGGCATCGAGCAATGCCGGATGCCGCTGGAGCAAACCAGCACTGCTTTGGCATTGTGCTGGCAGGAACTGGCCGAGCGGGTGGGGACCATGAACATCTCGATGCTGGCGACGAATGTTGGACAGCAGATCACGCTCTCTCGATCCCGAGTTGGGGACTTGGAAGCGGAGGGCGTGACTTGAACAACCGCCCATTTAGGCGTCCAATTGGCGTACCGGGCAACCGGCGCCGGGGATCAACCGCAGACCGGAACGGAGCGGACCGGAACAGAGACTGACCGTGGCGGAAGGAGACATACCATGCCTCTCACAGTGACAGATTGCATCGTAACGAATAATTCGATCACGATTAGTTTCTCTGATCCGGTATTCACTAAGACGCAAGTCGGCTTGGTCACAGGATTTAAAGACCCGACCCCACCTATGAAAGGAGCGGCGGCAGAGGCATTTAAGCATGATCCTTTGAATCCAGGCAACTATTCAATATTCGATCCAGGCTCGGCGGACTTCGCTCAAAAGCCGTTGCTAGTCGGCGGCGCTACACCGCTTGGCTCCCAAGTCTTCGCGGGTTTCGTAGCGTCCGGCGCGGCGACGCCCAACCCCGCGGTCAATCTGTCGTCGGAACGCACTATCACGATGACCTTCACAGCACATAGTAAACTCTACACCCCGAAGACATTCGAGTTCTTCGATGGCGATTGGGTCAACATCGTGCTCAAGCATATCCACGGGCAGTCCGAGAGCGGAGATCCGGGACCTGAATTTGAGGGCGACTTTGTCATGATCGCTCGTCAAGTGGCCGGGAGGGGAAAGGCCGCCCGAATGGTGAAGGACGTGGAGGATGCGATCTCCTATCCCATTCTTACGCAGGAGGTAGGCTATCCGCCTGCGGTCACGTCCCGGCCAGGCCCGGGAGCGGGATTTACTTCTGGAACTGGCGCCGCGCAGGGATTGGGGCAGATCGCTTCGCGAGCGATCGGTGAGGCGCTGGGGTGGAAGCCGAACGCGACCGATGCAAAAGGATTCGTTGGGGCGCTGACGCAGTCCTTCAGTCTTACGGAGGTCGAAGGCCACATCGAGTCGAAATGGAATCCGCGCAGCTACACGGTGCAAACCGACCTGGCAGGCGTAATCTCAGGCGCGCAGGCCAGCCTCTACGCGCGGGCCAAAGTTGCGCAGGACAATTGCCTGCCCTTGCTGGATGGTTTGTATCCGCTCGATCCCACGGCCGATACAGAGTTCGTGAAGGCCTTGCGGGATATGGCGAAGAGCCAGATCACCGAGATCGTCAATCAATTCGGCGTTGTTCCTCCTTCAATCCTAAGGGTGAACACTTATTTCAGGATTCTGATGGGAGCCGACCATTTCCGTTTTAGTGACGAACCTCGCGTCGAAGCCGATCCCGACAAGATTAGAGGAACGCTGGGCTCGCTCCGGGATACTTACGGCATCTACTTCCTGCTGAAGGGCAGAGACAATGAGTTCAACAACTCCGTTCAGGACGAACAGAACATCACCAATTTTCGGATGATTTCCGACTACATGACTTCTCTGCTGCAAAGCTGGCTGGCCAATGGCAAGTACTTCATGTTGAGCACGACGCGTATGCCGGCATTCCTTGGGACGCAGCTGGTTTTGATCTCGCGGCAGCTCGGTGTAATTGCTGAGACAGTCAACGAACTGCGCTTCGCGCTCGAATCCGTGTTCATCGGGCCTAACGAGCGCCAGACGTTGCTGCTCGAGTTCGATGACCATTGGGAGCTACCAGCCATGTATCTGGAAGATGTGCTGACTGAGATTGAAAGCTCGGTCACCGACGAACTCCCCCGTCTGATAAAAGACGGGGGCCGGATCGCCATCACCAACAACCTGCTGCCGGTGGTGCAAACGCTGATGAATATGGTACAGGGAGCGAAAGATCCGCAGAATATCGACGCACTGCCCGATGGCTTCAGCACGGCTCGGGTGAGGCACACATTGGACGATCTTAGCGACCAATTGACCCAGCTATTCACGCAGGGTCAGCAGGTCGGCATGCGGATTCCGGAGCCACTGGAGTTAGAAGTGGAACTGAGGAGAGGGCACAAATTACTCTAGCCGCGGTACCGAGGCTGGAAGCAGTACCGCAGTAGAGGCACGCGTCAGGCGAAGAGCGCTGTGAAGGAGGAGGGTCATCAATGTCTACAGAAAAAGATTATCAGGGCTTATATGACCGCATAGCGGCTCTGCGGGAGCAGGTGGCCAGCCGGCTCTCGTCCGACTTGATCTCGAACCCGCAGCTCGCCGACGCGATCACCAAGCAGATTGATGACATGCTGGCTTCGGCGGTAGACTCGGATTCAAAGGTGCCACCACCGCCGGATAAAGGTCTCGCGTCCCTGATCGGCATTGGGCCCGAGGCCTCGAAGGATTTCGGCACGACGCGCATTCCGCCGGGCGTAGAGCCGTACGACGAGACCATCACGTCGGAACGCATCGTGGCGGTCGGAGACATGTACTACCTCTGGCAGCACGAAAAAATCGGTGTCTTCCGGGCGGTGCAAAAGCTGCAGGAGCTGTTCAAGGCGGGCGCGGTGCGGCTTTCCGGAGGGCCGGGCGCTTTCGCGCTCTATCAGTTCGATCGCCGGGACGTGTTGCGCTATACCAAGCGCGATCGTCTCTCGGCTTACAAGCGGATCTTCGGGTACGGCGGCGAGCCGGTGCCGACGGGTTCCCGCGCCAACACCGAGTTTCACAAGCTGTTCTCTCACTTCGTTCACCAGGTCACTTTGTTCTGGCGCGATAAGCGTATTTCCGACGTGATCCGGGAACGCGCCTACGATCCGAGCTACGGCTCCATCGCCATTGTTCGGCGCGCCGGCCTCGACCTGCGCAACAACCTCAAGTGGTTGTCATTCGGCCACCTGAACGTGCTGCGCGTGGAAGTGATGCAACTGCTCGAAGAGGCATTCAAGATCCTGGACTCGGACGATGTCAAACGCCTGTTCGGCGCCGACAATGCGTGGGACGTGGTGGAAGAAATATTGATTCGCTACTACAACGAGCGCCTCCAGACTTCGCAACGGCAGCGCATGGGAGTTACGGGACGGGAGGTTATGCGGTGGCTGGCGCAACCGCACATCCTGCAGACAACGCGGGCGCAATTCGAAACGCTGTTGCTCGAAATTGCCGAGCAGTCGGAAGAATGGCTGACCAGCGCGCAGGCTATGGGCTTGAGCAAGCGGACCGGATCGCATCGCGTGTTGCCCTGGGACCAGACTCGACCGACGCCAGTGAGGGCAAACGACCGGCAGAAAGCGGGAGTTCCCCCGCGGCGGGAGCCGGCCCGAGAGTTCGAGTTTGAAGTCTGACCGGGACGCCCCGTTCCAGCGCGAACCTGGGGTTCGCGCTGAAACGGCGGCGAACTAATTACGCGGACTGATCCACTGCTGGGGTCGCCGATCGAGCAGAAAGCGAGGAACGAACTTGTCCGGTTACTCTAAAATTCCGAGTGCACCACATTCCATTCTTCCACCTGCCCCTGGTGGCTCGTCCGGTTATTTCAAAGGCGCCAACAAGGACCGGCAGCGTCGAGCTGACTACAACGCGCTGAGACGCAGCGGGGATTGGGCCGCTTTCGACGTTCCCGCCATCGTTCTTTGGATTGATGACGAGCCTGATCCCGACGATGTATGTCAGTGCTGAAGAGATGGCTGCACATGGCCTCGCCGAATCCAAGAAACAGTTTCGGAGGCGATTTCAATCGCACTGGAGTCAGCCTTGGATCCGCATCGCGCTCTCAAATACTCTCGAACTCGCCGCGCGACTTTTGTCGCAGAGCTTAAGGACTTCCTTCGCTTTCCGAGCGTGAGTTCGCAGGCTGAGCGCGCGGGTGATCTTAAGAAGTGCGCGAACTGGCTGGCTCATCAGCTGCGGGGCGTTGGCCTTAATCAGGTTCGCATCGTTCCGACTCGCGGCAACCCAATCGTTTACGCATCGTGGTTGCGCGCTCCCGGCCGCCCGACGCTGATCATTTACGGCCACTACGATGTTCTTCCCGGAGAGCCGCTGTGCGAATGGCGCACTCCACCGTTTACGCCCACGCTGAGAGGCGAAAATCTTCATGCCCGCGGCGCAAGCGACGATAAGGGACAACTTTTTCCCCACATCAAAGCAATCGAGTCTTATCTGAAAACTGTGCGTGCGCTGCCGGTGAATGTGAAGTGCATTTTCGAAGGCGAAGAAGAGATTGGAAGTCCGCACTTAACGTCATTTATCGCGCGGAACAAGCGCGCGCTTCGCGCCGATGCGGCGGTCATCTCCGATACTCGCATGCTCGCGCCTGATCGTCCCGCCATCAGTTATGCACAGCGCGGCGGCCTGCGGGCTGAACTGGAAGTGACGGGTCCGCCCCACGAATTGCATTCCGGCGGCTTCGGGGGCGCGGTGCTCAATCCGGTGCAAGCGCTTTGCGAGATGATTGCCCGGCTGCACGATGCGCATGGCCGGGTTGCCGTTCCGGGTTTTTACGATGACGTGCGGGAATGGAGCGAGAAAGAAAGAGATTTCATGGCGCGCTCCGGCCCGGCCGACGACGAAATTCTGCGGGATGCGAAAGTGGAACACGGCTGGGGAGAATCCGGCTTTAGCTTGTATGAGCGCACCACGATTCGTCCGGCGCTGACTCTCAATGGAATCGCAGGCGGACACCGCGGTCCCCGCGGCAAGGGAATTATTCCCGCAAAAGCGGTTGCGAAGCTGAGTTTTCGTCTGGTTCCCGACCAGGATCCGCAAAAAATCGCGCAGCTTTTTCGCGACCACATCGCGCGCATCACTCCAGCGGCTGTGCGTTGTTCCGTGCGGACATTCTCTCCCATCGAACCTGCGCTGGTGGACCGCAATCACCCGGCGATTCGGGCGGCGGCATTTGCCTACAAAAAAGGTTTTGGTGCGCTGCCGGTGTTTATTCGTTCCGGGGGATCGATACCAGTGGTCAACACGTTTCAGAAGGTGCTTGGAATTCCCGCGGTACTGATGGGCTTTGGTCTGCCGGACGACCACATTCACGGACCCAACGAGAAACTAAATTTGCCGAACTTTCAAAGAGCGATCGCGACCAGCATCTGGTATCTGGCCGCGGCGGCGAAGCTGCGCGGGTCGGAGTCGCCGGCACGGAAGATGGAGTGGAAAGCTCATGAGCTTTAATTCCAGCGGGAGGAATTTTAAGCGCCGCGAATTTCCGGTGATCGACTGCCACTGCCATGCCGGCAGAAGCGATAAAATGACCGCGCCGTGGAACACGATTGCGCCGCTTCGGGCTTATATGCGCCGCGCCCGTGCGGCGGGCATCGATAAGACGGTCGTCATTCCCGCCTTCCATAGTGATTACAACCAGGCGAATGACGAACTGGGGCGGATCATCGCGCAACATCCGGACCGGTTGGTGGGATTTGCCTTCGTTCACGCAAAGCGGGACGCGGGGCGAATCCGCGAGATGATCGGGCGGGCCTTCAAAACATGGCGGTGCCGCGGCATAAAAGTTCATGGCTTTGACGCCATGCCTACGCGCGAAGTCTGCGACACGGCAAGAGCATTTCGCCTGCCCATACTGGTGGATGTGGTCAGCCGCCCCGAGGTGGTGGACATGCTGGCGCCGCAATATCCCGACGTGAATTTCGTCATTCCTCATCTGGGCAGCTTTACTGACGACTGGAAAGCGCATCAGCAGGTGATTTACCAGATCGCTCGCTATCCGAACGTATACGCGGATACCTCCGCGGTGCGGCAGTTCGACTACCTGGTACAGGCCATCAAGCGTGCGGGAGCGCGTAAGTTATTGTTTGGCTCGGACGGGCCGTGGACGCATCCAGGGCTTGAACTGCACAAGATACGATTGTTAAAGTTATCCCCGGATCATGAGGCGCTGGTGCTAGGCGGAAACACGGTGCGGTTGCTTCGCCGATCTTCGGGTCTCAAGGCAGTCCCAGGCTATGACCTAGACACACGATCCAAAGCGTCAAAGCTGCCATCGGCTGCGTTGAGCGCGCACGAACCTTCACCGGCCATTCCCGAGGCGGAATACCATCTCTGATCTCTGTAAAAAGCGTCGCTAATGAGGGCCCAGGGGAATGCGATGTTCCGACCCGAGAATTCCTAACTCCAGCAATTGCGCTACCATCGCCGCGCGTGAGCCGACGCCTAACTTAGCAAAGATACGCCGCAGGTGAGTACACACCGTCCATGAACTGATGTTGAGTACATCGGCGATTACTTTGTTGGGATGTCCCTTGGCTACCATGCGGACAATTTCCTGCTCGCGCGGGCTGAGCTGAATGCGGTTGAAGCCCGGGCGGCGCATGCGCAACAGTAAGTAGCGTGCGCCGTCCACTTCGGTGTCGACCAGAACTTCTTCCACTGGGTTGCCAGATGGCTCCATCGGAGCCCGCCCCCGGCTTGCAATATCGATCAATCCCGCCAAAGTGCGGACGACTGCATCGACACCACTCTCTTGAGGCTCTGCAGGATGAGCCATGGCGACTAACGTTGCACTGGTGCGCATGGGGTACCTTTCCGGCCGAATTCGCCGGAGCACATCGCGAGAGCAGCACTCCCAATATAAGAACCATGGGATCCGACCCGGGGAGGCGGATTGGCTGGACTCTTCGTCTCCGCGAACATTGGCCCCCGGACAAGCAGCCCGAGCCTTTGCGAAAAATACGCGAGTTGGGGAAGAATACGGTGCGTGCTAGCTCAAAGCTAGTCACATTTTCAAGCGACCCGTAATGAGCGAATCGACTGGCTGGTTCGCGCTCAGGGAGCTTTTTTAATCTTCAGAACACCGTGCGGGGAAATTGGAGGGATTATGTCATACCTAGCTACGGGTCGCCAAGAGCTTTTCGCTCTCTGTTACGAAATCCGAACAAAGTCCTTTGGAGAGGGAGGAAGCTCGAAGACCCCGGTGGATTTAGGAAGCTCGACTCGGATGAAACGGTATAGAAATGCAGTCTAAAGCAGGCCTGCACGCGGCCCTTCTCAATTAGCATGAACGGGTGAAGATGAAAGACAGCGCGCGGCGGATGGGTCTGGCGCGAGCTGTGTCGAAGCTGGGCTATTGCTCTCGCTCGCAGGCAGCGGAATTGATCCGGGCTGGCCGCGTGAGCCTGGAAGGAATCATCTGCCGTGATCCGGAGACGCCGGTGCGCAGCCTCGAAAGTCAGATTGCGGTTGACGGGAAAGTCATCGAGGCCCGTGAAAAACTTTATTTCATGCTGAACAAGCCCCGCGGCGTGATCACGACGGCCTCAGACGAAAAAGGAAGGCAGACGGTGTATGCGCTGCTTGGCAGACATTCTGCGAACCCGGCCGGGACTGTGGGGGAGATGGAACCCTGGATCGCACCTGTCGGCCGATTGGATAAGGCGAGCGAAGGCTTGTTGCTGCTGACGAACGACTCCGAGTGGGCCGCGCGCATCACGGCGCCAGAAACGCATCTGGATAAGACGTATCACGTACAAGTGGCGGCCGTTGTGGATGAGTGCTTCATCCAGTTGTTGCTTCGCGGAGTTAAAGCAATGACTGGAGAAGTGCTGCGAGCGAAACGGGCCCAGCGCCTGCGTGCCGGAGAGAAGCATTGCTGGCTTGAGATTGTTTTGGATGAAGGCAAGAACCGGCACATCCGCCGCATGATGGAGAGCTTGGGTGTGGAGGTGTTGCGCCTGATGCGAGTCGCCATTGGACCATTGCAACTTGGCGATCTCGCCAAGCGGAAGTACCGCGCACTTACCGCTGACGAAAAGCGAAGGCTCGATCGCGCCCTTTCAGAAAGAAATTCGAAAGCGAAGTAGGTTTTCTCCGCGCGCTGACGGTAGCGCGTTAATAACCCCAAAGATTTGAGTAGTACATTTGCATTATTCCCTGCGAGCAGGCCGGTCGGTAAGTTTGTTCGCACAAAGATTTCAGCCACTGTGGGGCTGAAGTTTAAGCCACTTCGGCTCACCGATTCCGATGCGAGACAACTTATTCCTGGCGAAGCTTGGGGAACGTCCGCTGTCATGGCTGCTGCTGTTTTTGATTGTTTCGGCGGCGTATTTGTATATCTTTCCACAGCCGACAATTTTCTATGCAGGAGTGGTGTTGCTGCATGCCTGCGCCGGAATTCTGGTCACAATCTTGCTGCTGCTATCGTTACGGCGGTTTTTGTGGCAAGGAACTTTCTATCGCAGAGCGGGATGGTTGTTACTGGGAGTTGGCGCCGTTCTTGGCATCATTCTCATTAAGATCGGAACACCGCGTTCGGAGTGGAAGTGGCTTTATCTGCATATAGCGATCTCGCTCATCGGTATCACTCTGCTAATTGCCGGCAAGCTAGGCCAGCATGGATGGATGGCATCGAGCGCGACAACATCAGCTTTCCGAACCGCAATCTGTATCGCTGTGATTGGCGGCCTCGGGTACGGTGCGCACTATGTGCGCGAAAGCTGGCGGACGCGTGGGCGCATTGAAAATCCAGCCATGCCGCCTTTGAGTATGAATGGCGAAGGCGACGGGCCCGAAGGGCCGTTCTTCCCCAGTTCCGCGCAGGTTTATGGCAAGCGGAAAATTCCCAGCAAGTTCTTCATGGAGTCGGACTCCTGCAAGCGCTGTCACGAAGATATTTACAACCAGTGGTTCAGTTCGGCGCACCATTTTTCTTCCTTCAACAATCAGTGGTACCGCAAGTCGATCGAGTACATGCAGGACACGGTCGGCACCAAGCCTTCGAAGTGGTGCGGGGGATGCCACGATCCAGCGGTGCTCTACAGCGGCTTGATGGATACGCCGATCAAACAGATCGTTCACCGTCCGGAATCGCAAGCGGGACTGGGCTGCATGATGTGCCACTCCATCGCTCACGTGAAGAGCACGATGGGGCAGGGAGATTTTTATCTGGAATATCCCGAACTGCATGAGTTGGCAGCGACGCAGAATCCGGTGGCGCGCGCGCTGCACGATTTTCTGATTCGGCTGAATCCTGAGCCGCATCGCCGCGTTTTTCTCAAGCCGTTCATGCGTGATCAGACAGCGGAGTTTTGTTCTTCCTGCCACAAGGTGCACCTCGACGTTCCGGTGAACCATTACCGGTGGTTCCGCGGATTCAATGAATACGACAACTGGCAAGCCAGCGGCGTTTCTGGGCAGGGCGCGCGTTCGTTTTACTATCCGCCGAAGCCGCAGCAGTGTGCCGATTGCCACATGCCGGCCGAGGCGTCGAAAGATGCAGGCAACGTCAACGGTTTCGTGCATTCGCATCGATTTCCGGGGGCGAACACCGCGCTGCCGACGGCGAACGAAGACGATGCGCAGTTGAAGCTAACCGAAGGATTTTTGAAGAGCGGGGCACTTACTGTGGATATTTTCGCTCTATCTCCAGCGCAGCAGCCGCTGAAGTCAGGCGCGACGAACCAATCGGAGCTGGCAACAACTTTCGGGGTAGGCGAGGAAGCGGAGACGAAACTGACTCCCGGCGCGAGCGGAGAAGTTACGCCGGTGTCAGCGCCATTGAATCGCGTGAAACCGGCCCTGCGCCGCGGGGACACAGTGCGGGTAGATGTCGTGGTTCGCACAAAAAAGGTTGGCCATTTCTTTCCCGGCGGCACGGTTGATGCGTACGACACTTGGCTTGAACTCAAGGCGGTTGACGACAAGGGCCAGACGATTTTCTGGAGCGGGAAGGTTGAAGGCGACGGCAAAGGTCCGGTGGAAAAGGGCGCGCACTTTTATCGTTCGTTGCAAATTGACGCGCACGGCAATCCCATCAACAAGCGCAATGCCTGGGCCACGCGCGCAGTCGTTTACGTGAGGCTGATTCCTCCCGGCGCGGCTGACACGGTGCATTACCGTATGTCGATCCCGGAAAATGCGGGCAACAGAATTACGCTGCATGCACGCCTGTGCTACCGCAAGTTTTCGTGGTTTGGAACGCAATTTTCGTTCGTGGGAGAGCCAGACGAAAGATCAGGCCATAGTGTGACGCCCGATTATGACGATCGGCCGGTGATCTTCACCAAATCCATCCAGGGAGTTTCCGCCAAAGAAGAAAAAATTCCTGACGTGCCTATTGTTACGGTGGCGGAGGATGAAATTACGCTTCCCGTGGTTGCGCATAATGCGCCGGACGCGGAACCGAAGACGGTTGCTCTCAAAGAAGAGTGGCAGCGCTGGAACGACTACGGAATTGGCCTGTTTCTGCAGGGCGATCTGAAGGGCGCGGCGGCAGCGTTTCAGAAAGTGACGGAGGCTGATCGGAATAATCCCGACGGGTGGGTAAACATTGGCCGATGCGCCGTACAGGAGGGCGACATGGAGCGCGCGCGCACGGCGCTCGAGAAGGCGCTGGCGTTGTCTCCAACGCTGGCCCGGGCGAATTATTTTTATGCTCGCGTGCTGCGCGCCGAGGGCAACTATGAAGGAGCGGCGTCGCGGCTGCGGATGGTTCTGAGCCAGTATCCGCGCGATCGCGTTGCGTTGAACGATCTGGGGCGGATTCTGTTTTTGCAGCGCAAATATGCTGAGGCGGTGGAAACGCTGCAATCAGTTTTGAAAATCGATCCCGAAGATTTGCAGGCGCACTATAACTTGATGCTTTGCTACAACGGGCTGGGAAACGAAAAGCTCGCAAAAGAACATGAGGCGTGCTACAGGCGCTTCAAGGCCGACGAATCTGCGCAGGCGATCACCGGAGCTTACCGGCAATCGCATCCCGAGGACAACAACGAAAGGCAGGCGGTGCATGAGCATATTTCGGTGCCGTTGGCGGGACTGAAGGCGAAAGCGAAGACCGTTTCAGTTGCTTCTATCAGAGGTCCGGCACAATGAAGATCGGAAAACGATTCGCCACAGAGTCACAGAGGCACCGAGAAAATCTTTTTTTCTCTTGTGATTTTCTCTGTGCCTCTGTGACTCTGTGGTCCGTGATCTGTTTAATTGCTCCCCAATCCCACGCGCAGATTCGCTTTCGCGATATCACGGCGCAAGCCGGAATTCATTTCACCCATAACAACGGGGCGTTCGGGAAAAAGTGGCTACCCGAAACCATGGGGCCTGGCTGCGCATTTATCGATTACGACAACGACGGTTACCCCGACATTCTTCTGGTGAACGGTGAGGACTGGCCGGGGCATCCTCATGGCGGCGCGACCACTCCGAAGCTTTACCACAACAACCGCAACGGAACCTTTACCGATGTCACGCGGCAGGCCGGGCTCGCTGTGCCCATGTTCGGGCTGGGAGTCGCGGTTGGCGATTACGATAACGATGGCTTCGAGGATTTGTTCATAACCGCGCTCGGGCAAAGCCATCTGTTCCATAACAATGGCAACGGTACATTCACCGAAGTGACGAAGCTCGCGGGGATGTGGGGGCCGACTGAATTCTCGACCAGTGCCGCGTGGGTGGATTACGACCGCGACGGCAAACTCGATCTCGTTGTCGCGAACTACGTACGGTGGAGCGAACAGACCGATCTTTATTGCACCCTCGATGGCGCGCATAAATCGTATTGCACGCCGGAGTCGTACAAGGGGACATCGGTTCGAGTGTGGCACAACCTTGGCGCGGGGAAGTTCGAAGACGCAACGCGGAAATCCGGATTGGGCGATCCGACGTCGAAGAGCCTAGGCATCACGATTCTCGATTACAACGGCGACGGATGGCCTGACATTCTGATCGCGAACGACACCCAGCCTAATAAGCTTTACCGGAATAAGAAAGATGGCACGTTCGAGGAGCGTGGCGTCCCTGCCGGGATCGCGTTCAGCGAAGATGGAGTGGCACGCGCAGGGATGGGCGTTGATGCGGCCGATTACGATCGCAGCGGACATGCCAGCGTCATCATCAGCAATTTTGCTAATCAGATGCTGTCGCTCTATCACAACGAGGGCAACGGATTGTTTGTGGACGAAGCTCCGCAATCGGAAGTCGGGCGCGCCACGCTGGTCACCCTGGGATTTGGCTGCTTCTTCTTCGATTTCGACAACGACGGCTGGCCCGATATTTTTGTAGCCGACGGACACATTGAAGAGCAGATCGAGCGCGTGCAGAAACGCGTAACCTACGCCGAACCGGCGCATCTTTTTCGCAATCTTGGCGGAGGCCAGTTTCAAGAAGTGACGGCGCAAGTGGGGGCGGAATTTGCAGCGCCGAGAGTGGCGCGGGGCGCGGCTTATGCCGATATCGATAACGACGGCTTTCTGGACGTTCTTGTCACCACCAACGCAGGCCCAGCTTTCCTGTTTCACAATGAAGGGGGAACAAATCACAGCCTTCGGTTAAAGCTGGTGGGGACAAAATCAAATCGCGACGGCATCGGCGCAGTTGTGCGGGTGACCTCCAACAGTAATAAGGATACGCAGTGGGAGATGCTGCGCTCGGGATCGAGCTACCTTTCGCAGAGCGAATTGCTTCTGACCTTTGGACTGGGCACGCAAACACAAGCGGAAACAATCGAGATTCAATGGCCGAGCGGGCAGGTCGATAAGCTCTCAAACGTAAATGCGGGGCAGACCGTTACGGTGCAGGAAGGCAAAGGCGCGGTTGCGAGCCGGGCTTACGGCAAGTCTCTCAAATAGAGAAAATCTTCAACCACGAAGGGCACGAAGTATCACGAAGGAAGTGGAAGACGAAGTCTCGGTTCCTTAGTGTGCCTTCGTGTGCTTTGTGATTAAATTCCTAATCGAATGACCCCTCGAATCTCAGCTGCGTTCGCCGGAATGTTCCTGGCGGCGTTTGGATTGTTTGCTCGTGCGCCGCAGACTGTGTTGAAAGATAATCCGGTCGAGGCTGCGCGGCTGAACAATCTGGGCGCGGCTTACATGGATCAGCAGCTTTTCGAGAAAGGGCTGAAATGTTTTCAGCAGGCGGAGGAACTCGATCCGAAATTGACGATCGCACGGTTGAACGAGGGCATTGCGTATCTCAATCTGCAGAAGATTGATGAAGCTAGTGCCGCGCTCGAAGACGCGCTTAAGCGCGATACTAAGGATCCGCATACCTGGTACAACTTGGGGTTGCTGGGGAAGAATACCGGCGATGCGCAAGGAGCGATTGAAGCTTTTCATCACGTAATCGATCTCGATACTAATGATGCCGACGCGTGGTATTTTCTGGGCGCTTCGTATGTGCAGGCGAAGCAGTTTGCACAGGCGATTGATGCGTTTCAGCACGCGCTGCAACTTAACCCGCTGCACGCCTCGGCGGAGTTCGGATTGTCGCGCGCCTACCAGCAGTCGGGAGATGCCGACCACGCCCGCGAGAACCTGAAGAAGTTCCAGTACATCACGCAGAAAAAACTAGGTGCGCCCATCAGCCTGGCTTATGGCGAGCAGGGGCAGTATTCGCGCGCGGTGGATTCGCCTTTGGCCGTCTTGAAGGCGCCGCCGCAGATTCAGGTGCGGTTTGTGGATGTGACGAAGGAGGCGGGGATTGTGACGAAAGGTAGTTCTATCCAGTCACCCCGTAACCCGGCTGATGGGATGGGATCGGGGGCATGCTTCCTCGATTATGACACTGACGGGCGTCCTGATTTGTTTGTAACCCAAGGAGGGCCGTTGGGCGGCTTAGGTTTGTATCACAACCTAGGCAACGGTAAGTTCGAAGAGGTAACCAAGGCTGCCGCGCTTGATCCCGAGCTTCAAGGCTCAGGCTGTACATCTGGGGATTTCGACAACGATGGGGCTCCCGATCTGGTCGTCAGCTTTTGGGGCAGACCGTTGGTTCTTTTGCATAACGAGAAAGACGGCAAATTCAACGACGTCAGCACGTCGGTCGTAAGAGGTACGCTGCCGTTCTATAGCGCTGGTTTGACGTTCATTGATTACGACCATGATGGGGACCTAGACCTGTATGTAACCCGCATCGAGTCCGGTGGTGGATCCAGGGGACCCGCGAGCGGACTGGAGGGATCGCCAGTTCAAAACAGCATGTACCGCAATAACGGCGATGGCAGTTTTGCGGATGTGATCTCCGACTTAGGGCTGGTCGCGTATCCGTCGGGTACCGCGATCGCAGCGGTCGGCACTGACTACAACAATGACCGAGCTATTGATCTGGTGCTCACAGACGACGGGCCCTCCATTTTTGAGAACCCTCGTGAGGGAAGGTTTGTTCGCCGCAAACCCTGGTCCACGGCCATGCCCTCAGCAGCCGCGGGTGTCACCGTTCTCGACTTCGACCACGACGGCTGGATGGACTTGGCCTTCACGCACAAAGGAGAACCGGGACTCACGCTCTGGCGCAATAATCACGGCAAGACTTTCGATCGAGTAAAACTTCCTGAGACCAATTGGGTGCGCGCCTACGGGGTGGCTGCGTTCGACTACGACAATGACGGTTGGGTTGATCTGGTCGCTGTCGGCGAAACGAAAGAAGGTAAGGGCGAAGTGCGGCTGTTTCGGAATCTCGGTCCCGATGGCTTCAAAGATGTCACTGCCGACGTTGGCCTCGATAAGATTCAGCTCAAGGCACCGCGAGCCATCATCACGGGCGACTTCGATAACGACGGCGCGACCGATTTGCTGATCACGCAGAATCACGGGCCTGCGGTACTGCTGCGCAATGAAGGTGGAAACAAGAATCATTGGCTGCGGCTTTCGCTGAAGGGACTCGCGGACAACAAGAGCGCCATCGGAACGAAAGTGGAAGTGTTTGCTGGAGGCAATCGGCAGAAGTTCGAGATTTACGGTTCGAATGGATATCTCGGGCAAAACTCGCCGTATCTGACAATTGGACTCGGTGACGCGAAAGAAGCCGACATCGTGCGCCTGTTGTGGCCGACGGGCGTGCTGCAGGATGAAATCAATGTTGCGGGCGACAAGCAGCAGGATATTACGGAGATCGACCGGCGCGGAAGTTCGTGTCCGACTTTGTTTGTATGGAATGGCGAGCGCTACGAGTTTGTCGCGGACATGCTGGGAGCGGGCGTGGTGGGGCATTGGGTTGGGCCGGGGAAGCGCGACGTTCCGCGGCCGGTGGAGTACATCAAGATTGATCGCAAGATGATTCGGGACAAGAGTTCCCACTTCTCCCAAAACCAGGGAGAAGTGGGGCACCCCCAGCCAGCACAAACGCTGAGTTTTCGCTTTATGGAGCCGCTGGAGGAGGCGGTGTATCTCGATCAGGTGCGGTTGCTGGCGGTGGATCATCCGGCCGATGTCGAGGTTTATCCCAACGAATATTTCGCGTCGAATCCGCCGTATCCGGAGTTCAAGGTGGTGGTGAGCAAGAGCAAAGATGTGCGTCCGCCAGCGGGTGCGTGGGACGAGCATGGGCATGACGTGCTGCCCGATCTGCTGGCGCACCGTTATTTCGGCGATTTTGCGTTAACGCAGTTTCAAGGCTTTGCCAAGCCGCACAGTCTCGTGCTCGATTTGGGCGAGGCGTACCGTGGCGGGCCGTTGTGGTTGCTAATGCACGGCGAGGTCGAATATTTTTCTGCAAATAGCATGTATGCAGCGTCGCAAGCGGGAGTGCGGGCGATTTCTCCTTATGTGGAAGCGCTGGTTAGAAATGATCAAGATGCTACTGGCCAGTGGATGCGCGTGATCGACGATATTGGATTTCCTGCGGGCGGGCCGCGTACGATGACGGCCGACCTCAGCGGGAAGCTGCCGATGGGTACGCGGAGGATTCGCATCACGACGAATTTGCAGGTTTATTGGGACAGTATTCTGGTGAATAGGACCGAGCAGAATGCCGCTCGCGGCGCCGAAGGCGGGACGCCCTCGGGACAGCCGGCAGGATGCCGGCGCTACGGTATATGCGTGACATCGATTCCGCTAGCCCGCGCCGATTTGCAATTCCACGGATTCCCGCTAAAGATCGAGGGCGCGCCGCCCGGCAATGTGCAATACATCTACGAAAAAGTGAGTGCGACCGGACCATACACGCGTCCTTCGGGGACTTACACGCGCTACGGGGATGTGCTGCCTCTGCTCACTGGGCTTGACGATCAGTTGGTTGTGTTTGGATCGGGCGATGAAGTGCGCCTCGATTTTGATCCGTCGAAGCTGCCTCCACTGCCCGAGGGTTGGGTGCGCGACTATTTCTTTGCGGCCAACGGTTACGAGAAGGACATGGATTTTTACGCGGCTGAAGGAAACTTCGTAGCGCCGTTGCCTTTTTTGGGAATGGGCGATTATCCGTATTCGCCGGGCAAGTCGTTTCCCCTTGACGACGCGCACTTGAACTATCTTCTGGAATACAACGCGCGGCACATGTCGGGAAATGAGCAGCGTGGGTACTGGTTCGATTACGGGAAATAAGTGAGCAAGTGTGTTGTCATAGCCTTTCCTTCTTATAAAATCGTTTTAATATTGACATATTCGCCCTCCTCATAATCCAATAGGCGGACCCATGGAAACTCCTTCTGCTGTCTCTGTGTCGTCTGCCCCGCGGCTGCGCCGCACGCTTACGCTTTGGGATCTCATCCTTTACGGTGTGATTGTGATTCAGCCAGTTGCGCCGATGTCGGTGTTCGGCGTACTCAGCAATCGCGGCCGTGGCCACGTTGTAACCACGATTCTCATTGCCATGGTCGCCATGCTCTTTACGGCGATTAGCTACGGACGCATGGCGCGCGCTTATCCCAGCGCGGGCTCGGCATTTACTTATGTGGGGCAGGAGATAAATCCGGCGCTCGGCTACGTGACTGGATGGAGCATGGTCATGGATTATCTACTCAATCCCATGATCTGCATTATCTGGATCAGCCAGCAGGCGCATGTGTTTGCTCCGGGCGTTTCGTATGCGGCATGGGCGGTTTTCTTTGCATTCGTTTTTACGGCGCTCAATGTGCAGGGCGTGAAGACTTCCGCTCGCGTCAACACAGCGCTGGCCGCGGGAATGGGAGTGGTCATTGCGGTCTTTTTCGTGGCTGCGGCGAGATATATTTTTGGCCATCCTCACGACGGCGCGGCATTCTTTACGCGTCCTTTTTACGATCCGGCGAGTTGGAATACGAAAGCGGTGCTCGGCGGAACGTCGGTTGCGGTGCTCACCTACATTGGGTTTGATGGCATCTCCACGCTTTCGGAAGAGGCGGAGAATCCGCGGCGAAATATTTTGCTGGCGACAGTGCTGGTTTGCGTCGTGATTGGTATCTTGTCGGCGTTTCAGGTTTATGCGGCGCAGTTGATCTGGCCGGCTTCTGAGCCGTATCCCAACATGGACACGGCTTTTACCTTCGTGGCTGGCCGCGCTTGGGCGCCGTTGTTTGCGATCGTGGGATTCACTTTGGTGGTGGCGAACTTTGGTTCGGGTATGGGTGCGCAACTGGGCGCGGCGCGGCTGCTGTATGGCATGGGACGAAGCAATGCTTTGCCGAAATCATTTTTTGGCGCCGTCGATGCGAAGCGGCGAGTTCCGCGCAATAATGTGCTTTTTGTCGGCGCTCTCGCACTGGCGGGTGCTTTTCTGCTTCCTGCGCTGGCCGGTGCAACTACGGGATACGACCTTGGAGCCAACCTGCTCAACTTCGGCGCGCTGATCGCATTCATGGGAGTGAATGCCGCGGCGTTCGTCCGCTACTATTTGCACGAGCCGGAAAAGAAGTTCGGTAGTCTGGCTCCGCCGGTGCTGGGCTTTGTAATCTGCTTCTTTCTTTGGATCAGCTTGAGCCCTAAAGCCCTAGTTTTCGGCGCGATCTGGATGGCGCTAGGAATCGCCTTCGGCGCGTGGAAGACGAAGGGCTTCCGCGGCAACCTTGTGGATTTCGAGCTGCCGCCGGAAGAGTAGAGGAAATTGAGTAATTTGGTAATGGGGTAATTTGGTAAGTTAAACCCGAAGACACCCCGCCAGGAATTTGTTGTTAAACTGCGCGGGCGAGGGTGCCCGCGCCACACATTCATTGGTAGCTACTGCGCGTTCACTCCGCTCACTTCGACCGCCGGCTTGGTGCCTCCCAATTCTTCGGTTCGGTACGTCGCCGTTACTTCGCGTTTTTCTCCGGGAAGAAGAGAGATGTAATTATCTTCCCAAACAACCGGAAGAACCTCTTCTCCATTCGCGCCTTTGTTCAACTTCAATCGAACGAAGAACGCGAGATTCTTGCTGGGATTTTCAATGGTCACCCGAGTGATCGAGTCGTCGCCTTCTTTCCTGGTTTTTTCCTTAACTTTAAGCTTTACCTTGGTGAGTTGTGCGAGAGCTGTGTAGTCGGCAAAGGATTCGGTCGGAGTCATCCACCAGGTGGATTTCGCCCAGTCGATGGTTTCCGGTTTAGTGGAGAGCCAGTAGAAATTCGATCCCACCAGTTTGCCGGTGGAATCGTTCAAGCGCAGCGCAACGAAATAGACAGGGCTAAGCTCCTTCACTTCGGGCAACGCAAATATTTTGGCGGTGCTGTCAGCGGGGGCGTCGACGGAGTCCTCGTGAGAGAACTTCTCGGTCATGTCCAGGTTGTAGATTTTCGTGGTGAGCCTCAGGCCCTTGGCATCTTCATATTGGCTGCTGACCACCCAGATGGAATGATCGTCGTAGCCGTAGATGGGATGCAGCGGCTCCATGGCTCGTTTGGCGCCGAAGTAGCCGCCGCCCGGGCGCAGATAATAATCGTAAAGATGCCAGATCATGGAGGGCCAGGCGTTGTTAAGCATCCACTGAATCACGCCGGTCGATTGGTACTTGTTTCGGCTGTAGGCTTCGTACATGGCGCGCACGCCTTCGTACGTTTGCAGTTGCGACTTGGCGGCAAAATCTTCAACGCTGTCCGACGAACCATAGCGCTTGGCGAGCGCATCGCTGAAGACCTTGATGGTTTTGAACTCGCCGCCGCCCGCGTGATAGTTCCAGGTGTCGTCGATGGGCCAGAGGTGGTCTTTGCCGACCATGGCGCGAACGCTTTCGATGGGGGGAACAGCCGGTCCCATGCTGGTTTCAGTGTTGAAGCCGTAAGCGCCGCCGCAGCCACCGGGGTTGCACAGCTTGCGGTTGGGCTGACCTGCGGGAGTGTCCTGTTCCCAATAGCCGGGAGCTATGTACTCATAGGGCCCCGACATCTTGACGCCGCTGGCTCCAGTAACTGTTGTGGCTTTGCCAGTGGCCGAGGAGACTACGGGATTCGGCCATAGAAGCTGCTTTTCGATATCAAGATACATCTGCTCAACATCCGGCGGCGGGGGATTGTCGCTGCCGTTCAGCCACATGACCATGCTGGGATGGCTACGCAGGCGGTAGATTTGATCGCGCAAAGATTGCTTTGCGATTTCATAATCCTGCGGCTTCCAGCGCGGCCAGCGCTCCCAGAAATCGCAGCAGCACCATCCCGCCATGACGAGAATGCCTTCGTGGTCGGCGAGATCGAAGAACTCCTGCGTTTCGAGTTTGCCTTCGAGGCGAACGGTGTTCAGGCCCATATCGCGCACGTAACGGAATTCGTCGTGCAGGCGCTGCGAGTCTGAACGCAGCATCATGTCGGGCGTCCATCCGCCGCCGCGGATGAGGATGTTCTTGCCGTTGATGTGGAAGGCGCGGCCGCCGGTGGCGTTGACTTCCGATGTGACCTGGCGGATGCCGAACTCGGTGTTCGACTGATCGCTGACTGCGCCGTCGATTTCGAAAATCATGCTCAACGGATAAAGATTTGGTTTGCCCATCTGCGCCGGCCACCACAGCCGTGGTTTGGCAAAGACCAGTTGCGAGAATTGCTCGGGCGTAAAGGTAATGTCTTTCGCTTCGTTCGCCGCGAGATCGACTTCCTGCTCGAAGGCGACATTTTCAATCTGGCCTTTTAGTTTGCCTTTCACCGCGTGGTCGGTAGAGTTTTTTAGTTGGGCGGTTACGGTGAGTTGGGCGGAGTCATTGGAGGGCAGGTTCAACTTCGAGACGACGGTGGGATAACGCAACGCGACCGGTCCGCTGGTAGTGAGATAGACTTCGCGCCACAAGCCCATGTTTTTATCGGGAGGCGCGGGGTTCCAGTCGACGAACGTGATCGCCAGATCGTTCTCCGTAGGGGCAAAGACTTGCACGGCGAGGACGTTCTCGCCGCCGACTTTCAGGGCGCTGGTGACATTTAATTCATACGTGCGCCAAGCGCCGGCGATGTCGTTGGAGTTGGCGATCTGTTTTCCGTTCAGCCAGACATTGGCGCGGTAATTAATCCCTTTGAAATTCAGCCAGACAGTCTTGCCGGCATAGGACGCGGGCGCGGCGAACTGTTTGCGATACCACCACGAGACCGCGTAAGGACTGTCGGGCTGCATGGGGATGTTGGAAAAATTTCCGCCGACGGGGTAAGTGACGCCGGGGAACTGACGCAGGTCGGTGGCGAAAAACGGATCGGGCAAAGTTTTGTCTTTGACGAGCGCCGCTACAACTGTGGAGGGAACAGTGACGTCATGCCATCCTTTGGGGGCGAACGTGACAATAGAGATGAGGTCGCCGGTGGAATCCACTTTGCCGGAGGATTGCAGCGCCCAGGATTCCTGTAGGACTAATTTTTCGGAGCCGAGGCTCGATGACTTGGAAGCGGGGGCATCCCCGGCCTGCAAGAGTGATGAAGCGAGAAGTACGAGCGCGCAACACAGTGCCAACTGGCGTGAGAGAAAAACCTGCCGTTTCCGGGAACTCATGGTGCTCCTTGCCTATGCGCGATTGAAAGAGTTATGTCCGACAGAACCCGCGAATATGGATAACACTTCTATTGATACGTTTCAATAGCTGAGTTTTCTCGGGGCACAGTGGGACGGCAATCAACCACAAAGGGCACGAAGGTTCACGAAGGAAAAAAGGCTGATTTGAAGCGGGGATCGAGCGACCGCTCCGTGGTTTATAATGGTTGATCCCGCAGCGCACTTCCGGAGTGATAAGAAGATGATTCGATTTCTGCAAACTGAAGGACCAGTCAAGAAAATCATACTCAGCGGCCTCCTGTTGCTCATTTGTGCCGCCATGGTGATTGCGTTCGTTCCTGGCGGATTGAGCAATGACATCACCGGCACGCCCGGCAAGGGCATTGTCGCCAAGGTAAGCGGCGAAGATATTACCGTGCAAGAGGTACGGGACACGGCCCGCCAGATGGCGCAACAGCAGGCACAGCAATACGGGCAGAACGCCTCGATGCTCATGCCATTTCTGCTGCAGCAGGATACTCCTCGCGCGGCCGAACAGTTGATTGACCGGCAGGCGTTGCTGATTGAAGCGCAACATCTGGGATTGAAGTACACGCCGCAGGAAGTGAAGGACGAATTGCAGCATGGGCGCTACTCCCCGATCTTCTTTCCTGGCGGGAACTTCGTCGGCCAGGCTGAATATGAAGGGATGCTGCAGCGCGCCAATCTTACTCCGACAATCTTTGAAGACAACGTTGGCAAGGAGATCATGATCGCCAAGCTGCAGGCGATGATCACAGGCAGCGCATCAGTGAGCGATGCCGCCATACGCCAGGAGTTCGATAAGCAGAATACGAAAGTAAAGTTCGAGTACGCGGTGGTGAAAGAAGAGGATATTAAGAAGGGTGTTCATCCGACGACCGAGGAACTGAAGGCTTTTTACGACGCTCACCTGAAAAACTACGCGAACTCGATTCCTGAAAAGCGGCAGATGAAGTATGCCGTGATCGATACCGGCAAGGTTCTGTCTGGAGTGCAGGTTTCGCGAGACGATCTGCAGGCCTATTATAACCAGCACCGCGACGAGTATCGAACCCCCGAGCAGGCGAAAGTGAGCCACATTCTGATCAAGACGCCATTGCCCGGACCCGACGGGAAGGTGGATGAAAAGGGTGTCGCCGAAGCGCAAAAGCGCGCGGAAGATTTGCTGAAGCAACTGAAGTCCGGTGCGAAGTTTGAAGATTTGGCTAAGAAGTATTCCGAGGACCCGGGCAGCGCCAAAGAGGGCGGCTCGCTTGGTTGGATCGGAAAAGGCCGGACGGTGCCAGAGTTCGAAAAGGCCGCGTTCTCACTGCCCAAAGGACAGATCAGCGATCTGGTGAAGAGCAGTTATGGCTTCCACATTATTCGCGTGGATGATCGCCAGGACGCGCACATGAAGACGCTCGATGAAGTGAAAGACCAGATCGAGCCGGTCGTGAAGCACCAGAAGGCACAGGAGATCGTCCAGAAGCAGGCGGAAGATTTGCTGCAACAAGCGAAGGCGCAAGGGTTGGATGCCGCGGCGGCGAGCAAGGGCGTGCAGGTTGTGACCTCGGATTATTTTACCCGTAAGGATATGGTTCCGGGACTGGGTCCGGCTCCTCAGTTGATGGACGCTGTATTCGGTGCGGCGGAGAAGTCCGCGCCGGAGATGGCGACGACGTCGCAGGGCTTCGCCGTCTTCCAATTGCTGGGCGTGAAACCGCCATCGACCCCAACGTTCGATGAAATTCGCTCAAAGGTCGAGGAACAATTCAAGGCCGAGCGTGGGAATATTCTGCTGTCGCAGAAGATTCAGGAACTCTCCGATCGCGCCAAGAGCGAACATGATCTGAAGAAGGCAGCGAAGGGGTTGGGTGCGACCGTGAAAACCAGCGACTTCGTGGGGCCCGATGGCCAGGTGCCCGATGTGGGTGCGATGAACGGACAAGCTTCGGTTGCATTCAGCATGAAGCCGGGGGACATCAGCGGGCCCATCAACAGCGGCGCCGGTGGGCTTGTAATTTCGCTGCTCGAAGTGCAAGCGCCGCCCGACGCGGACTTTACCGCTAAACGCGATCAGATTCGGGACACGCTGCTACAGGGCAAGCAGGGAGAGCTCTTCGGCCTGTTTTTGACCAACCTGCGCGACCAGATGGAAAAGTCGGGCAAAATCAAAATCAACCAGGACGAATTAAAGGCGCTGACCAAAGCGGGAAGCGAACCTGGAATGTAGTTCTGCCGTGACCAAGTTGAAATTTGAGCTTGCGTTAAAACAGCCAGAATCTGCCGAACCAATCTAAGTTAGTGACCGATCTGAATGTCGTTTCCCCGCACCGCAGGTATTTTGTTGCACCCCACGTCGCTGCCTTCGCGCGGCGGTATCGGTGATTTTGGTCCGGCCGCTTATGCGTTCGTAGATTCTCTCGCTTCTGCACGCCAGAGCCTTTGGCAGGTTCTTCCGCTTGGACCACTGGGCTACGGGAACTCGCCGTATTCCTCCGTCTCGGCATTTGCCGGCAATCCGCTGCTGATCAGCCTGGAGCGTCTGGCACAGCACGGCTGGATCGACTCGGCTAAGTTCTCCCATCTCTCTTCCGATTCCGTTCCTGTCGAGTACGATCAGGTCTTCGCCGCGAAGATGCCGTTGCTGTTTGAGGCGGGACGAAACTTTTTAGGTTCAGCATCCGGAGAAGCGCGGCAGCGTTTTGAAAAGTTCTGCGGGGAGAACTCGTGGTGGCTCGACGATTTCACTCTGTTCGATGCGCTGCGCGCCCAAAGCAAGCTGGCAAGCTGGAATGAGTGGCCTTCTGAACTGGCGCGCCGTGAACCGGAAGCGTTAGAGCGGGCACGGAAATCGTTGGCCGTGGAACTGAAGATCCGTTGTGCCTTGCAGTTTGCATTCTACGAGCAATGGCAAGCATTGCGCAGGTACTGTTCACAGCGCGCGATTCGCATTGTGGGCGACGTCGCAATTTTTGTGAATTACGACAGCGCCGACGTTTGGACCCATCAGGAGCTATTTCAGCTGAACGACAATCTTGATCCTGATGTGGTTTCTGGTGTTCCGCCGGATTTTTTCAGCAAGACCGGGCAGCGATGGGGTAATCCGCTGTACCGCTGGGATGTGATGAAGGCGCGCGGTTATGAGTGGTGGGTGCAGCGGCTGCGCTGGGCAACGCAAAACAGCGACTACATCCGCCTTGATCATTTTCGCGGCTTCGACCAGTTCTGGGAAATTCCGGCGCACGACCCGACGGCGATCAACGGCCGCTGGGTCGATGGTCCGCGGGACGCGCTGTTCGAGAAGCTGCGCGAGGCGCTCGGCGGGCTTCCGTTCTTTGCGGAGGATCTAGGTTACATTACCCCGGAAGTTCACGCTTTGCGCGAGAGACTGCAGATTCCCGGAATGTCGGTGTTGCAATTCGGATTCAACGACGAAGGCGCGCACATGTATTTGCCGCACCGGGCTGCGGGCAGAGTCATTTACACGGGCACTCACGACAACGATACGACGGTCGGCTGGTTCCAGTCCGGCGCCTCTGAGCAGGAGCGCCGCAATGCGGAGGCTTATCTTGGCCGTTGCGCAGATGGCATTCATTGGGCCTTCATTCGCGCGGCGCTGAATTCGGTGGCTGATCTGGCTCTGATCCCACTGCAAGATGTACTTGGATTGGACAGCTCTGCGCGCATGAACACACCGAGCCTGCATGGCGGGAATTGGAAATGGCGGCTTGCTCCCGGGCAATTCAGCGCCGAAATCGCCGCCAAGTTGGCGCTCCTCACCGAGGTGACAGACCGCTTGCCTCAGCCCATCCCCGTTCGTGCGGATGAAAATTTCGCCGCCTGAAGACTTCCCTGGATTGTGAATAGAGAGTTAAAACGCGGACACTTTGAGTCTCTTCGCGAATCGTGTATAGAAGTTACGGAGAGTTTTATTGGCGAGCGAACCCATTATCGAAGCCCGCGCGATTGAGAAGTCCTATCCGCAACCGGATGGCACGCGCATTCAAGTAGTAGGCTTGATGGATTTTTCCATTGAGCCCGGGAAAATAATCGCGCTGCTGGGGGCCTCAGGCTGCGGCAAGTCGACTCTGCTGCGAATTCTGAGCGGGCTGGCGCAACCGTCATCGGGAGCGCTGTTTTGGCATGGCAAGCCAATGTCGAGCCAGTCGCCGAATGTGGCGATCGTATTCCAAAGCTTCGCTCTGTTTCCGTGGCTCACGGTGTTAGACAACGTTGAGGCGCCGCTGGAGGCGCGCGGAGTTGCCGCGGTGGAGCGGCGTAAGCGCGCCCTGCGCACCCTCGACACCGTGGGACTGGATGGCTTTGAAACTGCTTATCCCAAGGAACTTTCGGGCGGCATGAAGCAGCGTGTGGGATTCGCCCGCGCGCTCGTGGTGGAACCCGAGGTCCTCTTTATGGACGAACCATTTTCCGCGCTCGACGTTCTTACGGCGGAAAACCTGCGGGGCGAGTTGTTGGAGTTGTGGCTCAACAAGAAGATGACTACCAGCGCCATCTTCATCGTGACCCACAACATTGAGGAAGCGGTGATGCTGGCCGATCGCATTGTGGTGCTGGGGCGGAATCCGGCGCGCATTCGTTCGGATTTCAACGTTCGGCTATTGCATCCTCGCGATCGGAAGTCCGGGCGTTTTGTGGAGCTGGTGGATTACATCTACAAGATCATGACCGAACCGGATGTCGAGCACGAGCTACCCGATCCGGAAAGCACTGGAGAAATCCACATTCCTCCGGGCGGCCTGAAAGCGGGGCAGGCTCCGGTGCGGATGAACAAGTATCAGATTCTGCCGCATGCGCGAGTGGGCGGAATTGCCGGGCTGCTCGAATTGCTGCATGACCGCGGCGGCCGGGAAGATCTGTTTCGTCTGAGCGAGGAATTGGTAATGGACGTGGAAGATTTGCTGCCAATTCTGGAAGCCTGCCAGTTGCTGGGGTTCGCCCGGTTGAAGGAGGGTGATGTGCAACTTACAGGGCAGGGAGTCCGCTTCGCCGACGCCGATATCCAGATGCGCAAGGTTTTATTCCGCGAAGCGGCGCTTGAGCATGTAACCATCCTCAAGCAAATCGACAGCATTTTGAAGCGTAAATCGGATCACTCCATCAACGACGAATTCTTCCGCGACATTCTTGACGACCACTTTTCTGAGGATGAAGTACAACGCCAGTTTGATACCGCGATGAACTGGGGACGGTACGGAGAGATTTTCGATTACGACCGTGAAAGCGGCCGGCTGCTTCAAACGGAGAGCGCGCAAGGCGAAATGGCGCTGGTCGAGGCTCTCCCGAATGAGGGCGCGCATGCTGGTCAGTCGCGGCCTGAGGGAGCGGATCCCGAGCCAACCGAGACCGCACAGGTCGTTGATGCCCCCGATTCCGATCGAACGCCCAAGTCTTGAACAAAGCCGCATCAAGAAAAATGGTTTGCGTATGAAAAAGAGCCTCAGTTTCCGGGGATTCTCAGCGTATCGTTTGTGGTCGCAACTGCCCAGCATTGAAGTGTCGCACCTGCCCGACGTCATCATGTTCGCGGCGGGCATCGCGCTCTTTTATGCGGTTGTGACGATAGGGCGATCGTGGTTCGGTCCTTTCACTCCTACGGTTGAGATTTCGCGCAGCGTGTGGGCGCTGCCGGCTTATGCGGGCTATTCGTTATTGCGCATTACGATCGCGTATGCGCTGAGTTTGGTGTTTACCCTGGTGTACGGCTATGTCGCGGCTTACAACCCGCGGGCCGAACGTTTCATGATTCCGCTGCTCGATGTTCTGCAGTCGATTCCCGTGCTCAGTTTTCTTCCCGGTGTGATGCTGGCGATGGTTGCGCTTTTTCCGGGGCGGCAGTTGGGCGTAGAGTTCGGCGCGATACTTCTGATTTTTACCGGCCAAGTGTGGAACATGGCGTTCAGCTTTTACGCTTCGCTGAAGAGTATTCCGAAAGAAATGCGCGAAGCCGCGTCGATATACCGCTTCAGTTGGTGGCAGCGATTCACGCAGATGGAACTGCCGTTTTCGGCTATTGGATTAGTTTGGAATTCGATGATGTCAGTGGCGGGCGGATGGTTTGCGCTGATGGTCTGCGAGATGTTCGTGCTGGGGCCGCGCGACTTTCGTTTGCCGGGCCTGGGATCGTACCTGCAAACCGCGGCCAGCGCGGGGGATACCACTTCGATCTTGTGGGGCATTGCCACGATGATTCTGGTGATCGTGCTGCTCGACCAGTTTATATGGCGGCCGGTCATTGCCTGGGCGGAAAAGTTCAAAGTTGAGCAAGTGGAAAACACCGACGCCCCGCGCTCGTGGGTGCTGAACCTAATTCAGCACTCCAGCGGGCTCGCGCGGATTCGGCAAAAAACTTTGCGACCGCTAGGCGAGCGAATTCTTTTGCATTTTTCTAGGACTCACAGTAAAGACGGTGAGGAAGAACCCGCACCTGCGTGGCGCGAGTGGTTACTGCGTGTGTTTTTCCTGGCGGCGCTGATCGGCATCGGTTATGGAGTGGTTCGTGTGGCGATCATTCTCAGCGGCTTGCAGAAAGCCGAATTGCACGAGGCTGCGCTCGGGCTGGGCGCCACATTTCTGCGAGTGAATCTGGCATTGCTAATCGGTGCTCTGTGGACGGTTCCCGCAGGAGTGGCCATCGGATTCAATCCCAAACTGGCGCGGATTGCGCAGCCGCTGGCGCAGATTGCTGCTTCGGTTCCAGCGACAGCGCTCCTGCCGGTCATCCTGCTATTGCTGATTCGAATTGGCGGCGGGCTCGGGCTGGCGTCGATTGTTGTACTGCTGCTGGGCACGCAGTGGTATGTGCTGTTCAATGTGATCGCGGGCGCGATGGCGATTCCTACCGATTTGAAGGAATGCTGTTCCGTCTTCCGGATGCGGGGCATCGAGCGCTGGAAAAAATTAATTCTGCCTGGGATTTTCCCCTACCTTGTGACTGGGATGGTGACGGCCTCCGGCGGCGCATGGAACGCCAGCATTGTCGCCGAATATTTTCACTTCAAAGGCCAGATCTACACCACGACAGGATTGGGTGCGACCATCAGCCAGGCAACCGACAGCGGCAACTTCGATTTGTTGCTGGCCGCGACGATGATGATGGCGGCGACCGTGGTTACCATCAACCGGTTGGTGTGGCGCAAGCTTTACGCGCTGGCAGAGACGCGCTTCCGGCTCGAAACGTAATCATCTCCTCGCTTTCCTGCAAACATCTCAAGGTTACTTCCGGTTACCCTGGAGTTTCATTCGAATGAATTTCATCAGCATTTAACCTTCTCTTCATGCTGCCGCAAAGTAGCTGCGCTATCTCTTTACCATGCCCACAGACCAATTGCCCGGGGAAGAACCACAGGCAGAAGTGTTGTCTCTGGTGGCGGGAGTTCGTCTGCCCGCTTTGGCGGATAAATTTATTCCCCTGAAAAGAGTGCGGGATCTCTACCGCCGGGTGCAGCAGTCGGCTGATGGCTTCAGCCTTGAGAATCTGCTGGCCAAAATGCACGTGGACTTGCATGTGGATGCTGCGGACATGGCACGCATTCCGGCTACGGGGCCGGTGGTCGTCGTTGCCAACCATCCGTTTGGGGTGCTGGATGGAGCGGCGCTAGCGGTGTTGCTGACGCGGGTTCGTCCCGACGTGAAAGTAATGACTAATTGCTTGCTGCGCGATGTGCCCGAACTGGCGCAGCATTGCATCTTCGTCGACCCATTTCAGAGCGAAGGCGCCGGCGTCTCTGGAACTTACGCGAATCGCCGTGGAGTTCGGGAGGCGTTGGCCTGGCTGCGAGGTGGTGGAATGCTGGCGGTTTTTCCCGCGGGTGAAGTCTCGCACTGGCAGTTTCCGCAAGCAGAAATTGTCGATCCGGAGTGGAACGATACGGCTGCTCGATTGATTCGGCGGATGGGCGCCGCGGCGCTGCCTGTTTATTTTTGCGGGCGGAACAGTGTGAGCTTTCATGTTTTCGGAATGATTCATCCCCGGTTCAGGACCGCGTTTCTGTTGCAGGAGTTCTTGCAGCAGGAAGGACGAAGCCTGAAAGTTCGAGTGGGCACCGAGATTCCCGCGGAGTCGGTAACGAAGATTTCCGATGATCGAGAGGCCATCGAGTATCTGCGATGGCGGACTTACCTGCTGGCGCGCCGCAGCCGTTCGGGAATCTCGTGGCCGGCGGCGGTGCATTCTAAAATCGCCGCGCGAGCGCAGGAACCGATTGCGGCCGCGGAGCCAACGGAGTTTCTGGCCACAGAAATCGAGCGACTGCCAAAAGACCACTGCCTTGCGGAAAGCGGAGATCTGGCCGTTTACTTCGCGAAGGCAAGTGAGGTGCCCCGGCTCTTGCTGGAAGTCGGACGATTGCGGGAGATAACGTTTCGCGGCGCAAAGGAAGGCACAGGCAAAAGCCGGGATCTGGACCGCTTTGACCAACACTACTGGCAAGTATTGCTCTGGCATAAAACCAGGCAAGAACTGGTGGGCGCATACCGTGCTGGAAACACTGCGGAAATTCTGCCCCAACAGGGTGTCACCGGACTTTATACCAGCACTCTGTTCCGCTACGATGCGCAAATTTTCGAAAAACTTGGTCCGGCGATGGAGTTGGGGCGGTCGTTCGTCAGGCTTGAGTATCAGCGCCAGTATGCTCCTTTGCTGCTGCTGTGGAAGGGGATCGCGCGGCTGCTCGCTACCCAAACTGACGCTGCGGTGTTGTTTGGCGCGGTGAGCATCAGCAATGATTACAACCAGACGTCGCGCGAAATCATCTATCGTTTTTTTGAAGCGCGTATGGCGGGCGACGAACTGGCTGGACTGATCGAGCCGCGGCGTCCGTTTCGCCCCGCCGGACTGAGGCCGTGGGATTGCCGTGCGATGTGTCATGCCCTGAGCGATCTGGAAGATCTTTCGCAGCCGATCGCCGATGTGGAGAGTGACTGCAAAGGGTTGCCCATCCTGCTGCGGCAATATGCCAAGGTCGGCGGCAAACTGCTGAGCTTTAATGTGGATTGGAAGTTTTCGAATGTGCTCGATGGTCTGGTGGTGGTCGACCTGCGCAAGGCCCAATCCGCGGTACTGGAGCGCTACATGGGACGCGAAGGCGCCGCGCAGTTCAGGCAGGAACACAAGTTGGAACTGGTGAACGTGTAGGTGAAAAGGCGGCTATTGTTTTTGCTTGAGCCGCGTCGTCTCATTCGTCAAGGCGCAGGACTGCGCGCTGTCTGCGAGGGCGGCTTCTACCTGAGTTCCGAGAGTTGCAAGTTGTGCCGGGGACGTCAGCTGCTGCATGCGCTCGAATAGTTGGCGTTCTTCCTTTCGGATGTGAGCGGAAAGTTGTTGCGCGAAAGCAGGCAAGCTGTCGCTGGACATGCGCCGCTCTTCGGCCTGAGAGAAACAATGGCGCAGCGAGGCATGATCGGCAATTAATTCTTCCACCAACGGCGTCAGTTCAGGGAATTGGCGCGCCGCTGGGAACAGCACCTGCTCCTCGGCAGAGAAATGAATTTTGATTTCCCGCTCGAATTCCCGCTCGATCTCCGACTGCCACGCTTCCAGATCTTCTTTCCGAATAGGCTGCGCTCGATCGATGCGTACACACAGAGCCAAGGCGTGTTGGTGTTGGCGGGAGAGCGGGATCAGACTTTTATCGCGCAGCATGTTCCCGCCAATCGTGCGCGCAAGAGCGTAGAAGGATCACGCTACGCTCGCGGGTTCTGAGGATTCGGCGATGGCTGGACGCACGGTGAGCCAGTCGGTGCGGACTCGCTCCCACTCCTGAATCAGCATTCCATTCGCCTCGAAAAACCTCCGAATGCGTGCCCGTTGCCAGCCGGCAATTTCCTCGAGAATGGGCGCCAACACCGCTACTGCGCTGGTGCTGAGCACGGTCCGCCGGGCGATCTGAGAAACGTTGGGTGACTCCGAGACCGCAATGGTAAGGCCATCTCGAGCGTTGAGTTGCAACATCAAGTGAATGTCAGAGCTGCCATCGCCCGAGTAAACCACATGATCGGGGCCTGTAACGTGCCGCGCCAGCAACTGATTGAGCACGGCGACTTTGCCATAGCCAGCAGTGGCGCGAATGATGGTATCGATCTCGCCCGACGGTTTGTAGCGAAATTCGGTGCCGAAAATGTGATCCTCAGGAACGATTCCTTCCAGTGCGGAGTGGATCACTTCGACCGGTGCCGCGGAGAGAACATAAAAATCGAAGAAGTGTCCGTCCACACCGTTGGCGAGGATCTGATACAGCAGTTTGATATCGCTCTTGAGGCGAATGCGCTTGCCAACCTCGTGGAGGTGTTCCTTACGCACTTTAGCCTTGAATTCAGGATCGTGCAGCAGGAGGTAAGCGAGCTCCGCCCCTTGCTGTACGAGGTTAATCTTCGCCATGCCCTTGGCCTTGCGTTCGAATTCCTCGGTAGGAATGCCCACCAGCTCTGCCAGCACGTAGCCAGAGTCGTTGAAGGTGAGCGTCTGGTCGAAGTCGCTGGCGAAGATGTAGCGCTTTAAAGGCGTGTCTGCCATATGATCCTTAGATTCACGGAGGACTGGGAAGGACCATTAAAAGTATCGATAGCCATTATATGCGGAGCGAGTTAAAGCGTTGTGAAGAGGCAGCAGGTCAAGGCGTGTGAATTAGGGGTAGTGGCGCAGTTTATTTTCTGTGCGGCCTTCGCGATATCTTTGCGGATAAGGGCTTTTAAAGCTTTTGACCGCAAAGGCCGCAAAGAAATTTCCGCCAAGTTCGCGAAGAACAACGAACGCTCGGAAACTGCACCACTACCGTTAGGCCGCGTATTCAGCAGATTGCTTGGCGCTCCAGACTCTGCCTTTACTAAATTCGCGTAGGCGTACAGAATAGATGGTTGGCTTGCCTCATGCCTTAGTGAAAGAAGTGAGCCGGTAAGCGTCAGAACCCCGCAAGATAAGAAAATAGACAGGAGCTTTCATGCCAGCATCTGGTGAACTAATCCGCTCGATGAATTATGTGGAAGATATTACCAATACATTGCGCCGCATCTGCATTACGATTCCGGCGATGAACAATGAAGAACGCAAGCGTCTGGCGGATTCTTTGCGCGCCGCTGGAGGTGCGATCAATGCCGCGATTGCGGATCTGGAAAAGGCGGCCCAATAGTGGCGGAGATTAAAACCGTCGCGGTGATCGGCGCCGGGATTATGGGGCGAGGGATCGCCCATGCCGCGGCGGTCGGCGGTTACCGGGTGGTTCTTGAGGATTTATTGCCGACGGCATTGCGGCGCGCCGAGAGCGAAATTCGGGCGAATCTCGACAAAGCGGTGGAGTTGGGAAAAGTCTCAGCGCCCGAAGCGGATGCCGCTTTCAGCCGCCTGGAGTATGCGGGATCGGTGGACGAGGCGGCGCGCGAGGCCGATCTGGTGATTGAAGCCGTTCCTGAAGAGATGGAATCGAAGATTGAGATTTTCACTCTGCTCGACAAGATCTGCCGTCCGACCACGATTCTGGCCTCGAACACTTCTTCGCTTAGCGTGACCGAAATTGCCAGTGTGACCTACCGCGCCAAAAAATGCATCGGTATGCACTTCTTCAATCCGGTTCACAAGATGAAGCTGCTGGAAGTGGTGCGCGCTTTGGAGACCGACGAGGATACGCTGGCAGCTGCGGTTGAAGTCGGGAAGCGGATGAAGAAGGAAGTGGTGGTGATTAAAGAAGCGCCGGGCTTTATCACCAGCCGCATTAACGCGATGATTGGCAACGAAGCGTTTTACATGTTGCAGGAGGGAATCGCATCGGCGGCGGATATCGATAAGGCGTTGAAGTTGGGATTGAATCATCCCATGGGGCCGTTCGAGTTGGTTGACTTAGTGGGGCTCGACACGCGGTTGAACATTCTCGAGTATCTGCATAAATCGCTGGGAGAAAAATATCGTCCGGCGCCGCTGCTGGTGCAGTATGTGAAGGCGGGACGACTGGGACGGAAGTCGGGGCGTGGAGTGTATGAATATCCGGAAGCTGCGGCGCAGGAGACGAAGACGACCGGGTCGGCGTCGAGTGCAAAGGCGATGCTTGTCGAGGCTAAGCGGTAAAACCTGCGGCATTCATCGCGGAATCTGATTCCGCCCAAAGCTCAGGCCAGATAACGAATTAACCCTCTCCTGTTCAATCCCCTTACTTGCAACCAGCACTTGAAAGCTCTCGCCCATGCCCGCGGGCGTGACCAGGTGTTTTAACTGGAGCGCGACCTTTGCGCGCTCTTGCGGTAGGCGCGCTTCTTCGAAAGCATCGGCAAACTGGTTGGCTTCGCCGATCCCCAACAGAAATTGAGATTGCGTTACGAGGTTGTGAGTTTGCATACCGCGCTCCTCAGCGGCAGCGGCGAGCGCAGTGAAATTTACGTCGGCGGTGATGTCCTGTTGGCCAGGAGCTTCGTAGGGATTCGCGCTGATCGAATGCTGGCGAATTGCTTTGAGAGTTCCGCGATGGCGGCCTGCAAGTTGCTCTTCGCGAGCGTAGCCATAGTCGATGGCGATCAGAAATCCGCGCTTTATGCTGGCGGCAATGCGATCCATGAACTGTTGCGCGGCGAGGGGAGCTTCGACGCGCTCGTCCGATTCGGGATGGATCGAGTAGCGGTCGAGAAAGGCGAGTTCTTCGGGCGAAGCCGCTGCCCAGGTTTCGACGAATTGGCCTTCGCGCGTATCAATTCGTAAGGATCCATTCGCGGAAAGGATTTCGACCGGCAAGGCGTCGAAGAATTCGTTGGCGAAGAGGATGGTCGGGGCGTCTGGCGATTGATTCGGAGGCCAGCGAACGCTTAGTTCGACTTTTCCGCATGCCAGACGATGTCCCAGAGTCTCTCCGATCCGTTCGCGCAATGCGGGCGAGCTTTCCACGAGCACATAATGCAACGCATGAAAAAAACCGGGAAATTTCTTTTCAGACCAGTCGAGCACATCTTGCGCGAACAATCCGCGGCCCGGACCGAGTTCAATCAGTTCGATAGATGTGGGCGAACCGAGGGCGCGCCACATCTCGTCGAACTGCCGCGCTAACAGCCTCCCGAAAACGGCGTGAACGTCGCTTGAGGTGTAGAAATCGCCGGCTTTGCCGAACTGCTCGGTATTTCGCGAATAGTAGCCAAGTTCGGGATCGTAGAGGCAAAGTTCCATGTAGTGTGAAAAAGGAATGGGCCCGCTCTTGCGGATTTCCTCTTCAATCTTTTGGCGAAGTCGATTCACAGTCCCTTTTGGCGGCGGTCGACACGGTCTTGCGGCGTGCGGATGAACATCTCGACGAAGTAGTCGTGCAGCGCATCGTAAAGCTGGCGCTGAAAGCTCCATTCGAACTGGGGATGGTCGAGGTCACGAGGATGGAGGTCGAAATAATATGTGTGCACGGGCACGGTCGCATCTTTGAATTGGATGACGATTTCTACTCCATCGCCTTTCGCGCGTGCGGAGAAGTTCAGCAGCGGATGCTCATAGAGGCGCAGTTGCGCGAGCACACGGTCGAGACGGGTGGTGGATGTTTCCGGCACAGTGGGATTGTAAAGCAGATGATCGGCAATCGAGGAAAGCGAATCGCGAAGCAGCACCGGTATGGGAATTCCTCGCTAGGCCGCAGATCGCGATGAGTTGCAAGGGATCCCCTTCGGCTTCGCTCAGGGCAGGCTTTCGACTGCGGTTGTGCCTCGCTTTGCGAAGCATAATCCTCGCTCAGGATGACAATCGTTGGAAGGCCGGTCTATTCGTAGCGCAACGCTTCGATCGGATTGAGCCGGGCGGCTTTGATTGCCGGCAACATGCCGCTGACGATGCCGACAAAGCTAAGAATTGCCGTCGACCAGATCAGCGTGGCCGAATCGATGTACAAGTGGATATCCCCTTCGTTGGCGTCTTCGATAAAGGCGCTCCACAGAGTCAGCGAGCCAACCGACCACGAAACTAGATAAGCCAGCACCACGCCCAACAAACCGCCCAGAGCGGTAATTACCAGGGCTTCGGCCAGGAATTGAAAAAGAATGTGCCAGCGGTGAGCGCCTAATGCCTTCTCGACTCCGATTTCGCGAGTCCGCTGCGTCACTGAAACCAGCATAATGTTCATCAGGCCAACGCCGCCGATACCGAGCGTCAGCAGTCCGATGAATCCCAGCAGAAGCTTGATGCCGACGGTAATTACGGTGAGGTCGGCGAGATCTTTCACGGCGTCGAAGACAAAAACGGCGCGATCGTCCTTCGGATTGAATCCATGATGAAATGACATGGAGTTGCGGACGGCCTGGACCACTTTGGCGTGGTCGCCTTCGTAATCCATGAAGATGCCATCGAGATAGTAGCTGTTCTTGAGATCGCCCATCGCACTGTAGGGAACGTAAACCAGGGAATTCATATCCTCGTCGCCGTTCGAGATGGTGTGACGAAGCACGGCGATTACTTTGTACGAAATGCCATCGATGCGAATGCTTTCTCCTAATGCGTTTTGCCCGGAGAAAAGTTTTTTCTTGACGGTAGATCCGATCACGGCGACGCGGGTATGAGTGAAGTCTTCCTGTTCGCTAAAGAACGAACCTTCGCCCACATCGAGGGCGCGAATCTTCTCGTAGGTTGAATAGATTCCGTGAATGCCGTAACTGCCGCTGCGAGTGCCGAAGGAGACCAGGCTTTGCTTGTCGACTTCGGGCGAGATGCGGGTAAGCATGGGGCACTCGGCGCGCAAAAAGTCGAGATCGTCGCGCGTCAGGCGGACTTGAGTCCCGGCCTTGGTGCCTCCGGCTTGCAGGGAAGTGTGTCCGGGGAAAATGCCGACGAGGTTGCCGCCGAAAGTGCGGAAGGCGATCATCAGGGCGTTCTCGAATCCTGCGCCATACGCCAGGAGCAAGACGACCGTGGCGATGCCCCAGGCCATGCCTAGCATGGTGAGGACGGATCGGCGCCGATTGTGTTTTAAAGCGCCGAAAGCTTGCTTGCCTAGATCGCCAAACATAATTTCTCCGTAGCCGCTTACTCTTGCCGTAGAGCTTCCACCGGCGGAAGCAGCGCAGCTTTCCTTGCGGGATAGATTCCTGCGGCAATGCCTGCCAGCGAGAGCGAAACAATCGCAACCACGGCGGAAGCTGGCACAATGCGCGGCGTATCGAATCCTTCCGGTGCGGGCAATTGCGCCAGCAGAGTCACGAATGCAGTGCAGATCGCCAGTCCAATGCCGCCGCTGAAAGCGGTAAGAAAAGCTCCTTCGATAAAAAACTGCGTGAGAATGTTGCGGTGGGTTGCGCCCAGAGCTTTGCGCAGTCCGATCTCGCGAGTTCGTTCGGTAACCGAAACCAGCATGATGTTGATCACGCCGATGGCGCCCAGGCCGAGTGTGACGACGCCAACCACGCCGAGAAACCAATCCATGGCATCGAATATTTTTGCCACGCGAATGGCTCCGTCGATGGTATCCCAGTCATTGAACGCATCGTCAAGCTTAGGATCGAAACCATGGCGAAGGCCGATGATCGCATGCACTTCTTTCTGAGCTTCTAAATGCAATTCTCTCTTGATGGGCCGGTAGTTCAGGAAGGAGATGGCGTTTTCAGAATTTTGCGCGATGAGCGGAAAGGTGCGTCGCATGGTTTCGAAGGGAATAAAAATGCGGTGATTGGTGCCGTTCTCGCCTTCTTTGCCGATCTTGGGAATGACGCCGATTACTTTGAAATCCAGATCGTTGAGCAGGATGGTGCTGCCAACGGCAGGCTGGCCGGGGAACATATTTTTGAGCAATTCCCAGCCGACGACGGCTACGCGCCGGTGCTGAATGTTGTCTTCGTCGTTGAACCAGCGGCCGGGTTCGATGGGGGTGTTTCGAATCTGGTTGTATTCCGGCGTGACGCCAAAAACCTGGCCGCTGGTCGACCCGTAATCGCTGACGGCGCGGATGTCGTCGCGTTCAAGCACGGGAGAAACCGCGCGCAGAAACCTGGCTTGGTCGCGGATGGCGAAGTAATCACCGTAAGTGAGGTAGTAGGGCTGGCCCGATTGGTAACTGCCGGCAACTGCGGGAATGCGACCTGGGAAGACGAACATTATGTCCTGGCCAAGTTCGGCGAGGTTTTTGTCCTGGCCGCTGCGAAAACCTTCTCCCAGCCCTACCAGCAAAAGGAGAGAGCCCACGCCCCATGCGATTCCAAACATGGTCAGGAACGAACGCAGTTTGTGCGCCCACAGAGTGGACAGCGACTGGCGCACGATATCGAGAAGTATTCGCATGGTGAAGACAACCCCCACTCCGCCGAGGGGGTGGGTGGGGGTCCCGGTAACGTTCAGGCGAGGGGTCTCAATCCCGCCTAACCATCTGATGGTAATACGCAGCCGGGACATGCGAAGTTCCCTGCTGCCGTTAGAAGGTTAGACCGTGGGAGATGGAAAAAGGTTATCCGAAACGACAGGAATCCAAGCAGGCGATCCGGTTGCCGAGTAAGAATGTTTTAGGAGCGCTTAATGTCTAGAACTCAAAATACGCTCCGCCGGACGCCGTGCGAGAGTTGCCTTCGGTTCCGGTAGCGGGAAGCAGACCAAGAACGCCACTCAAGCTCTCCCATGCGGCGCGGTTGAGCGCGGGGTCTGAAGCGACGAGATCGCGGATCATATCCCATGCGGCTACATTCAGAGCGCCTTCAGGCGGCGGGCCCATGGCGAGTGAGACCGAGCACTGCGGGCAGAAGGAAATGCGGTGAGCCGTCGATTTTTGCCGCGGCTTGATGCCGACGGTTTGCGCGAACATATACAGCGCCACCGATTTTTGGCCCGGCCCAATTTCGCGGCTACAACGCAAACAATGCATGTTCTCCACAAGTTTCTCCCAGCCCTTGAGTGCGGTCCCAGAAATATGAATACTGTCGCCGATGTGTCATCCAGCGCAAGTATGTAGAAGGATTCCAGTGCGATTCTTGCGCATGTAGGCATCGAATGCCCGCGGAGAACCAATCTGTGCTCTAGGCACGGTTAGATTGCATAGTGCACTCTATTGCGATGAGTGCTGATGCGGGTACTACTTGCGGCTTGCGGAAAGAGATTCGTCCACCAATGGGCCGCGCCAATTTTACTTCATCTGTGTTTGTGGGACTTTCGCACCTGCGAAAGCTGCGAGAATGCGATCAGGTGGCAGCGGTTTGTTATCGATTGCGCGAAAACGCGATCGAGTTTCTACTTGTGCGCACCCGCGGAAGTGGACGCTGGACGTTTCCTAAGGGGTCTGCCGAGCCGGGGCTAAGCCATGCGCAAGCCGCGGCAATCGAGGCATTTGAGGAAGCAGGAGTTCATGGGCGGATCGAGAAGGCCGCCTTCACGCGTTATGTTTGCCGAAAGCGGGATGCGAAAAAAGCCTCTCCGGTCGCGGCCCGAAGAGAACTGGCGGTCAACGCTCACCTCTGTGAGGTGATGCGGCTCACAAAGCCAAAAGAAATGAATCGGGATCGCACCTGGTTTTCCGTCAAAGAGGCGAGCCGTCGCTTGCGCGAGGGACGTGCAAATGATGAAGGAGCGAAGTTCGCTCGTGTGCTGGAGAAAGCGGTGGTGCGAATCCAGCAATCGCATCGTGCGGATGACATTGTAGCGGCCCGAGCTGATCGGGCTCAGGTCCATGATCCGCTGCGCAAAATTCAGTTCGAAGCAGCTACCGACGCACGAGGAATGGCCTGGATTCCTGGATTCAACTCCTATCCCAGTCAGAGGCTCACAGAAAAGTTCGTCTCGCCGGGCATCGGCCCTACGAACCGGAAGACTTTGCCGTGCGAGGTTCTGGAGTTCAGCGTGGCCGGACAGAGAAAACCTCCGGCCTTGGGAAGCGGCGCCAAGCCACGCTAACAAGCGCCACGAGAGTTTTTTTATTGCTGCTCTTTGTTCTTCGGCCGCTCGTAGGCTTTTTGCAAATACTTGCGTGCCTCTTCCAGAGCCCCGAAGGTGTCGTCGTTAGTCTGGATGGCTTGCCTATATTCGTTGATGGCGCGCTCGCGCTGTCCGGTGATGTCGAAGATTTTTCCCAGTTGGACGTGGCTCCAGACTTCGGTCCAACGCGGCTCTCCATCGCCGTTGATCGACGACCGGTATGAGTTGGCCGCGGACTGATAGTTTCTCTGCAGGAAAAATATTTCTGCGATACGGTAATGCGCCAGCGAACTGTTCTTATTAAGGTCGAGCGCTTTGTTGAACTCGGCGAGAGCCCCGGCGAGGTCGCCCTGCTGCTGCATCGCCTGCCCACGCAGAATGGACGAGCGTAGCTTCACGTCAGAAGAATTCGTGAGCACGCGATGGTCGGGATCCACGGCGATGCGGCGCGGCCGCCCGAAAGTTTCAACGCTAAAAGCTGAGTTCGTACCAACTACTTCGATTTTCTTGTCCTCGGTTTTGCCGTCGGTGTCGATGCGCAAATCGACAGGCATGCGGAACAGATCGAGATCCTGTGCGATCTCGCCCACTACGCGAAAGCCCTTGTTATTGCCCATGCGGTACGTGGTGTACTTCACTTTGAATTCGGGTGCGCCAGTCGAATCGAGCCACTGCGAAAAAAACCAGGTAAGCTGATCGCCGTAATTTTTTTCCGCGATGGCGCGGAAGTCGTCCATAGTGGCCGATTTTCCGGCGTAGGTTTCGGCGAACTCGCGCATGGTCTTGAGATATTTATCCTCGCCCAGCACCCAGCGCAGCATGTGCAGGATCATCGCGCCCTTGTCAGTCACCAGCGACTGAAACTCGGTTGAGAAGGGATCGAGCTTGCTGGCGCTCGAAAGCGGAACCGTATCATAAGCGAGCGCGCCCACCGACATATCCTTCACAGCTTCTTCAAGGCCAGCGGCTCCGGCGGCGTTCTCCACATACATAGCTTCGGAGTAACGCGAGAAACCATCGGTCAGCCACCAATCGTCTTTGGTAGCGGGGCTTACTGAGACTCCCCACCATTGGTGCGCGATCGCGTTGGCCAGCAGCCGGTAATTGGTCTTCTCGGTGATGGATGGCGCCGCCAGCCCCGCAAACTCGGGAGCCCATGCGTAAGGGATCGTGTCTCCCGGCAGCTCCACGACGTTCAGCCGCTGCGACAACGGAGTTCCGTATAGGGTGATGTAGTAGGTGAATTCTTGAAGCGCGGTGGTTGTGTACGTGGGAGCGAGGGTTTGATGCGATGGCTTGAAGAAGACGTGTAAATCCATCCCGGCTTCGTCGCTCTTATATTCCTGGAAAATACCGGCGACGATGGTGCCGGGAAAGCTCGGCTTGTCATACACGAACTTAAATGTCTTTGTGGGCAGGCCGTTGGTATTGGGTTTTTGCGACGGAGGATTGTCGGTGACCGTCGCTTTTCCGCTTCCAATCGCCAGCATATGGGCGGGAATCGTGATACTGATTTTCGCGGTAAAGCGGTTGAGGCCGTATCCGCTCACGGGAAACCAGCGCCCGGCATAGAGCAAGTAGCTGGTGTCGTCGCCGACATAGGCGAGCTTGAGGCCGGGAACAGGGCTGTCATCGGCG